>Ga0265797_10003421_pt1 | contig 25343 bp, 26 predicted proteins | sample P2T30metagenome_FD_192433 | JGI IMG/M metagenome (GOLD analysis project Ga0265797, IMG submission 192433) | Plant litter microbial communities from East Loma Ridge, Irvine, California - P2 T30 | ecosystem: Environmental > Terrestrial > Plant litter > Unclassified | place: USA: California... | reverse complement strand
GGCATCGTCGGCCGCGCCCAGCGCCATCGCCGACGGCGGCGGCGGCACCCACAGCGAGCGCACCACGGCGCCGCCTTCCTGGTCCAGCGCGATCAGGGCTTCCTCGCCGAACGCGGCGCGCAGGTCGCCGGTGAAGCGGGTCAGCTGGGCGGCATCGGTCATGTTCTGTCGGAACAGGCAGGCGCCGCGGATGCGGTTGGCGCGGATGAAGTCCGCCGTGTCCGCGTCGAGGCTTGTTCCGAACAGGCGGATCATGATCAGCTGGCCGGCCAGCTGTCTTGCGTCGTTGGTCATCTTAATTGGTCTTGGTGACTTTGCTGAGGTGGCGCGGCTGGTCCGGATCGAGCCCGCGCGCCTTCGACAGGTGGGCGGCCATCACGTAGAAAGCCTGGATCGCGGCGATCGGGTCGAGGTCCGGGTGGCTTGCCACCGGCAGGTCGAGGTCGCGGCCCGGCACGTCCTCGGGCGCGGCCAGCAGCACGCGCGCGCCGCGGCCGCGCATCTCGTCTGCCAGCGCGACCAGGCCGGCCTGGGCCGGGCCGCGGGTGGCAAAGATCAGCAGTGGATAGCCCTCGTCGATCAGCGCCATCGGGCCGTGCTTGATCTCGGCGCCGGAAAAGGCTTCGGCCTGCAGCGCCGAGGTTTCCTTGAACTTCAGGGCCGCTTCCAGCGCGACCGGGAAGCTGATGCCGCGCCCGACCACCATGATGTTGCGGGCCGGGGCCAGCACCTCGATCGCCTTCGACCAGTCGGCCCGGCTGGCGCGGCGCAGGGCGTCCGGCAGCGCGTGCAGGGCGGTCTTCAATCCGGCGTCGTCCTGCCACTCGGCCACCAGGCGCGCGCCGGCGGTAAGGCTCGTGATGAAGCTCTTGGTCGCGGCCACGCTCTGTTCGCGGCCGGCGCGCAGCGGCAGCGCCCATTCGGCGGCCTGCGCCAGCGGCGAATCGATGTCGTTGACCAGCGCGACCGTGGTGGCGCCGCCGTCGCGGAAGTAGCGGATCGGTTCGACCACGTCCGGGCTCTGGCCGGACTGCGACACCGACATGGCAAGCAGGCCCTCGGTCTTCAAAGGCGACTTGTACAGCGTCACCAGCGACATCGGCAGCGAGGTCACCAGCTTGCCCAGGCGCGCCATGACCAGGTAGCCGAGGTAGGCGCAGGCGTGGTCCGAGCTGCCGCGCGCCACCGTCACCGCGTTGTGGAAGGGCGTGGCGCGCAGCCGGCGCCCCAGTTCCGCATAGCGCTCGACGTCATTGGCCAGTTGCAGGGCCACGCAGTCGGCGGCGGACACGGCTTCTTGAAGCATCAACGAGCTAGTCTGCGAGGTCACACGCTTCTCCTTCGATGTAGACGGCTTTCAGGTTCAGGTCGCGGTCGAGGACCACGAAGTCGGCATGGCAGCCGGGCGCCAGGCGGCCGCGCCGGGTCTCGCCCAGGTAGTCGGCGGCATTCGTCGAGACGCGGCGCGAGGCGTCCGCCAGGTCCAGGCCGATCGACACCAGGTTGCGCAGCGCCTGGTCCATGGTCAGCGTGCTGCCGGCCAGCGTACCGTCGCCCAGGCGCACGCCGCCCATGCATTTGTGGACCACCTGGCGGCCCAGCATGTACTGGCCGTCCGGCATGCCGGCGGCCGCGGTGGAATCGGTCACGCAATACAGCTTGGGGATCGCGCGCAGCGCCACCCGGATCGCGCCCGGGTGCACGTGCAGCAGGTCGGGGATGATCTCGGCGTACTGCGCGTGCGCCAGCGCGGCGCCGGCCATGCCGGGTTCGCGGTGGTGCAGGCCGGGCATGGCGTTGAACAGGTGGGTGAAGCCGGCCGCGCCGTGTTCCAGCGCGCGCACGCCATCCTCGTAGGAGCCGGAGGTGTGGCCGATCTGCACGCGGATGCCGGCGTCGGCCATCTGCCGCACGAGAAGCAGGTGGCCGTCGATCTCGGGCGCTACCGTGATCAGGCGCATCGGCGCCTGGGCGTCGAAGCGCTTGACCTCTTCCATCGACGCTTCGCGCGCGAACGGCGGCTGGGCGCCCAGCTTGCCCGCATTGATGTACGGGCCTTCCAGGTGCACGCCGAGGATGCGCGCTTCGTCTTTGCCGCGCGCCTTGCAGGCGCTGCCGATGGCGGACAGGGCGCGGTCGATGTCTTCCAGCGGCGCGGTCATCGTGGTGGCCAGCAGGCTGGTGGTGCCGTGTTTCGCGTGCAGGCGCGCGATCACGTGCGGGGCGTCGCCGCCTTCCATCATGTCGCGCCCGGCGCCGCCGTGCACGTGCAGGTCGATGAAGCCGGGCAGGATGTAGTCGTCGGCGTTGGCGGACGGATCTAGGGCATGGCCCTCGATGGCGTCGATGTCCGGGCCGAAGCGGAGCTCGCCGTGGATCCAGCCGTCCGGGGTCAGGATATTGCCTTTGACTGTCATGGGTGTCTTTCAGCGGTGGGTGTGCAGGTGCCGCGCCAGCAGGCGCAGGGCGCCGGTGGCGGAATCGCCGCAGGGTGCGATGGCGCGCCGCGCCATGTCTGGCGGCAGGAAATCGCGCAGCGCGGCGCCCAGGCCGCCGCACAGGGCCAGCGGCAGGGTGCCGTCCGGGTCGAGCGCGCGCGCGATGTCGCCGGCTTCGCGGCCGGCATTGTCCAGGATGGCGCGCGCCACCGGGTCGGCGGCGTGGCGCAGCACGATCGGCGCCAGCGCGGCATAGGTCGTTTGCGTGGCTTCGCCGAGCCAGACCTGGAGCGCGTCGCGGCTGCCGCCGCAATGGTTGATGACGTCACTGGCGAAGTCGCTCGGCGGGCGGCGGCCGTCCAGCACCTGCTGGATGTGGTTGACGGCGCGCAGGCCGATCCCGCCGCCGCCGGCCTCGTCGCCGGCGGGGAAGCCCCAGCCGCCGACTTCGCGCCGGGTGCCGTCCGCGAACAACACTTCGCCGACGCTGCCGGTGCCGATGGCGACGATGGCCCCCGGCGCGCCGTCATGGGCGCCCATCAGGGTGGTGAAGGCGTCGGTCTCGAGCACCAGTTCGGCATAGCCGGGATTGGCGGCGACGAAACCCACCGCCCACTGCTTGTTGTGGACGCCCGCCAGGCCCAGGCCGATGGCCATGCGCTCGAGCGCCGGCATGGGCAGGGCGGCGGCGTCGAAGGCGGCCGCGACGGCATGCTGGACGGCGTCCCAGGCGCGCATGATGCCCAGGCCCAGGCCGGAGGGGCCGCTGCCGCCCTGGGCCAGCAGGGTGCCGTCGGCACGCGCGAGGCGCACGCGGGTGCCGGTGCCGCCGCCGTCGGCGCCGATGAGATAGTCGATCATGATGAGTCTCGTGCCGGAAGGTCAGGGCACTATAGGAGCGGCTGATAAGCTTGTCAACAGGTATCCAATTGGTATTGGACGGCCTGGACAAGCCTGGGCTAACTGGTCTGGTCTACTGGAGAGTGGAGCTTGGGTTTACGGTGGAATTGGTATTGTTACTGGTATTGATGGCGCCATCCTGCACGCCGCCGCGCAGCCACACGAACAGCACCGCCATCATGAAGGGACCGACGAACAGGCCCAGCACGCCCAGGGTCGAGACGCCGCCGAGCAGGCCGAACAGCACGGCCAGGAAGGGCAGGTTGACCTTGTGGCCGATCAGCTTCGGCCGGATGAACTTGTCGACCAGGAACAGCTCGATCGCCCCCCAGCTGAACAGCGCGAGCGCGGCACCCGAGTGGCCCTGGCCCAGCAGCAGCAGCGACACCATCGTGAACGACAGCGGCGCGCCGCCCGGGATCAGTGCCATGTAGCCGGTGATCACGCCCAGCAGCGCCGGCGCCGGCGCCCCGGCGATCGCATAGGCGATGCCCAGCACGATGCCTTCCAGGATCGCGACCGAGCACAGGCCCAGCGCGGTGCCGCGCACCGACAGCGGGAACACGCGGCGCAGCATCGGGTAGTGCAGCGGCACCAGGCGCTCGCCGGCGCGGTCGACGTAGCGCACCACCGCCGGGCCGTGCAGGTAGAGCATGAACAGGGTGAGCAAGGTCAGGAACAGGTACAGGGCGTTGGCCAGGATGGTCGAGCCCCAGGTGCGCGCGGCGCCGCTCAGGTGCGGCATCAGGTCGCCGACGGTGCTGCGGATCAGGCTGTGGACGCCGCCCGGCACCGCCAGGTGCTCGCGCCACCACTGCACCGCCGGCTCGGCCACCAGCGGCAGGCGCGCCACCCAGCTTGGTACCGCGACGCCGGTCGCGTTCAGGTTGGTCACCAGGCGCTGCACGCCGGCCAGCTCGCCGCCCAGGGTTTCGAACAGCAGCAGCGTGGGGCCGGCGAAACCCGCCACCAGCAGCCCGACCAGCAGGCCGGCGCTGGCGATACGGGGCCAGCCGCGGCGCAGCAGGCGCTGGTGCAGCGGCCAGGTGATCACGGCCAGCAGGCCGGCCCAGGCCAGCGAGCCGAGGAAGTGGCGGAGCAGGGCCGCCAGCGCCAGCGCGAACAGCGCCGGCAGTACCAGTGTCAAGGCGTTGTGTACCCTTTGCATCCTGCTCCCACGTTATTGTTATCGGCTGGTTTCAAGCGCCCTGCAGGGCGGCGATGCGCTCTTCGCAGGACGGGTGGCTGGCGAACAGCGACAGCACGCCGCCGCCGGCGATGCCCGACGCCGCCAGGTTCTTCGGCAGGCTGGTGTCGACGCCAGCCTGCTCGATGCCGCCGAGGCGGCGCAGGGCTGCGATCATCGGGCGCGGGGTGCCCAGGATCTGGGCCGAGCCGCGGTCGGCGCGGAACTCGCGGCGACGCGAGAACCAGGCCACGATGATGCTCGCCAGCAGGCCGAACACGAGATCGCAGATCACCGCAGTGACAGTATAGGCGATGCCGGGGCCCGTGCTCTCCTCGTCGCGGCGGATGAACTGGTCGACGAAGTAGGCGACCACGCGCGCCAGGAAGATCACGAAGGTGTTGACCACGCCCTGGATCAGGGTCAGCGTCACCATGTCGCCGTTGGCCACGTGCGCGATCTCGTGCGCCAGCACGGCTTCGACTTCCTCGCGGGTCATCGAGTCGAGCAGGCCGGTCGATACCGCCACCAGCGACGAATTCCTGGTCGCGCCGGTGGCGAAGGCGTTCGGCTCGCCCTGGTAGATGGCGACTTCCGGCATCGGGATGCCGGCCTTCTGCGCCTGCGCCGTGACCGTGTTCATCAGCCACAGTTCGGTCGAGTTGGAAGGCTGCTCGATCACGTGGGCGCCGGTCGACCACTTGGCGATCGGCTTGGACAGCCACAGCGAGATGAAGGCGCCGCCGAAGCCCATCAGGCCGGCGAAGGCGAGCAGCATGCCCAGGTTCAGGCCGTTGGCGGTCAGGTACCGGTTCACGCCCAGCAGGCTGGCCGAGATGCCCAGCACGAGCATGATGGCAAGGTTGGTAGCAATGAAGAGTACGATACGTTTCATGATATGTCGAAGATCTATCCTGGTTGTGAAGAAGTGGTCCGGGCTGGACCACGTTTCGATGCCAAGAGCATAGATCAGGGAAGTCATCGAAAAAAGCGAAGAACTTCGAAGGTTTACTTCGGAAAAATCGAAGTATGGTTCAGCGCGCCCAGGCCAGCGCGGCAAGGTAGGCCGGCGTTGCGGAAATCGTGTTGTGGCCGGCGTCCGGCACCATCTGCAGCGTGGCCAGGTTTGGGGCGAAGTGCGTCAGCAGGCGGCGGGTGCTGGCGGCGGGGACGATCTCGTCGTGCTGGGCCGCCAGCAGCAGCGTCGGCGCCTTGACCTGCGGCGCGTAGCGCCAGGATTCGTACTTGTCGCGCAAGAGCCAGTTGACAGGAAAGTATGGAAACTGCTGCGCGGCCATTTCCTGCAAGCTATTGAAAGGCGTAACGAGTACGAGCTTGCCGACGGGACGCCGGCTCGCCACCTGCAGCGCCACGCCGCTGCCCAGGCTGCGGCCGACCAGCGTGATGTCCGGATGCGCCGCCGCCACGCGATCGAACAGCAGCAGGGCATCGCCGACCAGCGCGTCCTCGCTCGGCGCGCCGGAGCTGCCGGCATAGCCGCGGTAGTGCAGCAGGTAGAGCGCGCGATCCGGAAACACTCCGTCGAGCAGCGGCAGGCTGGCCGACACGTCTTCCGCATTGCCGCCCAGGTAGATCAATGCCTTACGTCCCGGCAGTGGCCGTTCGGACACCTTGAGGGTGGCGCCGGGCACCTCGAGCGTCATCGTCGCGGGCGGCCGCAGCATCGCCTGCCGGGGCGGGTAGTAGATGAAGGAGCGCTGTGCGAAGAAGAGGGCGGCACAGGCGACCAGGTAGGCCGCGACACCGACGAGCATGATGGCACCCAGGAATTTCAGCATCGTTGGTCAGATGAAGTCGATGGCAAGCTGCCTGACGGCCATTCTGAACCCGTTTGCGCTGGCCAGGGGCGAATAAGCATCGAGATGGATCGCGTTTTGCGCGCGCTCGAACAGCGCCACCGCGCGCCCGGTGTTCAGGTGGCGCGACATGTAGAGGAAACCGTCGTAGTTGGCCGGGTTGTCGTGCACGGCGCGCGCCCATTGCTGGGTGATGCCGTAGTTGGTGGTGCCGGCCAGCTCGGCGTTGCCGCCGAGGCGCTTGAGCAGGGTGCCGGTGAGCTTGAGCAGGCGCAGTTCGCTGCCGCCGAAATACAGGGCATAGCGCTTGTCGATTTGCGCGCGCGTCAGCAGGAAGCGGCCGTCGACCGGCATCTCGTCGTGCAGGATGGATTCGGTAATGGCCAGCTGCAGGCTGGTACCGAAATAGCAGACGCCGAACTCGGGCTTGCCGGCCAGCGCGCCGGGCGCGTCGAAACGGTTGTAGCCGGACCTGCCGAAGTGGGGCTCGCCGGTGTGGTAGGCCGAGATGCGCACCAGGCGGGTGGGCGACAGGCGGGTGGGTTCGAAGTGTTCGGTGGACAGGATGCTTGGTGGCGGACCCAGCGGATCAACGGCCAAGGCTGCGCTCCCGGGTTTCGGCCGCCGTGCGCAGCACTTGCCCGGCCATGCCGCTCTCCAACGCAGCCAGGGGCGTCTTGCCGTTCAGTGAATGCTTGGGGGTGGTGAAGAATTGCCATTTGGCGGGACCGGGCAAGTCCCCGAGTGCGACCGATACGCGGCCGATATCGCGGCGCTGGATGTGTTCTGTGGCGAAAAAGCTTGGATACCATTGCACGCCCGCAGGACCGTCGATCCAGAACATGCGCTTGTCCCGGACCGCCTTGCTCAAGGCCTGGCGCGTGATGTGCAAACGCTCGCACAGGTCGGCCGAGCTGAGCAGTTGACCCGCCTCGTGCAGTTGCCGGCGCCTTGCCATGGCATTGCTGTCGAGCTCGGACAGCAACTGCGCATTGTCCTCGGGCTCGTGCCGGGCAGCCGGGCCGGCGGGCGCGGGCGATGCGAGCGGGGCATCGGCGAACAGTGCCATCAAGTGCCGCAAGTCGTCGTCCGGGATGGCGGGAAGCTGGTCCGCGCCGTCCTGGCGGTGCTGGGTGCTGTCGACCTTGACGATGACGTATCCATTGCCGAGATCGGTGGCCTGCTCGACCTTGCCTGTCCTGAGCAGGGACGGCGACACCAGGCGCAGGTGGAGGGCAGGCCGTTCGGCCGCCGGCTGTGCGGCGGGCGTGCGTTTGTAGGCAGTGGTCGACATGGTGGATCTCCGGTTGGAACCAGTCTACATCATTTGCGCTGGGTGTCAACCAAGTCAACCGGCTGCCGCGCTGCTCATCCGCGCCGCGCCGCTTCGATCGTGGCGATGTCGATCTTGCGCATCCCCATCATCGCTTCGAAGGCGCGCCCGGCCACCGCCGGATCCGGGTCGGCGATCGCCTCGCTCAGCACACGCGGCGTGATTTGCCAGGACAGGCCCCAGCGGTCCTTGCACCAGCCGCAGGCGCTTTCCTGGCCGCCATTGCTGACGATGGCGTTCCACAGGCGGTCGGTCTCCTGCTGGTCGTCGGTGGCGACCTGGAAGGAAAAGGCTTCGCTGTGGCGGAAGGCCGGGCCGCCATTCAGGCCCAGGCAGGGCAGGCCCATCACCGTGAAGCCGACCGTCAGCACGTCGCCGGCCTTGCCTGCGGGATAGTCGGAAGGGGCGCGGAATACCGGGCCGACGGCGCTGTCGGGGAAGGTGGCGGCGTAGAACTCGGCGGCGTCCAGGGCGTCGCCGTCGAACCAGAGACAAATCGTGTTCTTGCTGATCATTTGATTCCTCGCGGGTGAGTGAATGACAGTGAACTTCGAACGTCAATACCGAGTGTACCTCAGCGTTCGACCGCGGCCCAGGTATCCGCGCGTCCATCCAGCAGGGTGACCGGCGCCGCCGCCAGTTCCTGGTCGGTCACGTCATCCAGGCAAGCCACGCTCACCGCCACGTAGGGGCCCCAGCGCGGCGAGCTGCCCATGCCGAAGGTGCGCACGCCGCAGGTCGCGCAAAAGAAGTGCTGCTCGGTGCGCGTGTTGCAGCGGTACTCGGTCAATGCCGCCTCGCCCGCGAGCAGGCGGAAGGCGTCGCGGGCGACGATCGCCGCCCAGTTGCGCTGCTTGGTGCACAAGCTGCAGTTGCACTGGATGGTGCCCGCTTCGAGGTCGAGATCGGCCTCGAAGCGGACCGCACCGCAGTGGCAGCTGCCGCGGTGCAGGCGCGCCGCCATCAGCGCGCCGCCGCCGGGCTTGCCTGCACCAGCGGCAGCTCGATGAAGCTGCTGTGGTAGACGCGCTGGGTTGCCTTCTTGTAATCCGCCGGTTTGGCCTCGAAGATGTTGGGCACGAAGGTCTGCGGGTTGCGGTCGTACAGCGGGAACCAGCTCGACTGCACCTGCACCATGATCCGGTGGCCCGGCAGGAAGACGTGGTTGGCGGTCGGCAGGCCGAAGCGGTAGGACAGCGGCTTGTTCGGCGCCAGCGCCTTCGGCTTGTCGTAGCCTTCGCGGTAGCGGCCGCGGAAGATGTCGCCGGAGATCATCAGCTGGTAGCCGCCCATGGCCGGCTGGCTGCCCACCTGGTCCGGATACACGTCGATGAGTTTCACGACCCAGTCCGCATCGGTGCCGCTGGTCGAGGCCACCAGGTTGGCCACCGGTTCGCCGCTGATCTTGACCGGCGCCGTGAGCACGTCGGACACGAAGGTCGCCACATCCGTGCGGCCCGAGGCTTCGCGCTGGTCGTCGACCAGCCAGCGCGGCCAGGACTGGCCCTTGGCTTCGTCGTAGCCGTAGGGCGGGATCGGGCGCTGGCGGAAGGGCACCGGTTTCGATGGATCCGAGATGTATTCGTCGTAGCCGCGCGCGTCGGCCGCGCCGTTCAACACGGCTTTCTGCTCGCCGGCCAGGCGCAGCGCCACCGGCTTGATCGCGCAGGCGGCGCCTTCGCAGCCGCTCGGCCAGGCCGCCAGGTTGCGCCACTTGTTGGTGCCGGTCTCGAAGGCCGTCACGGCGGCGATGCTCGGCACCGATTCGTCGCCCTTCAGGTAGCGCGCCAGGAAGGGTTTCAACACGTTCTGCCGCCATTGCAGCGCGGTGTCGGCATTGAACCTGATGGGACCCAGCGTGCTGCCGTCGCCGATCGCGCCGCCGTGCGACCAGGGGCCGAGCGACAGGAACACCTTGTTCTCCCTGTCGTTCGGCTTGATCGCCTTGTACACGGCGATCGGGCCGTAGATGTCCTCGGCGTCCCACAGGCTGTGCACCAGCAGGGTCGGCACCGTGACCGGTTGCCTGGCCAGGATCTTGTCCATGGCCTGCTGCTGCCAGAAGCTGTCGTAGCTCGGGTGGGCCACGACCTTGTTCCAGAAGCCGCTCTGCGCGAGGCCGCGCTGGCGTCCCAGTTCGCCGGCCGACCCGGCGCGCAGGTACATGTCGTAGTCGTCGTAGTTCGAGCTGAACCATTTCGCCGAGTTCCCGCGCGTGACCACCTGCTCCAGGATGTAGGACATGTTGATCTGGCGGAAGGCGCCGTGGTGGAACCAGTCGTCGCCCATCCAGCCGTCGACCATCGGGTTCATCGGCACCGACACCTTCAGCGCCGGATGCGGGTTCACCAGCGCCATCAAGGGCAGGAAGCCGTCGTAGGAAATCCCGATGATGCCGACCCGGCCGTTGGTCTCGGGGACGTTCTTGGTCAGCCACTCGATGGTGTCCCAGGTATCGGTCGAATGGTCGACCGGGGTCGGGTTCAGCGGCCCGTGCAGCGGGCGGTTCATCACGTAGTCGCCTTCCGAGCCGTACTTGCCGCGCACGTCCTGCACCACGCGGATGTAGCCGCCCTCGACGATCACGTCGGCCGCGTTGTCGTAGCCGGTCAGGATCGACTCCAGGTCCGAGCTTTCCGTGTGCGCGACCATGCTGGCCGCATCGTAGGGCGTGCGCGTCAGCAGGATCGGTGCGTTCGTCACGCCTTTCGGCACGACGATCACCGTGTTCAGGCGGGTGCCGTCGCGCATCGGGATCATCACCGTGCGCCTGGCGTAGTTGAAGCCCGGCGTCGGGCTGGTGAATTCGGCCGGGGTCTCGGAGGGCAGGGCGGGGTATTGCGGTGGCTGCGGTGTGGTCTGCGCCTGGGCCAGGCCGGCGATGCACAACGCAACGAATAAAGGCGCCTTCATGAATGTCCTTGTGCTTGGGTGGGCGGCCGCGCCTTCGGACGGGCGCTGTTGCCGTCCGCTACCTTAGCACAAGGACAAGGCCCCGCGGCTCGCGCTCATTGCCCGGCCGCCGCCGCGCTCCAACCCATGTCCTGGGCAAACTTGCGCGCCAGGCGCTGGTAGCCGGCCGCCGTGAAGTGGATCAGGTCCTTCGCCATCAGGGCCGGCGCTTGCTGCGCCCAGCGGTAGGCGCTGCCCGGACCGCCCATCGCATCCATCATGCTCCACGCGCCGCAGCCGGCGTGCGCGGCCACCTCGGCCTGGATACGGCCGATCTCGGCGTGGATGCGCGAGTACTGGCGCAGGTCGATTTTCGGTCCCGCCTTGCGCTTGCCCTTGCCCTTGCGGTTGGCCGAGCGCGGCACCAGCACGCCGCGGTCGCCGGGGGCGATCAGCATGCAGGCCGCGCCCGGGAAGCGTTCGCGCATGTTCTGCACCGAGTCCACCAGCATCCTGCGGTAAGCCGCCGCATCGAAAGGCTTGACGTTGCCTTCGTTGGTGCCGAATTCCAGCATCACCAGCTGGTAATCGTGTTGGCCGAACCAGGACCCCAGGTAGTCCTGGCGCGCGTTGCGCCAGCCGGCGACGGTGGCGCCGGGGTAGCCGAACACGTCGAAGGCGGTGGCGGCCGGCTGGCTGGGGACCAGGTCCAGGCCATGGAAGCGGAAAGCGCCCTCGACCAGGCGCAAGCTGACCTGGGCCATGGGCCGTTCGGCCACCAGTTCCAGTGCCGCCGGGCCGGCCGTCCCGGCCAGCAGGACTTGCTGCTCGGTCCCGCCGTCGACACTGACGCCGACCGTCACCGGCGCCTCGGTCTGCTGGTAGAGGATGCGCACGTGTGCGTAGCCCGGCGCATCCTGGCCGCGCCGCAGGTCCCAGGCCAGCGTCGATCCGCCCTGGTCGCTGAACATGTTGACCAGCCCCGGGCCGGGCGCCGCGCCGTTTGCGCCGATGTAGACCGGTTCGTATTTCCACTGCGCCGACACGCAGGACTTGCGCAGCGGCAGGCGCACGCCCGGACGGCCCATGTTGGCCGGGATCACGGCCCGGGGCACGGCGTCGGCCGGGAATTTCAGAAGCTTGATGAGTTCGTCGCTGAAGAAGCCGGCGGCCAGGTGGCTGTCGCCCCAGATCGCGATGCGTTGCGCATCCTTCAGCGCGACCTGTCTCACGGCGGGCAGGGACGCCGGCGGCGCGGCGGGCATGTCCTGCGACTGGATCAGGTCGTCGGCCGGGATTTCCATCGGGTCCGGGTTGGGTGCCGACTGGGCGCGCGGCGCCTGCGCTTGCGGACGCACGTCGCACGACAGTTCGGCGACGTCGCCGCGGGCCTGTACCTGCAGTTGCGTCACGGCGGGCCCGGCCTGCTGGGCCGAGGCGGCGGCGTGCAGCGCGGCGGCGGCAAGGACGAGGGGGAGGACGGGACTGCGCATGGAAGCCTTCAATTGGTGGGAACGCGGACGCCGGCGGCGACCAGGTTGAGCTTGTGCTGTTCGGCGCGGACCTTGTCGATGTAGGTGCCGCTGGCGTCGCCGCCGCCGAAATAGAAGCGCAGCGCCTCGGTTTCGGAGCCGCCCTTGAGCTTGACGCAGTCGCGCAGGATTTCGGCGCCCACGCGCAGGCTGACGATCGGGTCCATGAAGCTCGATTTGCCGCCGAACTTCTCGTAGCGCTTGGCGTGGATGACCGGCATCACCTGCATCAGGCCCTGGGCCCCGGCTTCGCTCTGGATGTAAGGATGAAAATTCGATTCGATCGCCATCACCGCGATCAAGAGGTTGGGCGAGAGCTTGTATTCCCTGGTCAGCTTGTCGGCCTCGACCACCAGCGGCGCGATCGCGCCCGGCGCAACGTGGAAGCGCGTGCCGAGCCAGTGCGCCACCGAGCGCTGCTCGGCGGATGGTGGTGGGAGGACCGGCATGGCGGGGATCGCGGGCAGGGTGGACATGGCGGGCACGGTCGGCTGTTCGAGCAGCGCCGCCTGGCCCGGCGTGGCGCCGGTCTTCAGGCCGCCGCTCGGGGCCGGCGCCTTGCTGGCCGCCACCGCTGTCGTCACGCCAGGGCTGCCGTCCGCGCCTATCCATTTCTTCACGGTGGCCGGATACAACCAGGCATACACGCCCAGCCCCAGCGCCACGACGCCGCAGATGCGGATCAGGGTCAGTAATTTGCGCACCACTTGCATCGATTGCACCTCCTTGGCTGCTCGGGGACCGTCATGCCGGCGATGTCGCCTCCGCGTCAGGCGGCCGTGGCGCCGGTTCGTCGGGGCGGATGGCCGTGGCCGGATGGGCCGGCGGGGCCGGGGCGGTCTCCGGTTTCGCGCTCTCCTGCCGGCTGTCGGGCAATGCGAAGGCATCGACCGCTTGCCGGCTTGCCTGCATTTTTGCAAATGTATTGCTAGCAAGCATTTTTTTCGGCGCAGTTGGCGCGATTATAACCGAGCCCCCGGACGCCACTTTGATTGCTGAAGTGAACGCCGCGATGCCTTTGGTGCTCAGGTGAATGCCATCCTTGACGAAGTATTCCGGGTGGCTGGCGGAGGCCGCACTCCAGTCGACCACATGGACGTTCGGGAATTCCCCGGCCAGGCGCGCGATCAGTTCATTGTTTGGCCGGGTCCAGCGCCGCTCCGCATGAAAGTTGACGATGAGCACGGACTTGCGGTCGGCGAGGGCTTGCAGCAATGCCCGGAACTGGCCCTCGTCGATGTAGCCGTTGGTGCCCAGGTGCAGCAGCACGGTCGGGGCCTTGCGGCCGTGGCCTTCCTTCAGGACTTTGAGCCCGGAACTGGCCTGGCGCCCGACCGCAGCGTCGATCCGGATGCCCGGGATATCCCTGGCCAGGTGGGCGCTGGCGCCCAGCAGCACGGAATCGCCGATGGCGAGGATGTCCTGGCCGCCGGAAATCGGCAGGTCGGGCTCAGGTGCCGGCGCCGGTCCCTGTTGCGGCAGCGGCGCCACCGCAACGGGGACCGGCGCCGGAGCGGGCATGGCAGCCTGCAGGGCGCCGCCCTTGTCGTCCGGCGCCACGGTGGGCGCCAGCGCGAAGAAGGCGAGCGCAACCGCGGTATAGGCGACGGTCGCCTTGGCGATCCGCTTCGCGCCGAAGCGGCCGGGGTCGAGGCGCTTCGACGGCATTTCGACGTAGCGGTACATCCATTCGGACAGCACGGCCACGATGGCGATGCCCGCCGCGAACACGCGCCAGTCCGAGAAGTCCTTGTAGCCGAGCAGTTGCATCCAGACGAAGACGACACCGTGCACGAGGTAGAGCGAATAGGAACGCAGGCCGATCCACTGGAACACCGGCCTGCGCAGCAGGCGCGATACGACGAAGCCGGCATCGTTCATCAGGCAGTAGATGACGATGGCGGTCAACAGGGGCACCAGCAGGAAAGCGCCTTCATAGGTCTTCGGCGCCTGGTCGTTCATCATCTGCATCATGCAGCCGAGCCCAACCAGCGCCACGACCGCGCCCGCCCGCAAACCGGTGCGGTCCGCGGATGCGCTGCCCTTGCGCGCATACGGATTCCAGAAACAGGCGAGCGCGGCACCCAGCAGCAGGCCCATCGCATGGGTGTCGGTGCCCAGGTAGATACGGTTGTGGTCGGCGTCGCCGGGATTCAGCTGGTACAGGTAGAGCATCCAGGCCGTGCCGGCGCAGGCCAGCAGCAGTGCGAAGAAACCGGTGGCTTTGGCCCCGAAGCGTTTCAAGACCAGGTAGGCGATCGGCGGCCAGAAAAAATAGAACTGCTCCTCTACCGCCAGCGACCACAAATGCTTCAATATGCGTGGCGTGTCGTCGAAATAGGACTGCTTGTCGTGGATCTGCCACCAGTTGGAACAGTAGGCGAGGGCGGCCCAGATATCGCTTCTCAGCCGCGCGTAGGCATCCTGCGAGATCATCGGCGTGACCAATAGCGCCAGCAGGATCAGGCCCAGCACGGGCGGCACCAGCCGTTTCAGGCGCCGCAGGTAGAAATCGCCGAAGTTGAAATCGCCCCGGGTCCGGATCTCGTGCACCAGCATGGCGGTGATGATGAAACCGGAAATCGTGAAAAAGATGTCGACGCCGAAGAAGCCGCCATCCAGAATACCGGCGATATCGCAGTGAAACAGGATGACGGGGACAATGGCCAGGGCGCGCAGGCCATCCAGTTCGGCAAAACGGGAACCGCTCTTGTTCGTTATTGTCGTGAGCATGGATTCTTGTTATTTCGGATTGACGTGCCCATCTGTGAATACGTCGCGTCTCTTGTGATTAATGCTGAACAGTCGCCGAAAATTATAGCTCAGCATTATCGAAAAATGCCTCTGTGAAATCTTAATTCTTTTGTATGTATAACTGAGCGCCCATGTCCACCCTGACCGTCCGCAAGCTCAACGTCGATTTGTCCGGCGGCTTCGACCGCAATTGGCTGAACGGCGACGTCTACCGCACCGCCTTCATGAACGCCCTGTCGATGAGCTTCCCGCTGGGCGAGCAGATGTTCATCGACAGCGTGCGTGCCGTGCCGCCCGACACCCTCCTTGACCCTCTGCTACGCGCCGAGGTCAAGGATTTCGTTGGCCAGGAAGCCAGTCACCGCTATATCCACCAGCAGTACAACGCCGAACTGGCGCGCCAGGGCTATAAATACGTGCTGGAAGAAAAGACGCGCAAGCGGATGGAACTGATCGCCAGATTGCCGCTGCGCGAACGCCTGGCGATCACCTGCGCGCTCGAGCATTACACGGCGATGCTGGCCGACTTCGTGCTGCGCCATCCCGAATGGCTGGATGGGGCGGAGGACCGGATGCGCACGCTCTGGTCCTGGCACGCGGCCGAGGAAACCGAGCACAAAGCCGTGGCCTTCGATGTCTACCAGGCGGCCGGCGGCGGCTACTGGAAGCGGGTATTGTGGTACCTGCACGTCAGCCTGGTCTTTTGGTGGGAAATGTCGTTCCAGACCGTCGACAACCTGAAGCGCGACCGCCAGTTGTGGAAGCGGTCGACCTGGACCAGCGCCGCGCGCGCCTGGTTCGGACGCGGCGGGCTGGTCTGGCATCTGTTGAAACCCGGCCTGGATTACCTGGCGCCGCGCTTCCACCCTTGGCAGCATGACAACCGCGCCTTGCTCCAGATGTGGCTGGAGAGCAACGACGATGCCTTCCGCAGCATCGGCAGCACGCCAGCCTGAACACCAGCCGCGCGCTGCGGATGTCATAATCCGGGGTTCGACAAGGAGAAAGACAGTGATCCGCTATTTGGGCACGCGAAAGAATTCGGAAGGTGCCTCCGTCTATGTGTTCATCGTGAACGGTCTGGAAAAGGAAGTGCGCGAGCATTCCCTGAAACAGCATCCGGGATGCTATGAAGCCTTGCCGGCGTCGGTAAAGGCGAAGATTGCCGCCAACCGCGCCTGGCTGTCCAAGCTGTGACCCGGCGCGCGGCCGCGTTCACGCTGTCAGTGGCGCTCGCTGCGCCCGGCATCGCGTTGGCGCAGCCCGGCGACGGCAAGCCGCCCTCGACTTTCGGTCCAGTGATCGGCAACGCGCTGCTGTGCCGCGACCAGATCGACAACCTGTATTTCTACAACTGGCTGAAGACCGCCTTCGGCCCGCCTTACAAGCATGAGGGCGGGGCCTACTGGTTCCGCACCGGTGAAGCTTCGCTGTGGGGTGCCCCGGTGACCGAGGTCATGGTCAGCGACGACACCAGCGAACTGGTGTTCCTGGCCGCGGTGGCCGAGGTGCCGCCCGACCAGCTCGAGCAAGCCATCCGGACGCAAGCCGGCATCCGCCACCTGGCGGCGGATGCATCCGCGTATCCTTTGCGGGTATCGAACCCAGGCAGCACGATCGCCTATTACAATAACAAAAGCAAAATATACTGCGCCAAGTTCAAACCCTTGCCGCCGCGTCCTTAAGCCTGGGCTCCCGCTCGTATGTACAACAATTATTTCCAATTGCGGCAAGCGCCGTTCTCGATCGCGCCCGACCCGCGCTACCTGTTCATGAGTGAACGGCACCGCGAGGCGCTGGCCCACCTGCTGTACGGGATCGGCAGCGGCGGCGGCTTCGTCCTGCTCACCGGCGAGATCGGCGCCGGCAAGACCACGGTGTGCCGCTGCTTCATCGAGCAAATCCCGGACAATTGCCGCCTGGCCTATATCTTCAACCCGAAGCTGACCGTCGAGGAATTGCTGCTGACGATCTGCGACGAATTCCGCGTCGAGCTGCCGCAGGCGCCGGGTGGAACGACTGGTGTAAAGGCTTACGTCGACGCCATCAACGCCTACCTGCTCGAGAGCCACGCCCAGGGCAACAACAACGTGCTGGTGATCGACGAGGCGCAGAATTTGTCGCCCCAGGTATTGGAGCAATTGCGCCTGCTGACCAACCTGGAAACCAGCGAGCGCAAGCTGCTGCAGATCATCCTGATCGGCCAACCCGAGCTGCGCGCCATGCTGGCCCAGCCGGAACTGGAGCAGCTGGCCCAGCGCGTGATCGCGCGCTACCACCTGGGGCCGTTGTCCGAAGCCGAGACCGGCGCCTATGTCGCGCACCGGCTGGCGGTGTCCGGCACCCAGGCCGGCTCGCCGATCCCGGCCTCGCTCACGCCGCTGATCCACCGCCTCACGCACGGCGTGCCGCGCCGGATCAACCTGCTGTGCGACCGCGCGCTGCTCGGCGCCTACGTCGAGAACAGCCGCGAAGTCACGCCGAAGATCCTGCGCCGCGCGGCCCAGGAAGTGTTCGCCGGGGAAGCCGCGCCGCCACCGGGTTGGCACGCCCGGCCGCTGCGTTGGCCGCTGGTGGCCGGCGGCGTGCTGGCCGGGGCCGCGATCAGCGCCGCGGCCTGGCAGGTGGTGCCGCGCGCCTCGGCGCCCGCGCCGGCGGCGGCGATGCAGCCGGCGGCCGTGGCCAGGGTGAAGGCGGTGCCGGCGCCGGTTCACGCGCCTGTTCGCGTGCAGCCGGCGCAAACCAAGCCGCTGGCGCTGGCGACCCAGGAAGAAGCCTTGCGCGAACTCGGCACCTTGTGGGGCCAGCAACTGCCGGCCGGCGCACCCTGCCAGGGGGCGCCGAAGCTGGGCCTGCGCTGCTACCAGGGCAAGGGCGGCGTGTATGAACTGCGCCTGCTGGACCGCCCGGCGATCGTCGCCCTGCACGATGGCCAGAAGCTGGGCTACGCGGTGCTGAGCCACATGGATATCGACAGCGCGACATTGACCGTCAACGGGCGCCGCCAGACGGTCAGCCTGGGGGCGCTGGCGACCCGCTTCGACGGCGAATTCACCACGCTGTGGAAGGTCCCGCGCGCCTTTCGCGACGAGGTGCGGCCGGGCGACACCGGCCCGGACGTCGACTGGATCGCCGGACGCCTGGCCGCCATCAACAAGAGCGCCGCGCCGCCGGCATCGCAGGCTTTCGATGCGCCGACGCGGCGCCTGCTGCGCGACTTCCAGGCGGCCCAGAACCTGAAGGCGGACGGCGTCGCCGGCCCGCGCACCTGGATGCGCCTGAACCAGCTGAGCGGGGTCGACGAGCCGCGCCTGCTCGCAGCGGCGGCAGCGCCGGCATCCGCATCGGCGGCGACCGCGAACGGAAAACAATAACTATGTCCTACATCCTCGAAGCACTCAAGAAGGCGCAGGCTGAACGCCAGCTGGGCAACGCCCCCACCATCCACGCGCCGCAGGCGGCGCCCTTGGCGCCGGCGGGCGTGGCGGCCAGCCGCAAACCGCTGTTCATCGGCCTGGGCGCGGGGGCGCTGGTGGTGGCCGCCGGCGCCGTGTTCCTGTGGCGTGGCGCGCCGGTGCAGGCGCCGGCCGGGCAGGTGGCTGCGCTGCCGGCGGTGATCGGGGCGGCCGCAGGGTCGCCTGCCACGGTCTCGGCGCCGGCCGCCTCGCCGGCGGCAGCTGCGTCGGTTGCGACGGCGCCCGCGCCGACGGCACCCGCCGCGTCATCGACACTGGAAGTGAGCGCGCCGCCATCGCCGCCGCGGGCCGAGGCGCCGCGCGTGGCGCAAGCGCGTCCGCCGGCGCCTGCCGCGCACGGCTCCGCGCATGTGCCGGCCGCGCCGACGCCGGTTCCCACGCCGGCACCCGCGCAAACGGCATCGGCGCCGGCCCGGGCGCCGGCACCCGCGCCCGAGGACAGCCTGCCTTTCCTGCAGCAGTTGCCGGAGGCGGTCCAGCGCGAAGTGCCGCGCGTCGCCTTCGGCGGCTACATGTATTCGGCCAACCCGGCTGACCGCCTGCTGCTGGTCGACAAGAGCCTGCGCCACGAAGGCGAGGAAGTCGCGCCCGGCCTGGTGCTGGAAAAATTGCTGCCTCGTGCAGCCGTCATGAACTACCGGGGAATGCGCTATCGTGTCGGGCTTTGATGGAAGGTGGGGCCGGGTACTGGGCGTGATCGGCTGGTCCGGCAGCGGCAAGACCACGCTGCTGGAAACGATGGTGGGCCGGCTGGCCGGGGAGGGCGTGCGCGTCAACGTGGTCAAGCACAGCCACCACGACATCTCGCTGGAGCCGTCGCATAAGGACAGCGCGCGCCTGCGCACGGCCGGCGCGGCCGAGGTGATGATCGCCTCGCCCTACCGCATCGCGATCATGCGCGAACTGCGCGGCGTGGACGAGCCGCCGCTGCCCGAGCTGCTGGCGCGCCTGTCGCCGGCCGACCTGACCCTGGTCGAGGGCTACAAGTGGGAGCCGCTGCCCAAGCTGGAAGTGTTCCGGCCGGAAGTCGGCAAGCCGCCGGTGTACCCGGACGATCCGCACGTCGTCGCGGTGGCGTCCAACATGGCGGCGCCCGCCGGGCTGGCGCCGCACATCACCTGGCTGGACCTGGACGCGCCGGAAGCGGTGCTGGACTGGATCAGGCGGCGTGCCGGCATCGCTGCATGAAAGCGCGCTAAAGTTTGCGCCGCTCCTGTCGTTACCGGGGGATGGACGGCCGTGTCGGCCGCCGCAACCGGAGAACAACATGGACGTGATGGGTATCGCCAAGCTCGCCACCAGCATTGCCGAGACCGGCACCCGCCAGGAAGTCGGCATCGCCATGCTGAAGCGCGCACAGGACATCCAGGCCACCACCGCCACCCAGCTGCTGGAGTCGGTGCAAGCCGCCGCCCCGGCGCAGAACCTGCCGCCGCACCTCGGCAACCACATCAACACGACGGCATAATTTTTTTCGATACGCGTCAACAGGCGAGCCTGCCGGCGCGTTATCGGAACACGTACCCGGCACGAGGGGCTGGCCGCGACACAATCCGCTCAGCCGCCACCATATCGGCCACGATGCGCAATCCGCGCCCGTGGCCACATAAGCCGTCAATTCGCAGCCACCCCGGCCGGCGTACGCATCCCATCGGCAGTGCCGGGCCCATCGACGGCCCGGCGTCCTTCCAGTAGAATTTTCCTTTTCAAAGCTATCCCTTTCAGGGAATGGACACGACATGAACAAACGTCAAGCCCTGGTAGCCGCCGCACTGGCCAGCGTCTGCGCCGCCAACGCCGCGGCAAGCGGCCAGATGGATGGTCAGGCCCCGGCCGGCCAGGAAAAGTGCTACGGTGCGGCCAAGGCCGGCCAGAACGATTGCGGCACCGCCACCCACGGCTGCGCCGGCCAGGCGGCGGTCGACAACGACCCGGCCGAATGGAAATTCGTGGCCAAGGGCAGCTGCCAGAAAACCGGCGGCAAGCTGACGCCGCCCCAGCAGGACAAGCAAGGCAAGTAATGGCCGCGGCGCCTGCGAGCGGCGTGGGCATCGGCCTGCGCGCGCCGCATTACCGGGATTTCCTCGAACGCCGGCCCGGCGTCGGCTGGATCGAGGTCCATACCGAGAACTACCTGGCGCGCTCGGGGCGTGACCGGCAGGTGCTGGCCACGCTGCGGCGCGACTATCCGGTCAGCCTGCACGGGGTTGGCCTCGGCCTGGGATCGGTCCACGGGTTTTCCGAAGACCATTTGCAGCGCGTGCGCGCGCTGGTGCGCGAGATCGAGCCGGCGCTGGTCTCCGAGCACCTGAGCTGGGGCGCGCTGCGCGACCGCCAGCTCAACGACCTGCTGCCGGTCCAGCTGGACCGGGCGATGCTGGACCTGCTGGCCGCCCGCATCGGGCGCGTACAGGACGCGCTGGGCCGCACCATCCTGGTCGAAAACGTCTCGAGCTACCTGCGTTTCCGCGGCGACGCGATGAGCGAGGCCGAGTTCCTGGCGCTGCTGGCGCGCCGCACCGGCTGCGGCGTGCTGCTGGACGTGAACAACCTCGCCGTCAACCAGCACAACCATGGCGAGGATGCGCTGGCCGCCATCGCCGCGCTGCCCTTGGGGAGCGTCGGCGAGATCCACCTGGGCGGCCACCTGGTCACCGAACACGGCCTGGTCGACCACCACGGCGACCGCGTTGCGCCCGACGTCTGGACGCTGTACCGCGCGGCGCTGGCGCGCTTCGGCGCGGTGCCGGCGCTGATCGAGTGGGATACCGATTTGCCGGACCTCGACGTGCTGCTGGACGAGGCGGATAGCGCGCGCCGCATGATTGCCGAGGTATGTGGGGACGCACCCGGCCCGGTCGCCGCGCGCCTGCCAGCGCCTGCCGCCGCCGCACCGGCGCCGTCCCAAGCGTCCGCCGGCGCCCCGGACCCGGACACGCTGCAGCAGGCGCTGGGCGCGGCCCTGTTCGACGCCGGGCGCGACGCCGGCCTGGCGCCCTGGCTGCGCGGCGACGCGGGCCGGCTCGGCATCTACCGCGGCAACCTGCATGCGAACTGGCGCCGCGCGCTGCAATCGAGCCATCCGGTGCTGCGCCAGCTGGTCGGTGACGAATTCTTCGATGCGCTGACGGTCCGCTACGGCCGCGCCCAGCCTGCGCAGGACCCGGACCTGAACCGCTTCGGTGCCGGCCTGGCCGGCTTCCTGGCCGGTTTCGCCCCGGCCGCCGAGCTGCCCTATCTGCCCGACATGGCGCGCCTCGAATGGCTGGTGCACGAAAGCTTCTATGCGCCCGACGCGGCGGAGGGACTCGTTCATCCGGCTACGCTACTGGCGGGCATGGACCCGCAAGCTTTTGAAGCCGGCCGCGCCATCCTGCACCCGTCGCTGCGGCTGTACGCATCCGAATGGGCCACCGTGCCCCTGTGGCAGGCGCACCAGCCGGGCGGCCCGGCGTTTCCGGATGCGATGGCAGCAGGCAGCCAGGCGCTGGCCTGGCGCCCGCAATTCGAGGTGCGGGTCGATGCCCTCGGCGCCGCCGAACACGCGGCGCTTGCCAGCCTGGCGGCGGGCGAGACCTTTGGCGCGGCGCTGGATGCGGCCTTCGCACTGGACGAAGACTTCGACGTGGCCGCGCACCTGGGCCGCTGGCTGGGGCAGGGCGGGGCCGACGGCATCGTGGTAGCGATAGCAGGCCCTGGAATGAACACGGCGCCCTGAAGGCGCCGTGTCGGTGTGCCGCCTGGGACTGCGCTTCTCAGTGGTAGTGGAAAGCGCGCAGGATGCGTTCTTCGCCGGTGCGGTCGTGATGCAGTTCGTTGGCCGCGCGCGTTGCTTCCATCATGCGGGCCAACTCTTCTTCTTCGAAGCGCGCCAGTTCCTCGTTGGCCGCCGTCAGCGCGGTGGCCAGCTTGGCGCGCGCGTTCTGGTACACGACACCGGTGTAGTGATCGGTATTCTTGAGCAGTTCTTCCGCATTTTCGATAACGAGACGCAGGTCGCCGATCAGCCGCTGCTGCGTTGGGGAGCTCGATTCAGGGGTATCCATCTTCCTCACCTTTAGCCGAATGTTACGTCTTCAATATAAAGAAGGGGGATTGCTCAAGTTTGTCAGTGCGCAAACCCAAACGTACGGCCGGGAACGCCTAAACATGCGTTTCCGAAAGGCGCGTCAGGCGCTCCCTGATGGTCCGTCGCGCGCTACCTATTTCACGTGGATCCGCACGTCGCCAAGCGTGACCGTCTGGCCGCTGCGGATCTTTGCGGTCTTGCGCAATTCCTTCTTGCCATCGACTGACACCGCGCCGCTGGCGACGACATGCTTGCCGGCACCGCCGCTGTCGACCACGCCGACGAGCTTGAGCAGCTGGTTGAGTTCGATAAACTCTGCTGTCAGTTCAAAATTAGTTGTTTGCATTTTATCCTCGTTAAAAATTCCATGGCGTACTGTTGGGTTCGGCTAAGTCGACTGCAGGATAGTTTGTTCTTTTGGGCATTGCCCAAAAGAACTCCCCGCGAAAGCGAAAAAAGCGCCACTGGCGCTTTTTTCCAAGTTCTACGCCTGCAACCTGGATCCCCGCCTGCGCGGGGAGTCGGTTTCGGCAATGCCGGGACCGACGGTGAGCTGGCTTGACCTCAGTCCGCCGGATGCGGCCGGGTCATCTCGATCGGTACGATCCACTTCTCGAATTGCTGCTCGTCGACGAAGCCCGACTGCAGCGCCGCCTGGCGCAGGGTCAGGCCTTCGTGCTGCGCCGTCTTGGCGATTTGCGCGGCGCGATCATACCCGATATGCGGGGCCAGTGCGGTCACCAGCATTAGCGACTGCTCCATCAATTCGCCGATGCGCTTGCGGTCCGGCTCGATGCCGGCGGCGCAATGCTCATCGAAGGAACGCATGCCGTCGGCCAGCAGGCGCGCGCTCTGCAGGAAGTTGTGGGCGATCATCGGCTTGAACACATTGAGCTCGAAGTTGCCCATCGAACCGCCGACGGTGAGCGCGACGTCGTTGCCGAACACCTGGCAGCACAGCATCGTCATCGCTTCGCACTGGGTCGGGTTGACCTTGCCCGGCATGATCGAGCTGCCCGGCTCGTTTTCCGGGATGGTGATCTCGCCCAGGCCCGAGCGCGGGCCGGACGCCATCCAGCGCACGTCGTTGGCGATCTTCATCAGCGCCGTGGCCAGGGTCTTGAAGGCGCCGTGGGCCAGGACCATCGCGTCGTGGCCGGCCAGCGCCATGAACTTGTTCGGCGCGCTCTTGAACTGCAGCCCGGTGCGCGACGAGATCTCGGCGGCGATGCGGTTGGCGAATTCCGGATGCGCATTCAGGCCGGTGCCGACCGCGGTGCCGCCGGCCGCCAGCTGCAGCAGGCCGGGCAGGGTGGACTTGATGGCTTGCTCGGCGAATTCCAGCTGGGCGACGTAGCCGGAGAATTCCTGGCCCAGCGTCAGCGGGGTCGCGTCCTGCAGGTGGGTGCGGCCGATCTTGACGATGTCGGCGAAGTCGCGCGACTTCAGTTCCAGCGTGCCGCGCAGCCTGGCCAGCGCCGGCAGCACTTCGCGCGCCACGGCAAAGGCGGCCGCCACGTGCATCGCGGTGGGGAACATGTCGTTCGAGGACTGGCCCATGTTGACGTGGTCGTTCGGGTGCAGCAGGCGCGCTTCGCCGCGCTCGCCGCCGAGCAGCTCGGAGGCGCGGTTGGCCAGCACTTCGTTCATGTTCATGTTGCTCTGGGTGCCGGAGCCGGTCTGCCACACGGACAGCGGGAATTCGCCCGGATGGCGGCCTTCCAGCACTTCCTCGGCGGCCTTGATGATGGCATCGGCCTTGTCCTGGGGGAGCTTGCCGAGCGAGCGGTTGACCGCGGCCGCGGCGCGCTTGACCTGGGCCAGCGCGGCCACCAGCTCGGGCGCCATCTTCTCGGTCGAAATATGAAAGTGGTGCAGCGAGCGCTGGGTCTGTGCGCCCCACAACTGGCCGGCCGGGACTTCGATCGGGCCGAAGCTGTCCTTCTCAATCCTGTTTTCCATGTGGCGTCCTGTCTGTTTGACAAAAATTGGATATTAAAGAGTGTACCGCAACGGCCGTTAACGACGCTGAGGCTACGAATTCTCCATCCCATGCACCGCCGCTTTGAACATTTCCTGACCACCCTCGTCTTCACCAGTGCCGCCCTCGCGCCCGCCCATGCGGCCGAACTGGGCGATGCCAGGGTGTCGTCCCACATCGGCCAGCAGCTGGTCGCCGACATCGACCTGGCCATGGTCGACGATCCATCGGCCCAGGTCGGCGTGCGCCTGGCCAGCCCGGAGGTCTACAAGGGCGCCGGCGTCGCCATGCCGCCCGTGCTGGCCAGCCTGAACCTGTCGGTGATGCGGCGCGACGGCCGCCAGTTCCTGCACGTGACCTCGCTGCGCCCGGTCGACGCCGAACACCTGCACCTGTACCTGGAGCTGACCGACAAGGGCCAGCGCGCGGTGCGCCTGGTGACCTTGTGGCTGACGCCGGATCCGAATCCGGCGCCCGCACCCCAGCCGGCGCCGCCACCACTACCAGTGCCGGTGCGGCCGCCCATTGCCGCACCGATGGTGCCGGCACCGGCGCCTGTGATCGCGACCGCGATGCAGCCGCGGATGGCGCCGGCCAGGACCGTCGCCGTGGCGCCGCAGCCGCAGACCCCACCGCAACCGCAGACCCCACCGCAACCGCAGCCGCAGCCGAAAATGGCCGAGCCGAGGGCGCCTGCGCCCAAAGCCGCCGAGCCCAAGGCCATCGAACCCAAGGCCGTTGAGGCCAAGTCGATCGAGCCCAAGCCGATTGAACCGAAGGCGGCGCAAGCGAAGCCGTCCCTGGTCGTGCCGGTCACGCGCATCAAGCCGCGCCTGCCCGCCGTGCACGGCGATGCAGCCCCCGCCGCCTGCACGCAGCCGTCCCGCGATGCCCAGGCCTGCACCGCGCTGGACGCGAAGAACGCGGCCCTGCGCGCGCAACTGGGCAAGCTGGAAGAGAAGGTG
>Ga0265797_10003420_pt1 | contig 25343 bp, 22 predicted proteins | sample P2T30metagenome_FD_192433 | JGI IMG/M metagenome (GOLD analysis project Ga0265797, IMG submission 192433) | Plant litter microbial communities from East Loma Ridge, Irvine, California - P2 T30 | ecosystem: Environmental > Terrestrial > Plant litter > Unclassified | place: USA: California... | reverse complement strand
TGAACGAATCAGCTGCGGGTGATCCCGGTCTAATCTAATCTGATCGCATCTAATCAGATGATCACCTGCCACATCGATGCAGCTGCCATGTCCGACAACACTCCGAAAGGCTTCATACCATCGCCAAGACGTACGCAATAGGTGGAATGCGCCGCTGACATGATGGCTTGCCGCGGTAGAACCGGTGGCCTCATCGCGTTGCTTGTCGCACGCAAGATGAGGGGCTTCCCTCAGTTTTCTGGCCATTCTTTCGAGCTCTCCCAACATCTCTGGAGGTAAAGATGGCGCTGTTGGACTTGCTTTCGTCGACGAATATCCAACGATTGAATGACCTGCTTCGATGGAGACTACTGCTACTTGCGGTGATCCCGCTCGCCTTGACCTACCTCGTGCGAAAGTTCACCAAAGCAAAGCCCCTCGATCTCAAGCAGTATTCGCACTTTCCACAACCTGAGCCAGCAGATCCCGTCCGAGGACATTGGCCATGGGTTGAGAAGATTGCAGCTGAGGGTGATCCTCGACGCGCCTTCGATGAGATGCTGTACGAGCAAGCTGAGAAGCTTGGGTTTCCTCCGGTTTTGCTCGTCGACTTCCGCCCGATTGAGAAGTTTCCCGTCCTCTTCATCCTGGACAACGAGGTCGCAGAACAGGTCACCAAGCCGAACAAAGCGTTTCGGACTAGCATGCCCAAACATCCTTCTATTCAGCAGATAGCACCTCTGGTTGGTTCAAGGTCTTTGGTTACTACCGATGTAAGTAGTGTGTGAGCAGGTGTAGAGTTATGAGCGAAGGTGCAGAGACTGACTATGAGCTACAGGGCGAGGAATGGAACGCGCTGTACAAGCGCATACGCCCGGGCTTCCAACCTAGCCATCTCCTTGGTTTAGTCGACGTCATTCTGGACAAATCCGAGACTTTCATCGAGCTCATGGAGCAGAAGGCTGCGACTGGCGAAAGCTTTCGTCTCGATGCCTACACCACGAACCTTGTCTTTGATATCATTGGAATAGTAACCTTCGACATGGATCTGAACGCGCAAATCGACGGGAAGCAATCCGAAGTCCTGCTCACGTACCGCGCCCTCTCGCAAGCCTTCAACAAGCGACCTTTCGGGGGAGTGGGATGGCGGGGCTACTTCTCCGCCAACGAGCGTGAGATCCGCGCGAAAGACAAGCATCTGGACCGCATCCTCAAAGCCAAGATCAAGGAACAGCACAAGGCTTTGCTTTCGGGTAACATCGACACGAAGACACAGAACAAGAGCGTCGCAACTCTCAGCCTCCACGGCATCGACCGACTGACACCCCAAATCCTCCAACAAACCAGCGATACATTACGCGGCTTCCTCTTCGCCGGCCATGACACGACATCCATCCTTCTGCAATGGGCTTTCTACGAGTTGCACACACATCCGTTTGCTGCGCAAGCTCTCAACGAGGAGCTTGACAACGTCTTCGGTCCCGACACTCACCCTTCCGCCGTCGTGAAAGCGCTACGAGGCTCCGACGCCGGGGTACTCTTGAGTCGTCTGCCCTACACCGATGCGCTGATCAAAGAGACCCTACGACTCCACCCACCCGGCACGACCGCGCGCATCGCACCACCCGCATCAAACACCATGCTCACCCTCCCCAACGGCGACACCCTCCCCATCGACGGCCTTTGCGTAACCCCACGCGCATACACCATCCAGCGCCACCCCAGGATCTTCGGCTCCACCCGCAACGACTTCAGGCCCGAGCGCTGGCTCGGCGATGCCGGCAAGACGATCCCCGAAAGCAGCTTCCGGCCCTACGAGCGCGGCCCGCGCCGCTGCACGGGTTCTGAACTCGCAAACCTAGAGACCAAGATCATCATCGCTTGCGTCGCACGTCACTTTGATTTTGTCAAGCAAGGGCTTGGGGAGCTGGATCTGGATGAGAAGGGCGAGGTGCAGGTTGAGGGGAATGGAAAGGCGAAGACGAAGGGCGAGATGTTCTCGACGCATCAGGTTACGGCGAAGCCTGTCGATGGCATGGAGGTAAAGGTAAGAGTGAAGGAGTCGGGCTCCGAGAGGAAGTAAGTGCGACGCGAAGTTTAGAAGATAAAGAGTAAGCCAGAGGTAGACAAACTAGTTATAAGATGTAGAATTAGTCTTGCAGTAACGTTACTTCTACTCTATTATAGCGTCCCACTTTAGGTACCTATTAAGCCTAGCGTTAGCCTGCCGGCATACATGCTGTAAGGGGCTACGCCGTATTAAGCAGACAGTTCTAGTCACATAACATACAACTTAGCGCCGACTAAAGTAGTAAAGCACAAGGCCTACAAGAGGCAAGTTGTACGCGTAAGAAGAACCTTTCTTCTCTTATCTTTCTTTTTCTATATATAGAAGCAAATGCATACTTATTAGTAGGCCTCTTTCTGCCTGTAATATTAGAAGAAAGACTAACCTTACCTTACTCTTTCTTCTCGCACGTAGCGAGTTAGAATTAAGAGTAGCTACTTGTTAACGTAGGTGCATACTTCGCGGTCTAGCATGCTTCGCGGTCTACCTGTGCTAAGACCCTACCAAAACTACCTCTACTCTACAATACATAATTAACTACACTAGATAGAACTACTAAAGAAAGCTAGAATATAGACTACGCTTTAGGCTATTAAATAAGACGTAATATTTTTATTACAACGCGCTGCAGCTACCTACAACGTCTCTTATATAACTCTACGCTATTAACGCGCTAGATAACTTTATAAATCAATCAGACGGCAAATTAGCTGCTAGTTCTGGCAGACGCTGAAGCAGGATTCAGATGCTGACATGCCGCCAAACCTCTCTATTGTACTCAGTGGCTCATCGGCGCACGTACCTACCGGGATGACTATATGGAGACTAGCACAGCCACTAGTGTTTCGTCGGGTTTTTAACCCTGTCTCTTATGTATTAGCCGTAAGCATACAATCTTCTCATTCCGTCCTGGCCTGTAGGGGTGATCCCTGCATTGCTATGCCCAATCTATCCAGTCACACACGAACTTCTCTTAGCTGTATATAGTAACTCCATTGCGCACTTAAGACTGAGGTCATACATCTATCCTCCAAGGGCCACTTGCATAGCGAAACAACTGTTTTCTCACGAATTCTGCTCCCTCCTCGATTGCTGCTTCCTTTCATCATAGACAAGTCCGCTACATGCGATCCGCCATGGCTCGCAGTCGCACAAAGACATCGTCGACGTCTCCCACGTGGTCACCCACCGGCTCGGAGTATACAACTGACGACACAAGTCTTTGCGATGGAATTTCTGAAGATGAATTGGTCCGTCCGCCAGACTTTTATACAGCGTGTGCCAACCAGGTCAACAATACGAAGATCACCAATATATATGCAGACAGCACGAACAAGCAATTGGAAAACGTTGAGAAGCATTGGAAACAGTGAGTCTTCTCCAATTTTCTTTCCGCCCCCGACGTGTCTGTTTCACCGCGCAGCTCTGGGATAAACGACGCTAAATACTGCCCAGATACTGTGAATACATCCACCAAGATCCGGCGAACTTGATGAAGTCTCTGTCACATGGCAATTTTTCGAGCTTTCTCTGTTGGAAATTGGATCAAAAGCGCGGAACAAACAGACGAAGGCTTCCCGGAATCAAGGCAGCATCATCCCTCAACACGTTCCAAAAACTGTTCCTCGTATTATACAGAAGATGGGTAGGGAAGGACATGGATAGCGAGTTGTCAAGAAAGACGCTTAATGTAAGTCGCGCGGTCGTTTTATCTAGCCATGAACATTTTACAGGAGCTAACATGATTACAAGGTAACAAAGGAGGTGATTCGGCAGTACGACTTGGGCCACCAACAGAGAGAGAAGCCATCCATGGACGTGCAAGATGTGCTCGAAATCACACAAACAACACTCACGACTGTGGAGAAGATGTTTCAGGTAGGAAGATACCGTATACAGACATGGTTCTTCCTTCAAGGGGGCTTTTTCACCGCAAATCGACCAGACGCTCTCCTAAAGTTGCGTTACGGAGATTTTAAGGTCACCATACTGCGGAATCCAAACGGCGGTCCAAACAACGTCCTGCTGGAAATAACATTTGAGTTCACTAAGTCGCATCTAGGGCCCAAACCAGCGTACGTATATCGTTTCCAATGAGCTTCAGCAACCAAACAAAGTTCGCTAACGTAGCAGGAACACTTTTGTACTCCCTGAAATCATCTTCGATAGTTCTCTATTCATGAGCCCCCACATCACCGTGCTGGGCATGATGTTTGCCGACAGAGTCTTCAAAAACGATCAGCTAACCCCGGAGAACCTATTTACGCTCAGCATGCGAGACAACTGCAACTCACTCGAGATACCCATCAAAGAGGAGGTAGCTGATCTCTGGGTTTTCCGTCAGTACAAGCAAACAGCAACAGGCCGCGAAATCAGTAGCGAACGCCTGTCGTACTCCACTCTCAAACAGCACATACAGGATGTCGGTGAAATTACAGGATTCAAGGGCGTGGCGAAACCGTACAATCTCCGATATGGAGCAGCGAATGCTTTCGATAAGGACGGTACGTGATAGACAAAGGCAAAAGACACGGTCAAAACAGGACTGACCTAATCGCCATTACAGGCGGCACTAGCGAGGCATTGCGAAACATGATCATGAAGCATGCCACAACAGACGTCTTTCTGAAACATTACCTGTCGACAACAGTTACCGCCGATACACAAGCCGTTGTACGAGGCTTGGTGCCTCAAAACAAAATCATGGAGGCTGCATGCAGAATGAGCCGACATATCGACCCAAACCGACCTCGTTTTCTCACGGAGAAGCAGAAACGGGATATCGCAGAACACCCGAAAATACAAAAACTGCAGAAACAATTGGCCAAGTCTTCACACGACCGCAAGAGGCTCCAGACCGAAATCAAAAACGTAAAGCAGCGCTTAACGTACCATCTGAGGCTTCAGAGCCGAAAAGACTACGACAGAATGCAAGCAGAGAAAGATATTGAGATACAACTCTGTGGAGGGAAATTCAAAGAAATGATCAAGACTGATCTCAGACAGTCCTCTGAGCGGTCACAGCAGCACATGGAGTTGATTGAGTCAATCATGTCGTTGCCTGGATCATCTCTTCAGGAAGAGATTCAACGACGAAGTGAAGCCATCCGCGCAGTTGCAGCATACTGTCATTTTGAGGAAGGCGGAATGTCGAGACACCATAAAGTAGGCCCGTGTGCCAGCTATGGACCTCGAGAGGCTGTAAACACTGATGAACAGACTCTGAAAGAGGCGAAAGAGGTTTTCAACAAGGAAAAAAGACCAACGATATGCTTCATATGTCTGGGTAATGAAGCTCTCACCACGAGAAAACGTGCGTACCGTTTTTCGTCGCCAGGTGATCTCAGCAAACATTTCAAACGACATCTGAAGGAGTTCAACGACAGCACAGGCGAAGAGTGTAACTTGTGTGTGATGCATCTGGAAGATGTGGGGCATATGAAGCGCCATGCTTTTACCCTGCATGGGACCGTTTCGTAAAGTCTTTTTTTGTTCTGGAAGAACAGAGCAAGACGGGATATGCTGAGTAAACCGCACAGCCTGAGTAATTGAGCGACACTGTCAGAGTCCAGATGTACGCGCAAATTACAAAATGTGATGACTTTCCACAGGACAAATCCACCACATGATGTAAAGGTTACAAGCTATAATGCTGGCGATACTTCTCATTCGAGTTGATCTTTTCGTATCGGTGGGATATGAGTTTTGGAAGTCGTGAGTGGCTTGTCGATTGTATGTCATCGCAGTACCATAGGATGGAGATGAGGGAACCAGTGTATGGCTTCACCCAGCAATAAGTCAAATGGGCAGGGAGAGTATATGAACGCAGAGCTGCGTCTTCGCTGCTTGCACAACTCACACCATGTCGCTCTCTACGAGAACCTTAAACGCCGTGATCAATCATACCAACATCCATAGCTGCCCAACCTCCCCCATGACCTCACGCAAGGGCAGCGAACTTATCGCAAGAACACTCGGCGTCTACCAACTGTAAAGGCTGAACTGTCAGTGAAAACACAGTATTCTATTGTGGGAAGGAAATAGGGAACCATCGATCAGGTTCGCCCAGTCCAGGAAGGATAGTAAGTACTACGATGCCAGTGTTGACAGGGACAGGTGTGAAAAGGCGAAATGCTGTTTATATAGGCGGTACAGGAACATAGGGACTCCGCTAACTTACGAAACGTAACCTGAGCATATTTTGCAGGTGCGGCACTCTTCCGAGTTTGTTTTAGTCCAGATCCGAGTGTAATGGGCTCTGTCAAGACCTCACATCCCAGAAGGTCTCATACCAGATCCATGATTATTCCAATCTTCCTTTTGACCTACCCCGCCTGTGCAACCGAATGCGCAGGCTCATCTGTTGAAGGCTGTGTGTCAATCCATACATCGGGTGCACGGCCACGTTATGTAATTTAATGGACTTGACAACTTCGAGATTGGCGGCCTCTGTTGCCCCATACGCTGTGACTCCAAGAGGTATTCTCCTGTTGTCTAGCGAACACGGATCATTAATAATTTTCGAAGCTCGTCAATGGAAAACCATATTATGCGAGAAAGAGAGGATAGGGAGCGAAGGTTCTCGTTTGCAATTTATCGTGGATTAGACTAACACAACTACAGCGACATAGTGTATCCCATTCCTCCTTCACTAGCACTAACACTTCCCCCAGTTGGGATCAAAGCTTTGACGCGAAAATTAGTCGACCTGATCACTTTGCCAAGCGTAACAAGACTCGAAGGTGCTTACCGGAAGGACCAGTCAGCTGTAACGCTTTCACCACCAAGACTGCATCCTGAGATTTCGTTCCTGAGGCGCATTTTACAGTCCTCGCTGTCCAATGTCATGCCGCCACGACCTTCCCATGTAACCCAAAATTCTGCTTTGAGGTTCGGGCGCAGTTCATGGCAACGGTATTTAGCCTGACCTTCGACGAAATAGCCAGCTAAGCTGTCCTCGCAGAGATCTGCCACCACTGCGTCTGCCCCTTCCACGGACTGGCCGTACATCCCGGTCGTGATTTCGTAACACTTAGCTTGGACCATAGTGGACCCTAGGGCGATGAGGGTGAAAGAGTTGTAAAATAGCATAATGTAGTACGAGCAGATATGCGGCTGGTACTTGGACTGAGTTCGGCGCAGCAGGCAAACGATCGAAGAGTTCAATGGGAGATAGGAACAGATGCGGCTGCAATTCGCAGAAAGGGGAAGTCCTAGGTCTATAGTGGAGTTTCAACTGGACTTCGCTTTGTTATAGCCTCCCTCTAAGCCTTTCACTATAGATCTTACCTTAGAGCACCACGAGTCCGTTGGGTTTGGCGAAGTCACTTGGGATGGCGGAGCCACTTGGGATGGTGGAGCTACTTGGGTTTGGCGTCAGAGCAGCGAGACTGCTGTTACTAGTCCACTTGGACAAGAAAACTCGGCGAATCAAGAGCTTAGGCGCCCTACCTTGATTCTACACGGCTCCAGCATCTTCCAAGCATAGAAGAGCCCCTTGCTGCTCGCATTCCATCAACGGTTTGTATGTTTGATGTAGAGAAATAGATGCGTTCCCACATAATTGGGGCGATGAGGCGACATCCTGGTACAGAGTCGTGTGAATTTTTTATTCCTGCTGTGGCGGCGTTAGTCGGAGCGTTGATGCGCGGCGAGCGCTTGTCAGAATTGTGCACGAAAGCTAGTACCTCTACCTGCAACGTCGGTGGCATGCTCCGGCATTGATGATAAACACAGCTCCCCCTCTGAGCGGGCCAACCTCTCTGTGTCGCGAATTTGACTTGGTCAGCTTGCGCAATTTGAACACAGAGGACTCTAGAATGCTTCCATAGCCCTAATGCTAGCACTTGAAGCGGCACAAAGTATGACTTAGCTTTGATCTACACTGTCATCACATGGTGTAACCCAAGTGGTGCATGGAATGATTCTATTACGCATCACTAGTGCTTACAGCAAGTGGATTTGTGTAGATGCTGACACGAGAGAGTATGGCGCCAGCACCCATGCCTGATACGTCGCACGATCACTCTGCCAATTCACCGCAGGTACTGTAACTTGAAGGCTCACGATTTTTGGGCATTGAGCATGCATATAGAAGCTCCAGCCGGGTTGCCTACTTGTGAAGTAGTGAGGTGCAGGCTGGTATCATCACAGGGACCAAAAGAGAAAGTGGTGAACATCGAACACTATCCACTTCTATGTTAGACACCACATTGCTACGCTGTATGACCTAGCACCCATCGCGGTGCGAGAGACAAACTCACGTATCAAAGTGTCGGTGAAATGAAGAGAGGAAGATGTAGATGCAAAGATCCACCCTCTGAACGAATTCCACAGTGCAGGAATAATTCAAGTAGAGCAGTAAACGTGCTATCTGCGGCGCTAGTTGCAGCAGAGTATCTTGAAGAACTGTCGCACGAAGCCCGCCGTTTGGGGTACCTGCTCTTGTTGTAACTGTTGGGCGCTCGTACTCTGTGACGGAGTCGTGCGGTACTGGGTCTCGTCCAGGTTCGATTGGCTGTGCTGGAACTGAGCCTGGCACGACGCAGCTTGGTCCCGATTTCTCTCAGGCGCACATCGCGTTGTTATACGATCTGGAAGTAGCTCAAGCAAGTGGTGCTGCCTGGTGGGTGGGTATCTCTTCTTAGATTGGTTGTGAACAACGACTGCAGTAGGGGCGTTCTGGTGGACGTTGGAGTGGCGCACTTGCGGAACAGACGAGGAATCAACCCCCGTGAATTTTCGGCCTCTTCCATTATCAAGATCCATCCAGTCGTATTCGCCGTCCTCGATTTCTCCAGCGCTTTTGAGCGCTTCCGTGAGCAGTCCGCGTAGGTACTCGTAGTCAGGCGTGTCTTCGAAACCGAGGTTACGCACGTAGAAAAGGTATTCGTTAAACTCTCCTAGTTTTTGTCAGCCGTGTTGAGCGAAAGGAAGATAAGGAGACACACTAGGAAAGCCGTTGCAGATGTACTCGATGGGAATCGTTTGCTTCATTTCCGCGATCTTCGCGTACTTCTGTTCAGTGGTAGCAGCCTTGAGACCTTGCCATGGAAGACTACCTCGGAGGAAGTATATGAAGACGTGACCCAGAGCTTCGAGATCGTCTCTGCGAGACTGTTCGCGTCTGAGATGTGCATTGGCACTCATGTAACGTGCCGTACCCGTGAGAGACTTGCGTTCTCGGTACGAGATGTGTTGCTTCGTCTTGGGGTCACAGTACTGCTTAGCCATACCGAAATCCACAACATGAACTGAGTTGGCGCTTTGAGACCCCAGCTGGCCAACGAGGAAGTTCTCAGGCTTGATGTCGCGGTGGACGAGATTCTTCTCGTGAATTGCCTGTACTCTCGACAACTACTCCCGCATTAGTCTAGGGAAATGGATAATTGGGTACATCTACACACCATTTGCTTGCCAACCATAACTACAGTTTTGATTGTGAACCTCCTGTTGCAGTGGATGAACAAGTCCTCCAAGCTGGGCCCGAGCAGGTCGATGACCAGAACGTTGTGCATGCCCTCCCGGCCAAAGTAATGGACATTGGGAATCCCCACTGCGTCATGTCAGTCTAGTTCGTGAGGTACTTGAAAAGCTAGTCGATTGGCAACAGCCATATCCGGTAGGATGGCGGCAATCTTATCAAGTAGCTAAGAACGATATTTGAAGTATTCCGTACAGAACATGCTCAACGTATGTATGTGTAGATGTATGCCGAGGCATTGCCCCACTCGCATGGACGGACGATGTCAGAGTAAGAGGAGCAGGGGAAAAACTTACGACAGCCTATGAGAGCCTTGTACGTGTAATACTCATTATGCAGTTGAGGAGCTTTGCTCCTATGCGGTTCCAACTTTATGGCAACCTGCTGCTGGTTGAGCAGGTTGATGCCCTCAAAGATGATGCCAAAGGAGCCCTTGCCAATCTGCTTGCCGATGGCGTAGCTGGCGCCGACGACGTTAGAGAAGGTGCTGTAATTCGTCATAGTGAACGAGGTGGTAGGTTATGCATATAGACGGATGTCCAAAAGCGTCTCCAGCTGTCGGATAGGGCCGTGTATGGGAGGAAAATGGGCCTGGTCGAATTGAGTGCGTCTATGCAATCCACTAGCGAGTGATGGAGCTATACCAGCGTGCAGCTGAGCAGAACATCCAGAGGATCTCTGCCTTGCAAAGAGAACAGAAGTAGGGACTAGAGAGTGACAAGATCGCGTGGACAAGATGTGGAACCTAGGGTACAAGCAGGACAGAGGTGGCTGTGCGACCAACCATATCGAGCAAAGCAAAAAGAAACGGCCCCACTATCTGTGATTCGCGTTAGACAGCATTGCGCGGAGATAAATATAGTGTTCACGATACGTGTGGAGTCATCAGCGATGGGGGTATAGTGCATCCGTACGTCTGGGCTCGTGAGGGCGCCAGGTACATCGGCGTGGAGTTTCCTCCTCCATGTCTAATCTGATACCCTGCTACTAGTGTAGAGGTATTTTTAGTCGTCAGGTTGCGAATGAATAGTCGGTTCTGTCCATGTAGCATTTTGCAATAGGTACGCGGCAAACGTCCACCCGACGTCTGGGAGCATCGTCCAGCACAGTCATCTCGCCCAGGCGAGTGGCAGGTGATAGCCTAGGCTCATCTCAACTATTCCATAGTTAGCAAGCACTAGATCGGGCTCCATAAGGGCGCCTTGGCTGTCATCCCAAGCGCTGCTCTCCCGCACATGCTGATGAACATGTTCTCGCCGCCCAGCACTCTAGCCACGTTTGAAAGATCCCTAGTCGAGTGACCTGGCGACAGGTCTGTACTTTCCACGATCGAGACAAAGACATGCACCCTCCCAGCTCGTCGTACTGGAGACTCGTTTGCGGGTCTGGTCTGACAATGAAGCATTTAGGTAGATTAGAAAAGACGTGAATAGCAAACTATCTGCGTAAGTCGCATAGCGAAGCGGACCACATCTATGATTGAAGCCGTCGTTGACCGCACACTTGCACAACTAAACGTCAAAGAAGAAGACTCAGTACGTCAATGTGCACGCACAACTCGTTCATCGCGGTCCTAATGCCGCAGTGGTCGAATCAATGCTCACATTGGGTTCAGCCAGAACAGACCCTCTGGCACGTGCTGAGAGCATAGTGTCACCCGTCCAAACATAGCTCCGGCCTGCACTCACTCACAGAAAAACGCTCGACTCGACTGGGGGAAGTGAACAGCACGGTTCTAGCAGCTGACGTTTAGCACTAGCACCTGAAATTCTAGCTCGTGCAGGCATGCAAGAAGTGCGGTCTAGCTTCTACCTTGCAACTAGATGCAGGTAGACAGTTTCTGTTTGCAATAGTGGCTGAGATGTGTCGCACTGGCCGTCGCTCTAGCGCGCTTAACTGCACAATTCTTGCTTGTCAAGATTCTTTGAGTTATGCAAGCAGTAACATAGGGACGCAATAACACACTATAAAGTATCGGGAAGGCTGTGTTCGTCGCGCGGCTATGGAGCAGAACAACGCCGTCGGTCGCAACTGCGGTTCGCACGAGGCCAGGCTGCCGGCCCTTACCAGTCTCAAGCCCTATAGCAGCAACCCGGGCGCGCAACGTTACGCAAACAGCTTGACCGACTTCCACCCGGCGCTTGCTGATAGCGTCAGTAGATTGACGCAGATCCGCAACTTGTGTTGGTTTCCTGGATGGCACGCCTGTGTCGCTAGCGTCCCGAGTGGTTTGGCTACCACTCGGCATGCACACCAAGTCAGTCTTCCTCCAGCGCCTTCACGTTTACAGTATTTTAGGATTCCTACTAATCTTCGACCGAATGCATCGAAGCTTCTCAGGATGTGCGGCCGGCAACAAGTGGCTCAGAAAGAAATACAGAAGTGAGCCGTGCAAGCTGGGCAAGCGCGACGAACGAAGTGCAGGGCAGTGTTTGCGCGATTTATTACTTTGATCGGGAGATTACCACGGAAGAAGGCCTCGTTGAGCGCACATTGAGCAAGCTCAACGCGGATCAAGTTTGGGCAGCTATTGGCTTAGAGTCTGCGGGACGTGGTTGGCCTGTGCTTGGCGATATGATGCGAGAGAATCGACTGTGGCGAAGAGCTGCAGCGGGTGGGAGTTCGTGGTAAAGCTGCTTTAGAGTTCACGGTAAAGGTATTGTGGAGCGTCCTTTGGACGGCTGAGGGAAAAGCACATCTAGAGAAGAATATGGCATGGTTTTAATTACATTTAACGTGCGATTCTAAGAAGCCTGTCTAAGACCATGTAGTACAGCAGCAGTGTCGGAGGATGCGAACAGACGCCAGGAGAAAGGACCATTACCATGCTACAACAATTGAACAGAGGGTCATGCAGATGCAGTCCACCCACAATTCTTGGCAAGCAAGTCTCTACGATCCCCCAGCGATCCATGGCGAGTTCGTATCAAGACGTTCCTCCACTCTCTCGACGTATGCAAGCGCGTCATCGCATTCTCCTCCTCCTGTAGGGCCGATGTGACTGCAGTGAATCCCAGGCCGATATTTGACCATGAGCTCGTGCACGCTGCGGCACATAAGCGTGTCTCCGCCCAACTCGAAGCTCTGCCCTACGCGTATCTCATTCGTCAGAAAGCTGTAGCACCCCTCCCAAGAATCGTACTGGGCGTTTGTGCCATTGCAATATCTTTTGTGCGAGTTGCATATTGATGTCGCAATCTTGTGTACGGTCTTGCTGCTAGCCTCCTCAGCTGAGCCACCTAAGCTCAGGATGAGAGTCTGGAAGAGGTTTCCAAACCACTTGAAAACAACATCATACTGCGTTATCTGACGGGCGGAGTTCCACGTCATCCATGTGTTGATCACAACGGGAAGAGAGATGTTGTTGAACGCCGGAAAGGTAAAGTTGACGCGCGTAGTCGCTGACGCAATGTTCTGGACCGCCGCAAACTGGATCACTTCGTACTCCGTTGGATTTCCGATGATGGACAGAGAGTCCGATGGCATGAAGAGCCCGAAGATGTACTCGGTGTTGAGCTCGCGGCCGACGAAGGTGCGCGTGTCGGAAACGCGTCCTAGAATCTGCGAACGTTCAGTACAAGCGTCCTGGAGCGAGAGGCGCGACCTCACGTTGTCGGAGAAGATAGTCGAGTTGATGGACTCGGCTTCTTTCACATTATTCGGCGTGATCCATCGCTCGTAGAACTCGTGCTGGAGGCGCCAGAGTTCGTTGTATCCCAGATCTGGAGTGGGATCTGTTTGCGCACACGAATCCAGAAGATGTCAGCGCCAGGTGATTTCAGCTGCTGGGACTCATTTACCAGCAATGACTCCAAGCAGTCCAGACAGGCTCAGCAAGTATGTAGAGGCCCTCATGTTCATGCGTTCCGAAACCGTGCGGTGTGGTGTGGACAGTGTTTTGGCCGATTGGTGAGTAGGGTCACGGTTTCGAACTCGCACTCGAACTATGTACTCTACTGGACGTGATGCGGTCCTGCAACTGACAGCCGTATCTATGGCTACCCGTGCTGGCGCCTCGGCATGGCATCGCTGGTCCGAGTTCCATGCAGACGTACGACTCGCCAAGGCGCCTCGGCTCGACCACATGGGGAACCACATGGGGAACTACTCGGGCAACCATGTGCAGGTCACAGCTACAGCCGCAGACCGTGCTGGGTCTTTCTTCGTCTCCTGTAAGGATGTACAGTACTGTAGCCAGTGACGGCTATCGTGACAGCACCGCTTCCTAGCGTGCCAAGGGGGGAGCGCACTCTGCTAGTCCAGGCCTCCCTTCGGTCATCAGGTCATGCAGCGCGCTGGTAATCCGTTTGAGTCTGCAGCTTTGGCTAGCGGAACGAGACACTCCGGCTAGAAGCGATACACAAGACCATCGCAAAGTGGTCGGGCTGCTCGGGCTGCTGGGACTGGCGTTTCATTTCCCTTGTGCATGGCCTTGACCTGACAAGTAAGGGCTGTCGCCCTCCCGGTGGTTTCAGTATCAGTGCCATCTTCTGCTTGGCTACTCCGCGTCGCAGCTATGGCATATTTCATCGACGGCAAAGACTGCATGGTAGGTTGCTGCTGAGTCAAGTTGAGTATGGCATCGCTGACGAACGAAAACCCTTCCAGGTCGCAGAATGGATATTCTTGGTCGTTGCGTGCGCTTTCGTCGTTTTGCGTATCTACGCGCACGTCTTCTGCCATGGCAAAAAGCTGAACTGGTCCGAAGTGTTGCTGATGGCCTCTGCCTTTGACGCCCTGGGTCTGATCATTTGCGACACCCTCACCTTTCAGATGGGCGTGTTGGACGATTATCAGACCTCTGAGAGACTATACAAGGTACGCAATGTTTGGCGAACACGTAGTCTGCCCGTCAGCCTCCTCTCACGGTTCGCATTACCCTACAGCCGCGCGATTCTGCAGAGACCGTCGCTGACACCTGCCACCTGAAGATCTCGTTCGCCTCAAACTACTTCTATGACTTTGGGCTGGGCCTTCCCAAGCTCAGCATGCTGGCTTTCTACTGGACTTTCTTCGATCTCAACCGTCACCGAACGGTGCGCAAGGTCTTGTTGCTCATGACTGCCTTCGTCGTTGCCTGCTATTTGACGAGCCTCTTCGACGACACATTCTTCTGCGGTAAAGACGTCTCTGTGCAGTGGTCTCTGGAAAAAAGCGCATGTTCTGTGTTCTATGCTCAGGAGCCATTTATCCTCAACTTCACGCTTGGCTTGACGTGCTACCTGGTCATCTACATGCTCCCGACGACGCTCCTCATCCAAGGCATCCTCGAGACATCCACTGCGGTCGTTTCGACCCTTGCTGCGGGAGCACTCCCCATGGCCACGGGCATCGTTCGCTTCATCTGCCTCAAAGTTGGCACGGGCCAGGAAAACCTTGTGTGTACGTCCGGCGGCCACTACTATACTACAGCACTCGCGTACTAACTCAGGTGCTTCACAGATATCCTGAGCATGGCCGAACTGGCCCTCGCCATCATCGTCGCCTCCTTGCCTGGACTTAAGATACTGTTAGCGAGAGATAACAGAGGCAGTGGAGGAAGTTTGACAGCTACGGCAGAGGACGCGAAGTCGTCGGAGTCGGACAAGACACCAACGGCTGTTCCCGAGCCAGTTTAAAGAAGCGCATGTGTTTGGGGAGTGCGTAAGGCACTCTATTGGCGGTTGGTGTATAGTTAGATCTTTGAGTTTTGGACACGAACGAGCACCTTTGAAGCATAGACCCGCGCAGCAAACCCCCAGACCTAGCGTATATAGTCATTTCTATTAGAGTGAGCAGACTTCGCAATGCTCTAGAGATCCAGATCTCCAATGAGGTTACACCGCTTTTGAATCGTTCCTTCCACGCAACATTTTCCGTGGTGTTTTGGTGCTGTTCGCTCCGGTACAGCATAGCGAACATAACTCAATGCGGACGTAGAGGGACACATAGTGCGCATGCCTACACAACGCCAGCGAGCTACCGTCAAATACTCTGTCGTGTTGCTGTTTCTTTCCAACGTCATCTTGCCGAGGCTCGTCTCAGCAGGTCGTCTACCAGAGGACGTTGCTGGGGGGTCATCACGAGTGGTGTCTGCCAAGGTGCCCCACCCCAAGTAGTCATATCCAAACAATGACCGGATTTCGCACTGACCTGCCTCGTACGTACTAGCGTCCGAGCTAGGCGAGGACCAACCATTTGTATAGGCCCTCCAATCATGCGCATGTGCGCATGTGCGCATGTGTTCATGGGACGCTGAGTCATACCATGTTCCTGTGGCGATGCCAGATAGGCTCTGTACTGCGAAAGCTCTACGCGAGCGATCACTCTCAGCACACGTCATGAGCCCTTGAGGGACGCCATTGGAGACATGAAGAGCGATCAAACCCAGGACATCTACCGGCGATAAGTTGAGTGTCTTGTCAGGCGCTGATGCTAGACGAAGAACTACACATACATTTGGTGCGCGAATGGCACATGTATTCTATACGGCGAACAGGCTGCGCAGAACCTCTCTTGATGATGATAACGAGCGACTGCGTTGGCGCCACTGACAAACTGCTATGATTCTGAAACTGTGCAAGTTTGTGCTCTACGACAATGCACTCTTCACCAAGGGTAGCGGGAAGAACGCCACCATCCATGAGCACCAGAGCATGTACATCTTGCGGTCGAACTTATGCCCATCCTTCCCCATGGCCCTAGCTGCCGCGACGAGTAGCATACCGCCAAAACATGCAGGGAGTAATGCAAGCTGCCAGTTGCCCGCAAAGAACCGGAAAGGTACGTACCTAGAAGTAATCAGTCAGCCTTGCTTAGTGAGAAGGGAAGGGAACGTGCCAAGTCCAGAACGTCACAGCAACATAGACTGTCCCTAGTGCCCTCGCTCTCCCGAGTTCGGTGATCAGCGTCCGTCTACCTCTCTTCCTGTCTCCCAACTCATCCCGAAACTCCTGAGTCTGGATGGTAGTCATCAGAATACACCAGCAAACCAAGAGCGTCCACTGTCCAGCCGCTTCACTCATCTCCCCACCGTCGAGCGCGATGAGTAAAGCGCCGCCGAATGAACACGTAAAAAAGCCTCCACAAAACATATTTCTGACCATTCCACTACGATCGCTACCGCCGAGATCGTTGTACAGCACACCAAGCGCGCTCCAAATGAGAAACGGATACCAAACGCCAAGATACCAGCTGGCCGTACCCGTAGCCATACGTGTAGTCCAGAGAAGCCATTCGGCATCCGAAAGTGTGATACGCTTGGACGGTATCGGGCGCCAAGGTTTGTTGATGGCATCTTCCTTCCATGAGCCTTCGCTGCACTGGTTTTGCAGACAGAACTGCAAGATGATGAGCCACAGCCATGCAACCATGGCAGGAGTGCGGAGGAAGACAGTCACCGCGGGTCGAGCTGCGAGCGATAGTTCAGGCCCGGACAGTGTTGTGAGGAGCCCGAACATGGTACCGGGTATGATAGTGTCGAAGAATTGGTCGTATGTAAAGAGGAGAAGGGTGTTCAAGTTGTAGAGAATGCGGCCCAACCCCGATCCTTGTTGTTTCGGTTGGGGCAAGACTGGGACGGGTTCTAGAAGAGCGGCGCTGTCGAGCTGAGTTGTGTCGTAGGCTGCCATGTCGATGTCGTGCTGCATGACTGCGGTGCGAGGCTCTTTCTGCGGTGCGAGCTATCCGGGTAGATGACAACGGCCACAACAGCGTGCTGCATACTTGTATCCTTTGTCCACGAGTGGTGTCTCCCAGAGTGGCTTATCCCAGTAGCCACATCCCCACGACGATTAGCTCTTGCACGGACTCGCCCCACATGCGTATATTCCCGGGCGATGCAGCCACCTCATTACCGTGTCAGCACTTTCACTTGTGTTGAACTACTTGGGTTGGCCCACATGTGTGCATGCAGATGTATTTTTGGAATGACGAGGCATGCTATGTGACAGAGTGGAGGCTTCCGTATTCTGCCTCAGCTTGGGCCTCACGAGTCATTCTTTGTGAACGGCAACACTGTGTACACGTGAGCAGAGAGTTCGGGCTGCGATAGCCGCTGCAGAAACTCTAGACTGCATGCTGTCACAGTCGCTGGTAGAGGAGGGCGTAGAGTAGAGTATCGCACAGAGCCTGGCACTAAGCGGCTAGGGCGGAGCGCGCGTTGCTGATAGGATCGTTGTGCGATAAACGCAAATATTGCGAAGCGCAACATGTACATGTGCTCTGCAGCGAGGCATTGTCGGCTCTTGTTACGGATGTTGGTGTTGCAGATAGTAAACGAGTCCCATTGGTAGTGCAAAGACATCGAGAGGGCTAATGCCGTATGGATTGGACGCTTTCATCGCCTGGAGAGTGGCTGCCAAGCAATTCGGGAGCACAGTCGGACCGTTTTTCTGAATGGTATTGAGCGAGATTTCTGAGTAAATAGCGCGGGGTGTGTCTTTGTGCGCAATGACGGAGCAAGGGTGAGGAGCGGGTAAGCGAGGGCGAGCAGTGGGTGAGCAGTGGGTGAGCGAGGGTGAGCAGTGGGTGAGCAGCGGGTGAGCGAGGGTGAGCGAGGGTGAGCGAGGGTGAGCGAGGGTGAGCAGTGGGTGAGCGAGGGTGAGCGAGGGTGAGCAGTGGGTGAGCGAGGGTGAGCAAGGATGAGCAGTGGGTGAGCGAGGGTGAGACAAGGGCGAGCGGAATCGAGCAGTGTATCAGGCGGGTGGCCTATCACCACAACAAAACAACGCCATAAGACTTCGGCTTGAAAATGTCCATTGATAATGTACTCTATTCTACTATAGCTTCTTTGCATCAACTGTAGGCATACGACCTACTGGAGCCACCGTACGATACAGCCAGTCACTAGAGATTGCGAGGCTGTCAACACAGATTGCTGCGAACAAGACACCAGAAAGCATACAAAGAGACGACACTGAGCTTCGGCATCCCATGGAAAGCTTTCACCGGACATCGGGGAAACGAGCATCATCCGAGGCTCTGCAAACAGCCCGTTCTGTACGTAGAGTTCTGGGACCCAGCCAGTACCGAAGACTTACTCAGCTTGGCCCTCACACCCCTATATAAAGAGGCTTGTTCGCGTCATACGGCATCCTCCGCAGACACAATCTTGCAGAATGAAGACCACGGCGCTTTTCCCGTTGCTTCCACTCGCCGTCATGGGTCAAAACGAGTACAGCTGCGTGCTTGACGGCATCCCAGCCGTCTCCATCACGGCAGCACAGGGCGCTGGGCTCCCTGCAAGAGAATTCTTCCTGCCACTGTTTGCTAATTGCTCCGACGCAGATTTGAGGAGGCCGCTACAACACTCGCCAGGGACGTTGATGATCTGATTGACTTGACTTGGTTCTGACCGACAGCAGGAGTGATCTCGGCAGAGAACATACTACCAGAAGAGGCTAGCTCCTTCATAGCCACCGCAGTCACTGACCAGCTCGGATTTACAGGTAGCGAGCAGGCTCTACGTGTCGGTGAGTTCTTTCCCCTTGCGCTAGTCCGCTGTGTCGCTGTCACGCAGGATGTGATCAAAGTTTTCAACAGCAGCACTGCTACGACCATGAGCGGAAGCGGAGCGGCAGTGCCTGTCAGTAGCATATTCTGCGGCCGGTAAGTACCATGTGCCCTTGCAGCTTATGCACGCCAGGAATGATAGCACACGCGAGGAAACGTTGGCGGGGTTTTGTGGCGCTAGTTTGCATTCTAATGGGAGAACCTTGGTGGTAGAATAGACCACATCCGTCCGTCAAATCCCAGTGCGATCGCTCTTTCATGTTAAGCTATAAGGTGCATCCCTGAGTGAGGAGACACACTATGTCGCGAGACAGGTTGGCGATTCGGAGCTTCGGCACCTCCCATCTGTAGACTTGTAAAACTGCTATTAGTCTACTATAGTTATATAGCTATTGCTCTTTAAGCACGTTAGCGTCTGACATAAATCGCTGCTATATTAGCTATAATATCGATCGTTTTGTTACTGTCGTTAATTAACTTATTAGCGATACCCCCCTGTCTATTAGTAACTCTAAGGACTACTTAAGCGCTCAGTAGGTTGCGCAGAGAGCGCTACGTAGGAAGATCGACTTCCTAGGCTCGTGAGATCGCTCTAATGTAGGAGCGAGCATGCCGGCAGCCCTGTAGTGCGAAGCAGGAGATATTAGGGAACGAGCCTGAGCTGGCGGGATACGCTAACATCGCTTAGCATGCATGAGCCTGCATCAGCGTTCTCATCGCCTGATGTATTCTATCGTAAAGAATACGGCGCTATGCCAGTCTTGTATGCCTCTTAAAACAGGCGTGGCGGCTGTGCACGAGGATGCTCTATTCCTTGCTTAAGTTTTGGGTCACGATTAGGTAGGCGAAGACTGCGTGAACATAGCTTTTAGCGTGATGTGCATACATATCATTTTGTTGTCCGCGTTAGAGCTGTTTGCTAGCGTTAGACGAATGCGTGGCTTAAGATGTTCTGGGTTGTTCTTGACGCTATCGTCGCTGCGTCACGTTCCGAGCCCTACGATGATTGGCGGCACAGAGTCCCTGTACCCAGTGTCCTTGCGCGAACTAGCACGCGCTGCACAGACATCGTAATATCCTCTTACAGGAAACGATGATCTATAACTCGCGCTTTCTACACTATTAGATCGCGTACTCACGCAAGAACTGCTTCTCGGTTTGCAGCACGGTGGCTGTCGCGCGATCATGCGTTTTCAGCCGTGCCCCGCCAGCCTCAGGTCACGGTGCAGGCGGGCTGCGCCTCCTGCCCTGAGTGTTGAAGATGCAGCCTGCCCCAACAACAAGATGGTCGGTCTTCCTCACCTCTGATGCAACAAACCGTTACTTAGCACTCGACACAACCTTAACCGCTACGATCTCTACGCCTTACGCGAGCGAGCCGCCGTGCGCCGTCGATACCGTTAGCCTGCTTTAAGGCCTCGAGGCCCCTTCCACCGCCCGCGCAAACAAACATATACAAGACCCGATGCGACTGCTGTACACCGCAAGCGACGGGGCGCTTCGATGGACGAAGGACATCATACGTAGCGAGGAGATTCCTCCCTATGCGATCCTCTCGCACACCTGGGGGGAGCAGGAAGTGGTCTTTGATGATCTGAAAGACATCGTAGACGCACAACGCAAGGTGGGATATCGGAAGATTCGCTTCTGCGCGCAGCAAGCTAAACGGGATGGTCTGGACTACTTCTGGGTCGATACCTGCTGTATTGACAAGGCAAACAACACGGAATTGTCGAAAGCGATTAACTCTATGTTCCGATGGTACCAGAACGCCAAAAGGTGTTATGTCTTCCTTTCAGACGTTGAGAATGGCACTTTGGAAGGTAATGGCGAGTCGGCATTTAAGCAGACTAGGTGGTTTAAACGAGGCTGGACCCTCCAGGAACTTCTTGCACCCCACTCTGTCGAGTTCTTCTCGAAAGATGGAGCGCGGCTAGGGGATAAGGAGTCGCTTCAGCACCTTATACACAATGTCACGGGCATACCTATCGAAGCTCTGTCAGGGAGCGACATGTCTGAGTTCGACGTTGCCAAGCGTTTCTCTTGGGCAGCGAACCGGCAGACGACAGAGGAAGAAGATGGGGCGTATTGTCTGTTCGGCATATTCGGTGTCCACCTACCGCTAATATATGGCGAGGGCAGAGAGAGAGCGCTGAGGCGATTGAAGAAGGAGATCGAGTCTTCCGAGGACACCTCTATGGACGGTACCACGAATCGCACACGAAGCCAAGAAGAGAGGCTTGGCAAGATCTGCAGCTGGCTTTCGGCGCCTGACCCGTCTACCAACTACCATAAAGCGCACAAGCAGCGGCAGGCTGAGACCGGAGTCTGGTTGCTAGAGGGTGAGCAGTTCACGAGATGGAGAGAGCGTGCAGCATCGCGACTGTGGCTGTACGGGATCCCAGGATGTGGAAAGACGATCCTAAGCTCTACCATCATCGAGCATCTGCTGCAGTACTGCCATGATAACACTAGCATGGTGATGGCGTACTTCTATTTCGACTTCAATGACACACAGAAACAGGATCCAGAGCTCATGCTGCGCTCGCTGCTATGCCAGCTCCTCCAAAGTTCGGTCGGGATACCTAAAGGCGTTGACGCGTTGTTCTCATCTTGCGAGAACGGAAAACGACAGCTGCCATTGCATATGCTTCTAGAAGTGACACGGCAGGCGATGCAAGAGTTCACCCAGGTCTACGTTATTCTCGACGCACTTGATGAATGTACACAGCGCTCAGAGCTGATGGATATGCTCGAGACGGTGGCTAGATGGCAGCTTGACAACCTACATCTGCTGATGACTAGCCGGAAAGAGCGAGATATCGAGACGTGCTTGGAGAGTTACGTTAGGGAAGAGGACACTGTGTGTCTTCAAAGGGACGTAGTGGATCAAGATATACAGCGTTACGTTCAACAAAGGCTGCGTGACAAGAAGAGCTTGGCAAAATGGACCAAGGACGCTGCGATTAGCCAAGAGGTCGAGGATGCACTAATGCGAGGGGCTCACGGGATGCACGTGTTCAACCAGTTCTTTACAAAGCTAAAGCTAACAATCGTGCAGGTTTCGATGGGCTGTATGCCAGCTGGACACGTTGGCAAAGTGTCGCAACCTAGTGATGCTGCGCAATTCACTCGCCACTTTACCGCAAACGCTAGACCAGACATACGACCGCATCCTCACCGCTATAAGTAAAGAGGACTGCGTGTACGCGGTGCGCATCCTACAGTGGCTAACGTTCTCTGCCCGGCCGCTTTCTGTCATAGAAGTTGCTGAAGTTGTCGCTATCGATGTTGCGCGCGACCCAGCGTTTAACCGCGATGAAGTGCTAGTAGACCCGCTAGAAGCGCTGGACATCTGCTCTAGTCTAGTCACTATTACGAAGAACGAAGAGGACGGAAGGCTAGGGTCTACCCAACAGATCATCGCTCTAGCACACTACTCAGTGCAGGAGTACCTCGTTTCGGACAGAATCAGACAAGGGTCAGCAAAGCAGTACAGCATGCAAGAGGCCGCATGTCAGAGTGCAATAACGAGAGGTTCTTTGAAGTACCTGATGCAGCTCCAGCAACCATTAGAAGAAGAGACACTTCAGGTGTTTGCACTTGCAAGGTACTCAGCAGAGTTCTGGAGCAGCCATCTTCAAAAGACAGGAGACGAGATGGAACAAGTCAGTCAACTAACTATGGGTTTGTTGACCAGAGAAGAGCCTGCATATCTTAACTGGCTCCGGTTGCATGATCCAGACGGTCCTTGGGAGGAGCCAAATCTGGAAAAAAGCGACGATAACGTACCTATGCCACTTTATTACGCCGCATTGTTAGGCTTTAGCACGGTTACAAGACTGCTGCTCGACGCGGGCGCTGAGGTTAACGCACAGGGTGGAGGGTGCGGCAACGCACTGCAGGCAGCTTCAGAAGAAGGCCACGAGCAGGTAGTCAAGACGCTGCTCGACGCGGGCGCCGAGGTCAACGCAGAGGGTGGAGACTACGGCAACGCACTGCAGGCAGCTTCATACGGAGGCCACGAGCAGGTAGTCAAGACGCTGCTCGACGCGGGCGCCGAGGTCAACGCAGAGGGTGGAGTCTACGGCAACGCACTGCAGGCAGCTTCATACGGAGGCCACGAGCAGGTAGTCAAGACGCTGCTCGACGCGGGCGCCGAGGTCAACGCAGAGGGTGGAGAGTACGGCAATGCACTGCAGGCAGCTTCGTGGGACGGCTACGAACAGGTAGTTGAGATGCTGCTTAACGCGGGCGCCGATGTCAACGCGCAGGGTGGACACTTCGGTAACGCACTGCAGGCAGCTTCAGTTGGAGGCCACAAGCAGATAGTCAAGACGCTGCTCGACGTGGGCGCCGAGGTCAACGCGCAGGGTGGAGGGTGCGGCAACGCACTGCAGGCAGCTTCAGCTAGAGGCCACGAGCAGATAGTCAAGACGCTGCTCGATGCGGGCGCCAAGGTCAACGCGCAGGGTGGAGGGTGCGGCAACGCACTGCAGGCAGCTTTAGAAGAAGGCCACGAGCAGGTAGTTAAGACGCTGCTCGACGTGGGCGCTGAGGTCAACGCGCAGGGTGGACACTTTGGTAACGCACTGCAGGCAGCTTCATTTAGAGGCCACAAGCAGGTAGTCAAGATGCTGCTCGACGCAGGTGCATATTAACACTAGGAGGGTAACCTTGTTCATGTATCCTATTAGTTGTGTTGGGACGATGGCGGCAGTCAGGGACAGTATGCAGTAAGCAAGTTAACTCAGCCTAGGGAAACACATAGTGCACAGGTGAACAGAACTATGCAAGTGTTTCCAGATGCTTCTACAAAGGCAACAGCACGTGCTACATCTATTTCGAGGCGCTACAGAGTGGGTATAGCGCTGTATTCTTTACCATAGGTTACAGCACGTAACAAGTACACTAATGCAGGCTCATGCATGCTAAGCGATGTTAGCGTATCCCGCCAGCTTGGGCTCGATTTCACAGATCTCCTGCTTCGCACTACAGAGCTGCCGGCATGCTCGCTTCTATATTAGAGCAATCTAACAAGCCTAGGAAGCTAATCTTCCTACGTCGCGCTCTTTACGCAACCTACTGAGCGCTTTAGTATTCTTAAACGTTACTAATAAACAGGGGGGTATCGCTAACGACTTAATTGACGACGGTAACAAAACGATCAATATTATAGCTAACATAGCAGCGATCTATATCAGACGCTAACGTGCTTAAAGAGCAATAGCCTTATAATTATAGTAGACTAATAGCAGTTTTACAGGCCTACAGATAGGAGACGCCGAAGCTCCGAATCGCTAACCTGTCTCGCGACGTAGTGTGTCTCCTCACTTAGGGACGCACCTTAGGCGCTGTAGGAGCGTTGCACATTGCTTTGTGATCATTAATTCATTATGGGGTCTAATTACACGCCCGGGTTGTGCGCCACGTTTTCGGCGAGTTGGTGGGTGATGGATACGGCTCTTGTATGTTGAGGTCACCGGTACCCAGTGGGGGTGCTCAAAATCGGCGGGAGCACACTCGGTCAAGGGTCGCAGAAAACACTACATCGCAACGCACAGCCGTGCTGGGCCGTTCAACATTATCTGTGGAGGTACGTTAATTAGCCATGTTCGTGCCGCGACGCTGCTGCTCCTGCTAGGAACCGCCTCGAGGGGACGCGCACGTACCACAAGGAAAGCCAGAATACTTGTGGCCCGTGCACGAGGACATGTACCCGACCCGCAGGCCATGGTTCCAGGGACTTTACCGTGGTTGTGATTTTGAAATGGTCTAGCGTCCTTTTCTGGACCACAACCAAAAAGTTATTGCAGGCCGCATCGAGGGATGCAGCTACTCTTGTGCAAAAGCTTAGGGTGTCAAGGCGCAGCTTCCCGCGCGTTCTATTCATAGCGCGCTGGGTGGGACGCTTGCCATGCGTTGCAGTAAGACGTCCGCTCAGCGGAGACAAGAAAATGAAAATGTACGCTGCTCCGGTAATAGACAAACTATAAAGATCACTTATACTCGCTATGAACATGTAATGTATTCCCAACCTTCTTCTGTCTTAGGAGCCCGCCAACAAAAGGCGCATGTTTCCAAGTCCGCACTGCCCCAGATGCCGTTGGACAAACTCAATACAGAGCAAGAACGTCTGGTTGCCACCGTAGCATGCCCCACTCTCCAAATGCTGAGCCAGTCCACTCAGCGTTGCGAACTGCTTCCTCCGCCCTCCATTTGTTTTGACCCCCTGCGAGTCCACCGGAAGGAGATCACTCGGGCAGTGGTAGACCTTCTCGCAGTGCGCTGAGGAGTTCGTATGCTGCTGAAGGGCCTGCA
>Ga0265797_10003419_pt1 | contig 25345 bp, 17 predicted proteins | sample P2T30metagenome_FD_192433 | JGI IMG/M metagenome (GOLD analysis project Ga0265797, IMG submission 192433) | Plant litter microbial communities from East Loma Ridge, Irvine, California - P2 T30 | ecosystem: Environmental > Terrestrial > Plant litter > Unclassified | place: USA: California... | reverse complement strand
GGAGGCGCGCAGCCGTCCCGAGCACCGCCGTGCGTTCCGGGATGGCGGCTTCCACCGCGTCGGCGAACGCCGCGGACGTCGTCACCAGCACGCTGCCGGCCTGCTCGTCGTGCTCGGCCTGGCTGATGAGGTCGGCGGCCACGAACCCGGCGTCCGCGGTGTCGTCCGCGATCACGAGGATCTCGGTCGCCCCGGCCTCGGAGTCGATGCCCACCACCCCGCGCACCAGGCGCTTGGCGGCGGCGACGTAGTTGTTGCCCGGACCGGTGACCAGGTCGACGGGCTCGAGGTCGATCTCGGCGACGCCGTACGCCAGCGCGCCGACGGCGCCGGCGCCGCCCATCGCGTAGACCTCGTCGATGCCGAGCAGCCCCGCCGCGGCGAGGATCGTCGGGTGCACCGCGCCGCCGTGGTCACGCTGCGGCGGCGACACGAGGGCGATCGAGGGCACGCCCGCGACCTGGGCCGCGACGACGTTCATCACGACGCTGGACGGGTAGACGGCCTTGCCACCGGGCACGTAGAGACCCACGCGGCGCATCGGCTGCCAGCGCTGGTGGACCTCGGCGCCGTCGGCCAGGGTGGTCACGGACGGGGCGGGGATCTGCGCGGCACTCGCGGCCCGGACCCGGCGGATGGCCTCGTCGAGGGCTGCCCGGACCTCGGGCGTGAGCCCGGCCACGGCTGCGGTGATCTCGGCAGCGGGCACACGAACATTCGCGGGGGCCCCACCGTCGAAGCGCTCGGCCTGGTCGTGCAGGGCAGCGGCCCCACGGTGCCGGACGTCCTCGATCAACTCGCGCGCGGCGTCGACCGCGTGCGACACGTCACCCGCGGCGCGGGGCATGAGTCGGAGGAGTTCGGCACGGGCGGGGAGGCCGCCGCGGAGGTCGATTCGCTGCATCATGAGGGGTCCGATCCTACCGAGCCGAACGCCGACGCCCAGTAACGTGAGGGCTGATGAACTTCGAGAAGGCACGGCGCCTCGTGAGCGACCTCGTCCGGGTGAACGAGCGGTACGCACGCGACGGCCACTACCGCAACGACGTCCGTGAGCGACTCGGCCGGACGGTGTCCCGGGTCGACGTCGGTGTGGCTCGGCGGGAACGCGATCGTGCGCCGCTGGCCGCGCGCCCGTTCGACGGCCTGGTGGAGACGAGCCTGTCGCTCGCCGGCATCCGCACCGTGGACCGCGATCCCGAGGTGGTGCTCGTGGTCGACGAACTCCGCGAGGGTGCCGCCTTCGCCGGGGTGCAGACCGCCCTGGCCGTCGCACTCGCGCTCGGCGACCGGCTCGGCCGGCGGGTCCGGGTCGTCATGGTCCGGTGGACGACACCCGGCAACAGTGCCGCTGCAGCCGAGGCGCTCGTCGCCGACCGGTTCCCGGAGTCGCGGGTCGACGGACGTCCCGGCGTCCGCGTGGTCCGGCGCGAGGACGTCCTGGACACCGAGTTCGGCCGCGACGACGTCTGGGTCGCCACGCACTGGAAGACCGCGCACCCGATCGACGTCGCCGTCACCGCCGGTGTCGTCCCCCGACACCGCGTCGTGTACCTGGTGCAGGACTACGAACCCGGCTTCAGCCCGTGGTCGACCGAGTACGCGGTCGCCGCCTCGACCTACCGCGCCGGCTTCCGGATGCTCGTGAACTCCGAGCCGCTGCGCCGGTACCTGGCCGACGTCGAGGGCCTCGACGTCCCCTCCGAGCACACCTTCGCACCGCACCTCGACCTCGAGCTGCTCGAACGCGTGGCCGCTGCCCGGGGGCACGAGGACGTGGTCCGGGTCCTCTTCTACGGCCGTCCGAGCAAGCACCGGAACCTGTTCCGCCTCGGCGTCGCCGCGCTGCGGGTCGCGGTGCAGGAGCTGGCCGACGACGGCATCCGGGTCGAGTTCCACTCGGCCGGTGAACAGCACGGCGACGTCGAGCTCGACGGGGGCCGGGGCGACGTGAAGCTCGTCTCGCACGGCACCATGCCCTGGGACGACTACTTCCGGTTCATCGCATCGACGAACGTGGTGCTGTCGCTCCAGCACAGCCCGCACCCGAGCCACCCACCGTTCGACGGCGCGGTGTCCGGCGCACGTGTCGTGACGAACGAGTTCCGCGGCACCCGGGCGCACCTGCACCCGAACCTCGAGGCGGTCCCCGCCGATGCCCGTTCCCTCGGCCTGGCCGTCGCCGACGCCGTCCGACAGGCAGCTGCGGACGGCCCGACCGGGCACGTGCCCCTGGCCGCAGGGGTGCTCGGCGGCCCGCTGGAGACCGCCGTGGACGCCCTCGCACGGGCACTCGAAGCAGAGGAGTCCGACCGATGATCCGCTCCACCCTCGTCGTCGTGCCCGTGTACGGCGACCTCGACTCCCTGCTGCGGTGCGTCGACGGGCTCCTCGAGCACCTCGACACCGAACGGCACCGCGCGCTGTTCGTCAACGACTGCGGGCCCGAGGCGGACACCATCGAGCGGGCGCTGCTCGACCGGATCGGCGACCGCCCCGGGTTCCGGTACGAGCGGAACGACCACAACCTCGGGTTCGTCGGCACGTGCAACCGTGCCGTGGACGAACTCGACCGCGGCGCCGACGACGCCGGCACCGAGGCCGTCCTGCTCCTCAACAGCGACGCCGTGCCGACGGCGGGGTTCCTCGACGCGATGCTCGCGGTCCTCGACGAGGACCGCACCGGCGTCGTGACCGCGCGCAGTGACAACGCGACGATCGCGAGCATCCCCTACCGCCTGACCAACCGGGGTACGGCCCGCACCGAGGACCGCACGCGACGGGTCTGGGGCGAGCTCGCACCGCTGCTCCCGGTGTCCCAGGTCCTGCCCGTCGCGATGGGCTTCTGCTTCCTCACCCGCCGCGAGCTGATCGCCGAGCACGGTCTGTTCGACGAGGCCTTCGCGCCCGGCTACGGCGAGGAGAACGACTACTGCCTCCGGATCGCCGCCCACGGCTGGCTCGCCAAGATCGCCAACCGCGCGCTGGTCCTGCACGCCGGCGGCAAGAGCTTCTCCGGCAACCGCAGCGCGCTGCGCGCCGCGCACCAGCGCGTGCTCGAGGGTCGCTACCCGTTCCTGCCGGACGCAGTGGCCGCGTACCAGCGGCACGGCATGACGGCGACCGAGCGGTTCGCCGACGTCCTCGTCCCCTCGGGGCGGCGCCCGCGGCTCGCCGTGGACCTGCGGCACGTCGAGGACGCCGACACGCTCGTCCGCCAGGTCGACGCGGCCTTCGGGGACGGCTTCGACCTGGAGGCCCGGCTCCCCGCCGGTACGTCGGCACCGGCCGCGTGGACCGTCACCACCGGAGACCCCAGCCCGGACGACCTCGTCACGGTCGCCGTGCTCGTGGACCCGGCGCCCGCGGACGTCGTCGCGGCCAACCGGCGGGCGCTCCACCTGGTGGTCGTGCGGGCCGCGCAGAACGCGGTGCCGTGGTCGTCGCGAGCGCACCGGACGGGCGCCGACACCCTCGCGGCCGTCGTGGACCACTTCGCCGTGGTCGTCGCACCGGGCGCGGTCACCGACGCCCGTGCACGCATCGAGGACGCGCTGACGGCCCCGCTCGCGGGCACGGCCGACGCGCTCGAACGTCGGTGGGCGGCGCTGCTCCCCCTCGACCTCACGGCCGCCGACGTCGCCGCGGCCAGCGCAGCGGACGAGGTCGTGCGCCTGCGCCGGGAGCTCACCGACCTGCGCGCGAGCAGGTCCTTCCGCACCGGCCAGGCGATCGCGAAGGTCGCCGCACGACTGCCGGGGCGCCGCTGATGGCCGAGGCGAAGGGCATCGGCCGCGTCGCACGGCGCCTCGCCCGACCCTTCCGGGGCCCGGACCGACCACTGACCGTGACCGACCGGCTCGACCGCTGGGCCCGGCGGATCGCCGAGTTCGAGGTACTGGACCGCGCGTACTTCGAGGCACAGACCGGACGGACGTTCGACACCGACGCCGACGCCGTCGCGTTCTACGTGCACAACGACGGGCAGCGGGGGCTCTCGCTGCACCCGCTCATCGAGCACGAGTGGATGCGCGAGCACCAGCCCGTCCCCGCGATGTCCTGGTACGACGCCCTGCACCAGGAGGGCCCCGAGCTCTTCCAGACCGGGCCGCTCTTCGACGCAGGCGTGTACGCCGCCTCGGTGCCGGGAGCCGACCGCCCGGCGTCCACGCTCGATGCGCTCCGGCACTTCCTGCGGAACGCGACCGATGCGACCACGCTCCCCGTGCCTCCAGGCCGCCGTGGCGACGCTCCCACCTGGGGCGCCGCACGTGACGCAGCCGTCGCCGCTGGGCGCGCCTTCGCCGGTGCGCAGCACCGCACCCGGCGACGCTACCGGTCCACGTGGGACGGGCCCGAGGTCGCCGAGGCCCTCGGCCGGTACCCGCGCGGTGTCGCGCGGCGCGACGCGGAGCAACCGCTCGTGTCGATCGTGATGCCGGTGTACCGGCGCGCCGACGTGGTCGGTGCGGCGATCGCTTCGGTGCGAGCGCAGCAGCACACGAACTGGGAACTCCTCGTGGTCGACGACGGGTCCGGCGACAACACCGTCGACGTCGTGCGCGGGCTCGCTGCCGAAGACGGGCGCATCCGGCTCCTCGAGCGGGAGAACGGCGGTGCCGGCGCCGCACGGAACACCGGACTCGCGGCCGTGCGTGGCGACTTCGTCGCGTTCCTCGACGCCGACAACACCTCGCGTCCGGAACACCTGACCGCGGCCCTCGCGGCTCTGCTCGAGACCGACGGGCCCGCCGTGCACACGGGTCTGCGGATGGTCGGCGCGAACAACGCGGACGACCGGACCGCGCCCGTCGAGACGTACCGCGGCGAGGACTGCACGCTCGACGACCTGCTCGCGGGCAACTTCATCGACCTCAACGCGCTCGTGGTCCGCCGTGACGTCGCAGCAGGGGTCGGCCCGTTCGACGAGACGCTCCGACGCTGGATCGACTGGGAGTGGCTGCTCCGCATCGGGCAGCGGTTCGGGGTGCCTGCGTACGTGCCCGTCATCGGCGTCGACTACGACAACGTGCGGGACCAGCGACGGGTCTCCTCCGCCCAGCCCGCGTCGTGGCAGGAGGTCGCGCTCGCCCGCCACCGCATCGACTGGGACGCCCTGGCGTCCGCCGCACCGACGCGCGACACCGGACTCGTCTCGGTCGTCGTCCCGGTGTTCCGCGACTGGACGATGACCCGGCGCGCCGTCGATGCCGTCCTCGGCGCGGCCGACCACGACGGCGACCGCGTCGAGGTCGTCCTGGTCGACAACGGCTCTCCGCGATCGGTCTCCGCGATCCTCGGCGCCTGGTTCCGTGACGAATCCCGGGTCGTCCTGCAGCGCGAGGACCGGAACCGGAACTTCGCCCTGGGCAGCGACCTCGGACTCGCCCGGTCCTCGGGCGGCACCGTCGTCATGCTCAACAACGACACCGAGGTCACCACCGGCTGGCTGCGGCCGCTCGTCGGCGCGCTGGACGACCCGTCGGTCCTCGGCGCGCAGCCCCTGCTCGTGTACCCGGACGGCGTCGTGCAGGCCGCCGGCACGGTCTTCGGCGGGGACAAGGTGCTGCCCTGGCACTTCCTCGGCGACCACCCGCGGCACGACGCCGACCGCGTGTTCGGGTCGGGCTCCGCCCGCGCAGCGCGGTTCTCGGCGATCACCGCAGCCGCCGCGGCGTTCCGTGCCGTCGACCTGATCCGCTGGCACGGGTTCGACCCCGTGTACGCCAACGGGCTCGAGGACGTGGACCTGTGCCTCCGCGCGCTGTCGACGTCACCGGCGGGCTCCGCCTTCGTCGTCGTCCCGTCGTCGGTCGTCGTCCACCACGAGAGTCGCACGCCGGGCCGGGACGACGCCCGCGTCGACAACCGCCGCGTCTTCGACGAGCGGTGGCGCGGGCGGTACCCCGACGCCGACGCCGACGACCGGTACGACGCAGCCGGACTGCGCTACCTCGGAGTGGCCCCCGGGCTCCCCAAGGGCCACGGCGTGATGGTGCGGTCCTCGCGACCGGTCGTCGTCCGGGAGGAGGGGGCTGCAGGCTTCCGTGTCGCCGTCAAGCACGACGGCACGCGCGTCGCGGACGTGTCCGCACTGGCCACCGCACTCGAGGCCGCGGGACACGTGGTGCAGGTCGACATGCCGACGTCCTGGTACCGGGGATCCAGCGGGTTGGACGAGGTGACCGTGCTGGTCGTGGGGGCACCGTCTTCGGGGCCGGGTGGTTCGTCGTTCGTGCCGCAGCCGGGGGCGCGGAACGTCGTGTGGCTGGCTGAGGGGCAGTCCGTCGCGGACGGGGACTTCGCCGTCGTGGTCGGGGCTGCGGCGGAGGCGGGGCAGGTCGTCCGGTCGCTGTGAGCGCTTCCCGACGCGCGTGGCGAGCGGACACCACGAGCCCGCGGAGCTGAGCGCGTTTCGACTCTGAGGCGGATTCTTCGGGCACGTTCACCAGGTTCCGAGACAAACGAGGCCTGCTGTTCACCTTGCCGGAGCAGGCTGCTCGCATGTCGCTCCTCTCGGATGCAATGCGGTCGACCTTCACGACCAAGTGCGCTGTGTGCGGCGCGGTCATCCGGAAGCGCGATGCGCTCGACCACGAGGGGCTGGCGTTCTGCTCGGTCCTGCACGAGGCCGAGTACATCGTCGCGACGCTGGACTGAGCGCCCCCGACCTCATCTCACTGGTTGAGACCCATCGTCGCCGCTGCCTGCCGGATGAACAGGCGCATGCGGACCGCCGCCTCTGCGGAGACGTGCGGGAGGGGGTGTTCGCCGTCCTCGGACATGCCGCCACCCCACGAGTTGTTGGAGGCTCGGGCGAAGGCGAACGGATCCGCGACCACCCACCCTCGTCGCGATCCGAGGTCGAACAGGTGCCGGTTCGCCACGACCCCGTTCGCGCGCTGGTTCACCGTGCCGTTGGTGCGGTTGTTCGGCGGGACCAAGCAGATCAGGGGTGTCTGACACTCCGCGAACCGCACGATCTTCTCGATGTTCGCGGTCATCTCCTCGAAGGGCACGCCCTCCCGGACGTCGTTCATGCCGATCATGACCACGAGCACGTCGGCCAGCGAACGACGGACCTGACCGAACGCACGCTCGGACGTCGCACCCTCCTCGGCGAAGCCACCGACCAGCCGCAGACGGCGATCGCCGAGCTGGTCACGCCAAGACTCGGGGCGGGCCGTGACCGAGTCACCCGACACGGCGAAGGTCAGCGATGTATCGGTGGTGATCTTGGATCGAGCTCTGAACATCCCTCGATGCTATCGACCGGAGCACCGGCGACCCCTCCTAGGATCGCCATGTGGCTCCAACAGCGCACTCGCGTCCTCGCGACGGCCGTCCCCCGCGGCTCGCGGTCTTCCCCGTCTACCGCGACAACCCCTACCTGAACCTCATGCTCCTGGCTCCACGAGCCTCGGGGTGGGACGTCCTCGAGTCCGCGAGGCTCGAGCGTTTCGAGCACGACCTGAGCTCCCTCGGCACCGGAGACGTCGTGCACGTGCACTGGACAGCTCCGATCGTGCAGCGTGCGGACGACGCCGCCGAGGCCGTTGCCCGACTCGCTCGGTTCCGGGCCGCGGTCGACGGAGCGCGGGCACACGGTGCCCGAGTCGTCTGGACGATCCACAACGCGCTCGCACACGACGTCCGGCACGAGGAGCACGAGATCGCGCTGAACCGCTACTTGGCCGCGACCGCGGACACGGTGCACGTCATGAACTCCCGCACGAGCGACGTGGTGGCACCGTTCTACGACCTCTCCGGGCGAACGGTCGAACACCTCCCCCACCCGAGCTACCGCGGTATCTACGACGGCAACGGGTCCCGGACGGAGGCACGAGCACGTTTCGGACTCGATGACGACGACGTCGCCGTGCTCTTCTTCGGACAGATCCGTCCGTACAAGGGAGTCGACGTCCTGATCGAGGCTCTGCAGCAGGCGTCCGCCACCGGCCGGTTCGTCCTCCTGCTCGCCGGGAGGACGTCGGCCGAGGACGAAGCGACCATCGATCGGCTCCTGCCCGAAGGGCTCCGCACCGTCCGTCACCACGACTACGTGGCCGACGCCGAGGTCAAGCGCTGGTTCGACGCCGCGGACATCGCGGTGCTGCCGTACCGGCGCGTCCTGAACTCCGGCAGCCTCCACCTCGCCGCGACCTTCGGCGTGCCGGTCGTGCTGCCCGACGAAGCGCACCTCCGGAGCGACTTCGGCGGTGAAGCCTGGGTCCGGTGGTTCGAACCCGGTGATGCCGGCGCGCTCGCCCGGGTGCTGTCGGAGCCGTTGCCGGAACGCGGCGCCGCACTCGGGTTCACGGCCCGGCTCGCGCCGTTCGCGGTCTCCCGCCGGTACGAGGCGCTCCTGCGGCACACGACGGCTGGCCTGCCGACGCGGACCGCCACGCGCCCTGAGGCATAATCAACCCTTGTTGCTGGCTCATGCTCGATCGAACGGAGAACTCGGTGTCACGGATCAAGGTGGCCATCATCGGCTCGTGCGTCACGCGAGAAGCGTTCATCACACGAAACAACCCGCACTACAAGGACGTCTACGACCTCGGTCCGCTCGCGTGGCAGACCGGTCTCGTGAGCTTCCTGTCGGCACCCGTCGCTCCGGAGATCGCGCAACAGATCCAGCCGGGTGACAAGGTCAACGAGCACGGGGCGCGCACGATGGCGCGCGACATCGCCAAGTCGGACCGCGCAGAACTCGAGTCGTTCGCGCCCGACTACCTGCTGTTCGACCTCTACTCCGACGTCCGGTACGGGCTCGCGCGGATCGGCGACGCGACCATCACGAACAACCCGAACAGCTTCCGGAAGACGGACTTCTTCGCTGCGGGTGAGAGCTTCACGACCCTGCACATGGCGAACGCGAGCGCCGAGTACGTGCCGCTCCTCGAGCAGGCCGTCGACGAGCTCGTGGCATGGCAGCGACAGGCGCTCCCGGAGACGACTCTGGTGTTGAACTGCTTCCGGTACAGCTCGTACTACCGGACGAGCACTGGCGACCTGGAGTTCGTGAAGTACCGCGGAGACCAGAAACGGGATGACCTGTACAAGCGGCTGCTGCGGGAGAACGACCGGTACGACTCGCTCTACCGTTCGATCGCTGCCCGCCACGACCTCCGCACCATCGACAACCGCGACCGTTCGTACCACTCCGACGGCGCGCACCCCTACGGCATCTCGCCCTGGCACTTCGGACGACCGTTCTTCCAGGACTTCATGGCCGACCTCGACCGCATGGTCATCGGCGATGCCCTGACCGCCGGGCACCCGGCCGACGAACTCGCCGGCCTCAGTTCCTGAGCACGGCGCGCGTTGCGCGCAGGAGCCGTCGGGCGAAGTGCCCGCTCGGCACCCGACGGTCGACGAGGAACCGCCAGCCGTCCGCACGGTCGGCCAGGGGCTGCAGTTGCACGCCGCTCGGAACGGGCGGGAGCGGCATCCTCGCGGTCACGACCGGGAAGTCGAGCCGGAGACCACGGAACGAGATCCGGACCACGGCACGGTGTCTGCCGGTGACTACGTCGCCGTTCTCCAGGCGCAGCGACCAGCGGGACGAGCGGTGATCGACCCGGAGGACGGCCTGGGTACCCGCTGCCCCGGCTCCGGTCACAGTGGCGTTTTCGGTCGGGGTTGCGGTCAGGACCATGTCGAGGGACACACCGTCAGGCACCGGCCCGGCCACTGATCCGCTCAGGGTCAGGCCGCCTGCGTCCGGGTGCGCCTCGTCGACGACGAGCGGTGCGAGGTGCCGCACCGTCGAGACCAGCTGCACTGCGAGCGGGTCCTGCCCGTGGACGGCGCCCGCCATCGCACGCAGGAGTTCGGAGCTCCCTTGGACCCCTGCCGTCAGCGGGCCCAGGTCCGTGACGGCGGATCCGAGCACCGACACGTCGGTGTGCTCCGCGCGGTTCGCCAGCAGGACCAACGGCCCGTCGTTGACGAGGGATCCGCGATCGAGTGCGAACACGGCTGCCCCTCCGAGCACACCGACCGAGTTGATCACGTCCACCCAGGCGCGGAGCAGCACCGGCGGCACGTCGCGGTCGTCGCGCGCGTCGTGCAGCGCAGACGCGAGGCGCACGGCGATCTCCCCCGCTCCGTTGGCCACCGCGAACCAGAGCGCTCGTCGCTCGGCACGGAGCGCCTGACGATCTTCGGTCGGCACGACCGCGAGCAGATCATGCACCGCCCTGATGACCCGGTGCAGGTCGTGCGCATCCGGCTGGCCGCGGAGGAACCGTTCGAGGTGGACGTACCCATCGGCGTCGAGGACGACCTCGGCGTGCGCGCGGCGGACCTCCGGTGCGGCATCGGCGAGCAGTGATGCCACCTCGATCTCCTGATCGAAGTAGCTCAGCACGCCGTCGATGCCCGACGCCCTCGCGGTCATGGACGAGGCTCCCGGACGCTCGCGGTACAGGTAGACGACCTCCGGCACCACCGCGACACGGTCCGCAGCGAGGAACGCGCGGACCATCGGCACGATGTCGTTGGAGCGCGGGGCGTTCGGGAACCGGACGCCCGACGCGCGCAGGAAGTCGGTGCGGAAGACCCGGTTCCAGCATGCGCGGTTCGCCAAGAGCCTCGGCATGGCCTGGAGGTCCGTCACCGACTCGGTCAGGACGTCGTACCAACTCGACATGGGCTCCCAGGTCGACCCGGAGCTGAACTTGAGGTGCCGTCCGAGCGCGATCACGGCGTCGCTGCGCTCGGCTGCGTCGATGAGCGCCCGGTACGCCCCGTCAGGTACCAGGTCATCACCGTCGGCGAACACCACGTACTCGCCCTGCGCGAGGTCTATCCCCTGGTTGCGGGCGGCGCCTCCCCCCGCTGCTCGGGATCGGTACAGTCGCACACGGGGGTCGCGGGACGCGATCCGCTCCACGATCGCGACCGTCTCGTCGTTGGACCGGTCGTCGATGACGATCACCTCGAGGTCGACGTCCTGCCGCAGGACACAGTCGAGCTGCTCCTCGATCCACGGCGCGACGTCGTGCACCGGCATGACGACGGAGAGCTGTGCACTCACGGCCGACTCCTCGTCCTGAGCACGGCGGCGACGCGGCGCAGTGCCGACTGTGCGACGGCCACCTCGACACGGTGGATCCGCCTGTCGCGCAGCGTGAACTCGACGCTCCACCGGTCACCGGGCCGAGGCCTCGCCGACGAGACGACCGTGTCCGATGACAGCACGCCCCGGTGCACTGCCGTCCGGGTTCCGTCGCGCTCGAGCACGACGTTCCCCGGTGCCGGGTGCTCGAGACCCGTCATGCTGATCCGGAGACCACCACGGTGTCGGTCGGCGGTCGCACGGACGCGACGGTTGCGTCGGAGGAACACGACATCGTCCACTGCTCCGTCCCGCAACGCGGACAGCACGACCTGTTCGTGCTCGTCCAGCCCACGGCCGACGAACTCGTCCCAGAACGCCGCGACGAGCTCTGGACGGACAGGGAGCGGATCGCCGCGCTGTGCGGCATCGACGACCGGCCGGAACAGGCGTTCGCGCCACAGGTCTGCGCCGCGCTCCGTGTCGGGACCGAGCGCCCGCTCGCACACGGCGGCGAGGCCGCGCCACCGCAGGACGACGTCCTCTGCCGGGCGGTCGAACGTCTCGACGAGCTCGGCCGCGAGTCCCGGCTCCTTCGCCCGGAGCAGGGCGTAGGCGGTGCCGGGGTACGCGCTGAGGTCGTCGAACTCCGTCTCGTCGACCCAGGTGTCGATCCACCGCACGAAGTCGGCGAGCAGGCGGGCGCCGACCGGGTCGAGCACGCCGATCCCGCGGACCCGCGTCCACGCCTCTCGGCGGATCAGCCGCCGTCCGAAAGACTCCGTCGCCCCGTCCGCCCCGTGTGCCGCGTACGTCTCGACTGCTGCACGGGTCTGTTCGAGCCAGTCGTCCAGGTCGTCGCCCCGGCCGATGCCCGACGTCACCGACCCGTCGTGTCGACGGTGGCGGTACACCACCTCGGGCAGCACGTCGACCCTCGCTCCCACCGCGAGCCGCGCCCACCAGGAAACGTCCTCGCAGGTGGTGCCGGTCGGGAACTCGACGCCGGACTCGAGCAACCACGTGCGGTTGAAGACCTTGTTCCAGGGTGTGTGGTCGAAGGCCAGCTGCGGCGTGTCCGAGAGTCGGAGGCCGGTCCCCCCGGTCGTCCAGAGTGCGTCGTCCGTCGTCCAGTAGGTCGACTCGCGCCCGTCCCCGGTGAACTGCTCAGCCCTCCCGCTGACGATCTCCGGACCGGACTCGGTGAACACGGCGAGGAGCCGTTCGTAGGCAGCGGGCGGCACGAGGTCGTCGGCGTCCGCGAACGCGACGAAGTCGCCGGTCGCGACGCCCAGCCCGGTGTTCCTGGCGTTGCCGGCTCCGCCACGTTCCCCGATTTCGAGCACGACGATGCGCGGGTCTTCGGTGGCGAGCGACCGGACGGACTCCGTCACCCCGGAGCTGAGCCCGTCGAGCACGAGGATGATCTCGAGCCGACGGTGGGTCTGCGACCGGAGCGCCTCCAGCGCGACGTCGAACCACGGGCCGACGCTGCCGACCGGCACGACGACCGACAGCAGAGGAAGGGGTCCGCCCACAGCACTTCTCCTGGAGTTCATCACGTTCGGGTTGCGCAGTGCGCGACGAGCCAACCTCGACTTCAGCCCTAAACTATCGCAGCACGTGCATCACGACGACAGGGAGCCGATCGACCGATGGACTCAGCGATCCGGACCACACCACTCATCTCCGTCGTCGTGGCGGCGCTCGACGTGGAACGGTACCTCCCGACGCTCCTGCGGTCGTTCGAACGGCAGACGTTCGACCACGACCGTGTGCAGTTCGTGTTCGTCGATGACGGGTCGACCGACTCGACGGGGTCGCTCCTCGACGACTGGGCCAGGTCCGCTGGAGCCGACGTGACCGTGATCCACCAGGACAACGCCTGGATCGCCGACGCACGGAACACCGGATTGGCCCGTGCCACCGGGCAGTGGGTCACCTTCGTCGACGCCGACGACGAGCTGGAGGAACGGTACTTCGAAGAGGTCGCGAAGTTCATCGAGTTGCACGCGTCGGACGATGTCGCGCTCCTCGCGGCCCATCAGCTCCTCCTGGACGACGACGGCGGCGTGACGGACGGGCACCCGTCCCGCAAGCGCTTCGAGAAGGGATCGCGCATCGTCGACATGCGGTTGGACCCCATCGTGCAGACCGGCGTGAACGCGGCGTTCATGCGTCGTGACCTCGTCGAGGCGGCGGGTCTCCGGTTCGACGGTCGTGTCCGACCCACGTTCGAGGACGCCCACTTCGTCGCGCGCTACCTGCTCCGCAACGGACTGCACCGGATCGGTCTGATGGCCTCGGCCAAGTACCGCTACCGTCAGCGCGGCGATGGCAGCTCCACCATGCAGACCAGCCACGAGGACCGACGGAAGTACACCGACGTGCTCCGTCACGGTCACCTCGGGCTCCTCGACGAGGCGTCGGCGACCGGACGCATCGATCGTTGGGTGGCGAACACCGTCCTCTACGACCTCGTCGGGTACTTCCGGCGCGAGCGTGCGATCCGGTCGCCCTCGGCCCTCGCCCCCGCTGATGCGTTCGACGAGTTCCACGAGCTGGCGGCTGCGGTCCTGCAGCGGGTCGGTCCGGAAGCGGTGCGCTCCTTCGACCTGCTGCCCGTGGAGTTCGCGGTGCGGCGGGCGATGCTCGTCGGGTACCGGGACGAACCGGACCGCCCGAACACCGTCAACCTCGCTCAGGTCGATGAGGCCCACCAACTCGTGCAGCTCCAGTACTGGTTCACCGGCGAGATCCCGGCGGAACAGATCGCTGTCGACGGACACGAGGTCGTCCCCGAGTTCGAGACCGTCCAGGACTTCGTCTTCTACGGTCGGCCGCTGGTTCGCCGGCGCGTGATCTGGATCCCCCGCGGCCACGTCACCGAGATGCACGTGGACGGACAGCAGGTCGTCTTCGCCCGGGGTGAAGTGCCGAACCACTACGCAACCCTGACCCGCCGCCAGCTCGAACCGCAGATCCTGGCGCAGCGCCGACGCGTGGTCGATCCCAACGAGGTGGAGCTGACCAACAAGCAGCACGTCTGGCGAGCGGTGCGCGAGCGTGCGATCACGACCCGGAACTCCCTGCAGAAGACCGCACTCCGGAACGCCCTGGCACCGACGCTGGCCCGCACGCGACGCGCACGCGAACGGTTCCAGGGCGCGTGGGTGTTCATCGATCGGGACACGGACGCGAACGACAACGCGGAACACGCCTACCGGTACGTTCGACGGCACCGTCCGGACATCAACGCCTACTTCGTGCTCAACCGCGATTCCAAGGACTGGGACCGCCTGCAGCGCGAGGGGTTCCGGATGATCGCATTCCGGTCGCTCGAGTGGGTGCAACTGATGCTCCACGCCGAGCACGTCGCGTCGTCGCACATCGCGGACTTCGTCACCAAGCCCCTGCCCGCGTCGAAGTTCGGGCAGCCGCGGTTCCACTTCACCTTCCTGCAGCACGGCGTGATCAACTACGACCTGTCGCGGTGGCTCAACTCGAAGCGACCCGACCTGTTCGTGGTCTCGACCCCGCAGGAGCGGGACGCGATCTCGGGCCACGGGCAGTGGATCTTCTCCCAGCACGAGGTCGTCCTGACCGGGCTGCCCCGCTTCGACGCGCTCCTCGAGAAGAGCCGGGCGAAGCAGGAAACCGAGCGCGACCTCATCCTCGTCATGCCCACCTGGCGTCATTACCTCGTCGGGGCGCAGGTCGCCGGATCCGGAGCGTGGGAGCGTGACGACCGGTTCATGGAGAGCCGTTTCGCCAAGGAGTACACGGCGCTCATGTCGTCGCCGGAGCTCCGCGCACTCGCGAAGCGGACCGGGAAGCGCCTCGCGCTCATGCCGCACCCGCTCCTCCGTCCGTACCTGACCGACTTCCACCTGCCCGACGACGTGGAAATCCTCGACTTCGCCGTCGACGGTGTGCAGGACGTCCTCGCGCGGAGTGCCGCGTTCGTGACCGACTTTTCGTCGCTGGCCTTCGACGCCGCCTTCATCGACGTCCCGGTGGTGTACTTCCACTTCGACCTCCGCGAGTTCTTCGGCGGCTCGCACAGTGGTCGTCGCGGGTACTTCGACTACGACGAAGCCGGGTTCGGCGAGGTCACCGGGTCCGTCCGGGAGGTGGAAGGCGCTGTCGAACGGATCGCAGAGGCCGGGTTCCGCCCGTCGGACACGTTCCGGGAACGGGCGCGACGGACCTTCGTCACGCGGGACGGGCGCAATTCGGAACGCGTCATCCAGATGATGGAGTGGTTGACGGGCGGACCACGACCAGCCGAGCCCGAGGCCGAGGCCGCGCTGCCCGCCGAGGATCAGTCCTCGGCTTCGGTGAGCTCCCAGAACGGCGAACGCTCGACCGTCGACGCGTCCGGCTTGTAGAAGGGCTCCTTCAGCGAGAGGTGCGGCCGCTCCCAGGCGACGTCGCGCCGCACGACCCGTGCCGGCGTCCCGACCGCGATGCAGTTGTTGGGGACCCGGCCCGTCACGATCGACCCGGTCCCGATCACGGAGCCGCGCCCGACGGTGGTACCGCCGAGGACCGTGACGCCGAGTGCGAGCCAGACGTGGTCACCGATGTCGATCGACCTCGACACGTTGACCCGCGCTCCGGTGCGGACGTCGAAGATCGGGTGCGCGTCGTCCGCCCGGATCTGGACGTGCGAAGCGATCATGACGTCGTCGCCGATCCGCACGGTCGTCCCCTCCGTCGCCGAGATCACGCAGTTGGCGGTGGTGGATGCGTTGGCGCCGACGAGCACGGACGAGTCCTGCCCGATCCTGATGTTCGCGACGAACGCTGGCGCACCGTGGTTCTCCGCGATGTCGAGCAGACCGTTGTCGCAGTCCATGCTCACCACGATCCGCCCGAGACGCGCACGTTGGTGGACCCGCACGACGTTGTTCGACCCGCGGAACGTGATCTTGACGTTCCCCCGTTTCGGGCCGACGTACTCGATACGGTTCCCGCGGTCGTCCGAGTAGGCCGACAGCTCCTCAACATCCGTTTGCACGGTTCCAGCCTAGGTGCAGCGCAGGGGCACGCTCAGACGGTCGCCTCGTACGCCGACACGACCTTCTTGGTCGGGCCGATCATCTTCAGCTCGCCCTCGTTGAGCCAGGCGACCTGGTCGCACATGTCCTTGACGGTCCCCATGGAGTGCGAGACGAGGATGACCGTGCGGCCCTCGTCCTTCATCTCCTTGAACTTCGTCTGGCAGCGCTTGCGGAACGTCGCGTCGCCGACGGCCAGCACTTCGTCCACGACCAGGATGTCCGGCGTGACCGCGACGGCGACGGAGAACCCGAGTCGCACGTACATGCCGGACGAGTAGTTCTTCACCGGCTGGTCGATGAAGTTGCCCACACCGGAGAACGACACGATGTCGTCGAACTTCCGCGCCACTTCCTTGCGGCTCATCCCGAGGATCGAGCCGTTCAGGAACACGTTCTCGCGACCGGAGAGCTCCGGGTGGAACCCAGAGCCGACCTCGAGCAGCGACGCCTGCTTGCCACGCGCGGTGATCGAGCCCTCTTCGGGCCAGAGGATCTTGGCGAGGCACTTCAACAGCGTCGACTTGCCGGACCCGTTCTTGCCGATGAGGCCGAAGGTCGATCCGTGCGGGACCTCGAACGACACGTCCTTCAGCGCCCAGAAGTCCTCGTGCACGGACTTCTTCCCGCGCATGACCATGCTCTTCAGCGAGTCGTTGCGCTCGTGGTACATGCGGAAGCGCTTGGAGACGTGTTCGACGGAGACGGCGGAGTCGTTCACAGGAGTTCAGCCAGCTTCTTCTCGTTGCGGGAGAACACGAAGTAGCCGAGTGCGAGCGAGGCGCATCCAGCGATGGCGCACGCGACCAGGTCGGTCCAGTTGGGGAAACGGTTGTCGTACATGAGGTTCCGGAACACCTCGGAGAACCGCTCGATCGGGTTGAGCTTGTAGACGTGGATGATCCACGGGTGTCCGGCCTTGTCCGCCGCGTCCTCGACGAGCGACAGCGGGTAGATGATCGGCGACAGGTACATCCACATCTGCAGGCCGATGCCGACGAGGTGCTGCATGTCGCGGAAGTGCACGTTGATGATCGACAGGATCAGGCCGAGGCCGGCGGCGAACATGGCGAGGAACACCATCGTCAGCGCGATCACCGGCAGGTAGATCCAGAAGCTCGAGCCCGCGATCGCGAGGGCGATCAGCAGCACACCCATCTCGACGAGCCAGGTGAAACCGAACGACCCGACGGCTGCGAGCGGCAGCGTCATGCGCGGGAAGTAGACCTTCTTGATCAGCGACCCGTTGGCCACGATCGAGGTCATCCCAGAGTTGATGACGTTGCGCGCGAAGATCCACGGCAGCAGGCCGCACATCAGCCACAGCGGGTAGATGTTCAGCCCGCTGGGGTCGCCGACCTCGAGTCGTGCCCGGAAGATGAACGAGTACACGATCGTGTAGATCAGCATCGTCGCGAGCGGGTTGATCAGGGACCACAGTTGCCCGAAGACCGTGCGGCGGTACTTGCCCTTGACCTCGCGGGCGGTGAGGTTCGCCAGGAGTTCCCGCGACGACATGAGCTCGTTCAGGTACGTCATGCTTCGGGTGCAGGCTCCTCCGGGGCGCAACGCAGCGCTCCTCACAGGGATTCGGGGACGAGACATTCTCGCACAAAGGTTGCACTTGCCACGTTCGACTCGGTGATGCATGTCCGCTGCGGGTGCCGCGGAGACGAACACCTGGTGAAACCTGAGTAGGGTTGGTGGGTGATCGTCAGCTTCGCCAACCACTCCACCGCGCCGGTGAACCTCGGCGGGGCGGAACGGTCACTCATCCGCTTCGTGGAGGACTGGCAGGCGCAGGACCCGGCCATGACGCCGACCTTCATCACCAAGGCCCCGCGCGGCAAGTTCATCGATGCCCTCGACGAGCGTGGCTGGTCGTACGACGCGTTGCGGTTCCGCGGCTGGGCCCTGCCGAGTCCGCAGCCCGCACCGGCTGCCGAACGCGCCGCCTTCGCGACCGTCGACTACGCCGCCGTGAACGCGATCATCCGGAAGTACGAGCGCGAGCGCCCGGACCTCGTCGTCACCAACACACTCGTCGCCCCGTGGGCGTCGTTCGCCGCCGCGGCCCTCGGGATCCCGCAGGCGTGGTTCGTCCGCGAGTACGGCGACCTCGACCACGGTCTGCAGTTCCAGACGGGCCGTGCGGGCGTCCTCGGCGACATCGGCCTGCTGTCCGGGGCCGTCGTCACCAACTCCGAGGCGATGCGCGAGCACCTGGCGCAGTACGTGCCCGCCGACAAGCTCTCCGTCGCGTACCCGACGGTCGACACGAGCCGACTCCTGGCGACGAAGGACGACACGCCTGCCGTCACACCCTTCCCGCAGGCGCAACCCGGCCTCCGGATCACGGTCCTCGGCCGCGTCGAGGAGTCCAAGGGTCAGCACCGCGTCGTCGATGCGCTCGGGGCGCTGCGCCGACGAGGCGTGACCGCGAGCGTCTGTTTCGTCGGGAGCTGGAAGCACCCGGGTGAGGACCAGCGGCTCACCGACCGCGCCCGCGCGCTCGGTGTCGCCGAGCACGTCGTCTTCGCTGGCGAGCAGCACACGCCCGCGCCCTTCATCCACGCGGCCGACGTCTGCGTCACACCGTCCACCATCGAGGCCTTCGGTCGCACCACCGCCGAGTACATGGCGCTCGGCAGGGCCGTCGTCGCCACGCGCCAGGGCGGCAGCGCGGAACTCGTGGAGCCCGGTGTGACCGGCGCGTTGGTCGATGCCGACGACACGAACGCCCTCGCTGACGCCCTCGCTGCGTACGCGGCCGACCCGGACACGGCCAGGAGGCACGGTGCGGCTGCACCGGAACGCCTCGCCACCGTCACGGGTGCGGGCCACGACAACGCGGCGGCCATAGCACGGTTGGTCGCGCTGGTCGGCACCGAGGGCTACCGGCTCCCCCAGGCGGCGCGCTACTGGTTCGAGCTGCCCGGCGCGTACGCCTCGCTCGGTGCGACGAGCGCCAGAGCCGCCGTCGGACTCCTCGCGAGCCGCGTGCGATCCCGCTCGGGGGCGGTCGGCCGACTCCTCGCCCAGCCCGGCGTCGTCGTCCGGAAGCTGGCTCGGCGATGACGCGCGACCGTCGTCCGGTCACGATCGTCGTCCCGATCTACGACGACCTCCCCGGTCTCGAGCGCTGCATCGAGGCACTGCTCGAGACGGTGGACTTCTCCGTCGACCGCGTGCTCCTGGCGAACGACGTGGGCCCCCGCGTCGACGCGATCGAGGCCCGTGTGCTCGAGCTCGTCGGTGACCACGAGGGGTTCGAGTACACCCGCAACAGCCGCAACCTCGGCTTCGTCGGCAACTGCAACCGGGCGGTCCTCGACCTCGACCGCACGGGCAACGACGTGCTGCTCCTCAACAGCGACACCGTCCCGATGCCGGGGTTCCTGGACGAGATGACCGCGGTCCTGGCCTCGGACGACTCGATCGGCGTCGTGTGCGCGAGGAGCGACAACGCCACCATCGCGTCCTTCCCCTACGCGCGGCGGAACCCGCGGGCGAGCCTCGCACCGCGCCGCACCCGCGAGCTGCACGGCCGGACGAAGTACCTGCTCCCGCGGCACACGGTCTCCCCCGTGGCGATGGGCTTCTGCTTCCTCATCCGGCGCGAGATGGTCGACCGCTTCGGGTTGTTCGACGACGTCTTCTCCCCCGGCTACGGCGAGGAGAACGACTTCTGCCTGCGGATCAACGAGCACGGCTTCACCTCGGTGTTGGCGAACCGCGCGCTCGTCCTGCACACCGGCTCGACGAGCTTCAGCGGGGATCGCGGCCCGTCACTCCGCCTGGAGCACGAGCGCATCCTGCTCGAGCGCTACCCCTTCTACGGAGGCGCGATCGCGCTCTTCCTCGCCCGGTACCGTGACGCCGTCGACGTGTTCGCCGATGCGTTCCTGCCCGACGACGACGTCGTCCGCGTGGCGCTGCACCTCCCGGCCGACCTGACGGACGAGGTCATCGCCCGGACCCGCAGCACCCTCGCTGCAGGGCCGGATGACGTCGTCGTCACGATCATCGTCGCGAAGTCGCAGATCCGGGACGCCCGTGAGGCGTTCCCGGGCGCTGCGATCGCAGTCGGGGGCCGGCCACGGCAGATCTTCGACGTCGCGGTCGCGCTCGGTGCCCTGACCACGTTCGCGCAGCTCTCCGCGCTCAACGCCAACGCTCCCCGCTGGATCCTCGTCGACCCCGTGTCGCAGGACGTCCGGTGGTCACACGCGGTCGCGAACCACCGTGCGTCGGCGATCGACCGCATCCTGCGCCGCTTCGAGAACCAGAGCACGAGCTGGCGTGACGGGGACGACCTCGTCCGGCTCGTCCGCACAGTCGCCGCGAACGAGATCGACCCGGCGTCCCTGCGTGCTCGCTGGCACGCGGTTTCGGACATCGCCGAAGCGACCGGCCTCCTGGTGCACCGCGCGACGGTGTCGGTCCGACGCCTCGCCGCGCTCACGTTCGGTGCGCGCAACCCGCGCATCGTCGCCCGCCTCCGCGCGATCGCCGGCCGCGGCGCCTGAGCGACGACCGACGAGCGGACGGGAGGCCCGTGGCGGCGCCGCCACGGGCCTCCCGTCCGTCACGCGAGTGCGTTGACGACCGCGCGGTGTCGCGCGATGCTGGCCACGTCGAACGCACCGAGCAGGTGCAGCGTGGCGATCCGGAACACGAGGGCGCGCAGGAGCAGCTGCCGCCACTGGTGTTCGCCCTCGCCGAGATCGTCGAGGCGGTCGACGGACACGCCGTGCCAGCAGACCGCGTCGACCGCAGCGATCGCGGCTCCCGTGCCGGCCGGACGCCAGTAGGGAGGCCAATCGATGATCCCGGGCGCGAGTCCCTCCGCGAACAGGACGTTGCCGAGCAGGTCCCCGTGGACCAACTGCGCCGGCGCGTGGACGGGACGGAACGCCGCGGCCAGGCGATCGAGGGTCGGGTCGGTCGGCAGTGGTACCTCGCCCCAGGCCATGCGGTCGGCGCGACGCCACGGGTCGTCGGTCTCGGGGTCGGCCGTCCGGAGGAACGCGGGGCACCCGACGCCGGCGACTGCGCGGTGGAAGGCCCGACCCGCTCGGATGACGTCGTCGACACGGGTCTCGTCAGCTGCCCCGGCGACGAACTCCCACGCCTCCCACTCCCCGCACCGCCAGGCACCGGCGCGAGTGGGCACCGGTCTCGGAGTCCGGAACGCCGACGTGTGGCCCAGGTCCGCGAGCACCGCAGCGCGCCAGTCCGTCACGAGCGCACCGTCGTGGGGCCGGAGGACGATGTCGCCCGCCCGCCAGGAGCGGCCGCGGCCGCCCACGAGTGGCACCGGTGTGGCTGTTCCCGCACCGAACGCGGCGAGCACTCCGGGGTCCGGTGGTGCCGGCTGGCCGTTGGTCACGCGGTCCGCAGGATCTTCACCATCGGCCGGCCCTTGGCGACCTCGTCGACGAGCTTGTCGAGGTACCGGATCTGCCGCATGAGCGGGTCGTCGAGCTCCTCGATCCGCACCCCGCAGATCACCCCGGTGATCAGCGGGGCGTTCGGGTTCAGGTGCGCGCTGGCGAAGAAGTCCTGGAACGTGGTCCGGTCGGCCAGGTGCTGCGCGAGCGCCCGGTCGTCGAAGCCGGTCAACCACTCGATGACGGTGTCGAGCTCCGCCTTCGTGTGGCCCTTCCGCTCCACCTTCGCCAGGTAGTGCCCGTAGACGTCCGCGACGGGCGTCCCGAAGATCCGGTGACCGGCCATGGTCGCTGCTCCTACACCAGGCAGCGGGGTCCGAGCAGGCTCTTCAGCTCGCCGAACAGGTCGGGGGTCAGGTTCACCGGGAACGGCAGCTCGAAGGTGCGCGCGACGTCGTCCTTGAGCAGCTTCAGCCGGACCTCGGTGTCACCCTGGTGGCGGCCGAGCACGGCGGCGAGTTCCGTCACCGTGGTCGTCGTGGCCTGGCGTTCGGGCAGCGACAGGGTGAGCGGGCCGGAGCCCATCGCGTCGCCGACGTTCGGCTGGAACATGCTCACCGCGTGCAGCGCCTTGCCGTCGTCGCGGACGTTGACGCGGCCGCGCAGGACGACGATCGAGTCGGGCACCAGGGACGGGCCGAACTCCTGGTATGTCTTGCCCAGGAACATCACGCCGATCTGGCCGCCGAAGTCCTCGATGTCGACGATGCCGTACGGGTTGCCGCTCGTCTTCGCCACCCGGTGCTGCACGCTCGTCAGCAGGCCGGCGACGGTGACCGTCTCGCCCTCGATCGAGTCGTCGGCGGTGAGCAGGTCGGCGATGGTGATCGACTGGTGCTTCGCGAGCTCGATCTCGAGCCCGGCGAGCGGGTGGTCGGACACGTAGAGCCCGAGCATGTCCCGCTCGAACGCCAGCTTGTCGCGCTTGGACCACTCCGGACGGTCCGGCACCTGGGACACCGCGGCGCTCGGGGCGTCCTCGGCTGCCTCGGCGAAGAGCGAATCGAAGTCGAACCCGACGTTGCCGTGGGCCTCGTCGCGCTTGACCTTGACCGCACCCTCGACCGCGCCCTCGTGGATCTCCACCAGGGCTCGTCGGGTGTCGCCGAACTCGTCGAAGGCACCGGCCTTGATGAGCGACTCGACCGTGCGCTTGTTCGCCGACGAGATCGGGATCTTGCGCAGGAAGTCGTGGAACGACTCGAAGGCGCCCTTCTCGGTCCGCGCCTTGACGATGTCGTCGACGACGTTGAACCCGACGTTGCGGATGGCACCCATGCCGAAGCGGATGTCGTCACCGACGGCGGCGAAGAAGCCGATCGACTCGTTGACGTCCGGCGGCATCACCTTGATGCCCATCCGGCGGCACTCGTTCAGGTAGAGCGCGAGCTTGTCGCGGGCGTCGCCGACGCTCGTCAGCAGCGCCGCCATGTACTCAGCCGGGTAGTGCGCCTTGAGGTACGCGGTCCAGAAGGACACCACACCGTAGGCCGCCGAGTGCGCCTTGTTGAACGCGTAGTCGGAGAAGGGCAGCAGGATGTCCCACAGCGTCTTGATCGCCGCGTCGGAGTACCCGTTGTCCTTCATGCCCTGCTGGAAGCCCGCGTACTGCTTGTCGAGCTCGGACTTCTTCTTCTTGCCCATCGCGCGGCGGAGGATGTCCGCCTGGCCGAGGGAGAACCCGGCGACCTTCTGCGCAATGGCCATGACCTGCTCCTGGTAGATGATCAGGCCGTAGGTCGTGCCGATGATGTCCTTGAGGGGCTCCTCGAGCTCCGGGTGGATCGGCGTGATCGGCTGTTCGCCGTTCTTGCGGAGCGCGTAGTTCGTGTGCGAGTTCGCACCCATGGGCCCCGGGCGGTACAGGGCGATGAGCGCGGAGATGTCCTCGAAGTTGTCGGGCTTCATCAGCCGCAGCAGGCCACGCATCGGCCCACCGTCGAGCTGGAACACACCGAGGGTGTCACCGCGCTGCAGGAGCGCGTACGCCTCGGGGTCCTCGAGCCCCATGTTCTCGAGGTCGAGCTCGGTCCCACGGTTCGTCTTGATGTTGTCGAGGGCGTCACTGATGATCGTGAGGTTGCGGAGCCCCAGGAAGTCCATCTTGATCAGGCCGAGCGACTCCGCTGCCGGGTAGTCGAACTGCGTGACGATCTGGCCGTCCTGCTCCCGCTTCATGATCGGGATGATGTCGATCAGCGGGTCGCTCGACATGATGACGCCGGCCGCGTGCACGCCCCACTGGCGCTTCAGCCCCTCGAGCCCGAGTGCGGTGTCGAAGACGGTCTTCGCCTCGGGGTCGGTCTCGACCACGGTGCGGACGTCGACGGCTTCCTTGTAGCGCGGGTGGTCCTTGTCGAAGATCCCGGTGAGCGGGATGTCCTTGCCCATCACGGGCGGTGGCATCGCCTTGGTGAGCTTCTCGCCCATGCCGAACGGGAACCCGAGGACGCGCGAGGAGTCCTTGAGCGCCTGCTTCGCCTTGATCGTGCCGTACGTGACGATCTGCGCGACGCGCTCCGACCCGTACTTCTCGGTGACGTACTTGATCGCCTCACCGCGGCGCCGGTCGTCGAAGTCGACGTCGAAGTCGGGCATCGAGACGCGGTCCGGGTTGAGGAACCGCTCGAAGATCAGGCCGTGCCGGATCGGGTCGAGGTCGGTGATGCGCATCGCGTACGCCACCATCGAGCCGGCACCGGAGCCACGCCCCGGACCGACGCGGATGCCGTTGTTCTTGGACCAGTTGATGAAGTCCGCGACCACCAGGAAGTAGCCCGGGAACCCCATCTGGTTGATGATGCCGACCTCGTAGTCGGCGCGGTCCTGCACCTCTTTCGAGATGCCGTCCGGGTACCGGTAGTCCAGCCCCTTCGCGACCTCTTTCTCGAACCAGGAGTGCTCGGTCTCGCCCTCGGGCACCGGGAACTTCGGCATGTAGTTGGCCGAGGTGTCGAACTCGACGTTGCAGCGTTCCGCGATGAGCAGCGTGTTGTCGCAGGCCTCGAGGTTGTCGCGGAAGACGTGCCGCATCTGCGCCGGGGTCTTCAGGTAGAACTCGTCCGCGTCGAACTTGAAGCGGTTCGGGTCGTTCAGGGTCGAACCGGACTGCACGCAGAGCAGTGCCGCGTGCGACTTGGCGTCGTGGGCGTGCGTGTAGTGCAGGTCGTTCGTGCCGACCAGCGGGATGTCGAGGTCCTTCGCCAGGCGGATCAGGTCGCTCATGATCCGGCGTTCGATCTCGAGGCCGTGGTCCATGACCTCGGCGAAGTAGTTCTCCTTGCCGAAGATGTCGCGGTAGTCGGCGGCGGCCTGCACCGCTTCGTCGTACTGGCCGAGACGCAGGCGCGTCTGGATCTCCCCCGAGGGGCAGCCCGTCGTGGCGATGATGCCCTCGTGGTACTCCTGCAGGAGCTCGATGTCCATGCGGGGCTTGAAGTAGTAGCCCTCGAGCGACGCCTTGGACGACAACCGGAACAGGTTGTGCATGCCCGTGGTGTTCTCGGCGAACATCGTCATGTGCGTGTACGAGCCGGCGCCGGACACGTCGTCGCCCCCGCCGTCACCCCAGCGCACACGGGTCTTGTCCGAGCGGTGCGTGCGGGGCGTGATGTACGCCTCGGTCCCGATGATCGGTTTGACGCCACCGGCCTTGGCGGCCTTCCAGAACTCGAAGGCGCCGAACATGTTGCCGTGGTCGGTCACCGCCACGGCGGGCATCCCCTGCGCGGCGGTCTCCGCCACGAGGTCGGAGAGCCTGGCGG
>Ga0265797_10003417_pt1 | contig 25353 bp, 25 predicted proteins | sample P2T30metagenome_FD_192433 | JGI IMG/M metagenome (GOLD analysis project Ga0265797, IMG submission 192433) | Plant litter microbial communities from East Loma Ridge, Irvine, California - P2 T30 | ecosystem: Environmental > Terrestrial > Plant litter > Unclassified | place: USA: California... | reverse complement strand
GTCCCTGCTCGCCGTCGGCGAGGCCGAGCTGCTCCTCGATGTACTCGCCCTGGAGCTGGCCGACCTTGTAGTTGTCGAACGTGGCGTAGTAGTCCACGGCCTCCGTGCCGTTGATCAGGCGGTCGTACGCGATGACGGTGACGTCCTGCGAGGCCGCGTCCTCGAGCACCGGGCCGAGGGTCTTGCCGTCGATGGCCGCGACGACGAGGATCTTCGCGCCTCCGGCGACCTGGTTCTGGATCTGGCTGATCTGCTGGTCGGTCTTGTTGTCGGCGTACTGCAGGTCGACGGTGCAGTCGTCGCCCTCGAGCTTCTCCTTGAGGCCCTCGCCGTCGTTGATCCAGCGCTCGAGGCTGCGGGTGGGCATGCTGATGCCCACGTTGCAGTCGGTGCCGGAGGCGTCGTCGCCGCCACCGCCGCCGCCGGAGGAGCCGGCGGGGGCGCAGGCCGCGAGGCTCGCGACGAGGCCGACGGTCATCGCCGCGACCGTGATCGTGCGTGCTGTCTTCATGCTGGTGATCCTTCATCTGGGGATCTGCCCGGGCGCGCCACGGGTCCCTCGTCGCTGAGGGAGCGCGCGGCGCGGGTGGTGGCCCGGTCCAGATCGAGCGGGTACTTCGCTGTAGTGCTCGAGCCGGGGGGCAAGGTTCCCGCCCCTTTTGTTGGCAGTCGGAACATATCGCGACGACCGGTGCCCCGCAAGGGATCCGGCGGGCGTGATCAGATCGAGATGAGGTGATCTCAGGCTCTCGGGTGGTGACGAGCGCCGCGGCGACCTAGCGTGGAACGGTCCGTCGATCCTGCCGAGGAGGTCCCCGTGCCCGAGTCCCCCGCGCCACCCAGCTCCGTCCCGCGCCGCGTGACGACCGCCGCCGGCGTCCTCGTCGCCCTGTCGGGCCTCCTGGGCCTGGTCGACGCCGTCGCCACCTCCCCCCTGCTGCGCACGGCCGCGCCCGTCGCCCTGCTCGTGGGCGTCGCGGTGCTCGCGCTCGGCGGGCGGGGCGGGGCGGGGCTCGCGCGCCGGTCCGTGCCGGCCGCGGCGGGACTCCTGCTCTGGGCACTGCCCGACGTCGTCGGCGCGGCGACGTCGTCGGCGGTCGGCCGGCTCCCGGTCGACCAGCTGGCGCTCGTGTCGTACGCCCAGCTCGCCCTCTCCCTGGTCGGCCTCGCCGGGGGCGTCGTCGCCGCCGTGCTCGTGGTGCGGCACGGCCTCCTCCGCCGGTGGGCGTCGCGCGCGCTCGTCGTCGCCGTCGCGGCGGACGTGCTGCTCACCCTGCTGACCCTCGTGCCCTCGCTCGACCTGCAGCTCGCCCTGCTCGTCTCGCGGGCCTTCCTGCTGCGGCCGGTGGCGGTCCTGCTGCTCGGGGCGGGCCTCCTGCTGCACGGGCGCGGCAGCGACCTGCGGGCGGCTGGCTCGGACTTCCTCGACCGGTGGCGGGCGAGCACCGACGTCGACGGCAGCGCCGTGCGCCGTCGCGCCGGCGACGAGCCCGCGCAGGAGTCCCGGCGCCCCTGACCCGGACCGGTCACCGCTCCCGTGCGCCGCACAGCGCACCGGGGGACGCGCCCGGGGGCGCCCCGGCCGCGCACGGTCTACCGTCCGGGGTCCACCCCCTGCACGAGAGGACACCATGGCCGACGACCAGTACACGTTCCAGGACCCGACGAAGATGTACGCCGACATCACCCCCGAGGCCCAGTACCTCGAGGGAGCCGGCACCGACGAGGAGCTCACGTCTTCCGCCGACCGCGGCGAGGAGACCTACCGCGGCAGCAGCCGCCTCGAAGGGCGCAAGGCCCTGATCACCGGAGGCGACTCGGGCATCGGCGCGGCCGTCGCCATCGCCTACGCGCGCGAGGGCGCCGACGTGGCCATCAGCTACCTGCCCGAGGAGGAGGAGGACGCGAAGAAGATCGTCGCCCTCGTCGAGGCCGCGGGCCGGAAGGCCGTGGCCCTGCCCGGCGACATCAAGGACGAGGCCTTCTGCAAGCAGCTCGTGCAGGACGCCGTCGACGGGCTCGGCGGGCTCGACATCCTCGTGAACAACGCCGGCAAGCAGCAGCACGTCGAGGACCTCCTCGAGCTCGACGACAAGAACTTCGACGACACCTACAAGACCAACGTCTACGCGATGTTCTGGATCACCCGCGCCGCCCTGCCCCACCTGGCCCCCGGCTCGGCGATCATCAACACGACGTCGATCCAGGCGTACCAGCCGGCCCCGATGCTCGTCGACTACGCGTCGACCAAGGCCGCGATCAACACCTTCTCGAAGGGCCTCGCCATGCAGCTCGCGCCGAAGGGCATCCGCGTCAACGCGGTCGCCCCCGGCCCGATCTGGACGCCCCTGCAGCCCGCCGGCGGCCAGCCCTCCGACGCGCTGCCCGACGTCGGCAGCCAGACCGGCCTCGGCCGCTGGGGACAGCCCGCCGAGCTCGCCCCCGCCTACGTGTTCCTCGCGTCGGGCGAGTCGAGCTTCGTCGTCGGCGAGACGCTGCACGTGAACGGCGGCATGCCCACCCCGTGAACCCGCGGTGAGTGACGGACGGGCCGGCCGCACTGCGGCCGGCCCGTCCGTGCGTCCGGCCTGCGTACGGCCGGACCCTCCGTGCGCTCGGCCCTCCGGGTCAGACCAGCCGCAGCACCTGGACTCCGACGTCGCGGGCGACCCGGCAGAGGCGAGCGAAGCCGTCGGCGTCGTCGAAGAACCAGCGGTACGACGCGTCGATCTCGAGGTCGTCCTCCTCGACGCGGTCGCCGAACAGCACCACGGCGCGTCGGCCCGGAGCCTGTCGCGAGGGGTAGGCGAGCCCCTCGAAGCCCGCCGCGTGAGCGGCCGCCGCCCAGGCGACGGTGTACGGGTGGTCGGCGGCGTCGGTCGCGCACACGTCGGCGGCGTGGACCCCCAGGGCTCGGGGGCCGGCACCGACCAGGGACGCCAGGCGGAGGTCACGGCGGGCGACGAGTCGTGAGCACGACCGCCCACCGAACTCGAGATCCGTGATCCGACCACCGGTCAGCGGGACGTCGTGCAGGAGCGTCTCCGACAGGGCCGCATCCTCGGTGTCGCCGGCGTAGAGGACCGGCACGACGGGCTCCCCGAAGAACGCGAACCTCGTCGGCGAGCCAGCGCCAGGGTTGAACTGCGCTGCCCGGAACCGCGTCGAGTGCACGCGATGGAGCAGGCTCCCCGCCTCCACGACCTCGTCGAGGGCCATGAAGGGCACCGGAGGCGCCGGGACCGTCACCAGGCGACGTCCCAGGCCCGTTCCGCCACGTCGAGCACGAGGTCGGGCTCGTCGAGGTGGTCCACGGGCCGGCGGGCCTCGCCCCGGAGGTACGTCGTCGGCCGACAGAGCCAGGCGATGACCGCCCGGTCGTCGAGGCCCCGTCGCCGCGCCAGGGCCGAGAGCCGGCCGATGACCGGTCGGACGGCCGCGCCGTCGAACTGGAACCCCGGGTACACGTAGCGGTTCAGTCGGCGCAGCGCGAGCACCCGCCCGGCCCGGCGCTGGTCGGACGCGAACGAACGGTTGGCGCTGGCCCCGAGCGCTCGTGCCACCTCGAGGCTCGTGAGGAGGCCGAACTCGTCCTCGATGCCGCGCCAGAAGTGCTCGGCGTCGTTGAGGCTGCCGACCAGCTCGGTCGTGAGCGGCTCGGAGTGCCGCGCGAGCGTCGCGGACAGGGCGGCGGTCTCACTGAAGACGACGGTCTGGCGGGCGATCCAGCGCTCGAAGTCGAGCGGGGCGTCAGGGGCCATCGCCCGGCTGTACTGCTCGAGCGCCGCGCGCTGGGCCGGGTCGAAGTCGCTCCAGCGCCAGGGCTCACCGGGCGTCGCCCCCTGCTGGGCTGCTGCTGACTGCGAAGCCGTCACGACCCTCCGTTCCTGACGTGACCATGGTACCGAAGGGATCGGAGTCGCACCAGGGTCGTTCCCCGGGTCTGGTCAGAGGAACGCCGGGGGCGCCGCGCGCTCGGGTCGCGGGACGGTCGCGACGACGCGCTCCACCAGCCCGACCGCCCACGAGACGTTGGCGGCGATGCCCTCGTTCGGCTCGTCGTCGGGCTGGTGCAGGCGGTGCAGGTCGTTGAAGGTCACGAAGGCGCTCGGCACGCCGACGCGGTGGAACGACGCGTCGTCCGTGCCGCTGGTCGGCGGGAACCTCGTCGTGAGCTCGAGGTCGGGACGCGTCTCGGCCGCGTACGACAGCACGGCGTCGCGGAACGACGTCGAGAACGACTCGGGCGACGCGAAGGCCTCGAGGAACGAACCGCGCCCGAGCCCGTCGACGTTGAGCACGTAGTCCAGCCGGTCGAGCTCGGCCCGCGTGGCCTCCTCGACGTGGTGCCGCGACCCGCCGAGGTGCCACTCCTCCGCGGTGAAGAAGACGAGGCGGACCGACGCGACGGGCGGCGTCGCGGCCCACCGCTCGGCCAGCGCCAGCAGGGCCACCGTGCCGCTGCCGTTGTCGTACGCGCCCACGGTGTTGAAGAAGCTGTCGTAGTGGCCGCAGACGAGCACCTGCCCCTCGCCCGTGCCCCGGACGTCGACGACGAGGTTGTCGCTCACCGCCTCGGCGACGGGGCCGCTGTCGAGCTCCACCTCGATCTCGACGGGCCTGCCGTCGCCGAGCCACTCGGTGAGCTGGAGCCCGTCGAGCCGGCCCACGGCCAGGTGCGCCACGTCGTGGTCGGAGCCCGCGGGCAGGGGCTGCGGGGCCGCCGGGCCGCCGTCGCGGGCGTGGAGGTAGGCGACCGGCCGGCCGTCGTCACCGCGGACGACGAACTTCTGCCACACCATCGAGTCGCCCCAGAGGCCCTGGGGGCCGACGGCCTCGACGGTCCCCCGCCGCACGCCTCCGGTGCCCCCGGACCACAGCATCGGCCAGGCCGGCAGCTCGCGGACGAGCGGCTGCTGCACGACCGCCCGGCGCACCGTCCCGGGGTGCCAGCCCGGCAGGGCCACCGGCTCGCGCACGACGTCGAGCCCGACGGCGCCGAGGCGCCCGACCAGCCAGTCGGCCGCCGCGGCGATGCCGGCGGTGCCGTGGAAGCGGGGCCCGTGCGCGCAGAGCGCGACGAGGTCGGCGAGCGCGACGGCGGGGTCGACGGGGCCCGCGGGGGTGCGGGCGGCGGGGTGCGTGGCGCCGGGGGTGCGCGGGGCGCCGGCGGTGTGCGGGGTGCCGGTGGTGCGCGTCGTGCCGGGGCTGCGGGGATCGTGGTCCATCGGGGGTCCTCTCAGGAGGTGCGGGTCGGGTCGGGCGCGGCGGCGAGGCAGGCCGTCACGGTGGCGGCGGGCACGCCGAGGAGGTGCTGGGCGGCCGTGGCGACCTGCCCCGAGGGACCGCGGAACCACCAGCTGGCGAAGCGGTCCGTGACGGTGCGGGGGCGGGGCCCGGTGACGGGGGTGCCGCGGGCCTCCAGCTCGGCGAAGCCGCCGAGGCCGCCGTCGTCGTCGTAGAGGTGCAGGGCGTCTCCGCGGACCCCGGGTGACGGGTCGGGCTCCTCGGCGTACTCCGCCGAGGCGTCGACGGGGCTCGACCGCACGACGAGGACCGCCTCGTCGCCGCCGACGGCGCGGACGTGGCCGAGGCGCCCGGTGACGTGCGGTGCCGCGAGGCCGATCTTGAAGCGCCGGTCACCGGGCAGGGCGACGGCGACGCCGCCGTCGATCCTCCGCAGGCCCTCGCCGACGGGCTCGTAGTAGTCGGTCACCTGCGCGTCGGGCGCTGCCGCGACGAGGGCGGTGCCGCCGCCGCGCACCTGCGCGAGCACCCACGACTCGGCCTCCTGCGCCCCCTCGGACGTCAGGTCGAGCTGGACCTCGGTGACGTACCCCCCGAAGCGGAGGTCAGCCACCACCGGGGCGGACGCCCCGCGCAGGTGACGGAACGGGTGGGCGGCCGGTCGGACCCGCAGCTGCAGGTCGACGTGCGCGGCACCGACGGGCTCGGTGGCCGCGTCGAGCTCGACGGAGCGGTCGAGGACCACCTCGTCGCCCTCGCGGGAGAGCTGGTGCCGCCCGGGGTCGAGCGAGGGCGGCATGACGTAGCTGCCCCAGTAGTCGGACCGGTCGCGGATCATGTAGGCGATCTCGGGGCCGACCCAGGTGCGGTCGCCGCCCACGTTCCAGGCCCCGCTCGCCACGAGCGCCCGGAAGGCCGCGTCGTCGTCGAACGCCGCGGGCAGCCACGCCTCGGCCGGTCCCCCGTCGAAGAAGGGGCCGTACACGCGCCCGCCCCACGACGACACGACCACGTGCGCGGCCGGGCCGACGGCGAGCACCTCGAAGGGCACCTCCGCCGCGAGCAGTCGGGCGCGGACGCCGGCCAGGTCGGCGTCCGAGGCGGACGGCCCGGCGCCTCCGGCGCTCACGACGACGCCCCGGACGCCTCGGCGGCGTCGAGGTGCGCGCTGCCGTGGAAGGCGTCCTCGGCGGCGAGCATCGCGACGCACCACCGGTCGAGCTGGTCGTCGTCGACGCTCGGGGGGAGGCGGTCGACGACCTCGTGCAGGAAGGCCACCTGCGACCGGAACCCGTCCGAGACGTGCAGGTCGATCCAGTCCTGCACCGCCGGAGGCCGCTCGACGGCGAGCGCCGCGGCCTCGGTGCACCAGCGCAGGTAGAGCGTCTCGGCGGTCGCCAGGCTGGTGACGACGCCGGCGTAGCCGCCCTCGTCGAGGGCGAGCTCGACCGCCGCCCGCAGGCAGGAGGCGCGCGCGAGGACCATGGGCAGGGTCGCCTCGTCGACGGGCCACGCGCCCTGCAGCTCGGCGAAGTAGCGGTCCTGCGGTCCGACGAGGTCGGCGACGGCGTGGGCGTGCCGCTCGGCGAGGGACCAGTCGGGCTGCTGCCAGAGGCAGTACCCGGCCAGGCGGGCCGCCGTGCGCACGAAGTCGTGCTCGACGGCGAGGTAGCGGCCGAAGGCCTCGGCCCCGACCTCGCCGCTCGACAGCTCGCGGAGCAGGCGCACCGACGCCGACCGGTCCAGCTCGGCCTCGCAGCGCTCGAACAGCGCTGCTGCCCGGCCCAGGCCCACCGTCGGCGTGGTCGCCGTGCGGTCAGTCGCCGTGCGGTCGGTCACCGTCGCGTCAGCCACGCGACGAGCCCCTGGAAGACGTCGGCGTACCCCGGCCACTGCTCGCAGAAGGCCGGCGGCGCCCAGTGCGGCGAGCAGTCGCTCGTGAAGACGGCCGTGCGACCGGCTCCTGCCTCGCCGACGACGACGAGGGGGTCGTCGCCCAGCCGGGCCAGCTCGACGGCGCCGGGCTTGACGACCGTGCGGTTGTAGCCGAGCAGGGCCGGCCACTCGCCCGAGACGCCGCCGAGAGCGGGGTGGTCCGCGTCGAGCACGGTCGCGACGACGCCTGCGGGGCGCTCGACGCGGTCGTCGCCGACGAGCACGTCCACCGGGAGGACGTCGGCGATCTCGGTGCGGGCGAAGCCGGCGCGGCCCTGCCAGCCCGAGAACGACAGGTAGCCGCCCACCATGAGGAGCGCGCCTCCTGCCCGCACCCAGGTGGCGAGCTCCTGCACGCGGTCACGGCCCGGGATGCTGCGCTCGAAGACGCCGGGAGCGAGCTGCAGCGAGTTGACCCCGATGTCGGACAGCACGACGACGTCCCAGGTGGACAGCGCCTCCTGCGTCTCGGGGAAGTCGGTCGGCACGAGGTGCGCGGGCAGGTGGACGACCTCGTGGCCACCGGCCTCGAGGGCCGTCCGCAGCTGCGCGACGCCCTCCGTGTAGGAGTGCGCGGTGAACTCGTCCACGCCCTTCGTGTGGGTGGTGGCGGTGATCCAGCTCTCGCCGGCGATGAGGATGCGGGACATGGCGGTGCCTTTCGTGGGTGCGGAGAGGGGTCAGCGGGCGACGGTCGTCGCCGCTCCCTCGAAGAGGTCGCGGACGTTGCTCGTGCCGACGGCGTGGACGACGTCGGCGTCGAGGCCGAGGTCGAGCAGGCGGTCGAGGAACACCGCGGGGACGTAGGAGAGCCCGTTGCCCCCGTGGCGGCGGAGCATGCTCTTGAGGAACAGGTCGTGGCTGAAGAGCAGCCTGCCCCCGAAGCCGGCACCGACCAGGCGCGCGATCGCGAGCGCGGTCTCGGTGGGGGACGGGGACTGGCCCTCGCCGGGCAGCGAGAAGCGGTACGGCATGCCGATCATGTCGAACTCGAGCCACACGCCCCGCTCGGCGAGGCTGCGCTGGTAGTCGGGGTCGGCGCCGGACGGGTCCATGTGGCAGAGCACGACCGCGCTGGGGTCGACCCCCTCGTCGCGGAGGACCACGTCGAGGACGCGGCCGCCGTGGCGCACGAACCCGGGCAGGTGCACGAACATCGGCAGCCCGGTCTCGCGCTGCAGGCGGCACGCCGCGCGCAGCGAGCGCTCCTCGCGCTCGGTGAAGCCGGGCGAGACGCCGATCTCGCCGATGACGCCCGACCTCGGCACCCCGGTCTCGGCGGGGTCGGCGCGGTACCTGCCCACGAGGTGCGCGGCGAGGGCGTCGACCGGGTCGGTGCCCGTCCGCCGCGGATGGAACCGCTCGAGGTACCAGCCGCCGCCGGTGACGACCTGCACGCCGCTGCGGCGCGAGATCTCGGCGAGCCCGACGGGGTCGCGGCCCTGGCCGTCCGACGTGAGCTCCACGACCGTGGAGCCGCCCAGCTCGCGGAAGGCCACGAGCTCGGCCACCGCGTCGTCGGCGTCGTCGAGCACGCAGTTGTCGCGGCAGGCCAGCGGGCGGTCGCGGAGCAGCCAGGCGATGTCGGGCGTCACGGGCCGGTCGAACAGCTCGGGGAACCGCTCGTCCGGGACCAGGCCGCCCTCCTCGATGCTGTTGAGCAGGTGCTCGTGCGGCAGCACGTAGCCGAGCTCGTCGCTGCGGACCGGGCCGAGCACCGTGTGCACGTCGACGACGGCCGTGTCGGCGACGCCGTGGCCGCCCACCCGGCTCACCGGGTCACGACCTTCCGCACGAGGTCGGTGAACGACCCCCCGCGCAGGTTCACCCAGATGACGAGGATGAGCAGCGTCCCGGTGACGATGGGCACGAGGTACGGGCTGAGGCCGAGCAGCGTGAGACCGTTCGTGATGACGCCGGTGAGCACGGCGCCGATGGCCGTGCCGATGACGCTGCCCTTGCCGCCGAGCAGGTTCGTGCCGCCGATGACGACGGCCGTGATGACGGTCATCGCGAAGTCGACGCCGGAGTTCGCGTCGCCCGAGCCCAGGCGCGCCGCGGTCACGATGCCCGCGGCCCCGGCGGCCGTGCCGCTGAGCACGAGGGCGCCCATCTTCACCAGGCGCGTGTCGACGCCGGCCCGGCGCACCGACTCCTCGTTCGAGCCGATGCCGGTGATGTACTGGCCGAAGCGCATGCGCTGCAGGGCGACGATGCCGAGGCCGACGACGAGGAGCGCCAGCCAGGCCGGGTAGCCCAGCCCCAGGAAGCGGCCCTGGCCGATCTGGGCGAAGATCAGGCCCGACCCGATGGCGATCGAGTACCCCTTGGTGAGCAGCAGGGCGATGCCCCGCACCACCGACATCGTCGCCAGCGTGACGATGAACGACGGTATGCCCTGGTAGCTCGAGAACCAGCCGTTGACGAGGCCGCAGAGGGCGCCGACGCCGAGGCAGACCAGCACGACCACGACGGACTCCACGCCGTCGCGGAGCAGGGTCGCCCCCACCACCGAGACGAGCGCGAGCGTCGAGCCGACCGAGAGGTCGATCATGCCGGCGGTGATGACGAAGGTCATCGCGACCGCCACGATCGCGGCGGGCGCGATCTGCACGGCGACGTTCCGGAGGTTGGTGCCGGTGAGGAAGGTCGGCGTCGCCACCGAGAACGCGATGATGACGACGAGCGTCACGACCAGCATGAGCAGCGTCGACTTGTTGACGCGCTGCAGGGCGTCCCAGCGGCCCCTGCTGCGGGCGTCGGGCGTGGGGGGCGGGGTCGGGGCCGCGGACGGCGTGGGCTGCGAGGTCGTCGCGGTCATGCGGCGGCGCTCCCTTCTCGCGTGATCATGCCGACCAGCGACTCGATGGTGAGGTCGTCGATGCGGGCGTCGTCGACGCTGCGGCCCTCGTACATGACGGTGATGCGGTCGCAGACCCGGAAGAGGTCCTGCAGGCGGTGGGTGATGAGGATCACCCCGACGCCGCGGGCGGCGACGTCCTTGATGAGACGGAGCACGGACTCGACCTCGGTCACGGCGAGTGCGGCCGTGGGCTCGTCGAGGATGAGGATGTCGGGGTCGACGGACGCCGCCCGCGCGATGGCCACCGACTGGCGCTGCCCCCCGGAGAGCTGGGAGATGAGCTGGTGCGTGGAGGTCACCCGCACCCCGAAGTCGCGGAGGACCGTCGTCGCCTCGTCGTGCATGCGGCCGGTCCGCAGGAAGGGGCCGAGGCGGGGCTCCCGCCCGAGGAACAGGTTGGCCGCGACGTTGAGGCTGTCGCAGAGGGCGAGGTCCTGGTAGACGATGCCGATGTCCTCGGCCTGTGCGTCGCTCGGCGAGCCGAAGCGGACCTCCTTGCCCTTGATGCGGATGTCGCCGCCGTCGTGCTGCACCGAGCCGGCGAGCACCTTCATCAGGGTCGACTTGCCGGCGCCGTTGTCGCCGACGAGGCCGAGCACCTCGCCGCGGGCGAGGGTGAGGTCGACGCCGCGGAGCACGTCGACGGCCCCGTACGACTTGCGGATGCCGCTGAGCTCGACGAGCGGGGCGGTGGTCCCGGTGCTCGACATCAGCCCTCCAGGTAGTACGCGTAGTCGGCCAGGTTGTCGGGCGTCACGATGGCGATCGGCACGTCGACCGTGGCGGGCACGTCGGCGCCGCCGCAGGCCAGGTTGATGGCGGCCTTCGCCGCCTCGTACCCGAAGCCGAAGGTGTCCTGCTGGATGACGGCCTGCACGTAGCCGGCCTCGAGGCCGTCGACCGCGGCGGGCGAGAGGTCCCAGCCCACGACGCTCACGCGGTCCTCGGCGCCCTGGCTGCGCACGGCGGCGATGGTGCCGTTGAGCGCCGGCTCGCCCGTCGCGTAGACGTACTCGAGCGACGGGTCGCCGGTGAGCAGGTTCTCGGCGGCGGTCTGGGCGTCCTCGTTGACGTTGCGGCCGTCGACGACGGTGCCGATCGTCATGCCGCCCGCCTCGACGGCGTCGGTGAAGCCGTCCTGGCGCTGGATCTGGATCGCGCTGTTGAGGGCGCCGACGACGCCGACCTGGCCCTCGCCCCCGGTGAGGTCGAGGAAGGCCTCGCCGAGCTGGGCCCCTCCGTCGACGTTCGCCGTGCCGACGTAGGCGTCGATCGCGGTGGGGTCGTCGACCGAGCCGTCGGCCGCCACCACGGGGATGCCCGCCGCCTTGGCGGCCTTGAGCGCGGGGACCAGGGCCGTGGCGTCGACGGGGTCGACGATGATCGCGTCGGTGCCCGAGGCGACGAGGTTCTCGACGGCGGTCACCTGCGTGGCGCTGTCGTTGTCTCCGCTGACGATCTGCAGCTCGGCCCCCGCCTCGTCGGCGACGTCCTGGACGCCCTGGTTCATCTGCGTGAAGAAGGCCGTCTGCTCGTTGATGTCGACCATGCCGAGCTGGAAGGTGCCGCCGTCCTCCGGCGCGCAGGCCTGGGGGACGTCGGTGGGGCCCGGCCGCGCCGAGGAGGACGCGGACCCGCCCGAGGCGGAGCCGGAGGCGGTGGTCGAGGCGGAGTCGCAGCCGGCGAGCGTGCCGATGACGACGACGCCGAGCGCGATCGCGCCGAGGGTGGTTCGGGTCGAGAGCATGAGGGGCCTTCCTGGGGAGGACGAGGGTGGGACATGCGGGACGGTCGGGTCGACGGGCAGGAAATCGATTGCCCGGCGGGGTGGAGTACAGACTGGCGCGCCCGTGTTTCGCGGCGCAACCCTTTTCTGTTTCCGGGAGGTAAATCCACCTGGGGAGGGGAAATCGTTTGCCCGCAGCGTCCCGCTACGCTGGGGGGAGCACCCCCGGCGCACGGCGCCCCGAGGCGAGGAGGACGTCATCGCGGTCACCATCTCCGACGTCGCCGCGCACGCCGGCGTCTCGCCGGCCACCGTCTCGCGGGTCCTCTCCGGGTCGCGGCCCGTCCGGCCCGAGGTCGCCACGCGCGTCCGCCTCGCGGCCGCCGAGCTCGGCTACACGGTCGACGGGATCGCCCGCGCCCTGCGCACCCGGCGGACCGACACGGTCGGCATGGTCGTGCCGAGCATCCTGAACCCGTTCTTCACCACGCTCGTCGACAGCATGGAGAACGCCCTGCACGCGGAGGGCAAGCAGCTCTTCCTCTGCGACTCGCGGCACGACCCGGCCGTCGAGGCCGAGCACCTGCGCTCCCTCATCGACCGGCACGTCGACGGCATCGTCGTGAGCCCCGTGCACGACACCGAGAGCGTGCCGGCGGTCGCCCGGTCGGCCGCGGCCGTGCCGCTCGTGCAGCTCGACCGCCGCGTCGACGTCGCCGGCACCGACTGGATCGGCCTCGACGACACGGCCGCGATGCGGCTCGTGCTCACCCACCTCGCCGCCACGGGCGCGAGGTCGATCGCGTTCGCCACCTCCGAGCTCACCAACTCGTCGACGTCGCTGCGCCTGCAGGGCTTCGAGCGCTGGACGCGCGAGCTCGGCCTGCGCGTCGTGGCCGACGGCGTCGTGCTCGGGGACTTCTCGGTCGACAGCGGCGACCGCGCGGGCCGACGACTGCTGCGGTCGGAGGACCGGCCGGACGCCATCGTCTGCGCGGACGACCTCATCGCCATCGGCGTGCTCCGCGCCGCGCGCGAGGCAGGGGTCGCCGTGCCGCACGACCTGCAGGTGACCGGCTTCGACGACATCGTCTTCGCGTCGTACGTCACGCCGGCCCTCACGACGCTGGCGCAGCCCACCGACCGGATGGCCGCCGAGGCGCTGCGCCTGCTCTCGCTGCGCGGCCGTGCCACCGACCCCGCGGGGGGCGCCCGCATCTCGTTCGCGCCCGCCCTCGTCGCCCGTCAGAGCACGCGGTGAGCGTCCTCCTGCGCGGCTCCGGCGGCCCAGGTCGCGCCCAGGTCCCTGAAGCGCAGGGCCGCGGTGACGACCGCCTCCACCGGCACGGACTCGTCGACCGTGTGCACGGCCGTCGGGTCGCCGGGCCCCCAGACCACGATCGGCACGTCGTCGGGGAGGCTCCGCACGAGCACGGAGGCGTCCGTGAAGTACGAGGCGGGGCGGGCCGAGACCGGCGCACCGAGGCCGGACGGCCACGGGTGGTCGCGACGGGTCCAGACCGCCGCGAGGTCGAGGTCGACGGTCACCTCCGTGACCTCGGGCTGGTCGCGCCACCAGGCGACGAGCTCGCCGACGTCGCCCCGGGCGACCCGGTGGTCCACGCGCACCTCGCACCGGTCCGGCACGACGTTCGGCACGGTGCCTCCCCGCACGACGCCGACGTTGACGGTCTCCGCGCCCAGCTCGGGGTGCTCGCCCAGCGGCAGCCCGTCGATCCGCCCCAGCACCGCCACCATGTCGAGGACCGCGTTGTGGCCGCGCTCGGGGGTGCTGCCGTGGGCCGCTCGCCCGGAGGTCGCGACCGTGAGCCAGAGCGCGCCGCGGTGGCCGAGGACGACCTCGCCGTCGGTCGACTCCGGCACGACGACGGCGCCGACGGTCCACCCCTCGAGCAGCGACGCCACCGCCGGCGCCCCGAGGCAGCCGACCTCCTCGCCCGTCGAGACGGCGAGCGCGACCGCGGCCCCCGTCGGCAGCAGGTCGTGCAGGGCCACCACGGCCGCGGCCAGGCCGGACTTCATGTCGCTGGTGCCCCGTCCGACGAGGCGGTCGCCGACCAGGCACGCCTCGAAGGGCGGCGACGACCACGCACCGGGGTCCCCCACGGGCACGACGTCGGCGTGGGCCGAGAAGAGCAGGAGCGGCACCCGTGGGTCGAGGCCGGTGGGCGTGACCAGCAGGGCCACGGGCTCGCCGTCGGCCGAGCGCTCGACCGCGACGTGGGCCTCCGGCCGCCCCGCGAAGGCCGCCGCCACGAGCCGCAGCACCTCGGCCTCGCCCGGCGTGCCGCTCGTCGAGTCGATCGCGACGAGGTCGCTCGTCAGCGCCAGGACCGCCTCCCGCACGCGGACGGCCCCTCCGGTGTCGGGGCGGGACGACGGCGGCTGCTGCACGGGCTCCATGCGGCGATGCTGGCGGTCCGCGTGCCGCACGCGCAAGCCGGGCCCCCCTCCCGACCCGCCGTCGGCCGGCCCACCGTCGCCGTCCACCCCGTCCCACGACCCCGCACCCGCACCCGCACCCAGGAGGCCCCATGAGCACCGACCAGGACGCCACTCGTCCCCCGCGACCCCCGTCCGAGCCCCGACGACGGCGCGTCGTCGTGGTCGGCAGCGTCAACGTCGACCTGCTCGTCCGCGCGCACCGGCACCCGGCGCCGGGCGAGACCGTGGTGGGCTCCGACGTGAGCAGCGGAGCGGGCGGCAAGGGGCTCAACCAGGCCGTCGCCGCCGCCCGCGCGGGCGCCGACGTGGTCATGGTCGGGGCCGTCGGCGACGACGACGGCGGCCGCTCCGCCGTCGCGAGCCTGCGGGCCGACGGCGTCGACGCCGACCGCGTCGCCACGCGGCCCGGGGTGCCGACGGGCCAGGCCGTCGTGGTCGTGGACGACGCGGGCGAGAACGCCATCGTGGTCGTCGCGGGCGCCAACGGCGCCGTGGGTGCCGACGACGTCGACGCGGCCCTGCACGACCTCGGCGGGGACGACGTGGTGCTCCTGCAGCACGAGCTGCCCACCGCGGCGACGCGGGCCGCCGCCCGGGCGGGGCGCGCCGCGGGCGCGACCGTCGTGTGGAACGCCGCGCCCGCGCCCCGCAGCCTCGACGAGCTGCCCGACGCCGTCGACCTGCTGGTCGTCAACGAGCACGAGCTGCTCGTCGTCGCCGGGCTCCTGCCCGACGGCAGGCCCGTCGCGGACGACCCGCTCGGCACGGCCGCCTCCGTCGGGGCGGCCCTCGGCGCCGTCGTCGTCGTGACCCGCGGCGGCGAGGGCTCCGCCGTCGTCGACGGCGACCGACGCGAGCAGGTGCCCGCGGCCACGGTCGACGTGGTCGACACCACCGCGGCCGGCGACACGTTCATCGGCTACCTGGTGAGCGCCCTGCCCGACGCGGGCGTCACCTCCGTCGAGCTCGCCCGGGCGGGCACCGCCGCCGGCCTCGCCGTCACCCGCAGGGGCGCGGCGGCCTCGATCCCGAGGCGCGTCGAGGTCGACGTGGCCACGGCGACGGCCGCCGTCACCGCCGCGGCCGCCGAGCAGGGCGACGTGCCCGCCGCGCAGGAGGCCGCCCCCGGCCGCTCCTGACCCTGACCCGGACCGGCGCACGGTCTGCCGCCCGGCCGGAGCCCGAGCGAGCCAGGATGCGGACGTCGAGCCAGGAACGTTCACGGCTCGACGCGCAGATCCTGGCTCGCAGGCGCACCCCGGCCTCCGGCCACCGGCCGCCACGGGCCGCCGGCCCTACCGCTCGAACGGGTCCGCCGTGCTCAGCTGCCACACCGCGACGCCGTGCAGGCCGCGCTCCTCGGCGAGGTCGGCCCGCAGGGTCAGCGAGCGCGAGTCGGACCACCACAGCGTGGTGCCGTCGGCGGGCGAGGCGGTGTACTCGCCCTGCTCGTCGTCCCACTCCCCCGTGGACGCGGCGGACTGCCGCGCCTGGGCGACGGTGAGCGAGCTGCCCGCCTCCGTCGAGCCGATCCACTGGTAGCCGTACTGGGCCACCCCGAGGTCGACCTGGTCGGCGGGCACCGTCTCGAGCAGGGCGTCGAGCACCTCGCCGACCCACGGCAGGCCGCCGACGGGCCCTGCCTCGCTGAAGCCGGCCCCGTGCTCGTCGTAGGCCATGAGGACGAACCGGTCCACGGACTCCTGCAGGCCGACGAGGTCGTAGCCGAGGTCCTCGTAGCCGTCGGTCGAGGTGGCCGGCTGCAGCGCCATCGAGAGCTCGGCGTCGTCGGGCAGCGCGTCGCCCAGCTCGAGGGCGAAGGCCGTGAGCAGCGGTGCCGCCTCGGTGGGCAGCATCTCGAGGTCGAGCTGCACGCCGTCCCAGCCGTCCGCGTCGACCTGGGCGGCCAGGGCGGCGACGACGGCCGCGCGCGCCTCCTGGTCCCCGAGCATCGTCATCGCGAGGTCGCCGCTGAACTCGCCGCTCGCCGGGTCGGCGTTGAGCACGAGCAGCTCGGCCCGCGCCCCGGCGTCGTGGGCGTCGGCGAGCAGCCCCTTCGCGTCGTCGCTCGCGGTCCCCACCGAGGCGCCGTCGGCCAGGATGCTCACGCCGCTGACGGAGAGGACGTCGATCGCGTCCACGCTCGCGTCGAAGGCCGTCGTCGTGGCGCTCGACGGGACCGCGTAGGCCTGCACCGCCAGCGAGCCCGGCACCTGGCCGACCCGCGGCGCCGTCGCGCTGCCCTGGCCCGAGCACGCCGAGAGCGCGAGCACCGCGACGGTCGAGGCGGCGACGGCGGTGACGACCAGGGAGGCTCTGCGCATGCGGACGATCCTCCCCCACCGCGGCCTACAGTCGCCCGCATGAGCGAGGACCAGAAGGCCGACGACGACCGCGGCACCGACGAGCAGTTCCACGACGTGGTGAACATGACGCCGAAGGAGCTCGAGGACTGGCTCGGCACCGACGAGTCGAAAGAGGTCGGCCAGAAGGACGGCGGCGGCGAGTCGACGGGCCACGAGAGCGGCCGGCACATCGTGTCGATCCTCCGCACGAAGAAGGGCGACCTCACCGACGACGACCGGGCGCACATGCGCAAGGTGCACGGCTACGTCGCGCGCCACCTCGCGCAGCGCCCCGACGGCGACGTCGAGGACACCCCGTGGCGGTACAGCCTGATGAACTGGGGCCACGACCCGCTCAAGGGTTGAGCGCGGCGGCGGCGGCACGGGCGGCGCCGACGTCGGGCAGGCTGGACGGCATGAACGACGCCGACCCGCAGCCCCGTCCCACCGCCCTCGTCACCGGCGCCTCGCGCGGCATCGGCCTCGCGATCGCGCGCGACCTGGCCCGCACGCACCACGTCGTCGTGCACGGCCGCTCGCAGGAGGCCCTGGCCGGCCTGGTCGCCGAGCTCCCGTCCGCCACGGCCTGGGCCGCCGACCTCGCGGCCGACGAGCTCGTCGTGCCCGAGCTCGACCGCGTCGACGTGCTCGTGCACGCGGCCGGCGTCATCGGCGGGGCCGAGGTCGAGGCGACGTCGCGCGACGACTGGCGTCGCGTGCTCGAGGTCAACGTGGTCGCGGTGGCCGAGGTGACGCGGCAGCTGCTGCCGGCGCTGCGCGCGGCGCAGGGCACGGTGGTGACGATCAACAGCGGGTCGGGCCTCGTCGCCGGGCCCCGTGGGGCGACCTACGCGGCCAGCAAGTTCGCGCTCCGGGCGCTCACCGACTCGCTGCGCGAGGAGGAGCGGCCGCACGGGGTGCGCGTCAGCTCGGTGCACCCGGGCCGGGTCGACACGGACATGCAGCACGAGCTGGTCGAGAAGGAGGGCGGCACGTACCGCCCCGAGCTCTACCTCGAGCCCGCGTCGGTCGCCGCGTCGGTGCGCCTGGTGGTCGACCTGCCCCACGGCGCGACGGTGGAGCAGCTCTCGGTCCGGCCCACGCGACGCGCCTGAGGGCCCCTTCCCTCGGCCGCGTCGCGCGGGCCGTCGCCGATCAGTTGTAGTCGTGCCCCGCGACGCCGAGCGAGCGGTACACGTACGCGTCGCCGACGCTGGAGTCCTGGTCCAGCTCCCACGAGATGTCGCCGTCGTCGCCGCCGCCGGGGCGGTTGAGGCTCTTCTGGGGCAGGCCGTCGATGTAGGGCAGCTCTTCGGTCTTGGTGCCGTCGGGGCCCACGAAGGACGCCGTGTAGGTCTTCTGATCGCTCATGCTCAGACCGTACCGCGCCGACCGGGGCCGTGGTCGTGCTCCGCGCCTCCGGTCTAGCCTGCAGGGCATGACGAACGCCGAGCCGCTGCCCTCCGAGCACGACCACGAGCACGACCCGGCGGCGCGCCCCGCCAGCCTCCTGATCCTGGGCGCGAGCGGCGACCTCGCCGCGCGCCTCCTGATGCCGGGGCTCGGCGGCCTGCTCGCGCACGAGCCGCACCGACGGGTGCAGCTCGTCGGCGCGGGGGTCGAGACGTACACGGCCGACGAGTGGAAGGACCGCGTCCGCACCTCGCTGGCCTCGGTCGACGCCTCCGGGCCCGCGATCGACGACCTGCTCGAGCGCACCACCTACCTGACCGCCGACGTGACCGACGCCGACGACCTGCGCCGCCTCGTCGAGGCGTGCGAGCAGGCCCCGTCGATCTACTTCGCGCTGCCGCCCGCGATCACCGCGAAGGCCTGCCACCAGCTCGAGCAGGTCGACCTGCCCGAGGGCACCGTGCTGGCGCTCGAGAAGCCGTTCGGCACCGACGCGGCGAGCGCGCACGAGCTCAACCAGCAGGTGCTGCGCCTCGTCCCCGAGGAGCAGGTGCACCGCGTCGACCACTTCCTGGGCCGCGCCACCGTGCTCAACCTGCTCGGCCTGCGCTTCGCGAACCGGCTCATCGAGCCCATGCTCACCAACAAGGACGTCGCGAGCATCGAGATCACCTACGACGAGGCCCTCGGCCTCGAGGACCGCGCCCGCTACTACGACGGCGCCGGCGCGATGGTCGACATGATCCAGAGCCACCTGCTGCAGGTCATGGCCGTGCTCACCATGGACGCACCGGCCACGATCGGGCCCGTCGACCTGCGCGACCAGAAGGGCCTGCTGCTGCGCGCCACCCGCGTGCGGGACGGCGACCCCGTCGCGAACAGCCGCCGCGCCCGGTACACCGCCGGCACCATCGACGGACGCGACCTCAAGGGCTACGCCGACGAGAAGGGCGTCGACCCGGCGCGCGGCACCGAGACGCTCGCCGAGATCGTCGTCGAGATCGGCACGCTCCGCTGGGCCGGCGTGCCGATCACGCTCCGCTCGGGCAAGGCGCTCGCCACGCGCCGACGCGAGATCCTCGTCACCTTCAAGCCGGTCGCGCACAAGCCCGCCGAGTTCACCGGCGGCGGCGAGCCCGACCGACTGCGCATCTGCCTGTCGCCCGACGAGATGTCGCTCGAGCTCAACGTCAACGGCCCCGGCGACCCCATGGAGCTCGACCGCGCGTCGCTCCGCACCGAGTTCAGCGCCGGCACCCTCACCGCCTACGGCGAGGTCCTGTCGGGCGTGCTCGACGGCGACCCCACGCTCTCCGTCCGCGGCGACACCGCCGAGCAGTGCTGGCGCATCGTCGAGCCCGTCGTCGCCGCCTGGCGCGACGGGAGCGTCCCGCTCGACGAGTACCCGGCCGGGTCGGCGGGGCCGGAGGCGTGGCCCGACCACTGAGCCTCCGGTCGCCCGACCCGGTGTCGTAACCTGGTCGCCGTGGCGGGGTTCCCGGAGGAGGCGGACGGCGCACGCGCTGCGCCGTCCTCCCCGGGGCACCCCCGGGGCACGCAGCAGCACCTCGACACCGCGCCCCGAGAGGCCGAGTGCGCTCCGCGCACCCCTCCTCACGGACGGATCCACGAGTCCTCCGGGAGCCCCGTCCACGCCTCGCTCGGCGAGCTCTGCTCGGCGCTCGCCGACGCCTTCCTCGCCGCCGACGACTGGGCGGCACCGGCCCTGGCCCGCGCGGGGGCGACGACGATCGGCGACGAGCCCGCCCTGGTGGGGCTCGCGGTCGGGGCCGCCCTGCGTGGCCTGCCCCGGCCTCCTGCCGACGCGCCCCGCCTGCTCGCGGCGCTGCTCCGCGGCGACGAGCGGCTCGCCGCCGCGCACGCGGCCCGCGACCCGCGCCGGAGGCCGGTGCGCGTGCTCGTCCGCACCGCCGCCCCCGTGCGGGCCGCGCCCGGCCCCGAGGCCCCCCTGCGCGTCGACACGCTGCCCGAGCTGGCCCGCGGGCTCGGGGTCGACGTGGGCCACCTGCTCTGGCTCGCGGACCCCCGTGGGTGGAACGCCACGGCGCCCGCCGACAGCCCGCTGCACCACTACCGGTCGCGGTGGCTGCCGCGACCCGGGCGCACGCCGCGACTGCTCGAGGCTCCCCTGCACCTGCTCCGCACCGCCCAGCGCACCGTGCTCGACGACCTGCTCGCCGCCCAGCCCGTGCACGACGCCGCCCACGGGTTCGTCCCCGGGCGCAGCGCCCTCACCGCCGCCGAGCAGCACGTCGGGCGCGAGGTCGTCGTCACGCTCGACCTCGTGTCGTGCTTCGCCTCGGTCACCGCCGGGCGCACCTTCGCCGCGTTCCGGCGCGCGGGCCTCGCCGAGCCCCTGGCGCACGTGCTCACCGGGCTCTGCACCACCTCCGTGCCGCGGGCCGTGCTGCGCGACATGCCGCCCGGCGGCGACCCCGACGAGCGCGCCGCCCTCCGCCGTGCCCTGGCCCTGCCGCACCTGCCCCAGGGCGCGCCGACCTCGCCCGCCCTCGCCAACCTCACCCTCCGTCGGCTCGACGCCCGGCTCGCGGGCTGGGCCGAGGCCTGCGGAGCCACCTACACGCGCTACGCCGACGACCTCGCCTTCAGCGGCGACCGGCGGCTCGCGAGCCGGGTCGACGCGTTCGTGCACGGGGCGGGCCGCATCGTCGCCGACGAGGGGCACGCCCTCAACCCGCGCAAGACGCGCGTCCGGCGGCGCGGCGTGCGGCAGACCGTGACCGGGATCGTGGTCAACGAGCGGCCCGGCACGGGGCGCCGCGAGCACGACGCCCTCAAGGCCCAGCTGCACGCCTGCGTCGTGCACGGGCCCGCCGGCCAGGACCGTGCCGGCGTCCCCGACCTCCGGGCGCACCTCCGCGGCCGCGTCTCCTGGGTCGAGCAGGTCCACCCCGAGCGCGGGGCCCGCCTGCGAGCCCTCTACGAACGCATCGACTGGGGGACGCCCCCGGCAGGAGTCGCCGGGTAGCGTCGGGTCATGGACGTCACCCCGAGCACGCACCGCGCCGGCACCCGGCTCACGCGCGGGGCCGCGGCCGCGCTGATCGCCGCCACGGGACTCCTGCTCGCCGGCTGCGGGGACCCCGACGACGCGGCGACGCCCACCCCGGGCACCACGGCGACCCCCACCCTGCCGCCGCAGACCCCCGGAGCACCGCTGCCCCCGGGCACGCCGGTGCCGGGCGAGCCCGGCCAGCCCGACGAGCCGGGGGCGGGCGAGCCGAGCAGCGGCGGCTCCGGTGCCGACGAGCCGGAGCCGACCGTCACCAGCACGGAGCGGCTCGACCCGGACGACCGCGAGACGATCCCGCCGCAGCGCTGACGGCGGGCGGGCGGGCGGCGTTCCCTCGGGCCGGGCCCCCGGAGCGGGTCCCGTTCCGGGCCCTCGCCCCCCCTCGGACCGGGCCCCCGGGCGCGACCTCCGACCGGGCACGGCGACGCCCCCGCCACGGCTGCCGGGGCAGCACGTCGACGGGGGCGTCGGGGAGGTGCGGGATCAGTACCAGTTGACCGACTGAGAGTGGCCCCAGGCGGCGCACGGGGTGCCGTAGGCACGGTCGATGTACTGCAGGCCCCAGGTGACCTGGGTGGTGGCGTTGGTCGCCCAGTCGGGCGCGACCGTCGCCATCTTGCTGCCGGGCAGCGACTGCGGGATGCCGGCGGCGCCGCTGCTGGCGTTGAGGGCCTTGTAGTTCCAGCCCGACTCCTTCTGCCACAGCTTGACGAGGCAGCTCATCTGGTCCTCGCCCCAGCCGTAGTTCGCCGAGGCCAGCTGACGGGCCACGGCCTGCGCGCCGGCCGGGGTGTTGGCGCTCGCCTGCGCGGCGACCTCGGCGGCGGCCTTCTCGGCGGCGGCCGCGGCGGCGGCGTCGGCAGCGGCCTTCTCGGCGGCGGCCTGCTCCGCGGCGGCGGCGGCAGCGGCGGCCTCCGCGGCGGCACGGTCGGCCTCGGCGGCGGCGGTCTGCACCGACTGCGACGCGCTGACCGTGTCGGCGAGCCGCTGGTCGAGGGTGTCGCCGTCGAGCTGCTCGTACTCGGCGAGCGACGCGACGCTCGTCCTCAGGGCGCTCGCGTCGACCTTGCCCTCGGTGGAGGAGATGACCTGCTCGGCGATCGAGATGGTGGAGCGGGCCTGGGCCTCGCGGAGCTGCTGCGCGAGCTGGTCCTCCTGCGCAGCCGACACGTCGCTCGCGGCCACCGCCGTGCTCGCGCCGCCGGTGCCGGCCGTCGAGGCGACGGCGAACCCGCTGCCCACGACGAGCGCCGCGGCGGCGATCGCACCGACGGTGAGCGTGCGCCGACGGCCGGAGGCCCGGCGCGCCGCCGTCAGGGACCGTCGCGTCGCGGGAGGGGCGGCCTCGGCGACGGGGGTCGCGGGCTGCTCGGTCGCGGCCTGCGGGGCCTGGGGCGTGCGGGTGCTCGGGTCGTTCTCGGGGCGCATGCTGTCCTGGGGTCTCGTCCGACCTGCGCTCGGGGGCGCGCACCGCTGCCTCGGCAGGACCCGCTGCGTGCGGGCGACGACGCGGCCCGGGAGCAGGAGCACTCGGTGGCGGGCGACCGGCGGGGGCCGGCGTGCGTCGCGGTGACTGGATCGGTGTCGGTCGTGCCGGGCGATCGCACCCGCGCACGTCCGCCCGGGGCCGCGCGTGCGCGACCTGATCCGGGCGAAGCCACGAGTATGCGGGCGTTACCTGGACGTAACCTCCCGATCCTGTTCGGACTCCTGCGCCGAGCGCATCATCCTGCGGACGTACTTCTCGTGCGAGCCCCTCCCCCGAGCGGCGGAGCCGGAGGCCGCAGCACCCCGCGCCCACCCCCGCCCCGCCCCGCCCCGCCCTCGGCGGAAAAGGCGACGGTTCGCGGTTCGTGGCGCGAAAAAGCGATACGTCGCAGGCGACACGCCGCGCTGCCGGCCGCAGGAGGCACGAGAGACGGCCCGAGGTCGCGTTCGGTCGGCGCAGCGCGGTCCGGCGCTGGTCGGGCGCGGCGCGGTCCGGCGCTGGTCGGGCGCGACGCGGTCCGGCGCTGGTCGGGCGCGACGCGGTCCGGCGCGGCGCGGTCCGGCACCTGTCGGGCACGACACGACGCGGTGCGGTGCGGCGCGGTCCGGTGCGGCACGGTCCGGCCCCCCGCCAGGCGGGAGCCGCTGGTCGACGGGCCGCGCGTCCTGGTCGCGACCCCGCGACTCCTGCGGGGGCGGCGGGCGGAGGCGGACGTCGGGCACCGGGGTCCCGACCCGGGGAGCGGACACCGCAGGGCGACCGCGGCGGCGAACGGGTAGACCCGGAGCATGAGCATCACGAAGACACTCCTGCGCGTCACCGTCGGCGGCCTGTTCGTCGGGCACGGCCTCCAGAAGCTGACCGGCAGCTTCCAGGGACCGGGGCTCGAGGGCACCGAGCAGATGATGGGCGCCCTCGACCTGCATCCCGCCCGCCGCCAGGCCCTCGCCGCGGCCTGGACCGAGACGGCCGGAGGCGCTGCCCTCGCGCTCGGCGCCGCCACGCCCGTCGCCGCTGCCGGGCTCGTCGCCACCATGGTGACGGCCGTCCGCAAGGTGCACGCCGCCAAGGGCCTGTGGAACACGGAGGGCGGCTTCGAGTACAACGCCGTCCTCGTCGCGGCGCTCGCCACCTTCGCCGAGTCGCCCGGGCGCGCCTCCCTCGACGCGGCTGTCGGGCGCTCCCGGTGGGGCGTCGGCGGTGCGGCGGTCGCGCTCCTCGGCGGGGTCGCGGCCTCCTACGCGATCACGACGCTCAGCCGTCGCGCGGCGCCCCTCGCCGGGCACGACACCGCCACCGACGAGTAGGCGGCCCCGGCCCCGCCACGTGCCCCGCCGCCCGCCGCAGCGCACCCGCCGCCCGCCGCAGCGCACCCGCCGCCCGGCACCACGGTCAGCGCGGCACGTTGCCGACACTGCGGCACGTCCGAGCGTGCCGCAGTGTCGCGAACGTGCCGCGGCGCCGTTCTCCACGGCACGGGCGGGGTGGCCGTGCACCGCGGTGCGTTTCTCGCACCGCGGTGGGAACGTTCGCACCGCGGTGCGAGGAACGCACCGCGCTACGGGGCCCGATCGCACCGCGCCGTGTGGCGCCGCTCGGTCACCGCGGCACGTTGCCGACACTGCGGCACGTCCGAACGTGCCGCAGTGTCGCGAACGTGCCGCGGTACCGTCCCCCGGGCCTGCCCGCCCAGCGGCGCGCGGGGGCAGCCAGGAGCCCGCTCCGTCCGGAGGCGCACCCGGCCCCGCCTGCGCCCAGCGTCAGCCGACGCGGGCGAGCAGGCCGCGCACCCGCTCGAGCACGAGCGCCGTCGCGGCGGCGTCGTACGAGGGGCTGCCGGCGTCGGTGAAGAGGTGCCCCTCGCCGGGGTACAGGTGGAGCTCGGCGTCGTCCGCGGCACGGACGAGCTCGCGCGCGGTCGGCAGGTCCTCGGCGAACCACGGGTCGCCCTCGGCGCCGTGCACCTGCAGTGCGACGCCCGTCGGCCAGGAGTCACCGAACTCGCTGACCGGCACGCACCCCTCGAGCAGCACGGCCCCTCGAGCGCCGACCCGGCGTTGGGCGAGCGCCTGCGCCGGCAGGGCGCCCAGCGAGATGCCGACGTAGACGCTGTCGGCGGGTGCCCGCCCGCCCGCCGCGACGCCTCGTTCGAGGAGCACGTCGAAGCCGGTCCGCCGCGCGTGCTCGACCCCTTCCTCCACGGTGTCGAAGGTGGAGCCGTGGAACAGGTCGGGCAGGTGCACGACGTGCCCGTCGGCCTCGAGGTCGGCCGCGAGCCCGCGCACCCCGGCAGTGAGCCCCTGGGCGTGGTGGAACAGCACGATGTCGGTCATGCCGGGACCCTACGACGCCCCGAGCACGGCCGCCCAGGTCGTCGCCGACGCGGCGACCGCGAGCAGCACGACGGCCGCGGCCGGCGTCCGCGGGCTCCGGGGGCAGGAGTCGCGAGCCTCGTCCGCAGGACCGCCCCCGCCCGCCCGGCCACCGGCGATCACGCCCGCGCCGGCCCGATCGCCCGCACCCGGCTGGCCGCCTGCGCCCGCACCCGGGTGGCCGCCTGCGCCCGCACCCGCACCCGGCTCGCCGCCCGCACCGCCACCCACACCCGCACCCGGGTGGCCGCCCGCACCCGCGCCCGGCTCGCCGCCCGCACCCGCACCCGGCTGGCCGCCGGCACCCGTACCCGGTTCGCCGCCCGCACCCGCACCCGGGTGGCCGCCCACGCCCCTGTCCGCGCCCGCCTCCGGCCCCTCGCGGAGCGACCGGGCGGCCGCCCGCCACTCCGCGACGAAGGCGGCGATCGCGCAGGCGAGC
>Ga0265797_10003416_pt1 | contig 25354 bp, 28 predicted proteins | sample P2T30metagenome_FD_192433 | JGI IMG/M metagenome (GOLD analysis project Ga0265797, IMG submission 192433) | Plant litter microbial communities from East Loma Ridge, Irvine, California - P2 T30 | ecosystem: Environmental > Terrestrial > Plant litter > Unclassified | place: USA: California... | reverse complement strand
TTGGCATTTCTCGCGCTTTCTACTGAAAACGTCATACTCGTTCGCATATATCATCCCTACGCCGTTGACCTTCCTGCCGGCAACAACAACAGCAACATTGCCAAAGCACTCACACAATGGCGTCGCTCCTGCGGAGACCATTTGCCATCACGGCAACACTGCGACAAGCGTCACCAAAAGCACTGCAAACGCTCACAGTTCGCACCTTCCACAACACGCCACTCAAGCAGCATCCACAATTCTTCCGACCCGCAAAACCCACGGTATCGACGTCGCAAAATGTCTCCAAGTTCCAGCAAGCGTTCCGGCGAGGATATCAACAGACTGTATATAACCCTGTTGCCCAGGGTGACTTGCGACAGCGTCTGCTCTATGGCGCTGGCATTTTTGGCGCAACCCTGCTAGGCATCAACTTCATCTTCAACCGCGAGACCCGTGAAGACGGCGGTATGCCGCCGTTTGAGCGCGAATACCTCAACGATACGTTTATGCACACTGGCCTCGGAATTGGAATGATTGGCATTGCGGCGCGCGCCCTGCACATGAACGGTTGGAGCTTCAGACTCATGGCTGCTAACCCATGGCTCGTTCTTGGTGTCGGTCTCGTTGGTAGCATTGGAACCATGTATGGCACCATGGCGACCCACCCTAGCAAGTAGGTAATACCCAGAAGCAGCTAAGCTTTGCGATTGTATACTGACAAGATTGCAGCTACGTTCAAAAGTACGCGCTCTGGTCCGCCTTCAACGGTACCCAAGCTCTCCTCCTATCGCCTCTCTTCTTCATGCACCCCGCCATCCTTGCACGCGCTGGTCTCTACACAGTCGGCATGATGGGATCTATTGCTTTTGTTGGTGCCACGGCAAAGACGGACAAGTACCTGTACCTTGGTGGTCCCCTCCTCGCTGGTGTCGCCATTGTTGCACTATCAGGTCTTGCTCCCATGGTCGTTCCCGCTACCGCTGCCCGCACACTGATGTTCACCGAGAACATCTGGCTATATGGAGGTCTCGCCGTGTTTGGCGGCTTCACCCTGTACGATGTGCAGAAGGTGCTGAACCATGCGCGCCAAGCTGAGCGTGGCCTGATCCCCAAGGATCCCGTCAATGAGGCCATTTCACTCGAGCTCGACTTCATCAACATCTTCATTCGAATGGTGCAAATTCTTGGTATGAACCAGAACAGGAGGAAGTAGAGATACCGCTTGGGATTACTCACAATGGAAGCGTCGCACACGAGCTTGGCATGGCTTTTCCGGCTCTCTTTTTTTTGTAGATTGAAACATGGGGTTTGACCTGCAGCTGTATATATTGCTCCTCCCTCTCCTTCTTATCTCTTCTCTACTGTCAGATCGCGTACATGAGCAAAAAACAACAATTGAAACTTGCTTTACTACAAAATCAGTTAGGACTGGATGGTCATCGAGTACATTGTGGTTGAGCGTGATGTGTTTCATTAATAGTAAAATGAGAGAGAACTGAAATGTCAGCTTCATAGGGTTGAGCGAAGTTAGACGTAGGTTGCGAGAAAGGTCAAAGGTTCACACGCGTGTATGAGAACATTATATGAGATGATTAGGAGAAATAATTAAGCTCTAGAAGCTGACTGAAAGCCCGTAGGCGGAAAACTCGGATTTCCCTGTTATTTGTCTTGTTCCGGCTGTGCAATATCTTACATGTGTCAAGTCGTATCTTGTGGTTGTAGTAGTAGTTGTAGTAGTAGTTGTTGTTGGTGTTGTTGTTGTTGTTGTCGTCGTCGTCGTCATTCCATTCTTGGCTTTTCTACTTCCTATTCTTCTTTCTGTCTTTCTTTCTTTCCTCTACTTTTCCTTCTATTTCGGATTCTTCGAGTTGAGGGAAAGCTTTACCATCATCATCATCATCATCATACTCTCATCGCTTGTTTATGTTGTTGTTCCTCGAGCCGGTATCGGTGGTACAGATCCTGTAGTGGAATGGTGGGTGTGACTGACAACTGAAAGCGTTCGCCAGTTGTGGCAAGCAAATTGTTTAGGCTATGGGGGCGTGCGTCTGTGGTCTGGGTTACTTTTTGCCCTCGCCTTTTTAAAATGTTCAACAGCGTAACGAACCGGAGCGTCGGTCCCCACCCGCATGAGAGGCAAAATCCGACTTGTTGTAGCTTTTGGAAAATGTTTTGTACATGAAGAGGCTCTTGATTCCCTTGCGGTGATGGGGCGTTTCCTCAATTGTGGATGGTATCACGGGTACCTGGGGCAGCGCCGTGATTTCGTCGTCTCTGCTGTACGCCGTGTTCAGCTTGCTGCGTGAGCTGCGCGGTGGCGTCTGTAGTATTGGCGGCACCGGTGTCCTGACCCTATCGAAGTCGATGACGTGTTCCCTGATGTCGCTCACAACGTCGTGGTACATTGCAGTAGGCTCTCCAGTCAAAACACGCGTGATTCTGGATGGCGTCTTGCGCTTCCCGGACGTGAAAGGATCAGAGTGCTCGTCTTTCTCTAGCAGGGGAGGCGAGGCTCGCAAGACTTCTGGAGCGTCTCTTGAATCAGGCACTGTTTCCAGCAGGTCAAAGTTGAAGTTGAAGCCGGAAAATCGGGTAGGAGATTTCCAGAAGGCGCCGTCCTTGTTGGCAGCACCACGCCTCTCTGCATGTTTCTGGTGCGCATCCCGACGTCTTGCAGTTTCGCGCGTAGTGCTCTTTGCGGGCTTGGATCTGACCTCGGGCCGCTTGCGAGGCGGAGGCTTTGGAGGGCTCGGTACAACATCGTCGCTTGTATGGTTGCCGGCATGGTTGCACGGTCTAGTTTCGAGGTGGTAGATTCGCGTTTGCATGTCGAGCATGGCTTCTCTTTGGAAGGCAAGCTCAGCCTGAATATTCTGAACGATTTCAAGCAGTGTTCGGTTAGTCTGTCGGAGCTGAGATTTGGTCGCAGAGGCATGGGAAGGCCGTTTTGATTTGGAGGTTGATTTCGTAGGCGTGCTTGCCGCCTCGTTGTAGGCTGCGGCTATGGTTCCCTCGGGGCCGCTGATCAAATCCAACATAGTCGCGCCTGAAAGATTGGCCGCATGTCTCGACGTGTCCCGGATGCTGCGCTCGTCATCATAGAATGTGCCGTGCACTGGCTTTGGGGAGCTTGGAGAGTTGAGAAATGTGGTCATTGCAATGGCGCGAGAAGATGTGGTGAGAGGAGGAAGAGTGGAGGAAAATAGTCGAGCCAGCGAGGTGACATATCTACTTGAGGTTTCAAGGTTCCAAAATCTGCTAAGTTCTACTCACTTCCTGACACCAACTCGTTTCGGCCTATATCATTGGGTTCGTGAGGGCAAGGAGCCTTGGGGGACCCTACGGGTGAGCGGCGCAAGGGTTTCGGCGCTGCCAACGCTTCGCGATTCGCCCATTCTGCAACGGTGACATGAGATCTGGGATCGCCTCGTTGCGATGTGCGTGACACGAGAGCTATCAAACGACAATAATACCCTAGCGTCAGCGTTATCGCGTTGTGTGTTTCAGTAGCGGCGTTGGTGTTTCGGGCGAGGAACGACCTCGGGAGTCGGCAGCAACGCCTTGGTTGTTCGTTACACACCTTCACTGTTCGTTACACGCCTTCATTGTCCGTTACACGCCTGCGTAGCCCTCAACCAGCACGTATGTATTTCCTCAACGTCCGTCGCTCCAGCTTCACTTGCCTCTGTACGGGACAAGGCCGCCATGTTCTTGACCAGGGATGCGCTGACTCATGCCTCTCTGCTCCGGCCACCTACCGGACTCGGCCGCAGCAAGCCTCAACGTCTAAACTAGCCAGGAATGCTTGGCAAAATACGTCAGCTATAACTGAGCTGTCGTCCCGCGGATATTGAGCATGATGGATTGGCACGCTGTCCGGTGCACGGTGTGGAAGGCTGGTGCGACAGGTCTATAGTCGACCTCGGATTCGTCTGCATTCACCCATGGAGGCCGATGGTTGCACACCCCCTATGGTCGCCATGCTCATGCGCTGAAATCTTAGTCGGCTTTGCCTGCTCAGTGCGCCATTTTCTCAGCGTAAAGACTAAAGTAAACAAGACAAGGTTGGCTGAACAGGTCCACAAATGGCGTCATGAATCGCCTTGCAACCCAGGTAAACTCCCACCATCCATCTTGCGAAAGTACTTGCTATGAATTCTTATCACAATCTCATCATTCATGTGTCTTTCCACGGCTTTCTCATGCCCTTGATATCGACTTTCATCAGCCTATACCGACATGGACACCTAACTCCCGCCACACCAACACCCTTCTTATCGAGAAAAAAAAACCGGCAGCGTTTGAACCCAGGTCTCGGCATAAAATAGGATTCGGGGTTGCGTCGACTGTACGCTTAACTCGAACCTAGCAGACCCTCTCCTCGGTCACAAGTCCCCGATGCACGCTACTTAGGAGATAGCTCCGGGCTTGCCTAGAAACACCAAATCTTTTTGTAGCTTGAATCATTCGCGTCGGCCTTGCTGCATATTATCACTGTCATGCATTCCACTCTAGGGTTATCATGCAAGCAGGCATGCGCCTGCCCTTTTCTTTCACTGTCCACGCAAGCTTATCACCGACTTTAGGTTCAGGTGACAATCTTGTCAGGAAGAAGTGCTTCAAAGTCTGTGGTAAGAATATAAGACTTGCGAGCTTGCAATTACAAGTACACCTGGTGGCTACTGGGACACTCATTCCTCCCAGACATGTCAGATATGCACACCGCCTTCATCATGGATCCAATCAGCGCGCCGAGCTTCTGGTGCTGCACTGAGGAGCACGAGCAACGTCATTCGTGGCCCATATTGCAATCCTTCCGAACTTCATTACTATGCAATTCCAGATGCTGTCTCAGTCAGATGGCGGAGTGTATATGTTAGCTTCGGTATTATACAATTGCCCTTCTGTCCGATATTGCCCACTCTACGGCGCAGAACTGAGTTGAGTCGTGAGACTTCTATCAAAAGCATACAACGCTTCCTTTAGCGGCATCAGACAATTTCTTGAACAAAATGTACAAGCACAGCTGAAAAATCGGTTGTGTATCATTGGCTACATGCTTGGATCCACACTCGGGTGCATCAAACCGCGCAACTACCGAACACTGACCACCAACCTCCGGTTAATGTCAAATCGATCAACATTAGCCACGAAACTCACTCTTGCATCGTACCAAGACTACAAGACGGCAACCTCCCCGCTGCCAAGAGCGGGCACTCAATGAACGTTACTATAGCTGTGGATTCCCTGTTCTAAGCGAACACTTGCCACCACCTATCACAGCCATGCCAACTTTGGCTTCCCCTGACAATATGTGGAGAGCAGCACCTACCGGAAAACATGTTCTCAACCGCCTGATGATGAAGATGGTAAGTGTGCATATATTCGTGGGGCCTAGAATGAGATGGGTGGTATCTGCAAGACGGGTCACATTGGTACGCAGCGTGTCCAGCATATAAGAAGACTATTCGGATAGCGCCATGAAATTATCACCAGATCTTTCACTACCACAGCATACTCGTAGCCATTATGGTCCGGTTCGCGCATGTTTCCACCACCATCCTTCTGACGACCAGTGTTCTTGCTCATCCTGGAGGCAACACCAACAGGGAGGTCTTACGAAGGCAAGCTCATCTTGATCATCCAAACCGTCGGAGTGTCCAAGCATGTAAGCGTGATTTAGTCGGGACTGGATGGGTTCGAGAGCAACACCAGAGACGGGAGAGCAGGCTCCACGAACTTCGGGTCGCAGCTGGTTTCGCCAAAGAACATGAAATCATCCGCCGTGACACTGCCGAAGTCGAACAGGATTATGGAGTCCAGGCAGCTTGCACACTCGATCCTGAGGTCGGCGAGGGTCCATACTGTAAGTGTAGTAAGACTGCATATACAACTTTGTGCTTGCTAACAGATAACAAGGGGTCTCGGGTGAGCTCATTAGGCAAGATATCGTCACTGGCGAAAAGGGCGCCATTACTCACCTGGATGTCAACATTATCGACGTTTCAACTTGCATGCCTGTCACCGATGCCTACGTCGAGATGTGGGGAGCAAACGCTACCGGTGTCTACACTGGCGTGCAGGCTAGAGGCAATGGCGACGGCTCTGCTACGGCTATTGCGACCAACGCTCTTCGTGGTGTCCAGCCCACAGGCGTCAATGGCACTGCTACATTCATAACGGTTGTTCCCGGGCACTATGTAGGCCGTGCAAACCATCTGCATAGTAGGTTTCTTTTTCATCTTCCACCAGCCCTTGATAATAACAACTACAGCCATCGTTCACCACGGCGCCAAGCTTCTCCCTAACAATACCATCCAAGGCGGCACAGTATCGCACGCCGGTCAATTCTATATTGAGCAAAACTTGCTGGATGAAGTCGAGAAGACTGCACCTTACAATACCAACACACAAGCCGCCATGACCAACGAGCAAGACTTTCTCTATAAGATGGGTTTCCAGGGTGGAGACGACCCGGTCATGAAGATTTCGCTCATAGGCAATACGATCGAGGACGGTTTGTACGCCACCATCGATGTGGGTGTTAATCCCAAAGCAATAGTGGAAGTACATCCTGTCAACATGTGGACGGCCGACGGAGGTGTCCCCGTGGAGGGAAGCCCATGGGCAGGTTACCCTGATACCTGCCAGAACTGTGGACAGTGGGGGCCGCCATCACCCTCACAGGGTGGCTCTGCTGCGGAGTAGATGGCACTAGAGGCGTATTGAAAAGAGCAAATGCTGATAACGGATTACTATTGCTATTAAAAGCTACGAACGGATGATTTGGATGTACACATGTCTTCTGAGCATGAGTAGTCTGCTTTCAAAGAACCTTTACAAAGTTTACCTATGGTTATGCCAGCGTTTGTGTTTTGGTTGAGAGACAATGAATCAAACATTGAGCTATTGTGAGGCGTGCGATTCGCGGGGGCGTACAGATACAGGTCGAAATACAAGTTACTCAATGTTGTTAATAACGCTTCTTGTTCCACTCAAATTTAGCACTATCTCCCCCGCTGCTGCGAGTTTAGCAATTGGCAGCGATACCGGCCTTCTCAAGTCTGGCAACGCGTACCTTGGAGATTATAATGACATGTGCAATGACTTTTGCATGATGCTTGACTAAAGTTGGCAGATACCAGAACACGCCGCACCTCAAGACATTCCATCTTTTGCTCTGGAAAGCTTGCCATAATTTGGCTACATGTTGATTTGTTAGTCTTGCAATCAGTTTAGTTCAAGCAATTCACCGGAATTATTCCAATGGCCTAGCTTATGCAATGGTTCAAACAATATCAAATCAGTCTGGAAATTTCAAGTATACACCCTATTCCCCGGGCGATCACGGCTGCTACCATTGTGGAAATTACGATGCATTAGTCGCTTCCATAAGTACGGTGTCAAAGATAAGCAGAGTTGTCCGGTTTCAGCTCAAAAAAATATGATACCCCGGTCAATACTGCTAATGAGAAACACACGAACCCAAGTTCAAGCAACACTGAGGGTCTTTTTTTCTTCGAGGGAGGAAAGAAAAGGTTCGATAAAGACATGTGCAATGAATTACTATTTAATTCGCATAATACCGAACCAAAGAGAACATAAAAACACATAGCAATGTCTCCTGTATACCCCCTTTCCACACCATGGCAACCAAATGCTCACACCAGTCCCTCCCCCCCAAAATAAATAAATAAACAAATAGGTAAATTACTCCAGTTCCATGCATCCTCGTTTTCTTACACCCTGTACCCTGTGCATTGTGCTTGAGAAAGAGACAGGACAACAAACTACGCGTCTAGCATTGAGCGGCTTCGAGAAGCTTCAAGTGCTGCTCCGGGTGTGTCTTCTCAACGGTGCTCTTGGCAACCTTCTTCATCATAAAGTTTGCATCAATGTCGATGGACTCGTTTAGCGTACCGTCGGTGACGCGCCACTTGCCGCTGATGGTGAGAATGCCGACAGGAGGCTTAGCGTTGACGAGCGAGTCGACACCGTCGGGCACGTTGGTCAAGGTGAGTGTGTAGGTAGTCTGGAACGAGTGTTGGTGGTTGTGCTGCTTGTGAAAGTAGGGGTTTTTTTTCGACATACCTGGCCAATGGGCTTCTTGTCCGTGATGGTGTAGGTGGCCGATGTAGCCTTGTCACCAGACTGGAAGGCGTAGCTGACGAGCGCAGGACAGACGGTCTTGATCATGAGGTCATGGTTGTGGAGGGCAGCGATGACAACGGCGGCGTCAACGCCCTTGAGAGGAGTGGAAATCTGGGAAGTAGGCATGTTGGTGGTAGTTTGGTTGTTGGTTAAAGTGGGAGTGGTAGCTTAGTGTTGTTGTATTGATTTGTTGATGAGAACAGAAGATGATGATGATGATGATCTAAATACTGGCAAACACGGTCGGAATATATATATATTCTTGTCTCCACCATATTGATACCCTCAAGCCTTCTCAAACCATCCTCAACACCCTAATCCGTCGTATGTGTCGTCTTACAACCCCTGCCACTGGGCCGGAGTCGGCTACCCCAACACCATCTTCCACTCGCCTTGCCTGCATCTTCTCTCCTGCACCGAAAATCACCCGCCCGCCCCAACGGAAATAGTAGCGATCGAAACACGTTACTTGTGTTTCCGGTAGCTGGGCAGTTGCAACACGGCCGTATACGTGTGACGCCCCGCTGCTTCGGGTTAGAGAAAGCGGGGGAAAACTCTCAGTAGCTGTAAGAACGACTCAAAGAAGAGGACATTTCAAGGGTCCAGCTGGCTGGGCTATGGTATTTCTTGAATTGTGGTGCCAAGTCTAGAAATAGCTTGCTGCTGGTTTCGCAAGCCATGTGAGTCGTGTAGTTCAAACCGATGGCTTGTTACTCGAACACCGTCGTCACGCTTGGCCTACCTGTAAGAAACGCGGCGGTGGCGTTCGCTTTCGTCGCTCTCGCTTTCCCATCCGGATTCTTGTGTCTGCTCAGCTTTCGCGATTGTCAATGCTTCTCAACCCCATTATTCACGTGTATTGCTTACTTACAGGTTACACAGACATATTGTTCTACGGATCTCCAGCGCGCTGACTCCATTGCTTTGGGAAACTGGTCGGAGGTGGTCCGATGTTTCGCTGGTGGGTAAGGACGTTTCGACGGGCGCCGTGAGATGGGGAGCCGGGCTTGACTAGCGCGAATCTTAAGTCAGCACGGCCAACGCCTCCTTTCGTCGCCATTGCTTCGTCTATTTTCATCCAATTTCCTCATGTTTTGGGTGTCAGCGCCGTATGCGGCTGTCTATCTTGGAAAGGTATCAGATGTCTGGGGAAGTGACTATCTTGATCGTTTGTCTGTTTCACTGCTACACTCGCTAGCGGTTTGAGCTCATGACAAGACTTGCACAAGTACTGGGAGGGCGACTATGATCCCCGGATTCATGTGTCAAAGCTACCAAGGATCCATTTACACGTGGGTTGCCGTCCAGACGGATCCAGATTGATACCAAGAGTTATCAGGTGACGCTAGATGCTACACCGCGTGCAACTAGCATGCGTATAGTTGAGACACAGACCGGAACATGATGAGGGAGGTCGTTGGGTACGCGAGGGACGAACGGTTTGGTCTAGTTAGTAGACGGGCAGATCTCTCAACTGTCGCTTCGCTGTAAAGCAAATCTAAAACACTAGCCTTTAGTGCCATTCGCTTTACTGGGCGGCGATGTGTACCACTAGAGTAGGGTGGCTTAATCGTACGTTGGAAAACCAGAATACACTACAATCTTGTAAGATGGATAAGTCAGAAAGGCATAGATATGAAGAATGACATGATAGAGGGTACAGCACATTGATAGACGTGATACATAGATTTTCATACAACCCAGCGCGGTGCCACTCGAGCGAATCAAAACTGTAATTGAGCATGGTCGTTCATGGAAAATCTCCCCGAACAGTCTCAAGAACTCACAAGTAACTAAAACCTGTATATGGGACAACCTATATGCGATGAAGAGATGACCCCAAAAGGAAACTACTCGCTGGAACGCTAGATTAAAACTAAAAAAAAAACACTCCCTCTATAACTTTGCGTCAGTCAACCTCCCGCCTTCATCTTTACCTGCTCCGGTGAAATCTACACCAGCGCTAGGTACGACTGTACCACTCTTGTTAAGAATCTGAAGCTTGCGCAGTCTCGATATCGGCTCATCGTCATCCTCGTCCCTGACATAGAAGGCCCAGTCGGCCGTAGGGTCGACTTCCGTTTGTGAGTAGCCATTTCCAAGCCAGGCGAAGCGATTCCCGTTGTATTCAACATGCCAGTCTTCTAGCCTGAGCTCCATAAGCGCTTCAATGTAGTGTAGAGTAGAGCCAGGCCACAATGCTGTGACAGGACCGTCAGATCCGAGGGACTTGTACCACGAGCGACAGGCATCATGCCAAACTGTCTTCTTCATGAAGTCATCCTTGAAGGCTATGAAGTCGTCGATGGCCTCGGTCCTGGGCGCAAAGGCGGATATGTTGTGTGTTTGGAAGCGGTCAATCAGCTTGCACATGTAATCCGCCTGAGCCTCGATAGCGCTGAGCACGGGGCCATTACCAATAGGGCTGTTGGGGCCGAGGAAGATGAGGTAGTTTGGAAAATCAGCAGCTGCGAGACCGAAGTAGGAGCGTGGTTCCTTGCCCCAGGCATCTTGTAGATTGGCGCCCGAGGAATTGATGACGGGGAAACGAGGCTTGAAGGATGTGTTGAAGCCTGTTGCGCAGATCAATACGTCAATGGGGTATTCTTTGCCGTCGCTACATAAGCAGCCTCGCTCGGTAATCTCGTTGATTTCGCCATATACTGTCTGCACATTCGGCTTGCCCAGGGCTTCAAGGTACCCAACACCCGGCGTCAGTCTTCGACATCCAACATGCCAATTCGGTATCAACCTCTCTTCCAGATATTCGTTCTTCAGTTTGTTCTTCATCTGCATTCGGAAGTATGCTTCTGTGTCGGAGTTGACATTGGTGTTCTTAAGGAATATGCCGAACTGGCCGTTGAGACCGCGTTCGATATTCTTGCGGTAATCGACAAGTGCACCGGGCTTCATGGAAAACTCGAGCTTCTCACTATCGGAGAAAACATGTTGTTCGAGACCTTGCACCGGAGACACCCATGTTGGTTCGCGAATGAAGGTTGTTATTTTCTTGACGTGTGGTTGGATTGTAGGGAGGACTTGGATACCGGAGGAGCTGCAGCGATGTTAGAATGTAGCAAGTAGTGAAGGAGATTGTTGACTGACCCATTGCCAATGAGACCAACGTGACGGCCTGTTAAATCCACGTCGTCGTCCCAGTTCGCAGTATGTAGTAGTTTTCCCTTGTACTTGTCGAGCCCTGGGATGGCAGGCCACTGCCAGTTATTCAAAATGCCCGACGCATTCACAAGGATATCACAATGATCATTCACGATGGTGTCGCTTTCCAGATCCTTGACCTGGACATCATACCCCCCCTTTTGTTTATTCCATGCAGCGCCGACCACCTGATGTTGTGTTTTGATGTATTTACGTAGGCCATATTTTCGCGCGAAGTCGTTGAAGTAAGCGTAAATCTCCTTGGAGCTGGCGTAGACAGCAGACCAGTCAGGTTTCGGTTCAAAAGACCAGGTGTAGTTGTGAGATGGGACATCGCACGCACACCTAGAAGCGAATCAGCAAAGTTCGGCAAATGCTCTGATTCGCACTGGGGGGGCCGCAGCCGTGGGGCGATGAGCGCATCGTCCCCGCAGTTGGCACCTTAGGCTCCACCGACTTACCCCGGGTACCTGTTCTCGAACCAAGTGCCTGACACCTCGGTATTCTTCTCATACACTTGCAAGCTGTAATTTGAGAAGTGTCTTTGCAGCTTGTAGGCCATGAGGAGACCCGAAGCACCTGCCCCGATACACACGACGCGCACGTGGCGTTGCGCGTGGATTGGCCCTCGCAGCCGTTGTTGAGCGTCCATTTGCGGTTAGGCTGAGAAGAAACGATGAAGCAGTCCGCTATGTGTGAAGGCTGAAGACCATGCAAGCAGGAGCAGGAAGACGAAGAGGAATGATTGAAGCTGGATTGCACAAGCATAAGCGCAATTCTGCCCTGAGGCGAATGAATTCTTAAACTTTATCGTGCCGGTTCGCATCACAGCCTCCCTGCTGTCGAGAGTCAGGCATCAATCAATTACTCCATGTTGCGAGTCAAGAAAGTACAGTCAGCTGTAGATCTGGGGTGCCGGTAGATGCCACGTGAAGTCCATCGGAGTAGCGGATCACAATGACGACTCGTGGAGCGGACAAATGAGGCGGTTTACTATTCATGCTCCTCAGACTGGCAAAGCATTTCCGCCGATCAAACAAGCATCCTGGTATTGGCACAGCCTGGCAATTGAGTACCGTAGATGATATGCACGGATTCATGCGCGTTGTCAAGGACAGCCTCTGTTTCAATTCAGATGAGTTCTCGGCTACCCAGCTTGCATATCCCATCTTAAGTTGCGTGGCGCAAAGTGGTTGAAGTGGAGAAGCTACTACGTCTGCCGAGGTGATACCGACTTTGTTGAGCGCACAATGGACGAGTTTAGAAAATACATCGGCCAACTATGGGAGACGCGTGTCATGGACCATATGTCACCGAGATGATCCATTAATGCATCGTTCTACACTACTGTGTATCCCCCATCGGCGACTAAAGTTGCGCCGATCATGTAGCTAGCTGCATCCGAGTGCAAGAATGCAATACAGTCACCGATTTCTTCCATCTCTGAGTAGCGATGGATCGGAACTTTCATCCGTTCAGTTTCAATCATGTTGTCCTTGCTCATCGTCTCTTTCACGAGGGGGGTCATCACATAGCCCGGCGCTATCGCGTTGATTCTGATGCCTCTGTGCGCGAAAGCAAGTGCATCAGACTTGGTAAGCCCAATGACGGCATGCTTGCTCGTAGCGTATGCTGTGGCAGGGACGTTAAGCGGTGGTGCAACTAGGCCATACATTGACGCCACATTGACAATGGAACCTCGATAAGAACGGTACGAATTTGTGAGCTTCTCTTGCTTCAGCATCTGTCGAATCTGCGCGCGCTGACATTGCCAGATAGCGGTAGTGTTGACGGCAAGGACGTTTTCAAAATCCTGTTTGGGTATCTCGTCGGACGTTTTGATGATGCCACCGATACCAGCGTTATTAACTGCATAGTCTAGCCGTCCAAACTCCTTGACTGTCTCTTCTACGCTATTATCAATCGCCTTCTCGTCGGTGACATCGAGCTCAAAGCCCTTTATGGAAACACTCGGAGCAATCTCTTTGAGGCGGCTGATTGTTTTTGTAACAGGATTACGATCGAGTAAAGCGAATGAGCGTACGCCTTGTTTCGCAAGAGCATATGCCGTATATTGCCCGATGCCTGCATCCTCTTAGCCGTGAACACGAAAACCTGCTGCTACTATGCAGTTCGTTGAACGTACCGGAGCCGGCACCAGTTATGTATGCAACACCCTTTAGAGCAAAGGACATTGTGTTCGGACGGATTTGTAGCTTCCAAGGATAGCTACGCTGGTTTCCAGGTATCAGAGTCGGGTATTATCGATGTACGATAAATCTATCGACAATCTCCACTGTCCAAGCATTTGCATAGCATGGGAGGCTACCCAGGCGCTTCGTGCTTCAAATGCGCACTCGTGGATCGAGTCCTGCGCTCGCATGAGTAATCGGTTGTTATTTTCCAGTTTCTCCACCCTTGCAATTCGAGGCGAGTCATGTCCGGATCATGTGCGCCTCTTTTCGTGTCCAAACTGGATGTAGGCTACGGAACATGAGATAATAGATGAGTGTGTATGATACATGGCTAGGACGTCATCGACGTGCTGGTGAGACATAGGAGCCGAGCTTGGAAAGGTTTTGTTCTTATTGAAGGGGGAAGGGGATCACGTGATCACGTGTTTTAGCGTAGGCGCCTAATCGTGACCGATCTTTTCCGCCACGCCTTCAAACTATACATAGACAACCACTCCCCCCTCTATCGCCATGTGCATTCCACTATGGCTCCAACACCACACCGCATTGCGCAGACCTCGACCGAGCTGAAGAGACGGCACAATAAGAGCGGTCCGCGGCTCAACGAGCGACAGCAGAAGCAACTCGAGCGCGACTTTGAATTAGACCAGCGAGCCGCGCGCGCACGCGAAGCAGAAGAACGTCGCAAAGCCGCAAAGAAGAAGCGCGAGGAGAGAGAGGCAAAAGAGGCGGCTGCGAGGAAGCAGATGGGCGTTGGGCTTGCAACACAGCTCATTGGATACAGTCGTACACAGGCACAGCTGAAGAGTGGGATGGAGGCTTTTCTGGGCTTGAAGAAGAGGAAGGAGGAAGAAAAGCGCAAAAAGGAGGAGGAGCTGACTAAGAAGCTGGAGGCCATCGCCGAGAACATGGAGCGGGAACCATGGAGTGAGGATGACAACGGCGACGACATGACCCTCGATCTTCTAGGGTTAAACACATCCTTTGACGAGCAGTGGGCCGATGACGACTTGGACGACTACTCGCTCCTCCAAGCCCATGATCGGATCGTGCCGGACCCAGTCGAAGAACCTCCTGTCCTTAGCCCGCAACCGCCGCCCGCACCCGTCCCTTGCGTTGTACCTGGCCCGCCCATCGCACCGAACTTACCGAAGCCAGCAACCGTCAAAGCTGACATCAACTTTACCCGCACACATGGGCCCACAAACAAGATGATAGAGGCTGTTTTGGATAAGTTTCCTGAGCCTGTCATAGAGCTACTATCGCAAGATTTATCCTTGAATATCCCAGATTGGAACCCCGCCGAAGGACTACTTCACAAGCTAAACCCAATTGGATTACCGCCACATCGACTGCGCATCAAGGTCGGGTGTGTTGTGACTTTGCTCAAAGACCTGGATACAAGTAGTCAGTTGTCAAGGGGTCAACACTTGCGTGTCTTGCGGTCTGAAAACGATCGGTTGGAATGCCTGGTCTTAGATGGTCAGTTAGAGGGCATCAAGACGGTGCTGACAAGAGTGCATTTCTTTGCAAAGTACAAAGGCTTGGACCAGCACCTCTATCAGCGGATACAGTTTCCAATCCGCGTTGCAACCGACTACACACCGTCTAATCTGCCACGGGATACATCACAAGCGTGCTACAAGTTGCTCTCTACATCTAGTCGTGTGCCGTCTGAAGACTTGCCCAAAAAATCAACGCCGCATGTCGCCAAAGCAACGCCGCCAGCAAACTGGAACCGGGGCTTTAAACTCCCTGGCTTACCCGCATCGAAGTCGAGCTCGTTCGCAAGCACCAAATACACATCAATCGCGAAACCAGCGCCAGCTACATCTCCACCATCAATAGACTGTTGGGATGACTTCTTGGAAAGCAGCACCCAGATTTCGCGGGATCTCGGTGCAGAATCAGCGCCAAAGGCCAACAAACCAACCAAGGTTCTGGTGACTGTATCTACGGTGATTGACTGCCTTCCGCCGATGTCGACTCAGGACTTCGATTTTTCTTTGGACGACTTAGAGGAAGAGCCCATCCCTAAGGTCTCAACAACAGGGACTGCTCGGGTCGAGCAGACTGTGCCGAAGGCATTGCCTGCACCTCTCGTAGCGGAAGCAATGACCCCAAGGGCGGTACAAATGACGGTCCCTGCGGTATCCACTACACCCTCCGAGAAAATGACCAAACAGCCCATTGCAGCGGTAAATTCGAGCAAACCCCTGAGACCTGCAAGGAAAATAGCAGGCAAATGCTTGAATCCAGGGCCCTTTGCAACAGGGATTGAGAACGAGCTCTCGAAGCTGCGGCCTTCGCAGCTACCCAAGTCCATGACTGGACCGTGGAAACGAAAGGCTACCACGAATCAATCTTGGACTTCCTCGCCTCCACAGAAGAAACAATGCGTTCCCAGTTCACACATTGCAGTTTCGATAAACTCCATGGCTATATCCGGGTCTGAAGGGTTGTTTGAAGATTTCATATTGTCAACACAGGATGCGGCATCCTTCTTTGATGACGATGATGACTTCAGTTTGGGCTCACCGCCCATTGCTGTATGATACGCGTGATGCTCTATGATTATTGCGTTTACGAATTAGATACGACGCTACGGTTCTCCGGTATGGTTCTGGATATGATACCCTTATACATACGCTTTTATGTTGTACCAGCACCATGACGCTTAGCTAAGTTTACGCTTAGCTAAGTTTATTCTTATGAATTTATAAAAGATATCGATGCTTAACAGCAGATTTGCAGACGTGGTATAAGTTTATTCTTGTATATATTGCTTGCATGCAATTCACTTCGTTTTACAAAGCGTCCTCTCATTCTAAACCTGGGTAATGCCTGCCATGGTATGACTCCAGTATGGCTTCTCCCAACACACTAATCCTAGCTACCTTTAGGGTGATAGCGCCAGAAACGATGCAGTGGCGGCCAAAAGACTGGATAATCTTATGGTGATGATTGCTGACATGCGATCGAATGAAAATATCGGCAGGATTGCTTTTGTGCTGAGAAGCAAAGGAGGGAAGGTCAAGAGAAAGAGGCTATATGAGTGATACAACCGTATGAAGATGACAGCGGAACAATCCTACAACGGAGTCGCGACTCTATAATACCCACTCATAGCGGTGCCTGCCAGCACTGAACATGGCCTTTGTTAGCATTCTCATCTCACTCGGGATGAAATGATGCTTCAAAACTTCCCACCATCATCACCAAACCCCATGCTAAATCTACCACTTGCTGGAAACCCGTCCAGATCGCTACCTCCGCTCCATTCTTTGTTCATGTTCCAATCCCCGCCATCTCCAAGCGGCATAAAGTCTAGATTGACCACATCGCTGCCATCACCAACAGGCTCGTCAAAGGCACTCAGCTCAGGAAAATGCGCATTTGCAAGCTGCGATATGGGATCATGCTGGTCGAATTCCGGGCCCATCCAGGAAGGCTGTGAGTGGCGAGGAAGGGATGGCGAATTGGTAGAGGGTGTGGAAAGTGCATGCGATCGTTCTGCGGGGTCGGTAATGCTGGGCCAAATACCAAGTTCGGAGCGGGGCGTCACCATGATGAATCCGTCGGTCTGACCAGCGTCGTCGAAGCGCAGTGATGACGGAGCTTTGATGCTGAGCCCGTGTTCTAGCGGTACACTCATTGTAGTGCCCGAACTCATTGTCCTTGTTTTTCTACTCCCCGGCCCTGACCTCCCACGACTCGTTTGCCGCTTCTTCGCCCACTGCCCGTCCGGCATCTCGCTGTCCATGTCGATTGTGCTACTTCGTCGTGCAGGCACGACGGCAGATTTGGACTTGTACAGGTTGAACGATGTCGAGGACGGTGGCTCTGGGCCGCCTCGTAGCTCGATCATTACGGCGCGGAGTACGGTTGACATGCGTTCTGCAGGCTGATATGTAAAAGCCATGTCCGATAGGGCGGCGGACAGACATTCGAGGTACTGCATGTTGTTGGCTCGAGAGGTAGGGTCTTTTATGAATGCCAAGGCAGCTACCAGAGCAGTTGCTGCTGTGCCCTGAAGAGCGTGTCAGTTGGGAGTGGGGTTAGATATGTAAACATTAGACATACCGCATGCTGCATGCCCGTGACGAAGATTTGCTTCGTGTTGAATCGTTGCCGGTGCTGCCAGTATATTCTCGCTACCCGTATCGCGTGCTTCGTGCACACTGTTCTACTCAGCGCAGAGAAGTGATCGTCAGGTCCACTATCGCTATCCGCCTGGTCTTCATACAACGCAAAGGGGCGATGGAGGAGGATCAGACTGGCATGGTACTGCTGATGCAGCAAGAAGAAGCTAAAGGGCGCTGTCGCAATATTTTGAGGTGTCCACCTCAACTGTTCTGGCAAACTCCCATACCAGCGACTGAATTCACGGTCTAGCGCTGCCATGCGCATATATTGGTTGCGATCGACTGCAGTGATTGAGTCAGAGGCAGAATGCTGGGAGCGATGTGGGTCCATGTTCTCGGTGATCTTGCCAGCGAGCTCCATCAGATCAAGCAGAGCTTCGTAGATCATGGTCTCTGTGCTCTTTTCCAGACCAGCAGGACGACATGTGCCGAGGCGTTCGAATTGCTTGGTCAAGTGGTAGATTTCGAGGTCGGAAGATTTCATGCTTGTTGGGCGGCCGAGGAATAACGCCCAGTATTTATCGTAGATGACACAGGCCCACAACGTCATTTGACGGATCTCGATCTCGCGTTCTGGCAAACCAGAGAGTCTTGTGTCGAGGTGCAAGCTGATTGTTGTTTAGCAAGGAGCCTCGGATATTCCACAAAGAACGTACCCGATATCAAATGCAAGTCGGACAGCCATGCCGCCGTAGAGCCACCCCAGATTATCTCTCCCAACTCCACACTCCAGGTCACCCAGCAATAGCAATGCGACTACGCTCGGAATCCCGCCTGGCCTCTCCAACTCATGGTCAAGCATATACTTTGCCTCGCGATGCAAAGTACTCTCCATGCCGGGCAGACTAATTCTCTTCACATCACGTCTGTCTTTGTCTGCGAAGCGGAACCCCATGGCCAAGACGCAGACGTGCAGAAATCCGGAGTAGAATTGCGTTTTCCCGTTCTCACGGTCTTCGTTGAAGGCTTCTTGGTGCAGCACGTGGATGACAGGATTATAGCACTGCCAAAATAACTCCATTAGGTAATCATACATCTCCAGCGGGAGAGATCGAATAATCTTGTCGCAACGACGTCTTTGCTCATCCTGCTCCTGGGCCGAGTCAAAAAAAGGATTTAATGATTCAGAATGCACGTGGCAGTTTGTTGTTGGGCCGAAGTAGCGTAGACGGCCACTGAGCTGGTCGAAGCTGAGATGACCGCGCGTAGAGAGGAGGCGATTAACCATTCCATCCTTCTTGGGAGGGGGTAGCATAGATGGTGATCCGGTACTCTCCGCATCGCCGTTTGAAAACCGGGGACTGTGCATGTTCACCTCTTGTTCCACATGCGTTTCCTGCTGTTCGAAATCGATGTATTCGTCCTGAGGGCTCGTTTGGCTGCCTGGGCTAGAGTTTTCATTTTCGTTTTCATTCTCTGCTTCCGGGCTCTTCGTAGTCTTTGTGTTTGGAGAGGTGGTGTCTTCGTTGCGTGGGGCGTTGTGTCGGGTCTTTGGTGGGTGGTTTGCTGGTGGTAGCTCTTCGCCCCGCTCCTTCAGCATAGTTTCCAAGAGTGCTACACGATCCGTTAGAGAGCACATGTAAGCCCTCGAGATGGGTCTACAGAAGGTCAGGTTGGTAATTCTCTTTTGGCTGGACTAAGCACAAACCTTCGCCGTTCATCGTCGTTTTTGATGACACAGTTTACACCCGACCGCTTACATTGAGTGCATTCTTTCTCGCCTGAAGGTACAACGCACTATGACGCGTCAGAAACGGAGTACAGGCGCAGCGATTAACAACGTACGCGAATCCTGCGGTCTCGGCACGAAGCACACGCAACTGATGCCCTATGCCGTGGTTTTGAAGACTTCTCTCTCGAACTCTTTCCAGATAGGCCCTGCTCCCGCTGACCGTCCGATCTGGCTTGCGACTCTTGCCTTTCTGTCTGCTGCTTGCTCATGATGTTTAGATTTCGTTGTCTGGTCGTGATGGTCTTTTGTTCTCGTAATGTGTGGGATTGACGCTCAAGTCCGGTGCATGGTCCTCAGGCTGGCAATGAAGCATAAAGTATCGCACAGCCCTTTAGGTTTTGCGGGGAAGAGACCACAGACGTATGAGCCAAGGCGATTCTCCAGGCTAAACCTGAGTTTCGGGCTACAAGGAAGACTCCACAGACCCAGTCTAGTCCCAAACCCATCAGCTGAACGCTGAGGACGTCGACTCGAGGGAGTGGGGCCCCGCATTCCCACTGCACTGGGGCAGCCCTGTTGACTCGCCCCGAGATGCGCCTAATACGAGTGCGCACATGCTTCTTCGTAAGACAGGCAACCGACTGACATGTACCTAGCGAGTTTTGGGATAGGCTCAACATGCCCGTATCGACCGGGACCCTGGGCCATGACGAACTACCGTTCCTGTTAAGCGCGTGCTTACTTACTACGAAACCTTCTTTCTCCCTCGTCGACAAGACGACGCGCCAAATGTTTACTTTTTCCATCTCCACATGCCCGTTGACCGGTCTCATGCCGAACGTGTAGGCGATCACTCACGACACCTGTACAGTCGACGCAGGAACGGCCATTGTTTCCTCTGTCGGTAGTCCACACATGCGTGATGGGGAGTCGATCAAAGGGACTGCTGAGCCAAGTAATTCATGTCTAAGCCTGAGCCAGGGGCCCAATCAAAGTCAGCAGCACCGTCGTGGCTTCAGGCTTTGGCGAGGGCAATCTGGAGATGGCGAGTCGTGTTGGAAAGAAGCAAGGGTTCATTCTGGCTGAACATGAGTCGAGCATGGGCGGGGTTGCATGTCTGTCGTGATTGGGCGGTGACGGAGTCGCGGAGCTCTCGAACATGGTGACGCTCCAAGATATGACCGACTTTGACATGTGCTAGGCCGCAAACATGCAAACTATAAAGCATGGGTCCCGGGTACATGGCTACATACATACAAGTTGACATGCACCCAGGCGGCCAACCGAGCATGACGCATAACCCACATTTGGAGCGAGGTGAATAACTGCGGTATTATGGAAGATTGTGCACACTAGTCACTACAGTGCAACATGGGCCAAAAAAAAACCCCCCAGTAGCCTTTAATTCCACCAAACACTAATCCTATTCGATATCCCATTCGTGGTCCCAGTTCCGAATGTAGGGGCTCAAACCTTGGACATCCCTAGCCGCCGTTGCCTTGACATCGCCATTGCCCAGAAACGCGAATCGGTTCCTGTATCTGTATACGTAGTCGTAGTCTTCCCAGCGTGGTGTCTTGATCGACTTGAGGAAGTGTATCGTCTAGTTGTGTACGAGTCAGCATGCGTTGGACGCGGTGCGGGGCAGATACGGGGGAGCGCGGATCGTTCGGGATAAGGGGGATAACTCACCGCACCAGGCCAAAGATAAATCCTGTTCTTGATCTGACCGTCTTTGAACCAGCTTCTACACGCCTCCTGCCATACTGTGGTCTTGTGAAATTCGTCGAAATGCGCATAAATCTCATCCAACGCATCCTGCTTTACACTCATGGCCTTGATGCCCTCCGTCTGCATCTTCTTCATGCACTGGATGCTGTACTCTATCGTCGTCTCGATACTCGGTATCAAGGTACCATTGCTCCAAGTTGCGCCAGGTCCAACAATGGTGTAGTAGTTGGGGAAACGTGGCGCGGAAACACCCATGTAAAGATTAGGGCCACTAGCCCAATCCTCCTGTATCGAGCTATTGGAGCCGTTGACAACTTTGAAGGCTGGTTTGAAAGCGACTTGGAAACCAGTGGCGCACACAATGGCATCCAGTTTGTGGACTTTCCCATCGACCGTCTTGATTCCTTCCGGGACTATACGTTCAATACCGCTAAATACCGGCGTTACGTTGTCTTGTACCAATGCCTCCAGAAAGCCATCGCCAGGGGAGATGCGCCGACATCCGACAGACCATTTGGGTATAATGGACTCTTTGAGCTGTTCGTGACCGGGACCCATGCGGCGGTGCATCTCCTTGGTGATGACGTCTTGGAACTGATTCTGCAACGCCGAGTTTTGTTGGTACATGCCGAATAAACTATTGATCTCGGCTTCGATCTTCTTTCGAAATTCCAGGTGGTATTCCGGGTCTTCCTTGAACTTCTTGATATCCGTCTCAGTGAAAGTGTATTGTCGCTGGCCCGGATCCACATCTTGGCCCTTTTGCAGATCGTCGTTGAGTGCACCGGCACCGAATGGTGGCGAGATCCACGTGGGACTTCTAATAAATACCTCAAGCTGCTTGACAATCTTTTGTAGCGACGGCACGATTTGGACACTGGTAGAGCCGACACCGATGATGGCCGCAGTGATGTTCTTGAAGTCGACACTGTGGTCCCAGGATGCCGAATGTAGCAAGGGACCCTTGAAGTCATGCAGGCCTTCGATTTCTGGCCATTTCCAGTTATTCAGGATACCTGAATTAGATAAGCAATGTGCAACCTAGGTGGAACAAAAGAGTCTCACCTGAGCCGTTGACTAAGACATGCGCCCAATCTTTCCTCATCGAACCGGTTCTTGGGTTTCTGATGGTTAGACTGTAGCAGCCATCTGCATCGTTCCATATGGCCTCCTCAATTCTACTATTCATCTGCATATACCTCTTGCTCCCATGCCTCTCTGCAAAATCCTCAAAATAGCCTTGAATCTCCTTGCCCGATGCGAAGAAAGTTGACCAGTCTGGCTTGGGGTCCCACGTGAAGTTGTAGTCGTGCGAAGGAATATCACATGCAACCCCAGGGTATGTGTTCTCGTACCAAGTGCCCCCAAAGTGCGGGTTCTTCTCGTACAGAGTCAACTCCCAGGACCCCGGCTCCAACATCTTCTCCATCTTGTATGCTAAGCAAAGACCTGATGCACCGGCACCGACGCATGCGACTCGTAGCTTGGCTGGCTTGGAATGGTATTGGTCGAGAATCTTATATGGGCCATCGACATGTGATGGTGGGTAGTCGTAGTTGTGCCCATAGCCATTGACATTGAGCCCGTTTGGCATCTCTGAGCCCCCCATTGTCGCGGTTGGCGGTGGATATGCAAGCGTATCTCGTCCAGCGTTTTTGAGCTTTTGTAGTGGTGAGCGTGAGTTGAAAAGGAGAAGAACACAGCGAAAGCAGTACTTTGGATTACGCTCGCAAAACAGCAGATGCGTGCTTAAAGGGTATGTGCTACTGAAAGAGACGACTGAGCTACCACACCACTACGCCTCCGGCATCTCACACCTCTGGAGTGTTTAGCCGTGCCCCGGGTGTCTTGATACATGCTCGCTGACCTCCTCGCACGCCGGTTGGTGCAGGCCATGCGGGTCACTTTACGCCCATTCCCGCTGGCTTTGTTAGCGGTGCAGACTGAACATGCCGGGGTCGATGCAATTTCTGGCTGCATCAGCGGGTTTGGCATGCATGACTCTGGTGGAAGCTTGCGGTGGCGTTGTTGTTGTCAACGAGGTGCGTCCGTTGAGGGGTCACGGAAGAGTTTACGCGGGACAGTTCCGCAAACCAGCAAATCACATGATGGCGGACAACAACCACTCGTTGCGATCTGGTTCACCATAGTGTAATCTGACATATCTGGTGGAAACAGCTAAGTAATCATTGACCGTTTTGGCACCTCGGACAATGCGACGCAAATAAGCCCTCATCACATGGTACAGTATAATGCACAGGATATGCATGCAGTGCGTACATTACAAAAACTAAACTTGGTATCGTTCACAGTTTCGCTTTGCTCATCTTCTCAGCATCCTTCTTCGCCCAGTCTTTCAACACCTTCCTCATGATCTTCCCGGACGCTAACTTTGGCACCTCATCCACAAACACAATTCCTCCTACGAGCTGTTTGTGTTTCGCAACCCTAGCCTTCATGTGATAATGAATATCTTCCACGGTTGTCTTGCCTTTGTAACCGTCCTTGAGAACAACATATGCGCGCGGCCACTCTTGGTCATCATACGTGATCCCAACAGCAGCTGCGTCGGCAACAGGATTGAACTCGAGGAGCGCGGCTTCAAGTTCGGCAGGGGCAACTTGTAAGCCATTGACCTTGATTAGTTCCTAGTTATTCTTCTTTTAGCTCTCTTTCGATTCTAATACTGGTGGGACTGCTGCTTACCTTCTTTCGGTCGACAATCCAAAACCATCCGTTCCTTACAACAGCCACGTCACCCGTCTTCAACCAGCCATCTGATGTGAACGTGTCTTTTGTCGCATGTGGGTTGCGCCAGTATCCCAAGCAGATGTTTGGGCCGCGGACATAGAGTTCGCCTGGCTGGCCATCGAGCACCTCATTACCCGCATCATCGAGAAGCCTGGCTTTAGTATTGGGAAACAGCTGGCCTACGCTTCCAGAGCTACTGCGGCTTAGAAGTGACCCGAAAAATGCTAGAGTCTGACTTACTCGTCTGTAGTACCGCCTGGTACCATCAACACTCCGCAAGTGACCTCTGTCATGCCATAGCCCTGTATAACCTCACACCCCAGCTTGCTGCTAATCTCGTTCTGGAGTTCCTTGGATAAAGGCGCGGCACCGCACAAGACATCAGTCACACTATTGAGGTTGTACTTTGCAGTCTCTGGTCTTTTGCTGAGCATGACCATGACAGGTGGCGCAAGCTGCAAGTGTGTTACTTCGTACGTCTCAATGAGTCGCAGAAATTCTTCGAATTCGAACTTGGGCATAACGTAGCTGGTTATCCCTAGCTTAAGCCCCATACATATAGTGTATTGTTGGCCGTAGGCATGATATAACGGTAGGAATCCTGCCCATGTCTCTCTAGGTCGCGTCTCAGCGGTCCAGGGCTTTTTAGCGTATTTCATAAAGATGCTTTGTTCGAGACCGGCGATCAAGTTATGATGGCTGACTGCAACACCCTTGGGCATTCCCGTAGTGCCAGACGAATAATTGACTGTCGCCGGCTGGGTTGTTGCTTCGTGTTCAGACAAGGCTGGAAATTCGTATCCCTCGGCTTCGGCAAGAGAAGGCGAAAAGTCTCTCCAGTCTCTACAGCCATCCACTGGCGCACAGCGCTCGTCCGAGAAGAGCAAGACGCTTCCGTCAGGAAGGCCTGCAGCCTTGGCTGCTGTCACGGCTGATTTTGCGTACGTCGGGTGTGCGAGAATGAAGCGTGCTTTGCTGTCTGAGATTTGATGTACAATTTCTGGGGACTGTTAACTCAGTAATCTGATTTTGTGTATCAAGCACATACCCGGTATGGTGTTTGCTGGATTGACGCCGCTGAATACACGTCCGGAGCCTACAATCCCGAAGTAGGCTACGGGCAGAAAGACGTGATTTGACGTGCAAAGCATGACAATCTCTCCACGCTTGCTTCCAATACGGTCCAGTCCCATCGCCAGTCGTTTCGCCCATTGCAGCAACGTACGTCGTGTGAGATAACGGTCAGGGTTTTTGGAATCAACCCATAATGGCTTGTCTGACAAAAACTGGCCCTTGGGAAATAAGTGATGCAGTAAATTGCATTTCAGGATATCAAGATCCGGGAACGGAGAGGATACAAGCATGTTGATTTTCAACGTAGGACCTAACTATTCATAACTTGTGCGATAAATTGTCCAACACCAAAGATGACAATGGAAACACAACTCAAGGAACGAGGCAATGGCTATCTTTTGTGAAATATTCGCGGTTACATACCTGTAAGAACTTGACAAGAGGCGGTAATGCAGTGGCTATCCTATTACGGTATAGCCTGGTGGACAAGGAAT
>Ga0265797_10003413_pt1 | contig 25380 bp, 26 predicted proteins | sample P2T30metagenome_FD_192433 | JGI IMG/M metagenome (GOLD analysis project Ga0265797, IMG submission 192433) | Plant litter microbial communities from East Loma Ridge, Irvine, California - P2 T30 | ecosystem: Environmental > Terrestrial > Plant litter > Unclassified | place: USA: California... | reverse complement strand
GCCGAAGACGATCATCAGCAGCCAGCCGAACTGGCCCTGCTCGAGCGACCAGTCGGGATGCACCAGCACCATCGACACGCCCAGCAGCAACAGCACCGGCAGGCATGCCAGGCGGGTGAACAGGCCGGCGACGATCAGCAGTGGGCAGACGACTTCCGCGAACAGCGCGCAGGCCAGCGTCAGGCCAGGCCCCATGCCAAACGGATCCTCGATATGCGCCAGCTCCTGCTGCCAGTGCGCCAGCTTGGGCAGCCCATGCACCGACAGCAGCAGCGCCGCGCCGGCGATGCGGGCAAACAGCAGGCCGATGTCGGGCGCACCCACGCCGGTTACCATTCTCAGTGCACGCATGGGGGCCTCACCGCTCATTCTGGAAGCCGCCGTACGCCTTGACGGGGCTCCACGCCGGTTCGACAGCCGGTGCCGCCGGGGCCAGCGGTGCGAACGGACCGGCGCCGTAGACCACCTTGCCGTTGACGATCGTCAGCACGCTTTCCAGCTTGCGGATGCCATCGGCCGGCATCGTGAAGTAGTCGCGCGGCAGGACGACCAGGTCGGCGTACTGGCCCGGCGCGATCTGGCCCTTGACGTTTTCCTCGCCGCTCATCCAGGCGCTGCCCCGCGTCATCAGCCGAAGCGCGTCGAAGCGGCTCAGCGCATCGCCCTGCTGCCATAGCTGCAGGCCGCCGGCCGTCTTGCCGGTGACGGCCCAGTACAGCGACGGCCACGGGCCATAGCTGCTGACGCGCGTGCCGTCCGTGCCCAGGCCAACCGGGATGCCCATTTTGAGCATCGTGCGGATCGGCGGCATCTGGCGCGTCTGCGCGCCATAACGCTTCCAGTAGGCCTCGCCCTGGTAGTACATGCGATTCTGCACGGCGATGCCGCCGCCCAGCGCTTTCACGCGCTCAAGCTGGGCATCCGAGATCGTCTCGGCGTGGTCGAAGAACCAGCGCAGGCCGTCCAGCGGCGAGTCGCGGTTGACCTTCTCGATGACGGCCAGGTCGCGCTCGATCGACTCGCCGTAGGTCGCGTGAATGCGGAACGGCCAGCGGTTCTTGATCAACAGGCGCAGCACCGGTTCCAGCTCGCTTTCCATCTGCGCCGGCATGTCCGGGCGTGGTTCCAGGAAGTTCTCGAAGTCGGCCGCACTCCAGACGAGGTTCTCGCCGCCGCCTTCCGTGTTGTAGCCGTTGGCGTAGAACAGGTGGTCGTTGCGGTCCGGTTTCGTCAGGGTCAGCCAGCGCTCGTAGTCGGCCAGCTCCTTGCCCGGCTGCTGCGCGAAAAGGTAGTACGACGTGCGCACCGTCAGCTTGCCGTCCTTGGCCAGCTCCAGGCTGACGGCGTAATCGTCCGGATAGGCCTGGCCGCCGCCGCCCGCGTCGATGGCGCTGGTGATGCCCAGGCGGTTCAGTTCGCGGTAGTAGTGCTGCGTGGAGTTGAGCTGCTGCGCGCGCGGCAGGGCACCCGTCTTGGCCAGGGTGCTGTACAGGATCATCGCGTTCGGCTTGGCGACCAGCAGGCCCGTGGGCTTGCCGTCCTTGTCCAGCTCCACGACGCCTTCCTTGTAGCGCGTGTCCTTGTCGTAGCCCAGCACCTGCACGCCCTTCTGGTTCAGGAAGCCGAGGCCATACAGGTACAGGATGAAGACGGGTTTGTCCGGCACCGCCTCGTTGATTTCGGCCAGCGTGGGCAGGCGCCGTTCGGCGAACTGGTATTCGTTCCAGCCGCCGACGACCTTGACCCACTGCCCTTCCGGCGTGCGTGCGGCCTGCTCCTTGAGCATGCGCAGCGCTTCTTTCAGCGACGACACGCCGTCCCAACGCAGCTCGGCGTTGTAGTTCAGGCCTTCGCGGATGATGTGCAGGTGCGAGTCGTTCAGGCCCGGAATGACGGTGCGCCCGCCCGCGTCGATGACGCGCGTACCGGCCGTTTTCAGCTTCAGTACCTGCTTGTTGGTGCCGACGGCGGTGACCTTGCCGCCGTCGATGGCGACGGCCTGGGCGAACTCGCCCTCCCGGACCATCGTTGCGACCTTGGCGTTGGTGACGATCAGGTCGGCCGCAAAGGCGGGCGCCGCGGCCGTGGTGAATCCTGCCGCCAGCACGGCGGCATGTTGCATCAGTCGTTTCATGTTTTCCCTTGGTGTACTACAAAAATCAGACCGACCGATGCAACATCAAAGAGACATTACTCCTTGATTGCCTCGATCGAGAACGTCAGCTGCACGTCGTCGCTGACGTTCGGTGCGTATTTGCCGGCGTTGAATTCGGTGCGCTTGATCGTGGCGGTCGCGTTGGCGCCGCAGGCATCCTTCTTGGCCATCGGGTGCGGCATGCACTTGAACGACGTCACGGTCAGCTGCACCGGCTTGGTGATGCCCTTGATCGTCAGGTTGCCGTCCACGGAAGCCAGCGTATCGCCGTTGAAGTTGAACTTCGTCGACTTGTACGTGATCGTCGGGTACTTCGCCGTATCGAAGAAGTCCGCACCCTGGATATGGCTGTTGAACAGGTCCGAGCCCGTGTTGACGGACTTCGTGTCGATCGTCACGTCGACGGAACCCGTCTTCGCGGCGCGATCCAGCTTGATCTTGCCCGTCGTGTTATTGAAGCGGCTTTCCTGCGTCGAGAAGCCCAGGTGGCTGTACGAGAAGCGGGCGAACGTGTGCGAATTGTCGATAACGTAGGTTTCCGGCGCGGCGTGGGCCGACAGGGCGGTCATCATGGCGGCCGCAGTGGCGACAAAAGCGATCAGTTTTTTCATGTAGTACTCTCCGGTGTAATAAGTGAAAGGAACCCGGACATTATGCGCGGGGCACGGCGGAGAAGTAAAACGGAAAATTTACCGCCCCCTTATCGAAAAAATCGATAGTAAGTTGCTTGGCACCGATGACTGAATGGTAGCGGAAGCATCGCTCACGGGGCATCTGCCAAAGGGGATTGTCCGGCAACCCCTGAGTTGGGCAGCGCCGACGCCCCCGCTCCAGGCAGTGTCCCGACCATGACGCTGAATCGGCACCCTCTTCCGCCGATGCCGTCGGCCAGCGTGACGCCGCCGCCCAGCCGCGCCGCCGCTTCCCGCACGATGGCCAGGCCAAGACCCGCCCCGGAAACATCGTGCCCGCTGCCGCGCCAGAACCGCTCGAACGCCAGTCCGCGATCACCGGGCGCGATGCCGGGGCCGTCGTCCGCTACGGCGAGTACCAGGTTCTTGCCGTGCGCCCGCAGTGCCACCTGCACCCGCCCGCCCGCGGGCACATACGCCAGCGCGTTGTTGACGAGGTTATGCACGACGGACTGGAAGGCATGCACATCGAGCCGGTACGGCAAGGCATCCGGCGCCTCCAGCGACAGGTCGATGTCGCGCGCGATCGCCAGAGGCGCCAGCAACGCCAGCTCGTGCCGCAACAGCTGCGCCACATCCAGCTCCCCCGGTTCGGGCCCCTGCCGGCTGTCCATCCGCGCCAATGTCAGCAACTGCTCCACGAGATGCGAGGCGCGGGCGATGGCGCCAACCATGCGCCGCCCGGCGTCGGCACGCTGCGCGTCCTCGCGTGTCATCTCCAGCACGTGCGCCTGCGCCGAGATCACGGCCAGCGGCGTGCGCAGTTCGTGCGCCGCGTCCTGCACGAAGCCCTGTTCGCGCGCCAGCCGTTCACGCAGCCGGGCCAGCAGGTTGTCCAGCGCCGCCGTCAGCGGGCGCAGTTCCGCGTACTTCGCATCGAAGCCCAGCGGCGTCAGGTCGTCCGCGCCCCTATCGGCGATGCTGGCGGACAGCTGGCGCAATGGCCGCAGGCCGCGGCCCACCGCGAACCAGATCGGCAGCAGCACGAACGGAAAGGCAATCAGCATGTCGGTCGTCAGGCCGCCGGCCATCGACCGCAGGATCCATGTTGCGTCCAGCTGGGGCGATGCCACCAGCAGCGTCCAGCGCGCGCCCTGGCCCAGGTAGACGCGGAACCGCTGGCCGTTGACGGTTGCGCCGGTGATCCTCTCCGGCGAGCCATGCAGCGTTGCCTGTCCTCCCTCCGGCGAAAAGAACAGCTGCCGGCCATCGGCGGCGCGCAGCTCCATCAGCATTGCGCCGGGCACACCCCCGTTGCGGTAGGCGTTGTTGATCAGCGTCGCGGTGGAGGCGACGACGGCGCGCGCCTCGCCGGCATTACCGATGGGAGCGATCGACGCCAGCAGGCTGGCACCCAGCGCCCGCAGGTTGGCGTCGATCGTGTCACGGTCCGTGTCCACGTAGAACTGGCGGGCCAGCAGCACGATCCACACCAGCGCGAACGCCAGCAGCAGCGCCAGCGTGACGCGCCTGGTCAGCGTGGGACGTCGCCAGAACCCGAACATGCGGGACATCATGGTGCGAACAGGTAACCGATGCCGCGCACGGTACGGATCCGTTCCGCCCCGATCTTGCGCCGCAGGTTCGATACGTGCACTTCGACGGCGCCGAAGTCGAGCGCATCGCCCAGCGGTTCGAGCCGCTGGGCCAGCACGCCCTTGGCCACCACGGCGCCGGGCTCGCGTGCCAGTTCCAGCAACAGGTGGAACTCGCGCGGCGACAGTTCCAGCGCGGCGCCATCGAGCGAGGCGGCATAGCTGCGCGGCTCGATCCGCAGCGCGCCAAAGCTCCACACGTCGCTTGCCTGCCGGGCGTAACGGCGCAGCACGGCGCGCAGGCGCGACAGCAGTTCGGCCGTGGCGAACGGCTTGATGACGAAATCGTCGGCGCCGCCGTCGAGGCCCGCCAGCCGGTCGCCCAGGGCTGAACGCGCGGTCATGATGATGACCGGCACCGCGACACCGGCGTGGCGCCAGCGTCGCAGCACGTCCAGGCCCGTGCCGTCGGGCAGTGTCAGGTCGAGCAGCACGCAGTCATACGCGGCGGTGTCCGGCGGCCGCGGCACGTCGGCGATGCGGCGCAGCCACTCGCTGCTGATGCCCTCGACCTGCAACGCACGCTGCAGCGCGAACCCGAGGTCCATGTCGTCTTCGATGATGAGGATATGCATGGCCGCAGTATAGCGGCGCCCACCTTAAGGCAAGCCAAAGCTTGCCCCGACTAGACTTGCCCCGTCGAACCAACAGGAGGATGCGATGAAGTGGGAAGAACTGGGCTGGCTGGGCGCGCTCGTGGCATGCGGCGTCGTGCATGCGGCAGCACCCGGCCCGGCCATGCCGGTGGTGCGGGTCGATGGGCTGACGGACCCCGACGAGCAGTCGTACCGCAGCATGGTCAGGGGCATGGACGCGTTCGAGCGATACCATGGACTGGCTCCGGCAGCGACGCTGCGCTACCGGCTCTACCCGCGGCAGCCCGGCGTACGGGCGCAAGGCACGACGCTGGCGATCCGCGGCGACAGCGTCGACATCCCCGTGCCGCTGGCCGACGACCTGACTTTCACGCTGCCACGCGACGCCAAAGCGTGGGACGAACGCGCCGATGTCGTCACCAACCGCAAATCGCGCAGCTTTGCGTGGGGTCCGGACGTACGCACGCCGGGGCTACCGCCCAACACCCGCCGGCTGGGCGACCTGCGGCTCGAATGCCAGATCGACCGGGCCGCCAGGCTGCTGGTCGGTTTCAAGCCGCCCGCCTACCTGGTGCTCGAGGCCACCGTCGATGTCTGCATGACCTACCCCGGCGCCTGGCTGTATTACGGCGACCGTGCCGTCTTCAACGTGACGCTGGTGCACGGTGGACGCCGCGAACCGCTGTTCTCGTCCAGCCTTTACGGCGACGCGCTGGCCAAACCGTTCCAGCTATTCTACGACTTTTATCCGCTGCTGGTCGACAGGACTTATACCGTCAAGGTGTCCGACACCAGTTGGCCGGACGACACGCTGGTCGAACTGGAATACATGGACGATGCGGACCACGGCGCGGCCGCCGTGGCGGCGGTGGCGCCATGACCGCGCTGCGCTTCTTCCTGCCGCGGCTCGGCGCCGTCGCCGGCCTGGCCGTGGGCCTTGGCGGCTGCGCGATGCTGGGCCTGTACGACGGCGCGCCGCTGACCGAAGCGGCCACCCGGCAGGCGCTGACGCCGGGTGTCAGCACAAGGGCCGACGTCGCCCGGGTGCTGGGCACCGCGAAGGTCAACACGTTCGACAGCGGCTTTGAAGTCTGGACCTACCGCTACAAGGCGGGGCTGCCCGTGTTTGCCGGCTACGTGCCCGGCGTAGGCGCACTGGCCAGCCTGGCCGATGCGACGACACGCGAGCGCGAGCTGGCGATCCTCTTCGGACCGGAGGGCTTTGTCAGGAAGTACCGGCTGCGCGAGGCGCCTTCCCGCGCGGAGCGGCTGGTGGGCTCGCGTTGAGCCTTATCCGTCCAGCAAGCGCGCCAGCAGCCGGCTCTCGACGGCCGCGAACTCGCGCGAGCCGCGCGCGCGGGGGCGCGGCAGGTCCACCGTCACGTCCAGCGTGATGCGGCCCTCCTCGATCAGCAGCACGCGGTCGGCCAGCGCCACGGCTTCCTGCACGTCGTGCGTGACGAGGATGGCGGTGAAGCCGCGGGCGCGCCACAGTGTTTCCAGCAGCCCCTGCATCTCGATGCGGGTCAGCGCGTCCAGGGCGCCCAGCGGTTCGTCGAGCAACAGCAGCGACGGCTCGTGTACCAGGGCTCTAGCCAGCGCCACCCGCTGGCGCTGGCCGCCGGACAGCTCGGCGGGCCAGGCGTCGGCGCGTTCGGCCAGGCCGACGGCTGCAAGCGCCCGCGCCGCCGCCGAGATACCGGGGTGACCCGCGCCGTCGAGGCCCAGCGCCACGTTGTCCAGCACCGTCTTCCACGGCAGTAGCCGCGGTTCCTGGAACATCATCCGCACGGTCGCATCGGCGCCGACGGCGATGGCGCCGCCGTCGATCGCATCAAGGCCGGCGATCGTGCGCAGCAGGGTGCTCTTGCCGCAGCCGCTGCGGCCGACGACGGCAACGAACTCGCCCGCATGCAGGTGCAGGCCGACGGCATCGAGCACGGTGCGCTCGCCAAAGGACTTCGTCAGCCCTTCCAGTGTGACGGCCGCGCCCTGGCGGGCTGTCGGGATCGCCGGCCGTTCGGCGCGCCGCTCGACGGGTTGCGGGGCACGCAGGTGGGCAAACGGTTCGGCGTCGATGGGTAAGGTTGCGTGCAGCATGGTGGTCCTTTTCTTTTCAGCGATAAGCCGGGTTCCAGCGCAGCAGGCGCCGTTCCAGGCCGCGGGCAAACAGGTCGGCCAGCTTGCCCAGCAGGGCATACAGCAGCACGCCCACCAGCACGACGTCCGTCTGCAGGAACTCGCGGGCATTCATCGTCATGTAGCCGATGCCGGCCTGCGCGGAGATGGTTTCGGCGACGATCAGCAGCACCCAGACGAGGCCCAGCGCGAAGCGCACGCCGACGAGAATCGACGGCAGCGCCGCCGGCAGGATCACGTCGCGGTACAGCGGCCAGCCGCGCAGGCCGTAGCTCTTCGCCATCTCGATCAGCTGTGCGTCCGCCGAGCGGATGCCGTGGAACGTGTTCAGGTAGACGGGGAAGAACACGCCGACGGCCAGCAGGAACAGCTTCGCGCTTTCGTCGATGCCGAACCACAGGATCACCAGCGGGATCAGCGCCAGCGCCGGGATGTTGCGCACCATCTGCAGCGTCGTGTCGAGCAGCGTCTCGGCGCGGCGGAAGCTCCCCGTCAGGAGGCCAAGCAGCAGCCCGGCGCTGGCGCCGACGCCGAAGCCGGACAGCGCCCGCCACAGGCTCGTACGCAGGTGCGTCCACAACTCGCCCGACACGGCCAGCGACCAGAAAGCCTGCGCCACGGCCCACGGTTCCGGCAGGATGCGGCTGGACAGCCACCCCGTGCGGGCCGACAGCTCCCACGCCAGCAGGAGCGCAATCGGCAGCAGCCAGGGCGCGAGACCAGCGCCGACGGACTGCGCCAGCGTGGCGCCACCTCGGGGTGCGGTAGCGGCGCTGCCCATCACGCGGCCTTCTTCGGCAGCGCCGGCACGATATCGGTGGCCATCACCTCGCCGAACGGGCCGGTGATCGACTGCTCGCCGGCGGCCCTGCCCTTGCCCAGCAGCGGGAACACCAGCTCGGCGAAGCGGTACGATTCTTCCAGGTGCGGGTAGCCGGAAAAGATGAACGTCTCGATGCCCAGCGCCTGGTATTCGCGTATCCGTTCCGCCACCGTTTCGGCATCGCCCACCAGCGCCGTGCCGGCACCGCCCCGCACCAGCCCCACGCCGGCCCACAAGTTGGGCGACACCTCCAGCTTGTCGCGCCGGCCGCCGTGCAGCGCGGCCATGCGGCGCTGGCCTTCCGAATCCATGCGGCTGAACGTGGCCTGGGCTTTGGCGATGACGTCGTCGTCCAGGTGCGAAATGAGCTTCTCGGCGGCCTGCCACGCTTCCTCGTTGGTTTCGCGGACGATGACGTGCAGGCGGATGCCGAATTTCACCGTGCGGCCGTGCTTTGCCGCGCGGGCACGGATGTCGGCGATCTTTTCCGCCACCGCGGCGGGCGGCTCGCCCCACGTCAGGTAGACGTCCATCTGCTCGGCCGCCAGGTCGTGCGCGGCGGCCGACGAGCCGCCGAAGTACAGCGGCGGATACGGCTTCTGCACGGGCGGATACAGCGTCTTCGCACCCTTGACCTTCAGGTGCTTGCCCTCGAAATCGAAGCCGGCATCGCCGCCCTCGCCCGCCAGCGCGCCGCGCCAGATGCGGATGAATTCATCCGAGATTTCATAGCGCTCGGCGTGGTCGGCAAACAGGCCGTCCGCCTCCAGCTCCTGCGGGTCGCCGCCGGTGACGACGTTGATCAGCAGGCGCCCGTTCGACAGCCGGTCGAATGTGGACGCCATGCGTACGGCCAGACCCGGCGTGGACAGCCCTGGGCGCACGGCCACGAGGAATTTCAATTGCTTCGTCGCGTGGATCAGCGACGAGGCGACCACCCACGCGTCCTCGCAGGAACGGCCGGTGGGCAGCAGCACGCCGTCGTAACCCAGCGTGTCGGCCGCCACGGCGACCTGCTTCAGGTAATCGGCATCGACGGGGCGGGAGCCTTTCGACGTGCCCAGGTAACGGCTGTCGCCGTGGGTGGGGATGAACCAGAACAGATTCAACGACATGGTGTCTCCTGCTTTCTCTTAGCGGGACGCCAGCACGGCGTCCTTGATGGCGATCGGTTTCGGGATCAGTTTCAGTGCCGCGAAGGCGTCGGCGATCTTCTGCTGCTCGCGCAGCACATCGGCCGACACGGGCTTGACGCCAAAGCTGTAGCGCGACGTGGCCAGCGTCACGACCGGCAGGGGCAGGCCCGTCTGCGTGGCCAGCAGCGCGGACACGTCATCCGGATGCGCGGCGCCCCACTCGTCCACCTTCGCCACCTCGTCGATGACGGTTCTGACGAGCTCCGGATTCTGCTGCGCCCAGCCGCGCGCGGCCAGGTAGAACTGGTGGTTCGATACGAGGCCCGTGCCGTCGGCCAGGACGCGCGCGCCCAGCTGCTTTTCGGCGGCGGCGAAGAACGGGTCCCAGATCACCCAAGCGTCGACGGCGCCCCGCTGGAACGCGGCACGCGCGTCCGACGGCGGCAGGTAGACGGGCGTGATGTCGGCATATGCCAGCCCGGCCTTCTCCAGCGCCCGCAGCAGCAGGTAGTGCACGTTCGAGCCCTTGTTCAACGCGACCTTTTTACCCTTCAGCTGGGCCACGCTGTTCAACGGGGAGTTCCTGGGAACGACGATCGCCTCGCTGCGCGGCGACGGCGGCTCATACCCGACATACACGAGATTCGCGCCCGCGGCCTGGGCGAAGATCGGCGGCGCCTCGCCCACGGTGCCGAAGTCCACGCTGCCCACGTTCAGGCCTTCCAGCAGTTGCGGCCCGGCGGGGAACTCGGTCCACTGCACGGCGATGCCCTTGCCGGCCAGCCGTGCCTCCAGCGTGCCGCGCCCTTTCAGCAGCGTCAGCGTGCCGTATTTCTGGTAGCCGATGCGGATCGTCTGGCGTGCTTCGGCCCGTGCGGATGGCAGCGCGCCCGCGACGGCGCCGGCAAACAGCAGGCCCAGGGTACGGCGCCGGGCGGCGCGATTGTTCTCATGGGCGCCCATCATGCGGCCTGTAATTCGGATTGCGCGGCCACCCGTGGCAGCAGCTCGGACAGTGCGGCGACGCCCGCCGACACGCGCGCGGCGATCTCCGGTGCCAGCGCCACGCCTTCCTGCTCGTGCCACTGCACCTGGTGCGACGTGGCGTAGATGCTGGGCAGGACCAGCTTCGCTTCCAGCGCCTGCAGCACCGGGCGCAACGCGTAATCGAGCGCCAGCAGGTGCGACTGGCTGCCGCCGGTGGCGACCGGCAGCACGATTTTTCCCGCCAGGCCGTTCTGCGGCAGCAGGTCGAGGAAGGCTTTCAGCACACCGGCAAACGACGCCTTGTAGACGGGCGTGGCGACGACGACGGCATCGGCTGCCGCGACGGCGGCCAGCGCGGCGCGCACGGCCGGGTTGGCGCCATCCGCATGCAGCAGGGCCTGGGCAGGCAAGTCGCGCACGTTCAGGCGCGCCGTGTCGTGGCCCAGGACCGCCAGGCGTTCGCCGAGATGCCCCAGCAAGCGGGCGGTGGTGGACGGAACGGCGGGGCTGCCGCCAAGGAGAAGAATGCTCATCGTGTGATCCCTGTTTTATGCGATACGAATGCAATGCGCTGGTAATACGCCAAGGCTACGGCACGAGGCGGACCGCGAAAACGAATGCTTTCGCCGTTCGATATGTGAATTTCTCAGCATGATTTTTTGGCATATCCAAGCACGCAATTCTTCGTGGACGGCGCGCGTGGACGGGCGCAATACTGCTCCGGCAATGACCATCTCTACTTCCGGATTCCCCATGAGTGCATTACCCGCCACCCTGCTGCAACCACCACCGCCTCCCGATCCGCTGGACGCCGTCCACGCGCTTGCCGCGCAGCTCGCGACCACCGCCGTCGGACGTGACCGCCATGGCGGGCACGCGGCGCATGAACGGGCGCTGATCCGGGAGTCCGGCCTGCTGGCGCTGTCGATTCCCGCGGCCGATGGCGGCGCCGGCGCTGCATGGGACGTCACGCTGCGCGCAGTGCGCATCCTGGCACGCGCCGACAGCGCACTGGCCCACGTATTCGGCTTCCACCACCTGCAGCTGGCCGGCATCGCCCTGTACGGCAACGCTTCGCAGCAGCGCGACCTGCTGCGCCGCACGGCCGAGGAACGTCTGTTCTGGGGCAACGCGCTCAATCCCCTGGACAAACGTACGGCCGCGATCGAGACGGCGGACGGCTTCGTCATCGATGGCATCAAGAGCTTCTGCTCCGGCGCGCTGGGCTCGAGCTGGCTGACCGTCTCGGCCTGGCACGCGCGGACGGCCAGTGCGCTGATCGGCGTGCTGCCCACGACGACGGACGGCATCACGGTGCGGGGCGACTGGGACGCTTTTGGGCAGAAGCAGACCGACAGCGGCACGGTGACGTTCGACCGCGTGCTCCTGCCGTCCGCCCTCGTGCTGCTGCCGCCCGGCGCGCCGCCGACGGCGCAGGCGACGTTGCGCTCGCAGGTGGCGCAGCTGATCATGGCGAACCTGTACCTGGGCATCGCCGAGGGCGCGTTTGCCGCCGCGCGCGAGTACCTGGCCGACGAGGCGCGGCCATGGTTCGCGTCCGGCGTGGCTGCGGCGACCGACGATCCGTTCGTGCAGCACCGGTTCGGCGAGCTGTGGACGCTGGTCCGCCCCGCCGAGGCGCTGGCCGACGACGCCGGCCGCACGCTGCAACGCCTGTTCGCCAAAGGTGCGGCCGTGACGGCGCAGGAGCGGGGCGAGCTGGCGGTTGCCGTCGCCACGGCCAAAGTGCTGGCGCACCGCGCCGCCATCGATGTCGGCAGCGGGCTGTTCGAACTGACGGGGGCGCGCTCCACGTCGGCAAAATATGGCTTCGACCGCTACTGGCGCAACGCCCGCGTGCACACGCTGCACGACCCGGTGGACTACAAATACCGCGACCTGGGGCGCTACGCGCTGGCCGGCACGCTGCCCGAACCGACGGCGTATTCATGATGAGCGCCGCACCTCTCCTCCGGCTGGCTGGCCTGCGCAAGTCGTTCGCACTGCCCGATGGCGGCCGTTTCGATGCCGTGCGCGGCGTCTCGCTGACGGTGCACGCCGGCGAAATCTATGGCATCGCCGGCCGCAGCGGGGCCGGCAAGTCGACGCTGCTGCGCCTTGTCAATCTGCTGGAGCGCCCCGATGCGGGCAGCGTGACCGTCGATGGACAGGAACTGACGGCGCTGTCGAAGCGCGAGCTGCGCGCCGCGCGTCAGAACATCGGCATGATCTTCCAGGGTTTTCATCTGCTGCAGAACGCGACGGTCGCGGACAACGTGGCCTTCCCGCTGCGCATCCATGGCGGACGCACGCGCGCGCAGATCGCGCGGCGCGTGACCGAGTGCCTGGACCTTGTCGGCCTGCTTGACAAGGCGGCCAGCTTCCCGGCGCAGCTGTCGGGCGGCCAGAAACAGCGCGTCGCCATTGCCCGCGCACTGGCCAGCGGTCCAGCCGTGCTGCTGTGCGACGAGCCGACGTCCGCCCTCGACGCCGAAACGACGCGCCAGATCCTGCGCACGCTGGCCGACGTGCGCCAGCGTCTGGGCGTGACGATCCTCATTGTCAGCCATGAGCTGGACGTGCTGGCCGCGCTGTGCGACCGCGTCGCCATCGTCGAGGATGGGCTTGTGGCCGAAGAGCTGCGGCTGGACCAGCCGCGCGCGACGACCGCATTGGGCCGCGAGCTGCTTGGCCTGCGCCCTGCCACCGTCCCCCAGGAGCGCCGCCATGCATGAACAACTGACGCAGCTCGTTGAGTTGCTGCCGGAGCTGTGGACGGCGCTGGGCCAGACGCTGACGATGCTGGGCATCGGCCTGGCCGCGGCCGTGCTGCTGGGCGGCCCGTTGGGCATCCTGCTGTTTCTCGTTTCTCCCGGCCAGTCGCTGGCGAACCGCTGGCTGGCCGCGCCGCTGGGCTGGTTCGTCAACACGGTACGCTCGCTGCCGTTCATCGTGCTGCTCGTCGCCCTGGTGCCGCTGACGCGCGTCATCGCCGGCACGTCGATCGGACCGCTCGCCGCTGCCGTGCCGCTGTCGTGCGCGGCCATCCCGTATTTTGCGCGCCTGGTCGAACAGAACCTGCGCGAAGTGCCGCGCGGCGTGATCGAGGCGGCCCATGCGATGGGCGCCAGCGAATGGCAGATCGTGCTGCGCGTGCTGCTGGTCGAGTCCCGCTCGGGCCTCGTGCTGGCGCTGACGGTGCTGGCGATCAGCTTCCTGTCCTATTCGGCCGTGGCGGGCGTCGTTGGCGGCGGCGGTATCGGCGACCTGGCCATCCGCTACGGCTACTACCGCTTCGAGACGGGCGTCATGGTGGCGACCGTCGCGCTGCTGGTCGTCATCGTCCAGCTGATTCAACTGACGGGCAACCGCGTCGCCCGCCATCTCGACAAACGCTAAGGAACATCATGCAACTTCGTCTTCTCTCCACCTCCGTTCTTCTCGCCTGCGCGCTGTCGGCACACGCAAAGGACCCGAAGGAACTGGTCATCGGCACCAGCGCGGGACCTTACGCCGACCAGATCCGGCTGGGCATCAAGCCGATCCTGGAACGCCAGGGCTACAAGGTGAAGGTCGTCGAATTCAACGACTACATCCAGCCCAACTTCGCGCTGGCGGAAGGCTCGCTGGACGCCAACGTGTTCCAGCACATCACCTACCTGACGCGCTTCGCGGCCGAACACAAGCTGGCGCTGGCGCCGCTGGTGACGATCCCGACGGCCCCCATCGCTATCTACAGCCGCAAGCACCGCACGCTGGACGACGTGAAGGAAGGCACGACGGTGGCGCTGCCGAACGATCCCACCAACGCCGCGCGCGCGCTGGTGCTGCTGGACCAGCTGGGCTGGATTAAATTGCGCGCCGGTGTCGATCCGATCCGCGCGTCGGAGAAGGACGTGGCGGCCAATCCGAAGAAGATCCGCCTCGTGCCGCTCGAGGCGGCGCAGCTACCGCGCTCCCTGCAGGACACGGACTACTCGTTCGTCAACGGGAACTACGCGCTGGCTTCGGGCCTGAAACTGTCGGACGCGCTGGCGCGCGAGAATATCTCGCCGGCCTACGTGAACCTCGTCGCCGTGCGCGCCGCGGACAAGGACAAGCCCTTTGCAAAGGACATCGCCGCTGCGTACCGTTCGCGCGAATTCCTGCAGGTGACGAACCAGCGCTTCCGCGACTACGCCAAGACGGATTACCAGCTGGCGCTGGAAGCGGCAAAATGAGCCGGCGCATCCGCTTCAACGCGTTCCAGATGAACGCCGCCGGCCACCAGTCGCCGGGGCTGTGGACGCATCCGCGCGACACCAGCCATCGCTACACGGAAGCGGCCTACTGGACGGAGCTGGCGCAGCTGCTCGAGGCGGCGCGCTTCGATGCGATTTTTCTCGCCGACGTGCTGGGCGTCTACGACGTCTACCAGGGCAGCGTGGACGCGGCGCTGCGCGGCGGCGTGCAGGTGCCGCTCAACGATCCGCTGGCCCTCGTCCCGCTGATGGCGGGCGCCACGCGGCACCTGGGCTTTGGCGTGACGGCGGCGCTGACCTACGAGCATCCGTACACGTTTGCCCGACGCATGTCGACACTGGACCACCTGACAGGCGGACGCGTGGGCTGGAACATCGTCACCGGTTACCTGGACAGCGCGGCCCGCAACCTGGGGCTGGAACGCCAGATGGGCCACGACGAACGCTACGACCTGGCCGACGAGTACCTCGACGTCGTCTACAAGCTGTGGGAGCACAGCTGGGAAGACGGCGCGGTGGTGCGCGACCGGGCTGCGCGGGTGCACACCGATCCGGCGCGCGTCCATCCGATTCGCCACGCGGGCAAATACTACAACGTGCCGGGGATTCACCTGTGCGAACCTTCGCCGCAGCGCACGCCGCTGCTGTACCAGGCCGGCGCCTCGTCGCGCGGCGCGGCGTTCGCGGGACGACATGCGGAATGCACGTTCGTCAGCGGCCCTAGCGAGGATGTGGTGCGGCGCACCGTGCGCCAACTGCGCGGCGCCGCGGCGGCGGCAGGCCGCAAGCCGGCGGACCTGCTGGTGTATGCGCAGGCGTTGATCGTCACGGCGCCCACCGAGACCGAGGCGCGGGCGAAGTACGAGGAGTTCCGCAGCCATGTCGATATCGAAGCGGCGCTGGCACTGCTGTCCGGCTGGACGGGCGTGGACTTCAGCCGCTTTCCGCTCGACGCCACGATCGGCTATATCGATTCGGACGCGGGCCGCTCCGCGCTGGCGTCGTTCAGCGCGGCCGACCCGTCGCGCGTGTGGACAGTGCGCGCCGCCGCGGAATTCATCGGCCTGGGCGGACGCGGGCCGGTCTTCGTCGGCGCGCCGGAACAGGTGGCCGACCAGTTGATCGCGTGGCAGGACGAGACGGACATCGACGGGTTCAATCTCGCGTTCGCGCTGCCGCTCGAATCGATGCGCGACGTGGCCGATCACATCGTGCCGGAGTTGCAGCGGCGCGGCCGCTACCGGCGTGAATACGAGGAAGGCACGCTGCGCCACAAGCTGTTCCGCGCCGGCGACCGGCTGCCCGAGCGGCATCGGGCGCGGCAGGTGCGTATCGAGGCGCCGGGGTTGCAGTCTGCTGCTTGAGCGGTGGAGGTCTGCTGGCGGCAAATGCCAGTGTTGGCCGGCGAGCCGCAGGGGTCTGTCCCCGGTAAGTGACGGCGGGAGCGCTGGCCAGCGGCGTATCGAGGGGACTGACCCCGGTTTTTGCAAACCCGAGACCAGGAACTGGGGTCAGACCCGGCGGGTCTGACCCCGGCTCTTCGCTTTTGGGTTGCGAATACTGCTAGCATGAGACATCGCCCACACCCGGAGTGTGCCATGTCGAATGAGCATTTGAACGACTACCGCCTGGTGGCGCGCCGCCTGGTGCCCACCGAAGCCCACCTGCTGCGCGGCTGCCTGCGGGCAGCCGGCATTGCCGCCGTCGTCGCCGACGACCAGCACGTGCAGATCAACTTTTTGCTGGCGCCCGCGTTGGGCGGCACCCGCGTGCTGGTGCCGGAAGCGGACCTGGAAGCGGCACGCGCCGTGCTGGCCGCGTACGAACGAGGCGAATTCATGCTGCCCGATTCGACCGACGTGGGGCCGGCGCCGGTCGATTGACCGGCACGCCATCCACCGCGCCGGCGCGAACGCCAGCCGCTGCGCCGACAATAAGAACGTCAGTCGCTGCGCATCTGCGCCTGCGAGACGCTGCTGTTCGGCGGCACGCTTTGCGTCAGCCAGACATTGCCGCCGATGGTGGAGCCGGCGCCGATGGTGATGCGGCCCAGGATCGTGGCGCCGGCGTAGATGACGACGTCGTCTTCAACGATCGGGTGGCGTGGCGTGCCCTTGATCAGCATGCCCGAAGCGTCGGCCGGGAAGCGCTTGGCGCCCAGCGTGACGTGCTGGTACAGCCGCACGCGCTCGCCCAGGATCGCCGTCTCGCCGATGACGACACCGGTGCCGTGGTCGATGAAGAAGCTGGCGCCGATCTGCGCGGCCGGGTGGATGTCGATGCCCGTCAGCGTGTGGCTGATGTCGCAGATCATGCGCGCGATGAACGGTGACCCCAGCTGGTGCAGCCGGTGCGCCAGGCGGTAATGCAGGATCGCGATCGTGCCGGGATAGCACAGCATGATTTCCGCGATGGACGTGGCGGCCGGGTCGCCCGCATAGGCGGCCTGCACGTCCGACACCAGCAGCGCGCGAATGTCCGGCAGGCTGGCCGCGAACTGGCGCGTGATCTCGTGCGCCTGGCGCGTCAGCACATCTTCCGACGTTTCCGCCGTGTCGACGCCGTCGGCGAACTGCAGCCCGCGGCGCACCTGTTCCGTCAGGCGGTTCAGCGTCGTGTTCAGCGTGTCGCCGACGAAGTAATCGATGCTTTCGTCGGTCAGGTTGGGGCGCCCGTAATGGGTGGGGAACAGCACGGCGAACAGGCCGTTGACGATGGTCGTCAACGCCTCGCGCGACGGCAGCTCGCGGATGCGGCGCTGGTGGCGGATGTTGTGCGTGGCCTCGCGCGAGACGCGCAGCGCCGCCACGACCGCGTCCAGGTCCCAGTGGGCCGGCTTGACGCCGGTGCCGTCGAAGGTGTCGATAGTCATGATGTTCTTGTCATTGCTTTGTTCCTGCGAGGAACGAGGCGTGCATTTTAATGAATTAATCCGGCGCGCGTACTTTGATGCCTTGCATGTTTTTCGCATATAGATATGCGAACGGCGTGCAAACGGCGTGCATCCGGCAGCGTTGGCCGGCCTGGCGTAAAATACGCGGCCAAATAACAATACTCCTTCCATGAATTTTCTGCTGACAGTGCTCCTGGCGGGGCTGACGATGGTCGGTCCGCTGGCGATCGACACCTATTTACCTTCCTTCCCGGCCATCGGCAGCGAGTTCGGCGCGACGCCGCTGGCGGTGCAGCAGACGCTGTCGCTGTTCCTGTTCTGCTTCGCGTTCATGATGCTGTTCTACGGCACGCTGTCCGACACGTTCGGCCGCCGTCCCATCATTCTCGTCTCGCTGCTGCTGTATATCGCCGCGTGCGTCGGGGGCGCGCTGGCCGGCTCGCTGGGCTTCCTGCTCGTCTGCCGCGTGCTGCAGGGGCTGGCCTCGGGAGCCGGTTCGGTGGTCAGCCGCGCCATCGTGCAGGACCGCTTCTCCGGCGCCGAGGCGCAGAAGATCCTCGGCCACATCATGATGGTGTTCGGCCTGGCGCCGGCGCTGGCGCCGATCATCGGCGGCTGGCTGCAGGTGACGTACGGCTGGCGCTCGATCTTCTGGTTCCTGACGGCGTTCGGCGTCGTCATGTTCCTTGCCGTCTGGCGCTGGCTGCCCGAAAGCCTGGCGCCGCAGGACCGTCACGCCTTCCACTTCAAGACCATCGCGGGCAATTACCTGAAAGTGCTGCGCCATCGCCAGTTCCTGCTGCTGGCCGTGGCACTGGGCGTGGCATTCGGCGGCTTCGCGCTGTACATCGGTTCGGCCGCCTACTTCATCATGAACATCCTGCACCTGCCGGAGACGTCGTTCGCGTGGCTGTTCATTCCGCTGGTGGCGGGCATGGTGGTGGGATCGGCCATCTCCGGCAAGGTGGCGCACCGCTACAGGCAGGAGACGCTGATCTGGGTTGCCTACGTTGGGATGGGCGTGGCGGGCGTCGTCAACGTGGCCTATACCTGGTGGTTCACGGCCGCCGTGCCGTGGGCCGTGCTGCCGCTGTTCTTCTACTCGCTGGCGCTGGCGCTGGCCATGCCGCCGCTGTCGCTGATCGCGCTGAATCACTTCCCCAACAACAGCGGGCTGGCCGCGTCGCTGCAGTCGTTCATTCAGATGACGCTGTTTGCACTGGTATCGGGCCTCGTCGCGCCGCTGCTGTTCGACAGCGCGTTCAAGCTGGCCTGCGGGGTGCTCGGCTGCCTGGCCGTCAGCCTGGTGGCATGGATGCTGGCGCAGGCCGGCGAACATGCCGGCCTGCCGAAACAGAGCTGACTGCGAACTGATTACGGCCAGGGGGCCGGCGTCACGTCGAGGTACTGCGGGCCGCCGTCCTCCGGCTCCGGTGCCGCCTGCGGGTCGCGCGTGAGCTTCTGCGCGGCCGGCAGGCCCAGTCCCAGGATCTCCTTGCGGCCCTCGACGAAATCGGACGTGGACAGCGGATGTTCGCTGTCCGGCCAGTTGGCGATCGCCCAGTTCTGCACTTCCTCGAACCGGTGCCACACGTCGGCCACGAATTTGCGGCGCACTTCTTCTTCCATTGGCATACAACCTCCCTTGTGTTTTTGACTACTGTACACGAGTGGCGCCGATCTGTCGCCGCGCCTGTCACCGCGTCGCCATCTACCTCAGGCCGGGACGATGCGGTAGGCGCAGCGGCGCGAACCGGACAGCTGGTGCTCCGTGCGCTCGACGCTGCAGTCCGGGCCCAGCACGCGCTGGAACACCTCCAGTTCCGAGCGGCAGAAATTCTGGCACGCCCGCGCCGCGGCGCAGATCGGACAGTGATTCTCGACCAGCAGCAGGCTGCCGTCCGGCTGCGTTTCCACCTCCGCCATATAGCCTTCCACGTCGCGCGCCTGCGCCAGCGCCGCCACCCGTTGCGGCAGCGGCGCGGCGCCGTCGCCCACGGTTTCGCGGTAGAAGGCTTCGCTGGCCACTTCGCGCGATGCGATCAGCCGGTCCATGCCGGCATCGCCGAACAGTTGCCGGACCTGGTCGATCAGTTGCACCGTCAGGTCGGCGTGACGGTCGGGAAAACGCGCGTGGCCCGCTTCCGTCAGCAGCCAGCGGCGCGACGGCCGCCCTACTTTCTCGGCCACGTCGGCATAGTTCACCAGCCCTTTTTCCTGCGCCGCCTCCAGGTGGCGGCGCGTGCCCATCGACGTCAGGTCGAGGATTTCCGCCAGTTGCTGCGCGGTTTTCGGCCCGCGGGTCTTCAGCAGGAACAGGATCTGGTCGGCGGTGTTCATATCGGTGATTTCATCAGTTGTTCGGGTACGGCCGTTGCCGACAGTTGCGCGCGCCAGCGGCGCAGACGCCAGCCGGCCCACAGCGACAGCGCCGCGCCGACACCCAGCACCAGCCGCGTGTCGATCAGCACGAGCACGGCGCCGGCGAGCGCCGTCAGGATACTGGCCAGGCAGAATGTCGTCGACAGCAGGCCCATGACGGCGCCCTGCCCGTGCCCGTCGAACCGCTCGGCGGCCCACGGCTGCATCGTCGCATTGTAGAACGCATTCGGTATGCCGAACAATACGATCGCCGCGATGCCCACCCACAGGTTGCCGACGGCGACGCAGCCGACGGCCGCCGCGATGGCGCACGCATACGCGGCGGCGCGGCGCAGCGGGTCGCCGCCGGCGGCGCGTCCCGCCACCACCGCCGCTGCCGTCATCACGGCGCACAGCAGCGTGTTGACGATGGCGATCCGCCCCGTGCCGAAGCCGCCCACCTCCACCAGCCACAGCGGGAAAAAGTCGTAGAACGCCGTCACGCCGGCGCTGCACGCCAGCTGGATGACGAACAAGGTGCGCAGCTCGGGATGGTGCAGCAGGCGCAGCACGTTGTTGCGCCGCGCGACCTGCCACAACGAATCCGGCTCGCCTGCCAGCGGCGCGCCATGCCGGGTGGCCGGCAGCGCGGCCATCACCAGGAAGCCTGCCAGCACCAGCGCGGCTATGGCGACAACGAACGGCACCGTGATGCCGAAGCCCACCGTCAGGCCCGCCAGCAGCGGTCCGGCGAGCCAGCCCAGGTGGAACGCGCCATTCAGCAGCGACAGGCCGCGCACCCGCTCGGCGCCGGTCAGCCGCTCGGCCAGCAGCGCGCGGGCCACGGAGCTGTTGCCTTCCATCAGACCCGTGACGAAGCGGGCGACGATGAACAGCGGATACGATTCGAGCAGCAGTGCCAGCGCCGTCACGGCATGCCCGGCCGCGGCGCCGAACGCCGTTGCCAGCAGCACGGGCCGGCGCCCGTAGCGGTCGGAAATGGGGCCGAGCAAGGTGGCGCCGATCAGCAGGCCAACGGGATTGACCGTCAGCGCTATGCCGAACAGCAGCTTAGGCGGCAGACCGAGAAACGCGTTCAGCCCATTGGTCACGCCAGACGCGAACAGGGGCGGCAAAATCGGATACGGCAGCGACGTGCCGACGGTCGAGAGCAGCGCCAGCAGGCAGGCGGCCGCGATGAGTAAGCGATTGTTCATGCGCCAACTATACGGCTGGCGCGACAATTAGTAAACTATTTTAGTTACTTATTAGCGAGGCGCCGGTCAGCCGCAATTATGGTGGGCCATCCAACGTCGGGGACGGGCAATCGCGGCGCCGGCTTCAGCCGAGATTGCGCGCCACCCAGGCCAGGATATTGTTGGCATCCATCGCCCCAGGCTGGCGTGCCACTTCGCGGCCATTGCGGAACAGCGCCAGCGTCGGAATGCTGCGGATGGCGTAGCGGGCGCCGATGTCCTGGTTGGCTTCCGTGTCGAGCTTGACGACCCGGACGTGCGGCTCCAGCTTTTTCGTGGCCTGCTCATAAAATGGCGCCATCTGCCGGCAAGGGCCGCACCACGGCGCCCAGAAATCGACCAGCACCGGAATATCGCTGCGTTCGATGTGCTTCGTGAACCGGGCACTGGCGAGGTCCGCCGGCTTGCCGGTAAACAGTTCGAGCTGGCATTTGCCGCACGTCGGCGCTTCGGCCAGCCGCTCGGCAGGCACGCGGTTGACGCCGTCGCAGTGCGGGCAGACGACGTGCAAAGGATTCGTGGTCATGCTGTATCGGTCCCCTTCTCGTTCTTGACGATGCCGCGGATATTGGTAGCGGCCAGGCAGCAGTTTAATACGATCAGCGCCCAGGCGTCGTCGTGCCAGCCCCAGATCACCCACATCACATTGCTGACGAGGAAAACGATAAATCCCGACAGCCGCCGGCGCGCGCTGCGCGACCCCACCAGCCACGCGGCCAGCAGCGAAGCCGCCATCGCCGGCCATTGCAACAACTCGATCAACTCATCCATGCATCGCTCCCATGCTCATCCATGGCGCGAGTGTAGCCGTACGGGAGTTTTGGCGGCGCCAGCGATGGGGGCCCGAAGCGATGCAGGGCGCCAGCGCTGGCGAAGGTTCACTTGGCCGATGGCCGTGCAGGCACGCTGCATCGCTCCGCGCGACCTGCTGGCTTACTCCAGCCTGCCGCATCGGCGGAGAACAACGTGAGCATTGCAGAGGTCGATAACAGCAGGCGTCAACCGTTGTGGCGCCGAGGCGCGCCTGTTGAGCGCATCGAAAACTTAGCGGAGGTCCCGCCGTTTCTTGTCCACAAACATGGCATTGTCCGCAGCTTCGATCATCTTCTCGATGGATTCCTGCGTGTCGTGCGGGAAGTGGGCAACGCCGACACTGTATTCGATCCGATAGGGCTTATCGAATGTCCTGTTCGCGTTTGCCGCTGCGTTTTTGAACCTGTCGAGAACGGTGCCGATCCTGGCCTCGTCGGAATCGAGCAGCATGACGACAAATTCATCCCCGCCGAGTCGGGCAATGACGTCGCAGTCGCGGAACGAGTCCAGCATGATCTGCGCAAACGCGACCAGGGCGAAGTCGCCTTCGTGATGACCGTAGGTGTCGTTGATCGCCTTGAACTTGTTCAGGTCGAACAAAACGACCGATATCGGAAGCTTGTTTCTCCGGCAAACCTTCATACTGTGATCGACCAGAGTCATGAAGCCCCTGCGGTTGGAAATCAGCGTCAGCTCATCCAGGGTAGCCAGCTGGATCGACTTGATTTCCTGTTCGATCATTTCGCCCAGGTCCTGAAGAAGCTGCCGGTCCTCTTCATCCATATCCCTGGGCTTTGAATCGATCAGACACAACGTTCCGATATTGATCCCTTGCCTGATCTTCAGGACGTAACCGGCATAAAAGCGGATATTCGGCGCGTCGGTAACGAGCGGATTATCCTGGAACCTTTCGTCATCGAGCGCGTTTGGAACGATGAACAATCCCGTTTGATTGATTGCGTGACCACAGAAGGATACTTCCCTTGATGTCTCGGCCACCTCCAGTCCCTGAGCGGACTTGAACCACTGCCGGTCTTCATCGATCAGGCTGACCAGCGAAATTGGCACACCGAACAAGCGCCTGGCAAGCCGGGTAACCCGATCAAATCGCTCTTCATGGGAACTGTCCAGAATCTGAAGTGCCCGGAGCGCATGCAACCGCTCGGCTTCGTTCTGGGGGATGTCGGGACGTTTCATACTATCGTTTCCAGTGCATTATTGATTCAACCGGCACATTTCGTTCACTTGCATCTTTGCCATGGCAATGTCGGGCGCGTAACTTCGTCACCCTGCAATCCCGCTCATTGTAGTGCAAGTCTAGTTTCCTCCAAGAAAAATGCGGCAAGGTGTGGCTGATTCGTCTCATGCTGCCGAAAGTCATCTGAAAGAGTCGGCTGGCCGGGGTGCGCGGGACATCTTTTCAGTAAGCCGTCTTTTGTCGTTTATCGTAGTTGACCTGTGAGAATCGCGTCGCCAGCAACGTCTGTGCGGGGGAAAAACCCAGCGCCAGACCGTAGCGGCAGGCCTGGTGCACTCGTCGCGAAACACGTCTGAAAAAGGATGAGCAGTCACTGGCGAGCAACCGTTGTTCCGCTCGGCGGACCGCGCTCGGGTGACGGCATAGCACAATGCGACCAGCGGGAAGAAAGGCCGCTCCCCGGAGACGCGACGGACATCACGGTGTCCGGTCGCCAGCCGTCTCCAGGTCGACACGCCCTCCGCTTACTTGTTGCGGTTGGCGACCTCGTTGCCGACATAGCCGCCGCCGATGATGCCGGCCAGGGTGGCCAGTTTCTTGCCGTTGCCGCTGCCAACCTGGTTGCCGAGCAGGCCGCCAACGACGGCGCCGGTACCGATGGCCACATAGTTCGGTTTGCTTTCCTGCGCTACCGGAGCGGGGGCGTACACCGGCTCCTGATGGCGTGCCGCGTAGCTGCGGGCCGGCGCCCGGTGCACGGTCTTGCGGGGCGCGGGTTCGCGCGCCTCGATGTCCTGTGCGGCCACGCGCTCGGGCTGGGCCTGCACGACCGGCTGGGGCGCAGCCGATGCCGTTGCCGGCACGAATCCTGGCTGCTGCAGCGATTGCGCTGTGAGCGGCTGTGCTGTGGACGGCGCTGCTGGAAGCAACTGCCCTTGATAAGCGTCGCGGGCGCCGATGTTCTGCTGCGCCAGAGCGTTCGCGGGGACGACGTTCGCCGCCGGTTGGGCATTGCTCGATGGCAGTATGCCGGTCATGGCGGCGATACCGGTGGCGCTCAAGGCAATCACCGATACGGCTGCGGCGGCAAACAGCGGGTGGATACGGCTTGCGGTAGCGTTCTTTTCCATAATCTTCTCTCCTTGGCAGTGAATGGCCGGTAGAGGTAGATTAAGGGTTGAGTCCGGCGCAGGCTATACCTCCACCTGTATCACTCGTTACCACTTGTAAAACTAGTGCTGAATTCCCAGGATTTTCGCAAGGGTGCGAATGACGGCGCGCATGCTCCGGTCGCAGTCGCACCGCGGCGCCCGCACATGCACCCAAAATGCCAGGGGCGCCGTCCGCCAGTCAGGCTCAAGCGTGAAATGAAAGTTTGGGGTCATCAATGGAAATGTTTTTGATCGCAGCCGGCCGGTCGCAGTCCGTCGTCCGCTATCGTTCGGTTATCCCACCTTGGAATGAAGGCGGACCTTCGGTATGTTCGCGGACTTCCTGATCGCGCACGGCTGGCCATGCACCAATCCGCGCTCCTGGCACGAGTCCTTCAGGCATGGGGCCCGTGTTGGATGGTCCGTAAGTCACGTCCACCCAATTGAGGTAGCCACGTTCGTCGGTAAAAAGAAGCATGTCGACTTCCTCGGTGAAGTTCGACGCGAAAGCCAATTCGTAAAAGAGCCCATTTCCGGCTTGTAGCGTTGGAGCCGTCGCTTCAGCAGCCACCTGGAACTCAAATCCGTGGCAGCCACATCGACAAAGCTTGCCGACTTTACCTGCTTCGATCTGTTTGGACAAACGATCGATAAACGGCAGATCCTGCGATAACAGAAAGTTTATCCAATCTCGCGCATGTGCCTGCGTGTTCGCCATAAGGGTTCACTGTACCGGGATAATGAATGATTCTTCTGCGAGGTCGGTTCGACTTCGGCTGGGAGCGCACGTGTGCTCTTGGCCAATTGCGGCCAATCGAAAGACACAGTATACGACCTCATTACTCGACCGACCAGCAATCCCTTCTGTCGCACAATCATTTTGCTGCCCACTATGCTATCGCAACTGCGTCGCGGCACGTCAACCGTCGCTGGCGCCGTCACAATGCGTGCGCGGCTGCACCGGGCCATTGATCGGTAATGGAGCGTCACATGGATTATCTGGTCGAGTTGTTACATAGACCGGCAATGAACACGTTGTTGCTGCGCCCTGGCTGCTGGGTTTGCACAGCGCGTACCCGGGGCTGACGGGAATGATCGTTTTCCTCGTAGTAATGTGAGCTGAGGATGACAGCAAGATGATCATGCCAGGAAGATGACCATGCCGCCGGACTGCCGCGGCAACACCAACGTCATCCCAAAGCGGACACCGGCCGCGTGCCCAACGCGGCCGGTCAGGCGGCGTGAACCCCGCCCCGCCGCGAGGTGGCGCACCTGCCCACCCCGCTGCGCGCCGCACCGCTCAGCCCAGCGGCATGGCGCGCCGAGTGCTGCCCGGAGCCGAGG
>Ga0265797_10003412_pt1 | contig 25388 bp, 30 predicted proteins | sample P2T30metagenome_FD_192433 | JGI IMG/M metagenome (GOLD analysis project Ga0265797, IMG submission 192433) | Plant litter microbial communities from East Loma Ridge, Irvine, California - P2 T30 | ecosystem: Environmental > Terrestrial > Plant litter > Unclassified | place: USA: California... | reverse complement strand
ATCTAAGCAGGAAGCATTAATGTGGGATTTCTTTTGTTGTAGCTCACATCTTCTGTGAATGGTAATTCAATGTCTAATAGTTACAGAGTAAGCAGAGTGGTATCGTCATTATCCCCAACGCCAGCATCCAGTCGCACCAAAGACTGTCCTCGCAAGGTCATTAACGAAAGCAAACAGGGCGACCAATGCACCGATTTCAAGCCTCTTCGTCGATCTTCTCCCAGGTGATACTCGCCTGACTACCAGCCAATTCCTCGCTCGTATCAACTTCTGCTGCCGCTTCTTGCTTCTTCCCAAGTCCCAGCATCCAGCCAATAATTGATTGCGGTGCAATTGTGCCGATGATGTCATAAGCAAGACTGCCTCTGCCGATTCGGAGCATGGCGCTTGGCTTTCGTGCAGCCAAAGTGTCAAAGACAGCATTGTTGAGCTCTCGCAACGGTGTTGCTCTGAACTTAGGCGAAGCCTGGCCCTCACGCCTTTGCTTCGCTGTGACAGAAGGAATGTCGAAGTTGCCCAGCTTGAAATGCGAGACGGTGACGCCGGTGCTCTGCTCTCTCATCTCGGCAGCGAGCGTGGATGTGAAAGTTCTCAGAGCAGCGTATATAGTGTTCTCGGCGGCGTGTCCAGGTAGTTGTAGCGCGGGTGTAATAGATGGTGTGAGCATCAAGATCTTCGATTGGTGTGCGATCAGTGCCGGCAAGAACAGCTGAGTGGTAGCAATCGTGCTCAACACCTTAGCGTTCAGCATATCGCTCCACTCCTCGCTCGCAAAGTCGCCAATGTGTCCAACAGGCGCCGCGCCAGTATCCGGCACAAGCACCAAGCCCTTGAACTCCAGGTGGTGCGGCTCCGCGCCATCAAAGGCAACATGTTCGCGTCCGAGCAAATTTTGGAAGCGCGAGAACTGCTCCTGCGCAGCGAAAGGATCCGCCAGCGCCAGTGGTAGAGGCAGCAAGTCTGCGCGCGACAAGCTGCGGATGTACGTCTCTTCCTCGGTCGAGGACGTCGCAACGTACACCACGAACCCTCTCCTCTCCAAATCAAGAGCCACAGCCGAAGCGAGCGGACTCGATGTCGCGCCAGCCACAACTACGACATCTATCCTCGCGCCACTCGGGCTCTTTCTAGCCCGCCTCTTCCTGTTCGCTTTGCGGTTCTGCACGTAGACGCCAGTGCTAACGGCTCCGGTGACGGCGAAGGCGACGATCGCAGCAGTGAGTGCGCGGTTTCTGTCCATCCATCGTGTGATAACTTCGTAGTATGTGGGCGGAGGAAGGCGGCGGGGTGGTGCTCTGACGAGTGCTGATGGGTCTGAGGGAATCCATTCGCGGAGGTGTGAGGCGACGAGGTCGAAATGGCGTTCTACATCGGCTGCGACAGAGTTGACTTGCGCGCGGGCAAGATCGAAGAAGTGTTGCGCGTCCGTCATGATGTGTGGTGTAGTGATGTTATTATTGTAGATGTTTCAAGGTGATGGTGAACCTCGAAGTTGGACTTGTTGCTTGCATGTGCTTCACAGCGGGGAAGGAAGGCGGCACGCGGTGGTCAGCTGCCTATCTTTGCCACCAACGAGAGCACTGCTACATCGACGAAGGACAAACACGATTGACAGGTAAAGCATACGTAAATTTAGATTTTTGGTTCTGAGTTGGTATACGTGCTGTGCTCAAGAACCACACCAACACCTATCCTGACGACTTGGTATCATTCATCGCATCAAGATTCTCTTCTTGACTACTGTCCCAGGCCAAGCTTCTTCCCGCTCGGCCGCCATAGATACATCCCACCTCGACCCGTGAACTCCATCAATGCCCTTGCTAAAAAGTGTTTGTCATCATGCCGTGGCGTTGAACTCATTACTCCTCGTCACCGATCTGCAAGTGGTGTTAGTGATTATCATACACGAATAGGGTGTCTTTAGTGCTTACCTTGGGAGCGAGGTAGAACCTGAGGTATGAGTTGTTGGCAAGGCCGTACTCGACAAGCAGAGGCACCTCGTTGCTGAGGCAAAGCTTGACCTGGCCGCTGAGGCCAGAGGCTTTGCAGAAGTTGACAAGGTACTTGAGAGAGAAGGTGAGGGCGACGGGCTCGGTAAGGCTGATCTCGACGTTCTTCTCCTCGTGCTCGACGTCGGTGTGCTGGCGAAGGGTGACGGAACCGTTGCCGATGTCACCAGTGCAGGCGAACTTCACACCCTCCTTTGTGCACTCGATGGAGACTGTGCTATGTGTTAGCGTGATATGGTTGAGATGTTTGCAGGTTTGACAAGCTTACCAGACTCCGACAGGGCAGACAGATCCCTAGTGATCTTCGAGAACTCCGAGCTGGGCATGGAAATAGTGGCAGCGTACTCAGTGTCCGGGATACCCAAGTGCTCCTGGTCAATGTCCATGAGCTTGATGTCGTACTCGCTGATCCTGTCGCTCTCAGCGCTCTCGAAGACCAAGTTGACGACATCAGGCGCGTCCTCCGCCTTGAGGGTGAGGATGTCTTCGTTTTGTGCGCAACGGAGGACTTTTGTGAGGGAGGTGAGGTTGATGCCGAGGGCAAGGTTGCGGTCGCAGCGGAAGGGCGAGAAGGATTCGGACTTGAGCATCATGGAGACGAGGGCGACGTGGGAGTTGTCCATGGCCTGGAGCGCAATGCCGGAGTCATTGCAGTCGAAGTTGCAGTCTTGGACGAGGTCCTTGATGGCGTCGACGACCTGTTTGGAGGGTCAGTAGGCGCTAGTTAGAAACGTAAGAGACGCATTGTATCATACCTTCTTCAACAGCTGTGCTTGCTCGAGGCGTGCTTCCAACACTGTGATGGGGTCAGCGATGTTTCTCACCGGTCTTGTGTGACAACGTACTCTTGGGAGATTGTGTGGTTGTGTGTGTGGTATAGAGATCGAAACAAGGACGACGTAAGCGTGTGGCGATCGGGCTGTTGCAGGCGGGTATAGTATGGGCGATGGTGGTGGAGTGTGTTGTGTTGTGTTGGATTATTGCTATGCCGACTTGGAGTTTCGTCTGGCAAATTAGCCCGGCGCGCGTGTCGCGTTAAGGACGCGTGCGAAAGTGCCTGAGCTTTTGGTGGGGCATGATTTCTCCTTTGTTTTGAGAGCGATCTTGCCGAAGCCAGTTCACAAGTGAAGTGTCGCTCGCATAACGTTAGGTCAACATGCTGAGGCAGTACACATGACCAACATGATTATTTAATTCTACTAGTCATGCTGCAGATACTCTCAGCGGTAAACCATGTCCAACCGCATCGATGACCGCTGGCTCTGGCTCAGCGTCGGCCTCAGCCTTATCATCGCCTTCAAAGGCATCAAATACGCCATCACAGACACCGTCCGTCTAACCCAAGTCAAACCCCTCGGTAAAGACCAAGATGAAGAGCTCCAAAGACAGCCAGAAGATTGTACGTCCCCTCCTACCATCCATCCATTCATTCATCTCACAATCACAACCTAACAACCCTCCCAGCGATCCCCATCGAAGTCCTCCAAACCCTCACCACCTCCCCCAATCCCAACATAAGCAAATGCGCCTCCGACATAATCCTCTCCCGCTGCGTAAAAAGCCCCAACCTCATCTCCGAAATCCAAGCAGACGCATCCTCTCCAAACCTCGACCTCCGCCGCAAAGCCCGCCTCGCCTTGAGATTGCTCGGCAGCTGGAGTCTCGGTGGCGACGACCGGGGCCACGCCGTGCCTGCAGGTATGAGAACCGGCGGTTCGACAGGAGCACTAAACCTCTCGCCTTCGATTCTCTCGCAGGAGAATCCTTTCGAGTTCGATCGGGGTGTTTCGCTGCCGCCGAGAATGGCTGCGCAGCTTTATGATCGGGGAGGGGTTGTTGAGTCGTCTAGCAGGAGTAATGCTAATGGGTGGACTACGGCGGGGCTTGATGGGGATGGGGAGTGGGAGGATGATGTTCGGCGACGGCAGAGGAATAGGGAGGCTGTTGTTATGCAGGCTGGCTCTGAGGTGCTGGACGACTTGGAGGAGGATCTTATTGCTCGACCGTCGTAGCGTGTCGTCGAGATGTGTGAGGATCGGCAGTGGTTGTATATTTGGATGTTTCTGCTTCACAATAGGTTTATTGGACCGTGGTACTGTCGGTACTGATGTATGTATATACCCTTGCAGGACCTTTTTATCAGTTTGTTCATCAACTCGTCATACTGCTACACTACGTTCGTCGTTCTCATTCGTTGTTTTTTTGCTCGTCAGTCATATGTTTCTGCCATCCGGCCTCGACATCTGCCTTCATCGGAAGACTTGTCCTCCTCTGATTGCGTGAGACTCCTCCACAACCGACTAAGCCTCTCCTGCCGCCGTAATGGTCGCGGCTAGTCGATCGGCTGTCTTGTCGTCACCTTGTTGGCGGAGTATGCGCTCTGCCTCGACCAAATCGGCCTTCATGCGAGCCACATCCGAGCTACCATCAACTGTACCAGGCTGCTCCACAACAGGCGGCTGCGCACCCCCAGTCCTCATCTTCTCCATCGCCTCCGCCTTAGGCTTAACATCACAAGTTTCTCCACAGTTCCCACACTTCCTCGCCTCCAAATCCCCCTCAAACTCCTGCACCGCCTTCTTAATCTGCGTCCCCAAATCCGTGCAATGGAAACTCTCCTCATGCACCATCGTCCCACAATCCTGGCAATACCACCTCAACCGATCCACACTATCCTCGGGTCTCGGCTGCTCAATCACGACTCCAACAGTATCCGCGAACCGCACGGGGTTGTGCGGGACGTTGCCCGGCAGCAGGAACAGCTCGCCCTCGTTGATGTAGATGTCGCGGAACTCGTTGGTGGTGGGCTCGATGGTCTTGAGCAGCATGCGGCCGGTGTGCTGGTAGAAGAATTCGGGCGTCGTGTTGATGTGGTAGTCGGTGCGGGCGTTGGGGCCGCCGACGATCATGATTGTGAGGGGCGAGTTGTAGATTAGGTGGTTGTTGACGGGGGGTTTGAGGAGGTGGGAGTTTGTTTCGAGCCTGTTTGGTGGGAGTTGTTAGATTGGGTCTGGGAAAGAGGTTGTTGGGTTGAATGTACCATTTGCTGATATTTAGAGGATTTGTTAGAGGTGGTCCTGCTGAGCGGTCCATTTTGGAGGCGTAGGTTGCGCGTTGGATGTGGTTTCGGATGATGCTGGAAGGGATGGAAGTGGCTGTTGCTCTGGGAATGGTACGGCGCAATACTGTGGCAGCTGGCGATCGCAATGAGTACATCGAACAGTAGTAAGAGGTAATGTTTGTGAGAAGGTGGTCGAGAAAATGAGTCGTCTCGATTCACGTACCTTCGACTTTGTAAGACGACGACACAGCAGAGATGACGCCGCTGTTGTCAAATTCCACCCTTACATCCGATAAAGCCGAGGGCGAAGCGCGAACTCCTACCTCATTATTGATGATTACATGTATCTCAAGCTTCTGAGACACACTCTGCAGGTATGGTGCTGCTTCCGATACTGGCGGATGCTGTTCACCATGCAGTGTTTCATCCAGAATCCGATATTGTTGCGGCTGCGGCTGCTGTCCTTGCGTTGCATCTTCCGCCTCGTGAAACCGCCGTTTCTTCTCTTGATGGGCACGAGCGCGCTCGTTATTCTTGACGACGTTACGCTTATTCGGCATGTTACTTCAAATCTGTGCATTGATCTGTCAGTAATGCTCTGACAAAGATACCTTGCGGAGCACGACGTGGCGGATGTCCCCTCTTTGCCCTATCGGAAGTGGACTCACCTTTTGGTGGTGCATCAGTGTCAAGTCCTCGAGAGTAGATGATGCAGGCTGACAGCGAGATGGTGCGCCACGGCGATGGCACGCTAGGGAACTGAGCAGAGCATCATCGTCGTTGCTGCATCAGAATTGTACGGAAGGAGCGAGGCGACGCAAAAAGAAGTCGCGACCGAAAGCATCGTGACTTGCACTATCGACGGCCTCTAATAATACCAGTATCTCCGTCTAACAGGATACAAACCATGATGGCTGGTATACTTTCGCCTTGCGCGAGGAAGCTCACGGCAGACTCGTTATACGCGCTGTGACTGCGTTGGAGTGTGGTGTAGGTAAGCAACCAACAAGCCGACGAGTCGCCATCGCGAGATCAAGCGTGACCACAGCGCGTGAATCACCGTAGAGAAATACAACACAACGAACGAAGAGAACTCGAAAGGTCATTGTGAAAACCGCAAATTTTCGATCCTCGCAAGAGTACATGAACTCGCCCGGTCCACCTTCTCCCTATGATTCCCTCTTCCACCAATACGGAAATCGAGATCCTTCGAAGTTTTACTATTGTCGCCACCGATCGGATGGTTTAACCCACCTTTCGACTGGAGTTGCTGTCCCTGGACCGCTGGTGACATCGGTCAGGAGGCGCAAGAAGTCCCGACCACCACTACCGTCTCGTTCACGGAGAGCCGCTCTATCGACTCGAAGCACTCTCAGACCTCCACCGAATCTGCGCCTGGAGCGAAACCGCGCGTGCCATCGAAACGGTGGTGCGGTCGGCAGGTATCGCTTTGTGGTGCAGGCGGTTGTTCGATGCGATGGGTGCTCGAAGCTTGGGAGTCGCCGTGAAGAGAGGCGGGTTTGTGGTTCCGGCATGCGTCGGAAAAAAAATTGAAACACGGATTGCAAGCCTTTGATGACACGATACGGTACAAGTAGCCGAGACAGCTGGTCGAGAGACTGCTGTCTTGGCGATAGCCGCAAGTCTGAGGCCGACGAGATGATACTTTTGGGGCTCGATCGCTGCTGGTAGTGTGTGAGGATGTGCTCCCGCGTCATACCATGGCCGTAAGTTTGATCCTTCCTTACGGGGCGTCACCATGCAGAAGCTGGGAAGCACCAGGCGAAGACCCAGGTCAGCTGAGCGGTTGACATTCTGAGCAGGCCGATTCCTTCTGACGCAGGAACTGGCTTTGGAGATACAACCATACTTTGGTGGTCTTCGCTCGGCTGGCCCTTGGGATCTTTGTCGAGAGCAGGGCCGCTGATGACATGGCAGTGCGAGTAGCGAAGACGGCCGTCAACTGACGGCCGTGGTCGCGGAAGCCGAATAGTCTGAGGTCTCTCACAACATCCTACAGAGACAGACATGATGATCCCACAGAACAGCAGACGAACAGGAAGAGATGAGACAGTGGGGAGCAACCACCATGCATGTGTTTTGTCGATGCTGACATGTGAGTACATAGTACGACTGAGTGCTTGAGCCAGACCTGAGACAACATGCAAGTGACCTCCACCGCCATCCATTCCACCGCCCGCTCGAAGGGCCGCCAACTGAAAGCAACACTCCAATGTGTCCCGAACCATCACCAATTGCAGCTTTGCGAACCACGAACGTCTCCTCCGGCCATGATCTTGTCCACCGACACTTTCCAGCATCCCACGTCCAAGGAGCCGCATGCCTGTGCTCCGCTCACCACCTCCCCCAGGCTCGAAGTTGGAGCCGTTGCCGTCGATTCGTCGTGCGCGCCGAAGAGGTGTGCCGCGATCATGCTGATGCCAATGACGGTCATGCTGGCGGTCATGCTTGTTGCCGGCGAGATGGAGGGAAGGGAGGTTTTCAGAAACGCCGGCGGCTGTCGTTGTTCGAGGGGTCGTTGTCCGAGGGGTCGTTGTTCGAGGGGTCGTTGTTCGAGAGGTTGTTGTTCGAGAGTTTGTTGTTGTCGAATGATGTTTCGTCGGGAAGACCGCTGGAGTGCAAGCTGGCCGGGCCGGATCGAAAAGTCGTCGGACGACATGTTGTTGTTGAGATCTTGGGGAACGGAGGACTGGCCTTGGGGTGACTGCGAAAGCTGCGCGACAACGGCCGTTGATGACATGGCAAGACGCGAGTAGCGAGCGTTGTGTCCGTGAGGTTGCTGCGCGGGTGATCGCCGACAGAACTGAGTCCGTTTGTTGCAATGCTTTCGGTCGCTTTGGGGCTGGTTGTGGCGATGCGAACTCGAACGATTGGGAAGTAACTCAGAAAAGGTGGGGTCAGCCAAAAGACTGAGTGAGTCGGCCACCCTGGGGTCTGGAAAAGAGAGTCATCACAGGGCCGTTGTGCAATGGCCCTCAGAGAACCTTCGATTTAATTAGAAGTCACCACCGATCGGATGGCTCAACCCACCTCTCGAGTTGCTGTCCCTGGACCGCTGATGACATGGAAGTACAAAGCTGCTCGCATGGCTGCTGTCAAAGTGGCCGTGCTGGCAAACGCTGCAGAAGTCTGAGGTTCTCGGAGTCGCTCGTGAGTCGCTGGCGAAAGAAACATCGAGGGTCGGCAAACCAGCTCCGACTGGTCTTGATCGATGGCATCCGTCTGGGATTGTGTGTCAGCAAATGATCGACTGACGCGTGAGCTGGCGAGTGATCTTGGGGCGATGTTGCGAGTCAGGACTTGGGTCGGTTCGTTGAAGAACCAGAGGGCGGTTTGTTGAAAACACAGCGAAAAATGAACAACCAAGTCAGCCGCCACGAGGGACGGGTTATGGGTTTTCATCATGAATCAGTGAAACACGGAAATCTCGTCATCACAAGGTGAGGTGGTGGGAATGGGGCATGGACTTATCTTCGCGGTGCAGACCATAGTGATCCTTCGATGAAAGGCCGTTGATGACATGACAAGATGAGCAGCGAGGCTGGCGGCCGCAAGGTCTCTGTCTCGTGAAAGTCAGCAGGTCTGAGGCCGATGGAACGAGGATGCTTGTTGGGTCTGGACTTGGGGACGGGAAGGACATGCTGCCGTGAAGATTGGGGAATGGGCTGTGTGGTGGTACCGCAGAGGCATGTCGAGGGACTGTTGTTCGAGGTGATGTGAGAACGAGGGGACATGGGAAGCAGGAGAGGACATGGCTTGGACACGGCTGAGGATGATGAGTTGGAAGTGGGAGAAGAGAGGAGAGGAGAGGAACGGCGGAAGAGCGTGGTTTTGTTCTGGCTGGTCATCTACGGCAAGGCAGTAGCTATACAACCCTAAGAAGCAGCTGCGTGTGAGCTTTGCGGAAAGAACATCTCACGGGTATGGAGAGAGCACAACAGCCCTTAAGGCAAGACCGCAGCACGTGAAGTGCAACACCGCTTTTGTGAAAGCCCAAGATTAATTTTAATGCTATAGAAGCCTTCTGTGTTGGTAGGACACCAAATCTTGCTCAAATATGACCCTTCGCACGACTTCGCTACAAATGATGCTTGTGGAGTACGCTGTAAGTGCTTCCAGCGTGGCTGCAATTGCCAAGGTTCGACCGATGCGCTTGCCCAAGAGAATCGCAACGTACCTACCTACCTAAGGAAGTGCAGTCGCATAGAGCCGTTGCAGAAGGCGGCATCTCTGTTTGGCAAGCGAAAATGCGGCGTCCTCTGAAATTCTGCAAGTGCATTGCAGGTTACAGGCGCAGTGTTTAATTTTGAGCCTACTATCACGAGACGAGATCATGGGCTGAGGACTGTTCGTGAATGTTATCGTTATGCTTTCCCGTCTGCTTTTCCGCAAAGTTCGATTAGCGGCAACAAGCACAGTAATATCGGGCAATTCTGACAAAGACAGGTTGGCAGGAAAGGGCAGTGGAAAGAGGAGATCGTTGTAACGTGATGTTTCTGTGTACTTTGTAGCCACATTGTAGACATTTTCGTGATTCATTCCATGTTACATATGATCATGACTTAGCTCTTGTCTTCCAGATGAAGTATGCACTGATGATCAATCCAAGCACATCCAGTGCGACACCAAACCACAACGCAGACCTCCATCCAACCAAGGGTCCATCTCTGTCGCCCACGTATCTCTCAACGGAGGCTGACATTCCCAAGCCAAGAGAAATGCTATAATTTACCATCGTACTGATCAAGCTGGCAGCAACTCCCTGCGACTCTCGCGGCACTGCGTTCGACATGATGACGGAGCCGGCCGGGTAACTCCAGTTCATAGCGAGGGGCATGATTATAATGCTCAGGAAAGTGTTGATCCAATACGTCTGTTCGACCGGCACGGTTGCGAGGAGGAGCGTTCCGACCAGGAAGGCGGTCATTGCAGCGAACATCACCCATGCAACGCGGATGCGACGAAGCACGAATGCTACGGCCATGGCGCACGCTAGGCCGATGGGGGCGACTGGCACTTTTTGAGCGACTGCCATGAGTGGTGTGAGGTGGCGGAAGCGTGTTTGGAAGACAAAGTAGCCTACTACCCAGATGCCGTGACTATGATAATGTTAGATTGATTCCTTTGTTTGGATCAGAGATCAGTTGTTGCTTACCTTCCCCAGCCGCACGCAATAATGACCAGTGTAAATGCAGCATCGCGATTCAAACCCTTGATCGGGATCAAAGGATACGAAGCGACGCGGAGCTCGATGTAGATGAAGATGCCGAAACAAATGAGACCGAGAACCAGGATAAAAGGAATGTAAGATCTATCCCAGCCGACTATGGGCGCTTCGTTGAAAGCGAAGTTGATCATGACCAAGCCTGAGACACCAGTGAGAGCGCCAGGCAGATCGAACTTGACCCACCACTTCGGCTTCGGAGCAGTACTGGCAGCTGGTCGTCGGGTGCTATCTGCGGGTATGATGAAGAAGCTGAGCATGCTGATGAGAGCGCAAGTGATGGCAAGAGCCCAGAACGACCATTGCCACCAGCCCTTCTCGGCGCAGAGCGATGAGAAGGCGGAGCCGGTAACCATTCCGATGGGGCCCATGCCACCGAAACAGGAAATGGAGAAGTTCCGCTTGAGGCCCATAGGAAATGTTCTGCCAATGAGAGCAATGCCGTTGGGTACAATCAGCGCAGGTCCAATACCCTGCATTGCTCTGCCTCCGACCAACATGGTGTAACCGAGATGATCGCTGAAACCGCAGAACATTGACCAGATTGCAAACCATAGCCAGCCAAACATGAAGATGCGCTTGTGACCGAACATGTCTCCTAACCGACCGGCGGGTAGAATGAGAGTGCCCAAAGCCATACCATAAGCTGCTGTGGCTAAACTGAGCTTTGCATAATCGGCTCCCAGGTCCGTGCCGATAATGAAGCCTGGCGCGATGGTTTGTGATAGTCCCGCAAGGGTGAGAAGCTGCGCCAGGCAGACGTTCATGACAAAGAGGATTTCGTGTATTCTCGACATGCGTATTTCCGGCGCAGGCATAGGTGGTTTCGTTGGTGACGAAGAGGGCGGCGTTCCATCTCTGGTCGTAGGGTATGACGAATGATAGGCCACATCGAAGCCTTTTTCGTTGACAGAGTCGGGACTGATGGGACTTTGATCGTCCCCGATGCGGTGCTTCTCCACGAGCCCGAACTCGCCGGTGTCATTGTTGCGGGCCAGCGCAAAACCATTCCACACTGTGATTTGGGAGTTCTTCAAAGCTCTCTGCCATTCTTCGGGGACTTCATTCTCATCGACGTAGATATATGCATGTTTGGGGAGACGTGTTGGTGGGATGACTGCAATTTTTGACTTTGGATGTGGAGGTGTTGGCGCCCCCCTCGACGCTATGTACGTCCGCTCCGTTCCAGACGGCGAGGGTGGTCGATAAGTGCTGCTGAGGATCTTAGAAGCTGCCTCGACGACATCTGTATGCCTGGGGCCGTGCAGGCTGGCTGATCGTGAAGGTTGGGTGGTACTCATGGCTGAGTGTGCTGACTGGCAGCGTGTATGGACCATCTTCTCGGGATAAGCCTGTCTATATGATGGGTGCCAAAGCGGTCACTTTGTGATGCCAAGTGAATAGCGGGATCTGTAACGGGTGGATCCTGTGGAGAACAGAACGGTCAGGACAAGCAGAGTCGTATGTCTCACTGTGAGAAAACCAATCTCTGTAGAACCTGTACCACGAATGGGGGGCCTAAAGACTTTTATCTATCGCCGTCTTGCTAGGAAAACGCCTATAGATGCAACGTCGGACATAAGGGTCGGCTCTCACAGCCCCACTGTCAGTCGATAGCTACGTGTGCGACGCATGTGTCCCTCATGTTTGCAGAGATACCCAAAATGGAAACTCCGCATGAAAGACAGGTGGTACAGAATCTAAAGTTGCAGCTCGCACATGCAAGGCACGACGGAGAGCGGCGCCTATAGAGCCCGATTGCAGCGGGGAGTTCCCGAAGACCTATAACAGCAAGTGATGGACCGGGAGATCACCATCAGCCATTGGACGGCGTCGATCGCGTTCCTGAGCTAGGGAGCTTTGGAAGCTCATCTTTCCACAGTTTCGGTTCTGCCAAAACGGCTGGGATGGAGCAGCCAACGCGTCTTTGGCCTTATACACGTGAAGGCGGCTCTCCAGTGCTTGGCGAGACTGCTAGCCGTGTCTCAGGGGTGCATCATGCATGAACGTGGCTCTGGGACGCCAACTGGGCGATGTCTCACCGCCAGCTAAGGGAGTGTTATCAATTTCAGGGGAACATCATCTGATTTTCCAAGCTGAGGGGGCCGGGAAGTGTATAGTACGAGGAGTGGATCGCATGTTGCATCCGCAGAGCCGGAGGATTGCAGCTGATAACCGTGCAGCACATTGCTTGAATTCACTGCGTAGTTGGTGGGCATTTGCTTATCGGGAAGAGGTGAAGCCAAAGATAGGAGGGAACGCGAAAGAAGGTGAAAACAAGCTTCATCTTGGCGTCCAAGCTGTGGTCGATCACTTCTCCGGAAGCTTGGAGCCGGAACGCAGCACGATAGAACAGCCTTATAACGATCAATGCGCTCAGCAGTTTTGCGGGGCTCAAACATTGTATACGCCGGGTCACCGATGCTCAAATCACAGCTCTTCTGCAAAGCCGACAAAACGTGGTTGAGGTCGGACGCAGACGTCAGCCAGAAGATCATGCCAGTGGAGTGGGTCGGGACACGGGAGACGAAGCAGAAACAAGACGATCAAATCTCACTGGCAGGAATATCTTTCGAAGGTTCGCCAACCGTAATAGACGGTGTGAAAGAACTGGGATGCAAGCGATTTCAATGCCGCCGACTTTCGTCATCGTAATGGTTCTGCCGGCTCTCATCACACGTGGGACCGAACGGGCTATGAGCATAGGAACGATGTTCGGACCTCGTCATTGGGATCAAACCGTGTTCGTGTTGCCGAAGATGGGGCGGAAAGATGACCGTCGAGCCCCGTCATCGGAAACAATTACTGAGACCTGCCAAATACATTACGTCGAACTTCATCTGCCGTTTATCGCGAAATTACGGAAGTGTGAGGATGTTGAGAAGGAGCGTAGTTTCAGTCTAAGCAATCCTTCGACACCATTGAGACAAGCTGCCTCACCGATTCAATTGCAAACCCGTTCACCTGTACGTCCCATTCTGCTTCTGCGGCCACCTATCCAGCACAACCTCACTGCCAGTAAGCTCGAACTCCCAAGTATCTTGCGCCGGCACATCTATCTCAAATCTGTACGACCCGGGGTACAAGATCTGATTGCCGCTCTCATCGTGTCTAGCTAGTGAGCCCAGTGTGATGTTCAGTTGAGCGACCTGCGAAGCCGAAGGGTCGAGATCGAAGAGTCGCTGATACGCGACCAAAGACTTCCGGGGTCGTGGGATAGGGCCGAATTCGCCTGCTACGAAGGCCAGGGTGACAAAGTCAGAGTCGCGAGCGCCGGTGTTGGTGACGTTGACGCTGAGGGAGATTGTTGAGTCAGAAGGTAGAAAGGGACAAAGCTCGACATGGTTGTATGCGCTTTGGTCGCAGGCATCGATCAGCGACTGAATGTCGAATGTGGTCTCGCTAGGGATGGCGATGGCAGCGGTGAAGTTGGTGTAATGCAATCCGAAGCCGAATTCGACGACAGCGTCGTCGTACCACTTGTAGGTGCGTCCAGGGTTGCCAGTAGTACTATCCGGGCGCATGTTCATGTCTGTCATAGGCACTTGTCTCGCGTATGCTTCGGGATACTGTGTAATTGGCATGCGAGCGGCAGGGCTGATCTTTCCAAGGAGCAAATTTACTAGAGCCTGTCCACCGAACATTCCGGGGTAGCCGCCCCAGATGACAGCACTGATGTTCGGATCGTTGAAGAAGACACTATCATCGACTTGCTCTCCCATGTGTGCAACGACGGTGAGGATGCCGGTGCTGGCGGCGATGAGCGCGCCATCAGGTTGCATGTAGTCCCAGTGGAGAGTGTTGCGGTCCGTCGTCTCCTCGGCACCCTCATTTGTGGCATCGATGTAGAGGATGAGATCAGGCTGAACCTCTTTAGCACGCCTCAGAGGTGACTCGTACCACGCGACAACTTCGATGTTGACGTTGGTCACATTGTTCAGCGCCATCCAGGGTGATACCAGGGTTCTCGCCGGGCCAGCATAAATACCTTGGAGCTGGGAAGTGGCATTGATCCAGCCTCCAGACATTAGGATAGTGTAGTTGCGGTCTTCGGGGATCGTAATGGGCAACGTGCCATCGTTCTTGAGTAACACAAGACCCTCCTCGGCACTCTTTAATGCGAGACTCTCGGCGGCTTCGGTAGCAACGTCTTCCCAGCCCAAAGAGCGCCAAAGATGTTCAGGAGGATCGAAATAGCCGCTTTTTGTCAAGGCAGTGTACAACCTGAGAAGAGATTGATCGATAGCGGCTTCGTCGAGCAGGCCTTGCTCAACAGTGGACTCCAAGAAAGTGGGGAAGTACCAGCCGCATTCGAGATCAGCACCCGACTTGATGGCCGCGGAGACGGTCTGTTGGCGGGTGTCGGTGTACTCGTGATCAGTGAAGATGTTTTGCACGGAGGTACAGTCGGTGACAATGTAATTCTCATCGGCAGTCCAGTTCCAGTGGCCACGGAGAACAGTGTCGATCATATATTCGTCGGCGCACTGAGGCACGCCGTTGACAGCATTGTAAGCACACATGATGGACGCGACCTTTGTGTCTCTGGCACACTGAACGAATGGCTGCATGTAGTAGCTCGACAAGTCATGATCGCTGACAATGGCATCGAAGCCGTAGCGCGTGTTCCCTTGCCAAAACTCCATGTCGTAAGCCGTGTAGTGCTTGCATGTTGCGATGGTCTTGTAGTGCTCCGGGCTATGCCCGCCTTGCATGGCTGCGACATAGTTTTTGATGTAACGCTTCACGACGTAAGTGTCTTCGCCCGGTGTTTCCTGACCACGGCCCCAGCGAGGATCCCGGAATGGATTGATGTTAGGCGTCCAGAAGTCCAGTCCAGCCATGTTGGCATTGTTGTAGGCGCGAGCCTCAGTACTGATCACGTCCGCGACGGCATAGATCAAAGCATCGTCGAAAGCCGCAGCCATAGTGATGGGCTGCGGGAACGAGGTTGCATAAGACCATTCGCCAGAATCATTGAAATTTGTGCCTGGAGCACTCGCGAGGCCATGAAGAGCTTCGCCCCACCAGTTGTAAGGGAATATTCCAAGCCTCTCGACTCCGGGAGACCAATTGTTCGTGATATTGATCTTCTCCTCGAATGTCAGAGCATCGACGAAGGCTTGGGCACGTTGTCGCGCTGGAAGAGTCGTGTCGCAGACGGAGTTGTTGGCCAATGGCCCATTCTCGCAGTCCGGGTACTCATGGGTGGCAGAGGCTAGTAGAGGGTACGCCGCCAGTACAGCAAGGCTTGAGGCGATGAAAGAAGCCATGTTGTCAGCCACAATACTTTCACTGAGTTAGGGCTTGCAACTTAGGACATGCACGCATCTCAAGGGAGTACATATAACATCTCCTACAGTGGGGTTATTAGGCAGTGGCAGCACGTTTTGCGCTGAGTACTCAGACCAGATAACAGCCAGAATACCATGCAGCGCTAGATGACGATGCTTGGTGTATACGAGCATTGGCGCTGACGTTGTCCGTGAAATGGACACCAAAAAGCTCGATCTGCCCGACTCGTTTGCGAGGATCTCCAAGCATCAAGGTTCGGTGAAGTCGGTTGTCGGTTGCATGATCAATGCCAAGCAGAGGCTAGCTATTGCCTCCACTCGTTGCATTTTTCACCGAGCAGGGTGATTGGTAGATGACCAGACAAGAAATGGGAGGTTGATGTAAAGTGGTAGAGTTGGTGCGGGGACATGTCTTGGTAAGAGTCGAAGTCTGAGAAGCAAAACTGTTTAGCCTGAATCGATCCGGGGGGTTCTCACGATAGATCAACGATGGCGTCTTGCTGGCAACCACGAACAGCATATCTGCAGCGCGCCACTTCTTCCGTCGAGAATGTTGTTTGATAATCAGGAAATCGAAGGAGGAAGGAGGCCCAGGATTTCATGTTGTTCAATGTTCAACATCTCTTGGGTCTTGGGGTAAGTAGGGTTAGGAAGGTTGTCGATTTTGTCTGCGTTGAATAGAGATCATGAGATTGAGACCTGCAATCTTTGCAGTTATTGTAGTGTGTTGCATAAGAGATGCTTAGAGTCATAGCTAGCGGTATGAAAAAGCAGGCGTATCCCGTTCGCGAACGTACCTCATGTTGCTCGTGCTGAATGTACATTGTTTCGAATTCACATGTATTGTGAAAGATAAGCAACATCTTATCCTGGGGTCATCAGGCAGCGCATCAACACAAATCGAAAGAAAAAGTCAAACAAAAACTACCGCGGAAGCCCCGATATATCCAAATCAGATCTTGGGGTTTGATTGCAGAACAAACTGCGGTCGTCCATTGCCAAAAGCACAATTCACCAAGCATGGTGCCATGTCGATCACGTTCGTCTCATGACATTCCAGAACGGGCGTCTCTCGAGGTGCCAACCAATGTCCTTGACATGCTCCGTGAAGAACACCCTGCGACGTACCTGCACGTCGCGAAGTTCGGAGAAGCGCCGGTGCAGGACCAGATCACGGATTTCTTTGTCCACGTAACTCGCCACAGTCACCGTGTCAACATCGTCGAGGACTCTGAAATGTTGTAGTGACTCCGGTAACAATTGAAAGAAAGGCAAATTTGGGCCTGTGGCAAGCATAACTTCAGTGACCGCCTCTTCTTCATCGTACTGACCGGACGTCTTGCTACCATCGCGCTGAGCTATATCATCGTCGCCCAAGATGCTCTCGGCCCACATGTCTTCGATGTCGTAGACGCCGCCATAGCCGTGTCGATTGCCTCTGAAGAGTGCATCCCCGTAAAAGGTGGCACCGAGTTCATCGTAATACTGATGCTGAGCCACCAACGCGTCAAGAGGTACAGCGAGATAGAGTAGTTTGCGCAGAGAGCTGACGTTCATCAAACCTGGAGCGGTGGGACGTGATAGACTGTCGTAACGGAACTTGCGCAAGTTTGCTCCATTTCGACTTAACGCCTCGCCAATCTCGGACCAGGAACTCGGTTCGTCGTCACGGAAGATCTCGGCCCGCGTCGTCAGGTCGAGAGACTCGAGGAATGGACAAATTGTGAGAATGCAGCGGATATTTCGCTCATTGCACGCAAAGGGCAGACTGGTGATAGTCAAGGATTTGAGGTTGGACATAAAACTCCTACCAGAGCTTTTTGGGAGAAATCCGTCGAAAATCTCGATGGATTCCATCTTCGGTAAATGTGTAATCAACTCGATCCAGTTATGAGCGCGCCGTTTTGGCTGCGGATCCAGGTCTATGTCGGTCTGAGAGGGTGCCTGTATCGCTAGGGTGCGTAGATTTGAGAGAGGGATGCGTGAGGACGCCGATTTATTGCTCCTGAACAGAGTGGCACAGCTTCCCACAAGGGGGACGGGCAGTACATGTTCGATCTTCACATTGTCCTTCACAACAAGTTTTTCCAGGTTGGTGCAAGAGACCACAGCCATTGCAGCGAGAGGGGAGTTTTGCCCCGAGATACAGAGTTCACGGACGTGATCTGCCAGCTTGGGCTGAGTGATGCAAAGCTGCATAAAGGGGAAAAGCTGATCGGCTTCGATGGTCTCATAGTAAACAGCCCGTGCTATTCGGCAGAGACCTCGACTCGCCTGCATACAGGACGCCAAAGTCCTTCTGCACGCTTTGCTGTTGTCGTGTTGCTTCTTGTTGACCAATGCGGCAGGGTCGGAGTAAGGTCCTTGGACGCGTTCATCGTTTCGCTTGGGCCAGACGTACTCTAAGCCCCTGATGGGACCTGTTGAAGGTCTTAACCACGACATTACCTGGGCGAGTAGTTCCTCAGGAAGAGACGGATTGACCATGACTGTATTGCTGCGGGATTGCAGCAGGCGCCGAGCAGGTGCTGATCTGTGGATATGAGCTGGTGACGGACAAGTGAGAGAGAAGAGAAGTCTTTTCTTGTGTTGGCTGAAGGTTGAGATCACTGTGCCTCTGGTACTTATATTATGGCACAACAACTATGCAAGCTGAGCTGGGCCAGGATCGCGTTGCTACGCGTACCCAGACGAGGTGGTGAAACCTATCAAAAAGCGACAGGTCACATCTTCGGTGGCAGATAAGACTGTCGACTATCCGGCGAGAGGGCAAGCCGCGCCATCGAAAGACACACTTGTATCGTCGGTGTACAAATCGTGCTCGGCTTCATCAAACCTGCATATAGGCGCCATTGACATACCCTGAACCTGGCGACTGGCACCACTGTAGCCGCTTGGCTAGCCTCTTCAAGAGAAATGTGCTGCGAGTCCCTGTAGGATGAATCTCAGCGGCACGGTAGTCAGGAGCATGCCGTAGCTACACATCGAAACTAAGCGGTATGGACAATCGTGAGCATGCCTTAGGATCCGTATACCTGCGCATGCGCATCTCAAAATGTATTGGACTTGAGAAGTGTGAAGATGGAGGATGGTGCGAGGCGGCTTCCATGCCCAAGGCCCCATTCGGTCAACCTCACAGCGATCCAAGCGTCATGTGACGTCGTGAAGCAATCTGGGGAAGGAACGCGTTCCACCGCGCATTGAACTCTCGAACCCTCAATCTACTCTTGCGCCAACCCAATCCCTCGATATCTCCTACCACAAGACGAAAGTCCAACCCGCAACAATGGGCGCCCTCGACTGGCACAAGATCCCCTCCTCGCTCTCCGAACTCTGCATAAACACCACTCTGCGCTGCGGCCAATCCTTCCGATGGCGCAAAAACGACGCCGGAGTCTGGTCAACGTCGCTACACAACCGCATCCTCTCCCTGCACCAAGACTCTGAATACCTCTACTACCGCGCAACATTCCCCTCGCCATCCTCCCAAACATCAACAACAACCCCCGTCCTCCCCACCCCACCAGCTTCCCACGCCCCCTCCGTCGCCGGCGCAGACCAATCCGACACCGACGACACCCCGGCCCTCGTCCACCACTACCTCAACCTCAGCCCAAACCTCACCGCTCTCTACACCCAATGGTCCGCCGCGGACGCCAATTTCGCGAAAAAAGCGCCCAAATTCACCGGCGTGCGCATCCTGCGGCAGGACAGCTGGGAAGCGCTCGTCGGCTTCATCTGCAGCAGCAACAACAACATCGCGCGGATATCGCAGATGATGCACAAACTCTGCCTACACTATGGCCCTTTCCTCGGGACTTTAGACGGCGAGGTTTATCACGATTTCCCGCAGCCGCGGGATTTGGCTAAAGATGGTGTTGAGGCGAATTTGAGGGCGTTGGGTTTCGGGTATAGGGCGAAGTATATCTGGAAGACGGCTTGTATGGTTGTGGAGAGGGAGGAGGGGTGGTTGGATTCGCTGCGGAATCCGGAGGCGCCGGTGCTGGGTGTGCCAGCGGCGGAGGGAGGGGAGTGGAAAGCGCAGGGTCGCGATGGGTATCGGGCTGCGCATGAGGCGCTGATCGCATTACAAGGTGTCGGACCTAAGGTCGCAGACTGTGTGTGTTTGATGGGCTTGGGATGGGGCGAGGCGGTTCCTGTCGATACACACGTGTGGCAGATCGCGCAGCGGGACTACAAGTTTGGGCGCGGGAAGCATGCGAGTTTGACGAAGGCTACGTATGATGCTGTTGGGGACAAGTTTAGGAGTTTGTGGGGCAAGGAGGCGGGGTGGGCGCATTCGGTGCTGTTTACGGCGGATTTGAGGGCGTTTAGTGAGAGGTTGGTGGCGAAGATTGAGGTTGTGGAGAAGAAGGAGAAGGAGGAGGGTGTTGTTGGGAAGAAAGAAGAGGATGAGGAGGATGCTAAGGTGAAGGAGGAAGAGGTGGAGGAGGAAGTTGTTGCGAAGGTTGAGAAGGTGGTCAAGAAGCGCATCAAGAGGGAAGATGAGGATGGGGAGAAGGATGTATTGGCTATTGAGGGCACTGTCAGGAGGAGCAAGAGAGCGAGGAACAACTGAGCTCTTGCGGTATGGCTGTTTCGAAGTGAACAGCCGCATGACACCTCGCTATAAGGCTGCTTTGAACGATCAAACCGACGGTGTACCCCACAGACCACTCTCGACAAGGTTTCTGGACGATATCGTCCAACTATGCCGTCGCGACTGAGACCACACCTACAATCTCCCTTCGCTGGGGTGAGGTCGTCACTGTCGTTGTACTGGAATTCAAAATCTCCGTAATTCGACAGCCCTGAGAGGAGGTAACCGCACAGTACAGGAGACTCGCAGAACGATGCAGAGGGACAGATCAGACGGTCGACAGCAGACCGGAGTAGGATGTGCAATAAGCACGCATCCCGCTTACATCCCAAGCACCAAGTGCTACAGCTTTACTGGCCTTTTGGGCTCGTACCATGAAGTACAGGCATACTTATGATGAAGCCGACCAATGAGATACTGTTCTTGATGCCTATCGATCTTAGTGGTGCCTATTGATTTCAGGAGCAACCACAATAGACGATCATATACAGAAATCAAGCAAGCAATCAAGTATATAAGCACTACCCTACCTATACAGTCCATCAGATATCAGGTGCAATGTGGGGCGGGATCGATCTCCCTAGCGCGAGGTCAGTCCAGAGTTTGGGCTGGTTCTATTTAAAACTCCTTTCCTCCCACGCGGTGCATCTATTCTTGTCACCAGTGACGTGCGAAGCTGTCCCACGCGACAAACTCACTATACCAGAGATCGATAGCCGTATCGATAGAGAGATCTACGCGATAAATCTCTAGCAACCGACTTACTCACGCGCCTGGTGCGCCTTCGTCGACTCGCTGGGCTGAAGGAAGAGCAAGACAGCGATCATCCCCGGGCGCATCCCAACTTGCGCGCCGCCGCCCTCGCTCCTCGCATCACCGACACCACAAACCGCCTGCACGCCCGTTACCCTACCACGAGGCAGCTGCTGGAGGCTTGGAACGCGTGCTACTGCACAAGCGCGCCGTTTCTTTACGATCGCTGATTATTACACCACGCCCCTCTGCTATACCCGTACACACGCCTCAACTTCGCTCACACGTAGCGTCGCTCTACACACGCGCGCGCCATGGGCCGTCGCAAGATCGAGATCAAGCCTATTAAGGACGATAGGAACAGGTGAGTCGTGCTGCTACTGCTGCCTCTGTTATGCGCGTCTGAAAGCATACTGACTCTATCTCCTCTCAGGTCGGTCACGTTCCTCAAGCGCAAGGGCGGCTTGTTCAAGAAGGCGCATGAGCTCTCCGTGCTATGCTCCGTCGACGTCGCTGTCATCATCTTCGGCCACAACAAGAAGCTGTACGAGTACTCGTCGGGCGACATAAACGAGACGATAGCAAGGTTTCAATATGTGAGTAGCGCGTGTGGTCTTGGATGTTCACGAAGGAATGCTGACGCCTGAATAGTACGGCGCCGCACACGAACACAAGGGCCCGCAGGACTTCGCCGACAAGGGAGGCGACGATGATGAGGACGACGAGGGCGGAGAGGAGGATGCAGGAGACGCGAGAGGCACACCCGGTGTGGATCACCACCAGCAAATGATGCAGCAGCAGCAACACGCCGGTCTTCAGCATCATCCGGGTCTGCAGCACGTAAGACATGGCACACCCCAAGGCTCGCCGCCCATGCCCAACGGTGCAATGCCACACTTCCAACGAGGCCCTTCGCCACTGCCGCCAGGAATATCGCGTCCGTCTTCTCGAACTTCGCAGCATCCAATGCAACATCCACAGCAGCACCCTCCGCAACACCTTCGCCGTACAAGCTCGAACCTCGTCCCACCTGGCCATCCACAACATACTCAAGGACCGCCGCAGCAGCCCACTTATGCCTACACACCAAATCAGCCTTTCTACAACCAACAAGCTGCAGCGCAGGCGCAGATGCAGCGTCCTCCACCGCCAGCCTCATATCCGCCACCATACCCGAACCAGCATCCTCAGCACCCTGGGATCGCGCAGGCCATGATGCAGGACAACCGTAGACAATCCATGCCGCCTGCATTCCCACCCCACCAACAGCAGCAACAACAAGGCCAGATGCACCAGGAACCCTCTCATGATCATCTACAACCTCCACCCCAGCGTCAAGGCATGGCGTCTCCGCAGCCTCAGCAACGGGAACAACCTGTACCCGGTCCCTCTCCGCAGCCTCCACAGCACCATGACTTCGCTAGCCCACCTATACCGCAACCGAAACCACTTCCAGCACACGCCAAACACAATAGTATATTCACGCCTATTGACGACAGTAGGTCGTTATTGGCTCAGCATTGGGGAACATCAGGCATGATGGAGCATACGCGTTCAGAACCAATGATTAAGCTGGAAGATGGTGGACCGCGTCCTGCGTCGATTGATGTGGCTGCAATGAACCGCGACAAGGTAAATGGGCTGTCACCCAAGCCACCACCTGCTCGAGCTCCGCATCAATCTCCTCAACAACCCAGTCAACCTCAGCCACCTCAGCGTACAGCAAGCACTTCGAGTGTCCCCATCATTGCTCCACCTACACGTGCAAGCACAGCTCCTGACGCCAAAAGGCCTCGCCTGAAGGTACAAATTCCAAGCGAAGCATCCGGAGATGAAGCTGCTACAGCCGATTCCGATGCGGCCAGCTCCTCACAACTACATCTCACCACCGGACCACAGCAGCAACAAGGCCAGCATTCACACGTTGTTCTCCCACCGCCATCTCCATCCACGAACACCCTGCTCAGCGCCGGAGCTCAAGGCCCGCCAAATCCGTTTGCACGCCCGGCTCCGCCCATGAGCACGAATCCCCACGCCGCCAACCGCGAGAACATCGAAACACCCATGACCGCGCTACCATCTCGCTTCATGCAAGAAATGCTACCTAGTCCATCGACATTCTATTCCGACTGGGGCTTCGGACGCTCGAACGACAGCAACATGCTACCCAGCCCGCTGAATTTCCAAACGCCAGTCGTAGGCAACGGATCAGGCTGGCGAGAGGAGGACCGCAAGAGGGCTGCAGAAGAAGAAGCGGGAGCTGCAGACGCGAAGAGGAGTAAGAGTTGAAGATATCAAGAGTGATTTTGGCCGGCAGATTATGTCTCTGTGTGGCAATTTTTTTTTTTTGCTGATGATGAAATGGGACCGGGATCTATCTTTCGGCGACTCCTTTTCTTCTCGGTTGATGTGTTCTTTTCTGGGGATGGGGAAATAATGATACCACATAGTTTTTATTGAATGGAATTCTTCTTGGATAACGATGCTTTTTGGAAGGACGTTCTTAGGGCCTGGCTTGAATTCGGCTCACGAGTTGTGTCCAGGACGGTCTGGGGACCAAGATACTCAAGCCTTTCATCAATAATCATGACCGCCTGTACTACCACTGCGTAGCGAGGCACGTGGGTTATTGACTTATTCCAGAAGATTCGCGAGTGAGCGCGCGTCCATCAATATATATCGGCTATTCAGGCTATACCAAATTACCAACACTGTCTCTACGCGAAGACCTAACCATCCAATCTCGCCTCCGGTCAATTACTGCTCAAAGCTGCGCAGACCGGTTCCTCCGGAAGATCTTAGAAGATGAGAATAGGCCCAGACGCGAGCAAACAATGCAATCAAGCACTTTTAGTGCGCTTTAACATCCACATCCTCGGCTTCGACGGCTTGCCAATCTGGTTGTTGTACTGATAATCAAATTTTAGGTTTTGTGGCCCCAATATAAGCGGCTTTGGGCGGCTTGGTTTGAAACGCGCTTGGGGCTTCTCAGCCCTGTAAATTCGCTCATGGGTCGGGGATGAAGGCCGCTTTGGGGGATGGGTTGAAACGCTTGATGCGTGTGAGAGGTGAAACTCAGTGTGCCACGAGGTAGTATATGTGAGGGTTAAGCAGAAACTCGCGTCCGGCTAATATACAAATGAGTTACGACACTTTCCAAGTGACGTGTGTGTTTCTGGCATATTCAGTCGATCACCAAGCAATCCCAGTCGATCGCTGTTTGGCATTCTAGACTTCCTAGTTGACGAACTTGCAGGGTTGCGTGTTGGCGAACCGCTTTGCCCTGGCTTTTAAGCTCATACAACCATGTCGCAGGTCGTCTAATTGAAGCTCGCTTAGTAGCTTATGGGCGGTAAACAAGCCTCCAGACACTCTCCGGGGGCTCCTCTTGATCATTTCCTAATGTACGCCATGATGCGACATGCGTAGCCACAGCCCCATAGGGCCATAGTGATCGAATCTCTCTCCTCCAGACATTAAGCATCCTTCGTATATAACACCAAGGCCCTCACGTTTCTCTTAGCACTTCTTCTTTCTTGCTCCAGCCTTTCAGCGAACCACCACACTCTTTTTTCGGGACTTCTTTGATTCTTTTATCAACTCACCAACTGCATTCATTCACTCTTTCAAATCAAATCAACCATGAAGTCGACTTTCTTCGCTCTGGCAGCGATGGGCGCCGCTGGCTCGGCCTCCGCCGCTGTCTCTGCCTACGGCCAATGCGGTGGCCAGGGCTTCTCTGGCGACTCTACCTGCGTCTCTGGATACACTTGCCAAAAGCAGAACGACTGGTACTCCCAGTGCATTGCTGGCGCCGCCGCCAACACTCTCAGCAAGGCCGCTTCTACAAAGGTGGCTGCTTCTTCTTCTTCTTGCGCGGTTAAGTATGTCACTAAGCCTCTTTCTGAAAAGCCTGCCGCCACCCAGGCTGCTTCCAAGCCGGCTTCCACTCAGGCCGCTTCTAAGCCTGCTGCTACCCAGGCCGCTGCCTCCAAGCCTGCTTCTTCTGCCGCTGCTCCTACCAAGGCTGCTGCTTCTTCTTCCGCTGCGGCTGTCAAGCCTGCTGCCGCTGCTGTCACTACCGCTAGCAAGGCTGCTGGTAGCGGTGTCCAGTACGGTGGTGTCAACGTAAGTTTGTTCCTGGAGTCCTTAGAATCGATCGACCAACCACTAACACATCCCACAGATCGCCGGTCTCGACTTCGGCTGCGGTACCGATGGTACTTGCAACGGTGGCTCCCGCCTCGCACCCGACCAGGACGGCCTCGACCAGATGAACCACTTCGTCAAGGACGACGGCCTCAACACCTTCCGTATCCCCGTCGGCTGGCAATTCCTCGTCGACGACAAGGTCGGCGGCACCCTCAGCTCCGCCAACTGGGCTGTCTACGACAAGCAGATCCAGAACTGCTTGACCGCCAGCGCT
>Ga0265797_10003411_pt1 | contig 25390 bp, 21 predicted proteins | sample P2T30metagenome_FD_192433 | JGI IMG/M metagenome (GOLD analysis project Ga0265797, IMG submission 192433) | Plant litter microbial communities from East Loma Ridge, Irvine, California - P2 T30 | ecosystem: Environmental > Terrestrial > Plant litter > Unclassified | place: USA: California... | reverse complement strand
CGCGGCCGCATACACGATTGACATTTCAACCGGCAACGCGCTCGTCAAGAAACTCGCGCCAATGAACTATTCGCGGGCCATGCACAATAGTGTCGTTCTTCCTAACGGACAAGTCGTCATATCGGGTGGGCAGAGCTACGTGAAAATATTTTCCGATGACCGTTCGGTGTTGATGACCGAGCTCTGGGATCCTAAAACCGAAAAGTTCACGAACCTGAGGGCACTGTCGATACCGCGTAACTATCACAGCTTCTCGCTGCTTCTGCCAGACGGACGCGTGCTGATCGGTGGTGGCGGGCTATGCGATTTCAACTGCAGCACCAACCACCTTGACGCTCAGATACTTACCCCGCCGTACCTGTTCAAGGCCGACGGCTCGGCTGCCACGCGTCCGAGCATTACGTCAGCGCCGAGCCAGGTAAGCTATGCCAGCACTGTGCAAGTCAGGACCGCAGGCGCGGTGAGCGCGTTCGTCATGATGCGGTTCAGCGCCGTCACGCATTCGCTCAACAATGACCAGCGTCGTGTTCCTCTCACCTTCACGGCCACGGATGCCACTACCTACACGCTTCGCATGCCAGCGAATTCCGGAATTGCGCCACCGGGTTATTACATGCTGTTCGCACTGGACGCCAACGGTGTACCAAGCGTCTCCAAGACACAGCAACTTCGTTAAGCATAGTGAGGCCGCAGATGTTCGATGCTTTCAAGACCCCGAGGGTTGGATGGACAGGCTTGCTCGTCGCGCTGCTGGTCGGTCTGAACAATGCGTACGGCGCCCCGGCCCTAGACAGCCGCGGCAAACGCATCTGGAATGGCCAGGAGCCGCTCCCGGGCAAGATTCTCGGCCATTCCTCCGACTTGCCTGCTCCGTTGACCCGGTGCGCGAACTGTCATGCCCGGACTGAGCCGCCGGGTTTGAGTACATCGTTTGAAGCCATTACAGCACCTACCCTCAACCATGCAACGCTGGCGGCAATGCGGTCACGTAGAGGGGGGCCCCCTTTTGCCTACGACAAGACAGGATTCTGTCGCACCATCCAGATTGGTATCGATCCCCAGCAGATTACCTTGGCCCGGACCATGCCACGCTTCAGGATCGATGCAGTCCAGTGCGATGCACTTTGGAGCTACCTGACGAGCGATAAGGAACACCATAATGGAACGCCAAAGTGATGTACCTGCAATGGAACGCCGCCGTCTGATGCTTGCAATGGGCGCATGCCTGTCGATGGCCCTGCCGGTCATGGCAAAAGCTCATGGCATCGGGATCGTCGACCCAGCGATTGCGATCCCGACGGGCTTTGCTGTCTTGCGCAACGATGGCAGACGTATGTTGCTGCGCGATCTGTTGAAACAGCGAAGAACGATCATGCAGCTGATGTTCACCGGATGCGGCGAAACCTGCCCACTCCAGGGAGCCCTGTTTGCCGCCCTCCAGAAGCGGCTTGCTTCAGATTCAAATGGCGAAAACCAGTTGCTGTCGGTGAGCATAAACCCCATGGATGATGCGCGCAGTTTAGCGACCTGGCTTCATCGATTCGGTGCCGGTCGTAGATGGATCGCTGCGGTGCCCGGGGCTAAGGCGATTGATAGTATTCGCACGGCGCTGCAGGATGCCCGTGCCACCATAGGTGGCCATTCGTCACAAGTTTATTTCATTAACGAAGCAGGTCGCCTCATCTGGCGCACCGAGGATTTTCCATCATCCGACATTGTCGTCGAGATCGCTAAGCATAACCGCTGGATAGACTGACGACCAGATTGACGGCATGGCCTCAAGCCTGAGGTCATGCCTACCTACTTTTCGACCATGTAGTAATTGCATTCTTTGATCCTCACCCCCACCATTCCCAGTGTCGCAAGGCACCTTGTGCACGCCAACCAGCAAGACTGCTATCTGTCGCGCTTTTCACGCCTGCGTCTATTCATCTCCGGTATAAGCTGGTATCAGGCCTGTCACCGAACACAGCCTGGCAACTACCCCGTAGTGAATCAGACGCGCATGAACGGCAGAGGTGTCGATCGATTGTAACTGCAAAGCTCCTTACTATCCGATGTATGGCAGTTCATTACGGCATCTTTCACCGATTGCCAGCGACATGTACGAACAATTACCAGTCATAAGATCATGACTGGTAAACGCTAACCTGCAATAGGGTGGGCCGAAATATTGCTGAGACCACTATTTACCAAAAGGGCTTTACGCTCGCACGCGGAAGCAGTTCAAGTCGGGCAACTTAACGCTAACCGCAACCGTAAGTGCCAGGCACGGAGCCATTTAGCTGTGTCCCTACTGCCCTGTTCTAGCAAGCAAACATTACATCAAATATATAATTGCGCAGGATATTGGCAACTCTGCTAGACTAAACATGGAACAATACCATGATAGAGTCTCATGCACTTAAGTACAGCTTCGTGGGACACACTGGCGACTTCAACCTCTCTGTAAGGACACAAGAATGGCAACGATCGATCTTTCAAACTACAACTTGAGTGAGCTTCGGGGGCTTCAACACGACATCGAGAAAGAGATCACTGACCGCCAACAGCAGGAGGTAAAAAAAGCACGCGAGCAAATTTTTTCGATCGCACAAGATTTGGGGATTCCAGTTGACGAACTGCTCGGCGATGTATCAAAAAAGAATACGAAAGCCAAGACAGGAAAGGTGGCAGCACAGTACAAGAACCCGGCCGATAGCTCACAAACTTGGTCGGGCCGTGGACGTCAGCCGAAGTGGGTCGTCGACGGACTTGCGACAGGTAAGAAACTGGACGACTTTCGAATCCAGTAAAGTCAGCTGATCACGTACGTTGGGTGGCTAGGCTGCCCACCTCTTAATTTCGGTTTTTTTAAATTAACACGAAGTTAATCATAGTTAACTTTGACATTGGACGCCGGCTTTACCGGAACCGGTTTCGTCTCGTACTTGCATGCAAGACCGGTGCTGTTCTTCCAGACTCATACAAGGCTAAGCATAGTGAGCTTTGGCGCTGGATGCCTGCTTCATCGGGACCGGTTTGGCCTGGCGCTTGTGCGCCAGGCCAGCGCCTTTCCCTCTACAGGCAGTGACGGTGGAAATGACCGCCATATCCATCAGGTTGACAGCCGCGTTGACATCGCGGTCGTGTAAGGCGCCCCAGCCTGGGCAAGTCAATTGCGCTGCGCCAGCGTCAGCGTTTCAAGCACATGACCGCAACCGGAACACGTGTTGCTGCTCGGGTACCACCGGTCGGTTACGATGACCGCCAGGTCGCGCCGGCTAGTCCATGAGCCGGCGCCTGAATTCAGACCAGCCATGTCGGCGATCGAACGCGCCAGCTTTCGGTCGCGCAGCATGCCTTTAATGTTCAGGTCTTCGATACCGATCGTCCGAAAGCAGCGTCAGCTCGCTAGTGAGCTGGGACAAGCCTTCGCGGCGAAGATGTGCGATCCACTCGTGCAGCCGAGCCAGCTTCAGCACGCCTTGGCCCAGTTGGCCGAGCGCTTCACCTTTCTGCTCCTGTGCATGAAAGGCGATGCATCTTGCCCAGCACGCGTGTCAAGTCTTTCGGTACGCGCTGGCTTCCAGCGCCTGAGCGTGCCCGTCGATACACCCAGTGGGTCTGCCGCCGCTCCAGCTTGCCCATACTGATCATAATCAGGCAGCTTTGTTTAAGTGCCGGCTTTGCTGTTAACGCCCTTATCTCTCCCAGTCCATGCCTTGGCGTATACAGTGGACAACTGAAACGGGTCATAACGAACGCTGTTCATATGGAGCATTCAACAAGCTTTGAAACCATCTTGCACAACGAGAACAAGTTTTTTTGATTAAACTAAGTTGTTTTCAGGACTTGAAAATTTTCCACCGCAATGCCCCGTGGGACGAGCGCTAACGCGTAGATGCCGCAGCCAGCCCAGCGCGGCTTGCCTGGCATTTCAAGTTATGTCACGCGTGCTCGAGCCTAACTTTCGAACATTCAAGTATCGTTGTTTGACATGTCTAAATAACTCAGCTTTGGCGATATCTACAAAATTTCTTATCAAAAAATAATTTTAATTAATAAAAACAATTTATTTTTTCAAATTTATATAGTTTTTCTTAAATTTACGCTTAAAACTAATAGTTAATTTCAATGATTTCCAGTGAACTTTTTCCTGGAGGGAGCACTCTTAGGGATTCCTTGCTTCAATTAGTTTCCCTACAGGAGTCTTCCTTTGTTTCAACACACTCAACGTACTGCACGTTCTAAAACCCTAGCACTGTGTAACGCTGCTGCAATCTCTGCCCTGTTTCTCGGCTGGAACATCCCACAAGAAGCGCATGCTGCCACCTGGCAGCAATGCGCAAGCGAAGGCGGCACTTGCCGCTTGTCTGGCACCAACCAGGTTCGCTATGGTCTGGATGGCCACTTCGTCAGCAAAACCGCAACGGGTAATGTTGCATGCAACAACGCCACGTTCGGCGATCCCTACCCCAACTACGACAAGGTATGTCAATACATGCCGGGTACGGCGTCGACGCCCACCCCGACCCCGACTCCACCTGCCCCCTCGGGGACGTGGACGAAGTGCGCAGACGAAGGCGGCAGCTGCGTTGTGCCAGGTACCGTGCAAGTACGCTATGGCGCCAACAATTCGTACAGCACCAAGACTGTAACTAACTCCATTCCCTGCAACAATAACAGCTTTGGCGACCCAGCCTATGGTGTCGCAAAGACCTGCGCGTACGCAGCAACGTCCGGTGCACCGAGCACCCCGGCACCGAGCGGGAATGGACTGGTAACCGATTCGATCTTCAACGCAAATAGTTTCTGGTACAAGCCGATCCCCGCAAACGTCACGCTGCATTCCAACTCGGCGAACTACGTAAAGGAGTTCCTGCGCCAGAAGAGTGCGTACTACGGTACGGTCACGGTCAACACCTATTCGTATGCCAGCCCGCTCTACGTTGCTGCAGCCGGCGATCAAACGAAGACGGTGAAAATCTGGGATTGTCAGGGTAAGGGCTATGCTGACAGCAATCTGGCTGCGCAATGGTCTGCGGTGCCGATTCCTGCGAACGCCCAGCCGTCCACCGGTACCGATGGTGAAATGACGGTCTATCAACCGAGCTCCAACACGCTGTGGGAGTTCTGGCAGGCCAAGAACGTGAACGGCCAGTGGCAAGCGTGCTGGGGTGGCAAGATGACGAACGTATCGGGTGGTAGCGGCCTCTGGCCGAGCCCCTACGGTACGACCGCGACCGGTCTGCCGTTCGTTGGCGGCCAGGTGACCGCGGAAGAGCTGCAGCGCGGCGAAATTCGTCACGTCATCGGTATCGCGCTGGTCGATCTGGAAAAGTCGAGCATCTTCTCGTGGCCGGCAACCCGTTCCGATGGCTCGAACCCGAACAATGCTGCAAATCGCATTCCGGAAGGCACGCGCTTCCGTCTCGATCCGACTGTGAATGTTGATGCGCTCAATTTGTCGGCCGCCGGCAAGGTCATTGCGAAGGCCGCACAGAAGTATGGTTTCGTGGTCTGGGACAAGGCTGGTGCCATCGCCCTCCGTGCTCAGAATCCGACTTCGTACCTCGCGCAGGGCAAGGCTGATCCATATCCATCCCTGTTCGGCGGAAAGGCCGAGTACGCCGTGCTTGAAGGCTTCCCCTGGGACAAGCTGCAGTTCCTGCCGAAGGACTACGGCAAATAATCACGCTGCTAGGTAGCAATCGGTAAGCAATCATGAAGGGGGCCATGCGCCCCCTTCATGCTTTCATCGACATGGCGGTCACTTTGTTAGGGTCCCGAAGTCATATGCGCCATGATCGGCACGCCCTGGCAAGCGACTGACCGGTGACCGAGATCGCCTTTGTTTCGCTAGACATCGTCGGTGCCCCAAAATCGTCCATCCATCCCACTTTGATTTTGCATTAATTGCTGTGGTCCAACCTACGTCGGGGGGGGCAAGTATGACTACGCTGCAGTGCGATCCCATGGGCAGGCACATGCCGGCCGTTACACGATCAAGTGCGGAAGCGCCGTCCCCATTGGATCGCAGGACGCTCAATCACGACATAGGAGATCCCGGCCGCGAGCACGCACAGGCAGAAGCTGAGCATCAGCCCTGCCAATTCGGCGGCGATGCCGTCGCCGGCTACGCGTCTGGTGACGTTGAACGCCGCCCCGGTGATCGGATTGTGCAAAAGGTAGAAACTATAGGAGATCAATCCCAGGTTCGTCAGAAGCCGGATGCTCCCCGACGCGGCTTCGGGCTGCCAGCGGGACAAGCCGAAGAGAACGACGGAGGTCGCAATGCCTGCCAACGTGAACATGTTCCTGCCCACGATAGCTGCCACCGCAAGTACCACAACGTAGGCGATATAGAGTGCCGTGGCGGAGCGCCCGCGCTTCAATACGTGGTGAAGCGCTACCCCGAGCAGGAACAGGTGCCAGGTTGGCAGGAAGGACGTGTGCCAAGCTGCATTGTCTTCGGCAAGCCGGAACGGCCAAAGTGCGGCGACTGCGCATGCGGTACCTATGACGGCCAGCTCCGCATGGCCAGCCAGCGGGCCGCGCCCAAGCCATCGGGCAAGCAACATTAGCGCACAGAACACGAAGTAGAACTGAACCTCGATGCACAGCGTCCAATACACGGAATTAAGCGCGTGGATCCCCATCAGGTCTTGCATGAACAGCAGGTGTGCCGCAATCGCGGCTGGTTCCGGCAAGATAGCCCCTGCCGCCTCGGCTTTCATCTTCAGCAGCAGGAATGCGAGGGCGACCCCAAGCGATGCGTAATAAGGCGGTGCCAGGCGTACGAGCCGACGTGCAAGAAAGCTTGCGGCAGGCGCCAGGCCGTCGCCGCAGCGCTGTCCAGACATCGCGATCACCAGGCCGCTCAGCACGAAGAACACTGCTACGCCGAGGTGTCCAGCAGAAAAGACAACACTGGCCAGCGTTTCCGGCACCGCGCGGACGAGCTTGTCGATATGGCGTCCCTCGCTGGCATGGAACAGGAAAACCCAGGACGCTGCCAGCCCGCGCAAGATATCGGCTACGGGCAGGCGTGCGGTGCTGCTGCCATTTTGCCGTCCGGTTGTCGGCTGGGGTGTTGCCAGCGCGTTGGATGAAGGGAAATCGGTCAATACCACTGGTTCGGACTGCTCCATGCTTAGCTCCAAGTGAAAGATCGGCGAACCCAAACGCACGAGCGCCGAAACACTGCTACTTCTCGGGCGTGCACAGAAACTTGTTTCCTAGACACGATCCAGCCATGCTGACCCGCTAGGTACGCAAATGCGTCGCCACTTTGAAGGTCAACGGGTTCCTGGTATCGAAACCCGGCTTCCAGCATGGGCGGACGGCGTTGCCAACATGGCGCTGTCCGGACAAGTAAAAATGATAGTTCTGTCATTGGCGCGCCGACCGCTATCGCACATGCTCGGCCATGCTGGCGGCACTATCGGAAAGCGTGTCGACGATCACGATTTGATGGCCTCCACGCAATCATTTCGACACCGTTTTCGTGTAGCCAAGTCAGCAGCGACGGTGCAGACTTCCCTACAGATCCATCGTGGTAGTTCATAAGATTGATTTCAGCAAGAGACGTAACCAGCAGCATGCGGCGACGCCTTGCACCGCTCGGCCACGCTACCGGTATCGGCCGTCGCCCACATCCAGTCCGGCACCCGCAACTGCCGGCCGGTTTGCATGCGCGACTCTAGGATCATCAAGAGCCGACGAAAACCCAGCAGTGCCTACCCTTGAAAGACAAGTGTTTTTGGCTGCCAAAACCGGCGCAATGCTGCGTTGCCACGTGCTTGCAGTGTTCGCGCTGCAGCGTACTCGCCGCCTTGCACGGCATCCAACGCCGCCTGCCAAACCCACAGTTATCTCCAGTCGAGTACTTAGACCGCCGTGGGCGCTACGACCTTGGTTTCGTCTCTTGCCTTTTCGTCGAGCAGATACTCGACACAATGAGCACGAAAAATCCGGCGGAGCTTCGGATCGATGCTCTCGAAGACAAGCGATCGCCCAATCCTGAGCTGATGCCCGTACAGGACCAGGCACAATCCCAGAAAAGCGCTATCGACATAGTCGGCATATCGAAAATTTATTACCACATCGCATTCCATGCTCGTCGCTTCGCGCATGGCTTCACGCACCGGAGACAGGTTCGCCATACCGCGCGGACCGCGTAGCTCAATATAAGTCCGCCCCGGAAAACGTCTCACGTTAATCGAAGCGCTGTCGAATCGATGCCGCTCGGGCGCAATCCTCGCATAGACAAAGCAAGGGAGAACGTGCAACACAAACAGCTTGGCCAGCTCGAGGCCGTCGCCAGCATACCGTCGCCATAACGCGGGCTCCTCCTTTATCCTCCACAGCCATTCAAGCCCGGCCCTCTGCATCCAACGTGGCGCGCGTGAAATCGTTCCCGCGGCTATATTGATGACAGCGCCAAGATGACTGATGATCGGCACGTTGAGGTTATTCTGATTCCTCTGCAGCCAAGCCTGCCCCTTCCTTGCGCCCAGTGCGACGACCAGAAAATCGGGAGAGCAGTGATTGATTTCTTCAATCGTATCAGGATCACTCATCTCATCAATATTTCCGAATCCCGGATACTTGAACCCGACGCAGCGAATACCTAATTGCTCCGCGTTCATTCTAGAAGCAGCGAGCTGACCTGCACCGCTCCCGCCACCAAAAAAGTATACGGACATGCTACGGATCGTGTCCCTGGCCAATTTTTCAAACAACGTCGCACCTGCGACGCGCTCGATCGCACGGACACCAATTGCTTTCGCAAGCCATACGACAGGCATCCCGTCTGGCAACGACATGTCGCTGCAAATTACGGAATTTCGAAAACCCATGTCCTGGCGGCTATTTATCAAGAAATTCAAATTAGGTGTGGACAAAAAACACCGAACGCGTCGCGATGACGCTTCACGCAACTCGAACAAAGCATGCTCAACCGACATCACGTCAATGGGTAGTCCAAAGACACAATAGACATCACGATCGAAATTGGGGGACGGCCTCGACAGCAACGTATTGATGTCCTGCTCAGCGACGTCGTCCGGCGCGTTACTGCGCAGTGCTTCGATTTCGAGTTCCCTCACCATGACTCCTTTCATTTTCATGCGAGCGAGTGCGCCTGGATCGGCCTCTTGAAAGACGAACACGACCTCCAGCATTGCCATCGCAACTGGTCCAATTGCACTGTGTGGAAAAATGTGCACGCGATTTCTGGGCGATTCTAAGAGGCACTTGGAGTGAAAACTTTGCGCTTCGTCACTCTTTTTTACTTTTGCTGAGTGCGTTTGACTGCCAGCAAACGCGGCCACAATTGCCCTTTCTTCTCGAATACGTACAGGTATATTTTGCAGCGCAAGGTAAACCGCCCTGCCTGAAGTAGCACTACGGGCAAATACGATTTCTTTTGACGCAAACGGTCCAAGAACGCTTGCGCCCGGAGACTGAGGGGAACAAGATGCAGGATTCGATGGATAGGAGCCCAGCCAAGATAGAGCTGACGCTCCGCGCAGGTGATCCGATACTCTTATGGGCGGCTGGCATTCTCGCTTGCTATATTCGGTTTGGCAGTGACACTGGCGACCTGACGTCGGTCTACGATATTCTGCTGTATCTGGAATGCTTGCTTGCATATCTGCTTTTTCCCAATCTCGGGGCTTACAAGGCGTGGCACGGACGCAGGCTGGATGCAGTTCTGATTCCGCTTGCACTGTCGTGGGCTGTAATCCTCCTGATCGGGGTTTTTGCGAGTTTTGCTTTTCATTTCACTAGCAAGCTGTCGCGTCTTTGGCTCGCTTACTGGTATATCCTGGGGCTACTCGCACTGGTCGCGTCAAGGCTGGTCTGTTTCGAAGTAACCCGATTTCTTCGCAATAAAGGCCTGTACGGAAAAAAAGTGATCATCATCGGTTATGGTAAAACTGGGCAGGAACTGCACCAGCGCGCCATTGATAATCCCTGGTATGGCTACGAGGTTTCCGCAATCTTTCTTGGGCAAGATCAATCTTCGCAATATGAAAGAGGACAGCCCGAAATGCTGGCGTCACTCGACACACTTGGCAGCTATGTGCAAGCGAACCAGATTGCGGAAGTCTGGCTTACTTTGCCACTTTCGGAAGTAGAACAGCTCATCAGGCTGCGCCAGCTGCTCCGCAACACCCTGACCGATGTTCGTCTGATACCGGACGTCGATCACGTCGAAATCCTCAGCAAGAAAATGGTGCATTTTCTTGGGTACCCGACAATCGATCTGAATCGTCCTGAAATCGCAGGCTTGCAGGCTGTGGTGAAAGAACTATTCGACCGACTATTTGCTGCCGTGGCGCTGGTCGTGTTTTGCCCGGTTTTAGTAGGCATTGCCATCGCAGTCAAGCTGACCTCGCCGGGCCCGGTCATTTTTCGACAGCGTCGGCTCGGACTGAATGGCAGGATTTTCAACCTGTATAAATTCCGAAGCATGCGTAACGACATCCCCGACAACGCGATGCAGGCGACCAGCGATGACCCGCGTATCACGCCATTGGGCCGCATCCTGCGACGCACAAGCCTTGACGAGTTACCTCAGTTCTTCAATGTCTTGCTGGGCGATATGTCGATCGTGGGGCCGCGCCCACATGCAATGCAGCATAACGAACTGTATATGCAAAAGCTCGACCTCTACATGCTTCGCCACCGCGTCAAGCCCGGCATTACCGGCTGGGCTCAGATCAATGGCTATCGGGGAGAGACCGATACCGATGACAAGATGGCGATGCGGGTCCAGTACGACATTCACTACATCAAGAACTGGTCATTCTGGCTGGACCTCAAAATTATTCTGCTGACGGGAATTAAGGGGTGGTCAGGTGCAAATGCATATTAGATGGACCAGCGTTCTTAATTAAATGAAGAATTGCGATAAAAGGCAGCGCAGGGATGCGCTTCACCACGGTTAAGCTACCGTTGCTGCAATACAATGAAATGCCTGGTGCAGCACGCCTATTCATCAACGTTCGCATCATTCTTTCTTTTATCCCTGGATCCAGTCGGGGCTGCGTCGGCCGGCAGCGACACCCCCATCGTCAGACAAATCCCAAGCCTGGCGCTAGCACGTAAGCACCCCAGAACCCGGCATCACGACATGAAATTGAAGGGTATCCATTCGCTACCAGGGTCACTCGGGGGGACTGGCGACCTGCAACAGCAGCGCGGGACAGGCCTGGACCAGGAACCGCTAGCGGCGGATTTTCGTTGTTCAATTAATCTCGATCAACATCCTTCAGATACGTCCTGGTAATCATGTCGATATGTATACCGGCTTACCATGCCGAACCAACAGCGACTGTACCGGCCGCCGCTGCCGGGATATGCGTTTCCACCTATTTGCTCACTTCAGGAAAACGAAGATGTTCTTTGCATGCCCCCAAGCCACCTTTCGAGCCAGCCTGTTCGCCGTCTTTTTGTCAGGTTGTGCCGGTACGTCCAGCCTTCCTGGCCCACGAGAGGGTGTGCCGGACAATGTTGCCGGTGCGGAGTTGACGATGATTACCCCGGAGCTGCTGCACCAGCAAACGGCCGGTAAGGACCGGCAAACAGAACCCGGGATAAGCCAGTTGCTCTCCAAGGCATATGAGCCTTACAAGCTCGGTAGCGGCGACATTCTGTCGATTGTCATCTGGGGGCATTCCGAGCTGGCCAGCAGTTCCGTAGGCGGAGATGACGTACCCACGACCGGCAACACAAACGCGGACTTCGCGGGGCCGGCCGGGTTCGTCATAGACGAGCGCGGCATTATTACCTATCCTTATATCGGTGAAGTGAAAGTCGAGGGCTTGACTGTCGAGCGCGCGCGCGGTCTCATTGCGAAGCGGTTGGACCGCTACATCAAGAAACCCAACGTCCTGGTTCGGGTGAAGTCGTATCGTAGCAAGCGCATTTATGTCGACGGCGAGCTGAAGACGCCTGGGCTGCTGACCATCGATGACATACCGATGTCGATCGTCGAGGCCGTAAACCGTGCGGGCGGGCTTCTGCCTACGGCCGACCAGAGTCAGATCCGTCTGACGCGTGCCAGTATCACGTATGTCATCGATCTGCCTGATCTGATAAGGAAGGGTATCAATCCGACCCGGCTGGTCCTGTCCAACGGTGACGTACTAAGGGTACCTTCGCGAGACGAGAGCAAGGTATTCGTGTCCGGCGAAGTCAACACGCCGCAGGCGATTGCCATGCATGACGGCCGCCTGTCACTGAGCGAAGCGATTGGCGTATCTGGCGGCATCAATCCGATCAGCGGCAACCCGCGTCAGGTCTACGTCATCCGAAAAGCTGAGCCAACGCCGCGCGTGTATCTGCTCGACGCGCGCGATCCAAGTGCGTTCGCAATGGCCGAAGAGTTCATGTTGGCGCCCAAGGACGTCGTGTACGTTGCCTCGACACCACTGACCAACTGGCACCGTACGATCAGCAGCTTGCTGCCCAGTGCCCTGTCATCTGCCGTTGGCGCTGTCGGAACTCGGCAATAGACGCGCCGAACACGCGGCGCTGAAATGCCTGGTCACCACGACGGTCGGAAGGTGTGCACCGGAACGCGGGGACGATGCCACGGTCGCGCCTCGAATCGATTCCACATGCCCTACCGGACAGCGGGACGCTCATGCGGTCGTCGTCGGCTGGATTGCAGCGATACGACAAGCTCCTCCATAAACACAGTGCAATTGAGATTGGTCAATGGTTAGAGCTGCTGGGTCCGATATCGTGAACACAGCATGCCGTCACCGTCATCCGAGCCATACTTTGTTGGAAGCAAAATGAACTTTAGGGAACTTCCTGCCATACTCAGGGCACGCGCCCGTACGATTGCAATCATTGCGGTGCTGACGCTGTTCGGTGCCGTCGTGGCCAGCGTGCTGATTCCAAAAAGCTATAAAGCGTCCACAACTCTTATCCTGAACTACAAAGGTGCAGATCATGTGACTGGCAGCGGCACGCCGGCACAAGCAGCAACTGGCTATTTCTCGACCTACGTTGCGACGCAAATTGACATCATAAGAAGCGAGACGGTCGCAGTCGGCGTGGTCAAGCGGCTGCGCCTCACGGAATACCCGATATACCAGGTGCTGTACGCCAAGAGCCCGAATCATGGTACAGGCAGCGCTCGTTTCGCCCAGTGGATCGCAGCGCGCCTGCTGGCCGAACTGCAGGTTAAGCCATCGCACGACAGCAGTGTCCTGACGATTTCCTTTAGTGATACCAATCCACAATTTGCGGCGACGATCGCGAACGCATTTTCTTTGGAATATCGGTCGGTCAGCGTGGAACTCGACGCCAAGCCGGCGATTCAAGCGTCGGATTACCTGCAAGCGCGTCTTGACGACGCACGGAAGCAAATTGAAACGTCCTTGACCGAAATGGCGAACTTTCAGCAAGCAAACAACATCATCAGTCCGGAAAGCGCGGGTGATGTCGAAAATGCCCGGCTCAACGAATTGTCAACCCAGCTGGTCGGTGTACAGGCCCAATTAATGGAAGCCGATTCGCGTCGTACTCAGGCGGTAAGCGGTAACGCATCCGAATCGCCCGATATCGCGAACAATCCGCTCATCCAGAGTCTTAAAAGCGATCTCAGCAAAGCTCAGACGAAGCTGAGTGCAGTAACCGAGATAGTGACCGTAGAGCACCCCCGTGCAATCGCTGCGAGGGCCGAAGTTGACTCCATCAAGAAGGAACTCGCTCGGCAGACAAAATTATTGTCGGGCGCGCTGTCTGCAAATAAATCGATACTGGCAAAACGCGAAGCCGAACTACGCGCCGCCGTCGAAACACAAAAGGAAAAAGTCCTCAATATCAACATAAAGCGGACGACACTCACATTGCTGTCTAAGGAAGTCGAAAACCGCAAGCGTGTGTATGACGCACTGTCACAGCGGTTAGCCCAAACTAGTATCCAGGGACAGGCGCATCAATCCGATGTTGCGGTACTAGCCCCTGCCGTCGCTCCAATACTGCCAAGTAACCCGCGCAAACTCGTCATCCTGGGAGGTGCCGTATTTCTGGGCCTTTTATTGGGCATAGCCACAGCATGTATTCAGGAATTCCTCGACACCCGAATTCGCTCCAACGACGATCTGGTGCGTCTCGCAGGCGTGCCCTTGTGTCTGGAAATGGGAAATCTCCACACGAGCTCTGAACGTCGTATCGAGAACGTCAAATCTGCACCGAGACTATTAGCGAGATGATGAGGAAACAAATGGACAGTTTCGGTCGAGCGATATTGACCCGAGAAGACCCGCATATTCCGCCAGACGTCCGGATTCATTATCCGATTGGCGTGCATATCCGGGACGCAGGTTTGTTAACGCAGGAACAGGTCGAAGAAATCCTGATATCACAACGCCAGTCTGGCCTGAAATTTGGCGAGGCAGCCATGGCGCTCGGGCTGCTCACGACGCAGCAGGTCAGCCAAATGCTGCGCGAGCATTTCGATATTCATTCGCTTGCGCCGGGAGAGAGCGCTATCAGCAATGAAATCGTCGCCGCATACCAACCAGAATCCAGTAGCATCCAACCGCTTCGCGCGCTGCGGACGATTTTGGCTTCGCAACATATAAAAAGCGATTCAAAGGGCTATACCTTGGCAGTGACCAGTGCCGACCGTGGCGATGGTCGAAGCGTCGTCGCGGCGAACTTGGCAGTTCTGTTTTCGCAAATTGGCATGCACACTATTCTTGTCGACGCCGACTTGAGATTCCCTCGTCAAAAAGACCTCTTTGGATTGTCAAGCAAATCCGGCCTGTCGAGTGCGCTAGCTCGGCATTCACTGAACAACATGATCGAGAAGGTCTCCGGGGTAGGTCCGTTAGCGATCCTGCCAGCCGGTGTCCGGCCACCGTCACCAGAACAATTATTGAGTCGTACAGTCTTTTCCGGTTTGCTTGGCGAACTCAAAAAACAGTTCGACGTGATCATCATGGATAGCCCGGCTACCCATGACAACGTCGATGCCCTGTTGATTGCGGAACAGGCAATGCACACACTTGTCTTGTCCCGAAAAGGCAGGACCACTACTGCGCGACTGGATCGATTGCTATCGCAACTTCAAGCGGTCAAGGCCAATGTGATCGGAACGATACTTCGAACAGACTGACATCTCGGCCACGCATTGGACAGCGCGACCGACACGAGGGTGACATGAGCGAAAAACGGCCAACGATATCTGTGATTGTTCCAGCTTACAATGTTGAGAAATATATCGAAGCCACAGTCGAATCGATCTTTGGCCAGACCGAACCATTCCATGAAGTCATCATTATCAATGACGGCAGTACCGATAAGACACGAGAAAAACTCGAATCTTATACTAAGCAGGATCGCATCACGATCATTCATACCCCAAACCGCGGCTTGGGACTTTCACGAAATGAAGGCCTGCAATTTGCGAGCGGCGATCTCGTCTACTTCCTGGACTCGGCTGATCTGATTCCATCGAACTTCGTTGAACAGGTCGTTGGAATTTTCCGCGAACGTCCGAACATCGACCTTTTGTTATTTTCAGGAGAAATATTTTTTGACGATGGTGATGAAGACGATCGCGTCGAAGAACGATGGAAGGCCAAGGGGTTTTATCGGCGCGTAAATGGTATATACCCCTCTGGACTGGATGCTGCTGCAGCCTTGCTCGAAACCGGAATATTCGCACCAAACGCCAGCCTGTATGTGTCACGTCGTAACCTCTGGAATGAAGAGTTGCACTTCCAGCCGACCGTTCATGAAGACGATGCTGTAATAACTCAATTATGCTTCAAAGCAAAGACTACGTGCATTGCAGATCAGGCTTTTTATAAACACCGGATCCGGACTGGCTCAACCATGAATACCAAAACAAGCCGGCGCAACAGTGATGGCTATTTCGCTGCCCTGCGTTCGACCTGGCGAACCTACCGCGCGGCCAGCAATCCGCCGCATCGATCCATCATTTTGCATCAATTTCGCGCGCAGGCCTCGCAATACCTGAACGCCTGCAGGCAGGCTGGAATTTTGCCACGGCCAGCCGAGCTCCTGTTCCTGCTGAAGCGCTGGAAAACCGTTCCAAAGTCTGACTTCTTGCGTACCGTGGTTCCAACACGTGCCTATAAGTGGATACGAAATGGCAAAAAGCTGCTCACTTCCGGAGTAACCCGATGATGTATCTACGAACTGATAAAAACCGCGGTATGGACGAAAGCAAATGAAATGAGCCTGACCTCGAGTGTGCGCTGGGTCGTGCTGTCTCAATGTGCGCGGATCGCTTCCCAGCTGATCAGCGTTACCGTCTTGTCGCGCCTGCTTCCGCAACAGGCCTATGGGCTGATTGCGATGACGATGACAGTGACAAATCTTGCCTTCCTATTCAGGGACCTCGGCACATCAACCATTATCGTTCAGAAAAGGGAACTGACGAACAGCCTGCTTTCAGCGGTCCACTACGTCAACATTCTGTCTGGTGTATTAATCATGGGACTGCTGTTGGTGCTGGCGGTGCCGGTGGCACGCGCATACGACGTGAGTGAACTGGCAAGCATGCTGGCGGTCCTTTCCGTGATTTTCCCTATCTCCGCCTTCAGCTTGCTCTACCAGGCACTGATTGAACGTCGGTCAGGCTTCCGACTGCTAGCGCGCATCGAAGCCGTTTCCATTAGCGTGGGATTGGTTACCAGCATATCGTTGGCGTTCGCCGGTGCTGGAGTATGGAGTCTGGTCGCGCAGATGCTGGTCGTGGCAATCACGACTAACCTGCAGTTGCGCGCAAATACGCTGGACAAGGTCAAGCCACGTCTTTCACTCGAGGAAATCAAGTCGATATTTGGACATGGTGGACGAATATCGCTATTTCGGTTCCTGCTGTATTTTGAACAGAACGCGGACAGCATGATCATCGGGCGTGCACTGGGGCCTGTTGCGTTGGCCACATATTCAATGGCATCCAAAATAACGCTGTTCCCGCTACAAAATATAACTGGGCCCATATCGAGAGCACTTTTTCCGGAGTTCAGCCGTAATCAAGGAAGCATTGCCGCGCTGAAATGGACATATCTTCGATGTGTGAACCTGATTTGCGTTATTGCGGCCCCGCTCATGGCAGGCGTTTATTGGCTGCGCGCTGATCTCACATTGCTCGTGTTCGGGCCAAAATGGACCGCGATACCCAATGTTTTGCAATGGCTGGCCCCAGTTGGCTTTCTGCAGGCGCTAACGGCCACGACGGGCGTGGTCTTCCTGTCGCTTGGGCGGACCGGCCTTCTGCTCAAACTTGGCGTGTTCGGCTGCGTGTTACAAGTGTCTTCGTACTTCATTGGCGTACGCTGGGGCATCGATGGCGTTGCAGAAAGTTTTTTTGTAGCCAACCTCGTCAATTTCATACCTTGCTCGCTCTGTGCGATGCGATGCCTGGAAATCAGGTGGCGCGATGCCGTCGCATCGCTTTTCCGCCCAGTGGCGGCCTGCTGCGCCATGGTATTTGCGCTGGCATGCTTCCAGCACTTTACCGCGCTATCGTCGCTGCCACTGCTCGCCTCGATTATTGTCCACACCGTTTGTGCGGCCTTTGTCTATTTGCTGGTACTTGGGTTCGTATTCAAACAGGACCTCTCAAGCCTGTATTCGTTTATTAAACCGTCGCGTGTCTAGGATTGCGTTCGAGGTGAAATCATGGATGAGATAGAAATGAATAACGGCGTCAGTGTCATCATTCCAGTTTATAACGGTGAGCCTTTTGTCGCGCGAGCGATCATGAGCGTCCTGAATCAAACCTACCCGATCGCTGAAATCATCGTCGTCAACGATGGCTCAACCGATCGGACGCTTCATGTCCTGCAATTGTTCGGTAAGCGCATCAACGTGATCAGCACCCCCAACCGCGGCGTATCCAGTGCACGCAACACCGGCATTGAGGCGTCGACAGGCAACCTTATCGCATTTCTCGATGCTGATGATGTGTGGCATGACGATAAGATCGAGCGGCAGGTTGCATGTCTGGAGCAGGATCCAGCTGCAGGCTTGTGCTGCTGCGACTACCTGATCGACGACGGCAAAGCAATCAAGCCGGCCTCGCATTTTGAAGCGCTCCAGGATAAACACGGCATACCGATCGAGGACTGGAAGCAAGATCCGCTCAGGTTATTAATAAAAGGAAATTTCGTTGGCACGACCTCAGCAGTGCTGATCAAGCGCGATGTACTCGATCTGGTTGGACTATTCAAATCGCGCTACAAACAGGCGGAAGATTACGATTTGTGGCTTCGCTGCGCCCGCGTGGCCAAGCTCGCGATTCAACCCGCAAAGCTCATGCGCAAAATCGCGCACGAAAGCAACCTCACCAACAACCAGCTGGAGATGTACGAGTACCACGAAATGGTTCTGGAAAATTATGCCATGGGTCGGGCGTTCCGCCGCATACCAGATATCCAGAAAGAATCGCGCCTGGAGTTGGCTGATATACGCTATCAGATAGCGAACATTCATTTTGAACGTGGCCACTATGCAGACAGTGTGCAGTATTTCATCAAGGGATTGAATACCGATCACTCGACCAGGAACTTTTTCCGGTTTGTCTACCATGCATCCCGTAAGTGTGGACGGATAATGTCTCTTGGCATGATGAGAAATCGTCTGGCATAACCCTTTTTTGAATAATCAAAAAATCATGGCAACTTTCGACGTTCTGCTTCCGGTAAAAAACGGTCTGCCGTATTTGCGTGAATCCATTGAGAGTATCCAGCAACAAACTTTCTCTGATTGGCGTTTATTCATCCTCGACCATGCGTCGACCGATGGCAGTCTGGAACTCGCGGATCGCTATGCCGAGCGGGATCCCCGTATCGTTGTCAAGAGCTGCTCACCAGATCTGACATTTTCCCAGTTACTGAATCTGGGCCTGGCGTTTTGCGATGCCAGATATGTGCTGAGGCAGGATGCCGATGACATTTCCCTACCCTATCGGATGGCAACGCTTGCGCACGCGTTTTGTGAAATGCGCGACATTACCCTGTTGGGATCACAGGGTTTTGTTATCGATGCGTATGGAAAGAAGACAGGTCGATTCGATATGCCATTGTCGCCCGAACGCATTGCTGCGATAAGTTTTTTCAGGATCCCCGTGCTCCACCCTTCTGCAGCCCTGCGTTTCAGCGATATCGCCCGCTTTGGCATTCAGTACGGAGAGGATTTTACTGGAGCCATGCCGGACGCCGATAGGTTGAGTGTTCCAGCGCTGGCTGAAGACTATTTCTTGTTTGGACAGTTAGCGCTTTCGAAGAAGTGCCGGAACCTGGAGCAGCGCCTTCTTGCGTTCAGGTGGCATCAAAATAACATCAGTATCGCCAAGGAAGTTGACCAGACAACAATTGCGATCGGGATTTCAAGGTATTTGGCAAAGACGTTTGCGCGGATCCACAACACTGAAGAATTCGACCCTGCGCCCTTCTGCAATCACGGCCATAAGCTGGTTGACATGAAGGAGCAGACGGACTTCCGGGACCATTACTCACGAATGAAAACGAGCCTGATAGCTGGTTTGTCCGATTCTCCTGAATTGCGTCGTGAGCTCGCTTTTCGAAATTGCCTGAATGAGCGTGCGACGCCGCCCATCTTGCGTAGATATGGGGTGCATGCATTTCAAGCCGGAGTCGATCGCTCCGAATGGTATACGGTGAAGTCATGGCTGCTCAGCGCAGAGATGCCGCGATATTTCGCCGTGCCGACCCGTCCCCTCGTAGAAATTGATTGAATACCTATAGGTACCATCGCGCTGTCGAAATTTCCATGGCAACCATATAATTTCCTGATTGGTTCATGAACATGCAAAAACCGGCTGATGCTCGCATTGGACAGGCTCGCGGCGCGCAAGCCATCTGGCTGGTGTGCGCTTTCAGCGCCATTTTTGCCGGAGTGGGCTTGCCGTTTTACCTCGGATTACTGGATGGAAACTTGCTTTCCCTTTTGGTGTTCCCGCTAGGATTATTCCTACTTGGCATTTTTTTTGCGGCACCAAAATTGTTCTTCTACCTGATCATGGTGGTCAGGTCCGCATGTGATCTCGTATTCGAGTCGGCGCGCATGGCAACGGGCGGCGGCGGGCCCGGGATTGGCGCGTTGGTCAATGCCAGTGTCATCGCGCTGGCCTTGTATATATTCTCGAAAGACGAATTTCAAAAGAGAAAACCGATGTTCATGGCCTGGGCAATCTTCTTTGCCACGGCAGGCTACGGCCTGTTGTTGTCGCCGACGAAAATCGAGAGTGTTCGTCTGATCCTGGCCTGGGTCTCCAACCTCGCGGTGTTTTTCTGCGCCGCTCATTTTGTCCGGTCGATGAAGGATTTCGTGGGTCAGCTTCAGGTTATCGTGCTGTCGTCGATTGCACCGGCAGTCTATGCGTTTTATGTGATTGCGAATGCTGGTATAGGATCGATTGGCAGTCTACGCATAGAAAGCACGTTTACCCATCCTAATATCTTCGCATTTTATCTGGCGTTCGTAATTAATATCGTGTTCTACCTGATCAAGGCGACATCACGCACGGTAAACGCCTGGGTACGTCCAGCCCTTTTCCTGTGGATGATGGTTCTACTCGGCCTGCTGGTCTGCACGCAGACACGTAGTGCCTGGCTGGCATGCATGCTGATGTTTCTCGGCTTCGGTTTATTGATTGAAAGACGATATCTGTTGTACATGGTTGGGGCATGTGCCTTGGCGCTCACGTTCGAGCCAATTCGAGATCGCTTGTTCGATCTGAATGCGCCGGAAGTCGAAACGAGCCAGACCAAACTCGATTCATTTCGCTGGCGCGTCGAATTATGGACGGCCGGCCTGGGATGGATGGAAATCAAGCGTTACTTCTTTGGCTATGGGATTGGCGCTTTTTCGGAGAACGCACCTGTTTTCTTCCCGCGAGGCGATGGTATTAAATGGGATGCTCACAACGTCTATGTTCAGTGGCTTTTCGATGTTGGCATTGTCGGCCTCCTGGGCTACGCATGGATTCATGTACGCATCTTGTATCTGTACCGCCGGCTTGCGGAAATCGACAGGCCCTTGGGATTTATCGTGTTGGTCACGGTCATCAGCTACCTGACCGTATCGTTCTCCGACAACATGATGTTTTATCTCGCGTTCAACTGGTACTACTGGTTCTTTCTGGGTGGCGCTGGAGCTCTACTGTTTGGCGTGGCCCGAACCGGTACGAGGCCAGCCACAGGGGTGATGGGACAGCGGCCGATTTTGTTGCCCCGGGATTAGCGTGTCGCTGTCTTACGGATTGGACAGCGGAGGACATATGCGCGGCTAACGCGTGAGTGACTGGGCCGCCCTACGCCAAAAAATGCGCTTTTCGCCTGCTACCAAGCCTCCTGCCTGGTACAACTTGCTTCGCTGCAGGCCAGCGGCGCCTGGGCGATGTTGCTTGTGGCAAGTAGAAGCTTGGAGATGACAATGATGAATGAACGAATTGGATCGGTTCGAATTGGCTATCTGGTCAATCAGTATCCTGCAGTAAGCCACAGCTTCATACGCCGCGAAGTCTTGCAACTTGAGCAACTCGGCATCCCCGTGGTGCGGTTTGCATTGAAGGGCTGGGACAACCAGCTGGTCGACGAGGAAGACATGAGGGAGCGTGCCAAGACTGAATATGTCCAGCAGCTTGGCATTGCGCGACTGCTCGCATGTACCTTGTCCGCAATAACGAGAATGCCGGTTCGGGTCGCGCGCGCCTCCAAGCTGGCGTTACGGATGGCGAAGCAGTCGCAGCGGCGGCTAGGTGTCCACTTGTTCTATCTGGTGGAAGCCATCGCCATCGCGGCTTACATGAAGCGGCACCGAATCGACCATCTGCATGCCCACTTTGGCACCAATTCGGCCGAAGTCGCTATGCTCGCGTCGATCGTTGCCGATCGCCCCTACAGTTTCACGGTCCACGGTCCGGAAGAGTTCGACAAAGCCGAAGCAATCGGACTGCCCGAGAAAATCGAACGCAGCCAGTTCGTTGTCGCAATCAGCTCGTTCGGCCGTAGCCAGCTGTATCGATGGATGCAGCCGTCGCACTGGCACAAGGTGAAGGTGGTTCACTGCGGCCTCGAGCGGGCGTTTTATCGACAGCAGCGGGTAGCGCCGGCGGGACGCCGGCGCCTTGTCTGTGTCGGTCGTCTTTGCGAACAAAAAGGGCAGCTGCTGCTGATCCGTGCGATGGACACGCTGGTGCGCAAGGGCATGGTGTTCGACCTGGTCCTGGCTGGCGACGGTGAAATGCGTCCGCTGATCGAGCACGAGATCGCGGCCTGTGGCCTCGGCAAGTATGTCCACCTGACCGGTTGGCTCAGCGGCGAGCAGGTACGCAGGCAGATCCTCGAGGCGACTGCGCTCGTGTTGCCCAGTCTTGCCGAAGGGCTGCCAGTAGTCATCATGGAGGCGATGGCACTCAAGCGTCCCGTATTGTCGACATACATCGCGGGGATACCTGAACTGGTACAACCTGGCGTGAGCGGTTGGTTGTTCCCATCCGGCTCCGTGGAAGACCTGGCATTGGCGATGGAGGAGTGCCTTGGCCTGTCAAGTGCCGAGCTCGAACGGATGGGGGACGCCGCCTACGACATGGTCTTGCAGCGGCACGATATTGCATTGGAGGCGGAAAAGCTCGCCAACCACTTCTTCAGTGCCCTGGGCGAAGTGAATGCGACGAGGAGCCCCGCATGATCATTGATCTCGCCTTGCAGACAATCTTGCTCGCCGCACTTTGCGTGCTCGGAGTCTACAATCTGCTTTTCGCCGTTCAGGCGCTTTGTGCCGTAGCGCCCAGAGACCTGCCATTAAGAAGACCCAGGGACGAACGTCCATCGGTCGCGGTACTCGTCCCTGCCCATGACGAAGAGAGCGGCATAGAAAAGACGCTGCTCTGTCTTTTGTCGCAATTGCAGTCACGCGATCGCCTTGTCGTGATAGCTGATAACTGTACGGATTCGACGGCCACTGTCGCTGCAGCCTGCGGTGCCGAAGTTTGCGTGCGCCAGGATACAAGCCGCAAGGGTAAAGGCTATGCACTCGATCATGGACTCCGCTATCTCAGCAGCAACGCGCCGGAAGTTGTCGTCGTCATCGACGCCGACTGCATCGCGACCAGTAGTCTGATCGAGGTACTGGCCTGGAAAGCCTGCTCTACAGGACGACCTGTGCAGGCGTTGAACCTGATGCTTGCCCCCGCCGGGTCTGGCGTATTGGCACGTGTCGCGATGTTCGCATGGACTGTCAAGAATTACGTACGTCCAGTCGGATTCAAGCGACTGGGTTTTCCTTGCCAGTTGATGGGTACGGGGATGGCATTTCCGTGGCAGCTAATTGTTTCGGCTTCGCTGGCAAACGGCGAGCTTGTCGAAGACATGAAACTCGGGCTCGAGCTGACTGAAGCGGGAAGGCCACCTCTATTCTGTCCACAGGTCGCCGTGTTGAGCTACTTCCCCTCATCGACTGACTCCCTGAAATCACAACGTTATCGTTGGGAACATGGCCACCTTGGCATCGCATTCGGCGCAGGCCCGCTTGCCATGGCTCGCGCTTTGCGCACGCGCAACTGGATGCTGTTGGCCTTGACGCTCGATTCGATGGTGCCGCCGATGACCTTGTTGATACTGGCGACTACCGCAGCATCGTTTGCTTGCCTGGGTATGTTCTATATGTTCGGTCACGGCTATCTAATCGTCATGGCACTGGCGCTTGCTGCCCTGATGGCAGTCGCGCTGGGTACGGCCTGGTGGCGATTCGGACGATCGCAGTTATCGTGCTGGGATCTCGTCCGTAGTGTTGCCTATGTATTTTGGAAGGTCCCGGTATACATGCATTTCATTCTGGGACGTAAAATCGGATGGCACAGATCTGCTCGGGACTAAGAGTCGCTAACACAAGTCATCAATAAAGCGCGAACAAATGATGGCAGCGGCCAACGAAAGTAAAGTATGAATGTCGAGTCTTCGCTCGAAACGGATGCGCAGCTTGCCGGACCCTGCGAACCATGCGTGGGTTCGCTCAACCACCCAACGATAGCAGCCGAGGCGCTCCTTGCTCTCGATGCCCTTGCGGACAAGATGTGCGGTGATACCGCGTTTTCGCACGTCATTGCGGCAGCGCGCATGATTGTTGCCTTTGTCCGCGTGCAGCCTGCCGGGTCGCTTCCTTGGCCGTCCATCCAGCCGAGGTGTCGTCGGGATTGCATCGAGCGTGCTTTCGAACGCTATCGAGTCGTGACGGTTCGCTCTTGTGATCGTAAAGGCCAACCGGACACCTGTCGCATCTATGACGACGTGACGTTTGCTGCCGACCTTTCCTCAGTCAGTCGGGTTGGGCCAGCGTGGCCCGCGCTGGCCACGCTGGCCCCGCATCAATACTGGCGCGGCTCCGGTCGATCTGGTCGTGCTCGCGGCTGAAGCACGACTAGCCACCCGGATACCGGCGATCTTCGACCGTAATGAAGCTTGGAACGGTATCGCGGATGAACTTGGGACGCTTAACCATTAGGATCTTGCCCCATCAACTGAATGGCTTCGGTAAGCGTGTCGATCTCGTGCCCGAAGCTGATGTAGCCAGTCATTTCATTGATTTGGATTTCCAATCCGTCAATCATGCGCATCGAACGAATTGCCCGGCGCATGGCAGTAACCACCTGTGCATCTCGATCTGACGCTTGTACGTGTGCGGAAGTCATAGATGTGTAGCCTCTCTGGTGTAAGGGTTGTAGGACTTCAGATTCCCAGGCTTATCTGTACAGTGCATGATGCTTGTCATTCGCCTGTCGATATCGCGGGATTGAAAACGCGGCGGATCGGCAATATCGCACTCGACTCCCTACGATAGCAGGCAGGTCTATTGCGCGAAATTCGTCCAGGATTGCGATATTATGTATCATGTTCCTGCATCAATTCTCGACCGTTTCGTTCCTCCAAACAATGCTGGCGGCGCTACACTTTGACGTTGATCAAGCTTAGCGGCGGGTGGGGTCCGTGGCTGAAACGCGTACTGGTCTCACATAAACCCTCGCGCACAAATGGGTTTTAACAGCAAAGTCGGAACTTAAATAAAGCTGCCCGATCATGGCCAGTATGGGCAAGCTACGATCTATCGGAGCGACCGCAGAAGCCTGGGTTGTATCGACGGGTGCGCTCAGGTGCAGGGAAGCAATCGGCCGCCTGCGCAGGCGCGACCCTCAAGGGACCGAAAGCCTCGAAAAGCATGCTGGGCAAGATGCGTCGCCTTTCATGCACAGTGCGCCGAAAGGTGAAGCGCTCGGCCAACCAGGCCAAGGCCAGCTGAAGCTGGCTCGGCTGCACAAGCGGATTGTGCATCTTTGCCGCGAAGGCTTGTACCAGCTCACCAGCAACCTGACGCCGCTTTC
>Ga0265797_10003409_pt1 | contig 25395 bp, 22 predicted proteins | sample P2T30metagenome_FD_192433 | JGI IMG/M metagenome (GOLD analysis project Ga0265797, IMG submission 192433) | Plant litter microbial communities from East Loma Ridge, Irvine, California - P2 T30 | ecosystem: Environmental > Terrestrial > Plant litter > Unclassified | place: USA: California... | reverse complement strand
AGGCTCAACCAGCAGCTCCCCGCCAGATCAGTCGTCCAAACACACCCAAAGTAGCCTCGTCGTCGACTACATCCAGCAGCCGCCGCGCACCAGGCGTAGCTACTCCCTCTTCCACTGGATCAGCACGCACAAGCGAAGACAACCGACCTTCAATGCCGAGGAAATCAGGGGAGAGCACCCGTTCGTACCACCAGAGCTTCGCGCCAACCCAAGAGGAGCCCACCAAACAACAAGCACCAGAGCCCCTGGAGGAGAAGCAGTCAGGTGGATCTTGGTGGGGAGGTGGATGGGGAGGACTTGTATCCACAGCCACTGCGGCAGCAGAGACAGCGAGGAAGCAAGCTGAAGCCGCCTACCAAGAGATCCAAAAGAACCAAGAAGCCCAACGATGGGCGGAGCAAGTACGGGGGAACGTTGGTGCTCTTCGCGGCATTGGTACGATTTCACTTTACACCACACGCCGTCTTAATCTAACAAGCTACAGGAGGTGAGCTCGGCAAGCGTGCCGTACCTACCTTTACCAACATCCTAAACACCCTCGCACCACCCATCTCCCAGCATGAACGCCTCCAGATCCACATCACACACGACCTCATCGGGTACCCCTCGCTCGATCCCCTCATCTACCAGACCTTCGCCGGAGTTATGGCACAAGTGGAAGGCGGAGACCTGATGGTCATCCAACGCGGCTCAGAATCAACACAGCGCGGATCGCTAGACGGCTACCGGGGCGGCGGCGGAGGCTGGAACGACGGGCCATGGTGGCGACACACCGACAAGCGCGACCTCTCCGTGGTCAAGGGGCTTGTAGAAGGCACAAAGCTCGCACGCGTCAGCGCAGAGTCGTACGCGAACGAGTTCTTCAGTGCAAGAGGAGGTGTAGAAGAAGCGGCCAAGCAAGCGACAGAGGTCCTGAGCGAAACAAACCCAGTCAGGAGCAGCGACATCTTTATTGCGATTCAAGCTATCAGCTACCCAGTACAAGACGAACTCTTCGCTACATCCTCCTCAGAAGAAAAGTCGGCTGTGGAAGAACAAAAGGAGGACGGGGAGGAGGTGGCTTTTGCTATCTACCTGCACGACCCTATCCACGGCATCTCCTTCAAGTCCATCAGCCAGTCTTTCCCGTCGAAATGGGTCGACTGGTTAGACGCGCCTGCCAATACCGAGGCTGAGGGCGAGGAGCAGCAACTACCGCAGGAGATTTATGAGATTATCGAGAGTGGTGGTGTTGATCCGCGGGAGTGGGTTAGTGAGTGGATGGAGGAGACGATCAACTTGAGTGTGGGAATCGTTGCACAGCGCTATGTAGCAAGGAGAATGGGAGTCGGAGAGGGTGGTTTGGGCAGAGGAAAGGCGAGGGAAGCTGTGGTGGATGCTGGTGGCGGTGAGGCTGCACGAGCGGGTATCATTTGAGGACGTGGCATGGATATGATAGTTATTTTTATTTCTCTGGTCGTGGCAAGGCGCTGGGATATGCTACCTGAATACTCACGGAATGAGCTCGGCATTTGCCCCGCGAATAGACTGTTGTTCGAATTATGATATCTTCGGCTTCCATCCCATGTCCTTCCAGTATGCCTTCCGTCGTTGCTTCCTCCAGGTAATCGCTAATGGCCTGGCTTGTATCGCGCGATACCGATCGCACAAGGCTCATCGGTCCTCACGCTGAACACTAGTCTCGCTGTCCATGAAGCCGCTCTCGCGTCGGGGCGCATTACTTGATGCCAACCCTCAGCAGTCCAGGTCATATCATACGCGCCTTGCCAGATATCTATTCCACGGAGTCCGCATTTCAACCACTCTTCTTCTTGTCACCGGGCTCCCTCTTATCCCTCTTTCCTCCCTTGAGTATCTCGAGATGCCCCGCCTTCTGCGCAAGCATCTTCTCTGTGTTGCCCACGAGCCCGGAGCTGCTCTTGTGCTTGATCTTGTTTTGTGTGATGATAGACGCTTTCTTGGGCTTGATGACGCGGGCGCCGGTTTGTTTGCGCGCGACCGAGGACCTAGATAATGTCTGTTAGTATGCGTGTTGGGAGAACAGTTTGCGCTTGGTGGAGTGTTGAGCGCGGAGATAGAACGCACTTCTTCGGAGGAGCGGCCTTGGTCTTCTTGATTGCGCCTTGGGCCATTGCGACGGTCGGCAGTAGACGCGTACGTGGGGTCGAGTATGCGGAGGTTTGACAAAAGTCGGAGCGCCTTGGACTCCCTTCCGGAACGGTGAGAGAAGGCTTAGTCGGGTGATTGATCTCCGAACACGACTAATCACACGATAGTATGCAAATCTCCACTAATCGAGTCGGACGTTGGTGTGGCGCTATTGGGGGTCATACGGCTGTATGTTTCTTTGGATAATTCGCGCTTCCAACATTTTTCGCGATGCTTGGCGCCTTGCCGCCGCACTAGGCCCAGAGCGGTTTGAGCAGTTTGCGGGGGACTGCATTTAGCCTTTTCACCCACCGTGGGGAGTGCCGCTCCATGAGCCCGTAGACCCGTTTTCCAAGCCCCTTCGCGCTTCGCACCCTGCGTTTCTTTTGGAAATCTCCGTGTGCAAAGAGGGGGATCAGGCGGCCATCTGCTAGTCGTCAAGGGAAAGCCTGGCGAACTGGCACGGAACAATTTCTGCGTCGTCTCAGCATCCCAGAGATGGTATCCGATTGTCTGGACGCCGAGTTGGTACCAATCAATCGCACAGCGCCTTTGCTACCGACTTTCCATGTGCAGTGCATGGATCCGGATATTTGCATGCTGCACGTGTCCTCCGACCTACCGCCAAGACTGCTTGCTTGCCCTTCTAGAAGTCTTGCAGCGACAAGGCGACTGGCTCATGTACGTCACGTCAATTTAGCCATAGAACAACCGGTCCCGGCTGGGGTAAAGCGACTAGGGTCCCTCAATATCGGGCCGTTGGCCAGCAACTGCATGCTGTTCCTGGATATGCAGTCGCTGCTAGACATTTCACGGGAAGGTGGTCATTCGATGTACGAACATGCACGATGACTAGTCGACTAAACGGTTAGGGCGGTGGGGATCTCTTGGTAACTATGGGGTTACCGTCGTGGCTATCACCGCGGCGTATGGTCTGGGGAAGCCATTCAAAAGCTGGGGATTCTCCGCGTTTTCGTTCGCTGTTCAGGACGTTGCTCGACTACTGACCAGGCATCATGGAGCTCTTCTCTCGCACCGTGGTCAGCGCCCTGTCGCTTTCCGTCACCTTTGCTGGCTCGGCTTCTGCTCTCGAGGCCTTCCGCAAGCCTACTGTTTCTTCTACAGAAAGCGATGGCTCGTCTCTTCTTGCCGCTCGTGGCTCTCCTGTCAGCATCCACGCTGATGCTGCGGATTGGCCTGGTGTTCTGCGCGCTGCTCACGATCTTGCTATCGACTTCGGACGCGTTACCGGTACCAATGGTACCATTGTGACTTCGGGAACGCCAACGGCTAACGCCTCCATGATCTTCAATGTCACTGGAATCAGCGAAGACTGGAGCGTTAGTGGCAGTGCTGCATCCAACTCATCAGCTGGCACCATCATCGTGGGAACCATTGGCAACTCAAGCCTAATCGACGACATGATCGCCAGCGGACAGCTCGACGTCAGCGAGGTTGAGGGTCAATGGGAGTCCTACGTTAGTGCGGTGGTAAAGCAGGCTGGAAACATGACTGGCGACGCACTTGTCATTGCTGGTATGTATCCCGAAATTGGTCTTGATGCTCGACGCTAACTCTTTATAGGCAGCGATCGCCGCGGTGCCATCTACGGTATCTACGATATCTCTGAGCAAATCGGTGTCTCGCCATGGCACTGGTTCGCCGATGTGCCTGCGAAGAAACACGACTCCATTTACATGCTCCAAACCACCAAGGTCCAGAAGACACCATCTGTCAAGTACCGAGGTTTCTTCATAAACGACGAGGCCCCAGCTCTGACCGGATGGGCCAACGACCGCTACCCTCAGTCTCCCTATGGCGCACCTTTCGGAGCCCAATTCTACTCCAAGGTCTTTGAACTGCTGCTCCGCTCCAAGGCTAACTACCTCTGGCCCGCCATGTGGAACGGCATGTTCAACGTCGATGATGCACGCAACCAGCCTCTTGCCGACGAGTACGGTATCGTGATGGGAACTTCCCACACGGAGCCCATGGTCCGCGCTACCCAGGAATGGAGCAAAGTCGCCAAGGGTGCTGAATCTGGCTGGTCTTGGGCTACCAACAACGCCACTCTCTACGACTACTTCATGGAGGGCGCCGTGCGCGCTGCTCCCTACGAGAACGTCGTCACTGTTGGTATGCGCGGATACCACGACACCGCCATGTCTTCCGATGTCCAAACCTCGGTCCTTGAGGCTGTGGTCGACGCCCAGCAAGATATTCTCACCAAGGTCCACGGCGACGCGTCAGAGGTTCCTCAGATGTGGTGCTTGTACAAGGAAGTTCAGGACTACTTTGAGGCTGGCATGAAGGTTCCCGACTGGGTCACTCTCCTTTGGACTGAAGACAACTGGCAAAACATTCGTCGTCTCCCAGTTGGCGACGAGAAGAACCGATCCGGAGGTGCCGGTGTCTACTACCACTTCGACTACGTCGGTGACTCCCGCAACTACAAGTGGCAAGATACAATCCAGCTCCAGAAGACTTACGAGCAGATGAAGTTGGCCAAGGACCGTGAGGCTGACCGAATCTGGATCGTCAATGTCGGTGACATCAAGCCCGCCGAGATCGCCATCAGTCATTGGTTCGATATTGCCTACGACATGGACTCTTACAACCATGACTCAGTGCCCGAGTGGCTCGCTGGATTCGCCGCCCGTAACTTCGGTGAAGAGCATGCTGAGGAGATAGCCGAGATCATGGACGAGTATGGTTTCCTCGCCAACATGCGCAAGTTCGAATGGGTCGAGCCCTCTTCTTTCAGCGTTCTCAACTACGAGGAGGCTGACCGCATCCTCGCTCACTGGGAGTCACTTGCCGAACGCGCCAACAAGGTCAACGCCGCGCTTTCTCCTGAACAACAGCCCGCATTCTACGAGATCATTCTGCACCGTGTTCTTGCTGGAGGCAACCACGTCGATGTACAGGTTTCAGGCGCCAGGAACATCATCTACGCGCAAATGGGCCGCAACAGCGCCAACAGGTGGATGCAGCGTGTGATTGATGGCATGAACAAGGACCACAACCTCACACGCCTCTACCACACTCAGCTCAACGGCAAGTGGGACCACATGATGGACCAGACCCATCTGGGATACCAAGGATACTGGCAAGTTCTAAATGATCTAGCGATGGAAGTCATGATGCTAACCCAATCCCAGGCAACAACCTATGCGCCAGTCCACCCCCGACCTCCGCTGGGTACAGACTCAAGAGCGCTCCCTAGCAGGTGATATGGGCATCTCCGTCGAAGGCTCGAACGCCACCATTCCCGGTGATGACATGTGGCACAGCAACGGCGGTGGTTCCCTCACCCTGCCGGCCATGACACCCTTCACCCCCAAGCGCTGGATCGAGATCTCACACCGCGGTACCGGCGCCTTCAACTGGAACATCAGCGCCGACCCCTTCGTCACGCTCTCCGAAGCCAAAGGAACCATGCAACCCAACGACGAAGACATCCGCATCTACGTCGACGTAGACTGGACCAAGGTCGAAGACGGCTTCGGCGCCCAGAGCAAGCTCAACTTCTCCAGCTCCACCGACTTCGGCACCCAAGGCGGAAACCCACAAGTCATGCTCATGGTAAACAAGACGTCCATCCCCTCCGACTTCAACGCCGGCTTCGTCGAATCCGCGGGTCAACTCGCCTTCGAAGCAGAGCACTACACGCGCTCCACCCCTGGTTCCTCCGACAACGAATACATGGTCCTCCCCAAATATGGCCGTACCATGTCTGGCGTAAAGCTCGCCAACAACCTAGCCGAGGGTCTCGATTCCTCCAGCGCACCAAGCCTAGAATACGACTTCGTCACCTTCACGCCCACCACCAAGGCCAAGGGCCTCAACCTCACCCTCATCCTCACACCCACCCACAACATCAACCCCAAAGTACCCCTCGCGTACATCGCTCAGATCGACAACAAGACCGAGGCCCGCCGCCAGTTCGTCATCGACCAGCCGCAGCCCAACTTCCCTGTTGGATGGGGTGTTGCAGTTGCAGACAGCGCATGGAAGAACACTACTAACCACGGTGAACTTGCACCTGGTAAGCATACGCTCAAGCTGTGGCTTGTAGAGGCGAATGTGATTCTGCAGAAGGTTGTCCTGGATTTGGGTGGTGTTGTTTACAGTCATAATGGGCCGCCGGAGAGTTATCGCGTTGGCGGGAATGCGACTATGCACTAGATGGATTGGTGCTAGAGGGAATGAGAAGGATAGTATGTGAGATGAATTCAGTAATGTAATGTGTTCGCTCGCAATGAGTTGTCGAAACGTGTGTATGTATGTGTTTGTACATAGTCGAGATTGTACGACGTGCGATGACAACGGACCGATGCGGTGAGATTAGCTGACTTGTCGCCATGGCATGGCGGACCGATTCCTGTGCAAATGGGGAAATGCTGCTGGAAGAAGACACAGTATACCTCATGTATTGATGGAGAAGTGAATATCCTCATTCCCATGCATCGCTATGCTACAATCTTTGAAATCACGCCTTGAACGCCAACACAATATGCCACCACCTGTCTTGTATCCAAATTCTCAATCTGCCCCATACACCCTTCCTATAAATCCTCTGTACATCTTCCCCTAAGCAACACCACCAGCCCCTCCCCCCGCACCCCCAGCACTCCCTCCCACATCACTTGTAGCGCCCCCTTTCCCCGCTTTCCTCCGCATGCTTTTGCTACGGTGTGAATAGTAATTGCTCGGTTCCTTCATCTGCTCCTTGTCGAGGCGCTCTTGGCTGGGTTGCAGTTTGCCGTCTGTGGCGCGTTCTTTGACTTTGCTGACTTTGGAGCCCATTGTAGAGGTTGTGTTGGGAGCGTTGGGGTTGGTGAAGGGTTGAGGTGGAGGGACGGGTAGGTAGGGGAGGAAGGGGTAGGTTGGTGTTGATGGTGAGGTGGTGGTGGGTGTGGTTTGCGCGTGTGGTGGTGAGGTGGTAGAAGTGGACGGAGAAGAGTGGGTTTGGTCGGATAGGATGATTACGCTGGTGTCTCGTCAGCTCAATTCCATCCACATGTCGCGTGTGCACATTCGCGCAAGGCCGTCTCCCCAGTCTACTTACGGTGGCGCAGGATGAGGTTCCGGTTCCGGTTTACTTGGTGGTCTCGATGTCGCGTCGGTGAGATGAGATTCTTGTCGTGAGAGTTCAGGTCTAGAAATAAGGAGAGAGTTAGGAATTGGACCGACAAAAGATACGAGATGGTTGCACAAACTACCTAGGTAAGATTGGGCATACGTACGACAGGGATGACGTAGGTGGGTGCGGCTGGAATGGCGGATCGGCAGGGTCTGGTACCTGGAAGTGGGGCGCAGGTGCTTTACCGGATTGGGCGAGGATGATGATTCTGGGTTGGAAATGGTCAATGGGGGTGATGTTGGTTTGGTGGTTGTCGTCTGAAGATGCTTGAGGTGAGATAGAAGGAGTGAGGACTTACGGTGGTGCAGCTGGCGGCTCTGGGTCGTTTCCACCATCCTTCATCTCTCCAGAAACTGAATATGGCCCTCGGTGTGACATTTGACTTGAGTACTGAGACTGTTGAATGAAGTGCCAGGCAACTCTGTATACTTCGAGAAAAATCTTGTGTGCCTCTATAACAGAGACTGTGTGTATAACGGCGATGGAAGACTGCTCGATGTTGTTGATAGTACCAGATTGGGCTTGAAGGGAAGTCATAGCAAGAGCCGGCGAGAAGGAGATATCCATCATGTTGATTAAGTTGATGGCCCTAACCGTGCCCCATCTCGACTCTTATATATGATATGAGGCCTCTCATCTCAGCACGAGCATGAGCGCATTTCCAACGATCTCCCACCGACTCACAGCCGGAGTCATGGCTGTCGCAGCACTCTACTCTTTCGATCTCGCCCCATCACTCCATCTAGTGCTCATCTAACGAGTAGGAATGGTCGTTTCCATGTTAAAGAACGCGCTAGAGCAACGTTGAAAGCTCGGCCAGAACGTGTAGGGTCGGATATAGGGCTAAGTTTGGTAGCCGTGACCCGCTTGACGGTCTGTATAGGAAGTATCATTGGATCGACCCGTTTTTAGTCAGAGGGAAGCCTGAGAGGAGGCTCAAGTTAAGCTTTCTGGCATATGTCTCAGAGGTGACCCGTTTCGGTGTCTAAGTGCGAGGCAGTTCGGTCAACCGAGTCGGCGACTCGGAAGACTGAATTAGGTGCATCAGGCGAGCCATTGCCTTTAGTCGGGTATAGATGCATTCTTCACCTTCAACCAAGCGGATCGCGTCGCGGGCGATGCTGTAGTGATGTGGCTGTGCGTGGGATATGGGCATCGTGTAATTTAGCTAGGGCGGTTAGAACTTCCGTTCGTGGGAGGCCTGGTAGGCCGAGCAGGAGGCTTACTCTGGATCGCCACCATGGCGGTGTTGTGCATGATAAGGCCCTCAATCATCTGTGTTATCGAGAGAGAGAGAAAGAGGAAATTGCGACATTAGTGACGGGATTGGGGACGTGGAGATGTTTGGCCGTTCGCGCATGGCGCATGGTGCCCCGCTTCAGCCCTGGAGGTCCACAACACCGGGCTGGTTCCTGGCCGTGGCCGCCACGGCCGCCCACCCAATTCCCGCCGCTACTCTGCAAACCCACCAACAACTGCATCATCATCCTCATTCTCAGCACACTCGTGACTCTAGCTCTCTCATCATCTCTCCTGACTAATCGACCTTTTGCCGCGACGTTCAATGCCGCGCCCTTCCTATTGCTCACACGTCTCTGCCACGGCGGGTTCCGACATCCATCTCTCTGGGAACACCAACGCCCAGATCGACCACAGTGCCAGGGATCATGGGCTTATCTCAGCCATAAATAGAGAGCTTCGCGAAACTCCAGGATTGGTCTCAGGACCAGACTTGTGACTCGTATCACAATCATGTCTGCCTCGCCCTAAGGTGAACGGTCGTTGGGGGCCAATGGCAGTGCACGCGGAGCCGAGTTCCAGGACCACCACCAAGCCTCGAGCAGCCTCGTCTGTGTTACTGCTTATATAATGCACGGCGAACCGACTGTGACGTCTTGACTGGTTAGGAACCCAGCAGGTAAATTATTCCCAAAAAGTCCAGGCCATTGACATGAGGGCCGACCGAGCCCTGCTCCGACCGGTCAAGTCTCACACACCGTTTCTATCGCGCATGCATTTCCTGTCACGGGAGCGTCACGCCCTTCGCGCTTATATATCAGCTCTGACAGCTTGAGCGCAATATGTAAGTATGGCGGGAGTAGAAAAACTTCCGGGCAAGCACGCGCAACAGTATGCGATAACATTACCAATACCAAGGCAAATATGACTCCAAACTCCAGGGAAATGTCGAACCTCCAGACACTAGTCCAATTCCAGTAGTCCATCAGGCCAAGAAGCTGACAGAAGCACTATCAAGGTGATGTAGACGCGCTACGTCCAATGACCCAGTCCTGTTTCTCGAAACCACCCCGAGAGAAACGCCCTCACATCTCAACGCCGAAAGCTAATCAGCCCGCGACTTCTCAACCACCACACCTATCCCCCGCAAACCAGTACCCTAGAAACAAAGCGGAACCCCAGAATTACAAGTACACCCGGTCGGACAATTAAACCCGGGCACCGTAGTTTCCGGCTGCGGCGGTCGCATCGGCTTCGGCGGCGTCGTCGGCGGCTCAGGAGCCGACTCATCAGGTCTATAATTCTTCTTGAGCGCCGCGACAATCACATCGCCAATCTCCTTGTGTCCATCCTGTTTCGGATGCAACGTCCGTGCTATTTTCCCATTTGCATCCCCGCTTCCACTCCCACCGTTTAGAGGCTGCGGCGCAACCTTCACCTCCATGCTCAGGTTTGGTTCCTCGGGGTTGCGGAAGGTAGTTATCGTGTATTCGTCTTGTTGCACGGATTCGCCCTCGGGGTGTCCGCGTAGCTTCTCAATGATATCATCAGGTGGGCCGGGGACGTCTGGGTCGTCGCTGGGCTCGTATGTGGTAACGCTGTCGCCGTCGTGGATGGTGAGCCAGAACCGGAGGGGGTTGTTAAAAATATGCACCTCGGAGCTGTCAGGGTCAATCTGCGACTTGAAGCTGTGGCCTTTTTCGCAGAAGCGGTGGCCTTCCAGGGCGGGGTTGATGTCGACGTATCGAAGTTTCGGGTCGTTGTAGTGCTCGACGGCGGAGCGGATCGCGAGGTTCACGGCGTCGACCTAAGCGGACAAGAGGTGTTAGTGTGTGAGATGGGAGTGCCATGGGAGTAGAATTTACCAGATCATTGAACTCCTGTCGCATTTCTTTCTTGAGCTTCTGTGCATATTCTGAGGATTGGAACTGTCTGCCAAAATCCCATTCGTTGCACGCGTCGTCAAGGGCGAAGAAGCGCGCATATCCTAGCATGAAGAGTGTTGCGTAGTTGCCGCTGACAGCAGGGTGGGCCCTCCAGATATCGATAGTTTCTATAACGGCCTGCTTGAGATCTTCTCCGACTCTTCCTCGTACTAGCTTGATCTCCTTCCTGCACAGTCCCGTCGGGTTGTCAGCATCGTCTTTTTCGTAAAGAGTCTCATAGTCTTTGAACGGGTCGGTATGGAAGAGGCAGCTGTCGGCCATGGGGTAGAAATCGGCATTATTCCCGCCGGCTTCGAGCATGGTCATCTTCGGTCGTGTCAACTTGTCCATTTGGTCGTGGATGTTCTTTCCCAAATGGGCGCCGGAACAAGCTCTGAACTCGAATTGGGGATCTTGATCGGGGTTTGGTGTCCAGTCCTGGTATCTATCGTTGACTATAGTTGACCAGGCGTACTTGAAGCGCATGCATCCGTCTTCGTTTCCGTCGTATGCGGTTTTGTTGTCCCATTGAACTCCACTCTGTTGTGCATTAGCCAATGTGTAGCGATTGAGTGAGTATACGTACCCCCCAGGAATCCCCAATGGCGGAAAAGATGAACTCATTGTCTCTGGTGATCGATATGGGATCGAGGGCCGCGCCCTGGGGGTAACCCAACACCGTCTGTGCCAGAAGTACTGATCCAAGGGCGAGGGAATTCTGATACGTAAACATGTTGACGAGGAACCTGTGTATAAGAGGAGATGAGGGGACGAGCTGGTTCGGTGTCTTCATCATCCTCTCTCTACGATCTTCTTATACCTTTTCACCTTGAGCATGTCTTCAAGGGTCTACTGTCAGCAGTGAGCATATTCGAGACCGTCTGAGCAGACGTTCGATCTCAAACCCATCTTCACGAAGCGGCACGGAGCTGACATCAGGGACTCTCAGGGCGTACTTTGTGGGGTCTAAAGATGTCGTCCACGAATGTTTCAATGCTCGGTTAGGATATTTCCATCATTGCACAAGCCGTGATGGCCCTAGCCCCTACGAATTGTCAAACAAACCAATTCCCAGGAGGACCAACTGCTGATCCGATTCGAAATCATGACAGAAGCCAAGATGTATATTCGTCCGAACGTCACCACCAACAGCCTGCATGCGCGCAGTTTCCCTACATGGGGCCAATCACGCCCGGCGCTTCGATTTGAACCATCTTGAAACCTGGGGGGTCGACAAAGCCTCGCTTTACAGTCAGAAACGTAAGCAGCAAGGCGGAGAAGCGACAAGGCGGTAGCAGTATTGATTAGAACTACCTTGGTCATGAGGCAGACAGTCGATCCTGCGTGAGGCTGTGGAGACGCGCCAAAATATCTATTGAGTAGGCCTGACCCCAATGCGAGACCTTCATGTCAGTTCTGCCGATTGTTATGGACGCTCAGAGCTCAGTGAGGTTTATGGCGCGGTGTTGTTTGGCCTTGCGAAACATCTATAGCAGTCTGTTGGAATTACCCATGACTGTTGATCGACAGCCATAATACGTGATTGATGTATCGATGGAAGCTCATGCGCACTCGCAATGATAACAGTATAACGACCAAGTACACTACTCATTCATCCGTATCCCAGATACCCAGTGTGACATCCATCATCCCCCTCATTACAACAACCGCTTCCATGCGACTACCTGCGCCTCTCCCTCTGACAGCCTTAACGAATCTATCACCTTCCTCCACCTCATCTAGGGCACTTCCCCCAAGCTTGATCGAGCCCTTTTTCCCATACGCTTTCATTTTCCCGAACCAACTAAACGGGTACCGCAGGTACAAATCGCCAGTGCCGACGTAGTGATCACTCTTCGTACTGAGAAGGGGATCGTAAAGGTCATCCAAGAGCTCTCGGCCTGCATTATCCAAATGCAAAGCTGTGTTGCCATACAATGTAGTCGTTCGGATTCTGCTTTCATCGTCCGGGCTTGCGGCAGCAAAAGGGCGTAGATACGCGTTTACGTTGCCCTTGATACTCGCGAGACTGGTATATGAGCCATGCGGTATCTCCGCGACTATATTGCCGTAAGCCGAGTGGATGTTCGTGCAATGGGTAAAAGGCTGCTGTGGCCAATATTCCCAGAGCGCGGCGACGTTAATATCTCCGCGGACTGTATACACCGAGATTTCTTCAGGTCGCATCGGTTTTCCAATGAACGTATACCGCGGTACCAGCATCAGATCGATCTGCCCGCTTTTGCTGTGGATCTCCATTGTACCTTCACAGCCGTACCAGCCCCAAATGACTCCGCTTATTGAGCTGGAATCGATGTTGTGTGGATGCAACGGGTCCTCGCCTTTGCCGCCTTCGTATGTGTACTCGCCGTGCGAAGTCTGTGTGATGAGGTTGTTGATCTGCCAGGCCCAATCATGGATCCATAGATCGAATGTCTCGGACCTGATCTCGAGCACATCCAATAGACGCACGGGTGATTCCGGACGGAAGTATATCATAACTTTGATCTCTGTACAAACGTCTCCGTCGTGGTCGGAGGGAAGGTAGTCTAAACTGAGGCTCGTTGCAGATTGATTGTAGATGACGCTCTGGTAGTCTGTCGATGAGCTGGAGTTTATTTCGAGTCTGACTTCAAGGTCTGAGGTCTGGTCGACGTCGCCTCTCTGGACGTGAATTATACCAGAGAGACGACCGGTGGAATTGGATGAGTCGGATAGACGCCAATGGGTTTCCGCTCCGTCGCTGTCTGAGATGTTGAAGTCGAACGTGCGCGCTTCAGAAGAGACGATCGATTCACATCTGGCGTAGTTGATGGTGGCCGGTGTGGTGTCGTATAAAGATCGGTCAGAAGTCGTCGTGTGACCGGGAGGGCACGCATTCCAATACAGCAATACTATCGCGATTACGAGCAGCCCTAGTTGCGGTACTCTCCAGAGTGGACGCTGTCGAATTAGGGGACCTGATTCCTCTTCGGGAGCCTATATGTTCATTAGAATTGATAAAGCGAACACATACGGCAACAATACTAACCACCCGTACTTCACGCCCGCTCGAACCCGTCTTCATTGCCATCTCTTCCATGATTGCGTGCTGTTGTGAATTGTTTAGAGAGAGGCAGTAAAGGAAGAGATGGGATCAAAGTAAAAGACCCGCAGACGGCAGGCACAACCAGGAAGGCAGCAGCCGCGATGCCATGCTGACTGTGAAGACGCCCGGTGCCGCGCCGCACTCGGTTTCAGATGTCTGCGACGCGCCACAACGCAGACCCCGGCACGAGGCGGACTGCACTGCACGCCTCTGATCAGCACTCTGAATAGCTCGTCGTTATATTTGAAGGAGAATTCTCAGCCCGAGATGCGCATGGTGATCATGTACGAGCGGCATCCTTCGCGCTTGCCTTCCGCCCCGACGTGCTAGCATTAGCAAGGCGAGCAAATGACGTCACAACAGCACGATGTACAACCTGGTCATCACGGTCAAATTCGAATAGAAGTTCATGAATGCTTCATCTTGAAGACTTTTTCCTTATTGAGGCTCTACCTAATCGTGCTATTCGGTCAGAAAACTGCCAGCACTTGGCTGCCCATAGGATTGCTCAAACACACAGATGCCAACTCCGACGCCGACGCCAGAGAAATATGCACCAAAGCTCATGAGAGTCCGCTAATCGTTTCCTAGCTCACCGTGTTGAGCTTTTCACCATTCAGGACGAGGTCGCGGCAACATGAGGTAACCCTGGCCGTCGTGGGTGAGAGGGCAGGGGACCAGAGGGCAGTTGCCGTTCTTGTACTTCAATGAGCACATGAAGCGCAGGCACTCAGTGTTGTTCTCCATACAGGGGCGACACTTAGTACCGCTGTCGCATCGCCGGTCCATGGCGTAACACTCCGTGCATGATACGACGGTCTCAGGGAGCTTGACATTGCGCGGCGGGACGACGTGAATGGCACCACGGAGACGCTCGCCGTTGTTGCTGAGGTCCATGATGCGGGCATCCTTGAACTTGAGTTCGTCCTTGGCGTCCTTGAGCTGGGCTCGCTGGCGATCGGAAAGAGTGGTCATTTCACGAAGCTTGCCCTTGATGTCCTCGATGACGCCGCGGTTTCCACGTTGCTCTTGGGCGTCCGTCAGCTCGAACTTCCGGACGACAAGCTCTTGTCGCAGATCAGCTATGGTCTGCTCGCGTGCAGTCGCAGCGTCAGCAAAGGCCTGGTTTTGTGTGCGGTGATGGTCGATGATCCGCTGATGGTCGACAGCCTCCTGCTGCTCCTTGATGAGGAGAGCCTTTTGCTCCTTGGCGATCTGCTTGAGCGCTGCCAACTCGGCATTCCTAGCGGCCAACTTGGTGTTCATAGTGGCTAACTCAGCATCCTTAGCAGCCATCCTAGCGCCATGCACACCGACCTTGTCATCTGGCATGAGTTAGCTTAGGCCCCTTTGGTACAGTATGATGTTCGAACTTACTTCCGGGGTTTGCCTTGTTGATCAACGCATTGCGGGCACCTAGCTGTTGACGTTGCTCTTTGATCTCAGCAACATGTCTCGCAGTCTCAACTCCTTTCCCTACCAGCTGAGCGTCCTTTGCCTTGATATCAGCGCCCTGCTTCTTCATTCCGAGATCCTGCTTCTTGATCATGGCGTCCTTCTCAGACATAGCGCGAGACATTGCGGCATTCTGGTTCTCGGTGGACTCGAGCTGGTATCCGAGAAGTCCTAGCTTCCTATCGGCCTCAGCGTTCTCGCGCTCCAGCCTGGCGAGAGTTTCCTGAGCGGCTGCCAACCTGTCCTCTAGCACGGTCACCTGCTCCTGCTCAGTCATCCACACCATCGTTGGTTGGTCGGATCCGAAATCATGAACGGCATCCACAACGGAGTCTGCTGGAGTCGGGGGTGTATCAGATGCAGCAGGCACGGATAACTCGATGTGAGGGACAGGGACGGGTGGCGACCAGGAGCTGTGATCAGAACGATGATCGGACTCGCTATCGGTGGCCTTGTTGTAGTCATTGATAGTATCAATCATGCTCCTGAACTCCATCCTGTTTTCAGGGATGTACTCGGGGATCGGCTGATCAGACCTAAGGGCGGAGGTCAAGGGCTCTTGCTGCTCTTGTAGGAAAGACGCCACAGACTCTGGGGCCCTGTACGGCTGCGCCAGCGGGGAGAACATCTCCGAACTTGAAGAAAGACGTGTAGCAAAGCGAGGGACTAGATGTGGTCAGTCAGTCATGCAGTAATGTGGATATGGATCTGGTCACTCACCACTGGCCACAGTTGGCAGCGACACTGGTCGCGGAGCTGGCGAAGGGACTGGTGTAGAAGACTGCCTCTGTCTCATGAGGATATCGAGACCGGCGAAGTGGTTGCGGGGAGGCGACTTTGCCCGGTTCTCCGAGAGGGACATCCTGCCGACGAGACCGTTGGTACGGTGAATGCCGTTGATGCCAGTGGTGTTCTGAGAGGAGGTGCCCTCGTCACTGAGGTCGATGAGGTTGCCCGACATGTTGCCAGTGGTCGGTGGTGGTGATTGGGAATGGGAAAGGATGGGAAAAGACAGAAGAGCTGTCCGTTGTTGTGGGGGATTCTGTTTTGATTGTGGGGAGGTGAGGTGAGAGACAGCAGTCACAACAACGCCAAGCCAGAGACGAGCGCAACAGGCAGTCACCGTGACTTACACAACAACAGCACGTTGCCGGGCCCGTGCGCAAGATAGCAAACTGGACTCGAAAATCGGGAACGACGGAAGAAGATGGGAAGAGACAGAAGATCCTGACATGAAGTGACTAAGGATTTAAAGACTACTATTCGAAGTGAATAGCCTTTGATACCCAAACTTACCCCCAAGTTAGACGTGTTTGCTATGCTATACATGTCGCAGGCGGATAGCGAAGCATATACCTTTGTGCCAGGGCTTCGTGTATGGAGTCCCTTTTTATCAAGTAGAAGACATTGCGTGCCTGATAAGCTCTTTCTAGTTTGAAAATGCGCAGGAGGCGATGACATCATCCTGATTCTGCATCGAAATGGTCGGTAAATTTCCACCGGACACCGACAAGTAACGGTGCGTGAAGATATGTCACATTCATGTAGTCCCGAGGTGCATACGCAATAAGCAAAGGAGCTCTTTGCCAAGGCGCACGCCTGCAATGCTACAAGACCATCTCTTGTCAAATCAACTCTTGCATCGTTCTTGACCTTATCTCAACGCACGTTCAATGATGAAAGAAAGAGGAGAAACGGGTGAAAAAGACTTGCTATACTTGACATGTGCGATAGGAAGACTCAGAGCGCCATTGACTTCTTGCTTCAGTCGCTACGCTGACGACTCCAAGCAGATTGCGCTCCGAGCCTTGAGAAGGTCCTGATCATCGGCCGAAACGCTTCAGCTCCCAGGCCCTCAGAGGCGGGTAGACAACTGCAGCCCATGCGAATCCAACAAAGTTGCCCATCTGTTCACATTAGCTTTGCACATCTCTGCCTCTCCACATGCACATACATCAGCTCCATAAGTCCCAACCTGCTTAGCGATTGGTCCAATGTACCAAACTTGGGCCATACACATGATGGCTCCGATCCAACCGATCACAAACGCCGTGAAAGCAGCGATTCCGATCGGTAGCTTCTTCTTCTGGTTCCAGACTTGCCAATTGAAGCCAGTCTTACGACGGAAGATCAAATGTTCCTCGAGGGTGATGGCGATCCACACTGAGACCCAGTAGCCCATGAGAGCAAGGAAATTGGTGAAGATCTCGGCGAGATGGGCACGCCCTGCTAGTGCGCAGACTGTGTAGATGACTACGCCAACAGTGTTCCAGATGACTCTCGGTACGACACTTGCGTAGCGCCCTAGAATCTGGGCATCGATACCGGAAGAGTAGGTAGGGACGATGAGGTTGGCGACGAGACCCAAGGCAACTACTACGCCGCAAAATGAGCCGAAAGCGCCCAGCGGTTTGTATGCCTCGACTATGAGAGCGCCTTGTGACACCCCATATGCCGCTTCCCAGTCCGTATTGATCGACATACCGCACGCCAGACCGATGCCCAAGACGAAGGCGAAGGTGAAGCTGCACATCAAACCGAGCATGGTCATGCCGAATATCTTAAACGAAGATGCGTGCTCGGGGTAGTAGACGAAGTAGTCTGCTGCTCCTCCGCCGTATGTGATGGCCGCAGCGAGTGTCAAACCGAAGAAGCTGATGCGATTCCCGATTATAGTATCTGGGTCTTCGTCGCCGTGAGACTCGGAGGAGATATTGAATTGCGGACCGGCAACTCCAGCTAGTATGCAGAGAACAATAAGCTGCGGTAGCCAGGCCCAGCGCTCGTAGTAATGGAAGATCTGGTAACCAAAGGTGGTGATGGCCCACGCAATGATGGCTACAATGATGATGCCGACCACGACGGACATGGAGTTGCCCGAAACAGCTGAGAGTATCTGTCCAGCGACTACACAGTCGATCATGCCGTAGCCGAGTAAGACGATGATGTTGAGCAGGACGACGACCTTGGACGGCCACCAGCCCGTGATGTATCGTGAGAAGATCATAGTCCGATTGCCGCTCTTCGGGCCAAAGGTTGCGATGTATGCGACGACGAGGCAGCCAACGAATGCGCCGAAGACGGCCAGCATGCAGGAATCGAGAAAACCGAGTGCGAAGACGGCCGGACCGAGCATGCCCAGGGTAATGTTATTCGCCGCGAGGTTGACGCTGAACCACATGATGGCCACCTGAGAGTATCCAAGCAAGCGCAGGTCCTGACGCTCCTCCGGCTCGACACGCTCAATGCCGCGGGCCTCGAGGTTGTATGCGACAAGCTGCACCTCAAACGCCTTCCACATGTCCTGCCATCTGCTCTGGTGTCCCGCTTCTTCATTCTCGGTATCGTGTGCGCTAACAGGTAGCCCGGTTTCGTTTCTCGCGTTCGGGGCAAATATCGACTTCTTTTCATCGGGCGGGTTCGTGATGGGGTCCATGACGGCGACCTAAAGCCATTAGTAGCAGCCTCGTGGCGAGGGAGCAAAGCATGAGTCCTTTCGCAGGCGTTAACCTGATCAAGTTCAGACCGTATATCTCAGATCGCTGCCAGCAAAGATGCTGGCGAGCGAACACCGGTCTCATGCGTTCTGCTATATGACGTTACCTTGATCGGGCTTTCTGCTACTCGGCTGCATCCTGGCTGTGTTGCCGTACGTTTGAAGAGACAATGACGCGATAGTAGAGATGCGAAGCAAAGATCAGGAGAGCAATTGAGTGTCAATGGAAGCTGCGAGAAATGGTAGTGACATTGGAAGCGAAAGGCGACGAGCGAAAGATGACATGACCAAAAACCCCGCTATCGTGCCGTCCCGAAAACCTTGCGCCTTTCCCGTGTCTTGGACTGCTCGCGTAATGGGACGCGTTCAGACTCTTCAACATCTTTCGGTTAAAGTCGACTTGTCGCGCGCATACCCGTGGACGCGTCGAAATCACGCGATGATTGTGGAGGTGTGGAAGCAGACGTCTGTGGTCATAGCTTCCTTGAGTTCACGCGGTGTTGCTGCGGGTCAGCCTCGCCCAGCTAACATCAACGCTGCAGTTCAATGACAGCATCATCTCACATCCAACGACAACCCCAAACAAAAATAATGGCAGAAGTGCTACGGTGACGCCGACGAGCACATGCCATCTATCGCGACGTCACCTCACGTATGCAGCAGGTACACGCGGCGCTCTTATCATCTTCGGCGCCCGCCAGTAACCCCCGGTCTACATCGGCCCTGTGCCATCTTCCACACCATGCTCCTTCCTCTAAGCTGCATATCCGTTCTGTCCGTCTTTGCGCTTAGCAGTCGTTCTACTACTATCCTACTTCCAGGTTTTTATGAGGTTATGCCCATATTAGGCAGGTCTAAGATCTGCGTTGCGACACATGAACACCGGGTCACGAACCCATGAACCCATGCTTATCTGTGATAGGTAAGATGCGACTAACCGCTATTACTGTACCTCGATTACTACCGCCATCCCCGGCCATTGCCGTGGGACTAATGCGGGGGAAGGAACGTAGGCGGAACTAAAGTGGATGATACTTTAGATATGCATTCAAGCATGCACTCCTAAGTCAAGCTTTAAGTATCTGTCGATGTGCAGCAGACTGCAGCAAGCCTTACATTCTTCACAACTATCTCTCAAAGTGTATTCATCATGAGGTTGGCGAATACATTGTTGTTGACCACTGGTCTTGTACCACTGACCTTCGCTGCGCCGGCAATCCATGGACGGGCCAACAACAGCACATGTAGGAAGATTACTGTTGCCATCATGTAAGTTTTATCTTCAAGAACACAGATCAAGGTTGACTGAAAACTTGTAGCGGTGGCGGAGTTGCGGGTATCACAGCAGCTGTAAGTCTACTTTCAGACTCTTTTCAAGATCAACAGAACTAGGCAAAATTCGTCTGCTGCAAAACACTTCGGGGGCTCAACGACTACATCTGATCCAGCTACTAATCGATTGTAGCAAGCGCTTGCCAATCAATCAATTACCGACTTCCTGATTCTCGAGTACCAGGATCATATCGGTGGCCGCATGCGAAACACAAAGTTCGGTTCCGACTCCAACGGCGATCCTTACACAGTCGAGCTAGGCGCAAACTGGATCTCTGGTCTTGGTGAAGACACCGTAGACGGTCCGGAAAACCCTGTCTGGACTTTCTCAAAACAAGTCAACCTCTCCAGCCCAAATTCTGATTCATTCTCCGTCGCGACCTACAATGAGACGGGAGCTGTCGACTTCACGAACTTACTGGATGAGTTTGAAGAGTACTGGAGTGTTTTTGAGCAAAGTGCTGGATCGCTACTCTCTGAAAACTTGCAGGACAGGAGCTTCCGTGCAGGTCTTTGGCAAAGCGGGTGGAGACCAAAGGGTGATCCTGCGCGCAAGGCTGTGGAGTATTATCTCTGGGATTGGGAGACCGCTCAGGTAAGCTAATTGGAGCGATTTGATGTAAGTCATGCTAATTACCCCCGCCTTAGACACCGGAAGAGTCAAGCTTCGTCTATGGCATCACAGGGTACAACTTGACCTACTATGGCTTCTCCGAGGTCAGCAACTGTACGTACCTCCTTATAAGAGTATAAGTAAAGTACTAATACACATCCTTATAGTCTGCACCGACCAACGCGGCTTCAACACCTGGCTCAAGCACCAAGCCTCCAAATTCCTCAAACCCGGCGACCCCCGCCTCCTCCTCAACACCATCGTAACAAACATAACCTACTCTGACAGCGGCGTCCACATTCTCACTTCAGACGGCTCCTGCATCGAAGCCGACTACGCAATCTCCACCGTCTCCCTCGGCGTCCTCCAAAACGACGCCATAACCTTCTCGCCCACCCTCCCCGACTGGAAGCAATCCGCCATCGCCACCTTCTCCTTCGGCACCTATACAAAACTCTTCTTCCAATTCAACGAAACTTTCTGGCCAACCGACAAGCAATTCTTCCTCTACGCTGACCCCACTACACGCGGATACTACACCGTCTGGCAGAGTCTATCAACAGAAGGGTTCCTGCCCGGTTCCAACATCCTCTTCGCCACGCTTGTAGACGAACAGTCGTACCGTGTGGAAGCACAGGACGATGAAACTACAAAAGCGGAGGGTATGGCTGTTCTCCGTAAAATGTTTCCCAACATCACGGTTCCTGAACCCATCGCATTTACCTACCCGCGCTGGTCCCAAACACCCTGGTCCTACGGTTCTTACTCCAACTGGCCTGCTGGAACGACGCTCGAAATGCACCAGAACCTTCGTGCGAATGTGGGGAGGCTGTACTTTGCGGGCGAGGCGATGAGCGCGGAGTACTTTGGTTTCTTGCACGGTGCTTGGTTCGAGGGGCAGGAGGTTGGTGAGCGCATTGCGGGTCGGATTACGACGGAGTGTGTTAATACGGGGAGTGGGTGTGGGGATTATAATCGGTATGAGGTGCTGCGTGGGACGACGGAGTTGTCGGAGGTCAATGCGTTTAATGGGATGGGGACGAGTCCGTTTTTTGTGGCGGATACTGGGGAGGCGGAGTGAGAGGATGTGGGTCGTGGGTACGTTTGGGTGTCGATGTGGAGATTGGAGAAAGCCTGTAATTCAGGAAGATGATATTTTTACGGCATCCTTCTTTTGCTCTTTCGGCATTACTTGCTGTCCACTCCCCTCCTTCATCTCAACATCCACCCAAATAGGCACATGATCACTTGTCCCCATCTCCTCCTCACTATCCATAATCCCAGCTGCCCGAACCCACCCCTTCTCCCACATCTTCCTCCCCGCGATAAAATAGTCCACCCTATCACAGCTACTCCCCCACTTCCTCCCTCTAGAATGATACGTATACCGCCTCTCATCCGGATACATCTCCCTCCACACATCAACGCCATCAAACGGCTCCTTCGCCTTCCCACCCCCACCCACCAGCATATAGTGGAAATCCGCGCGGTTGATCACATGTGCTTGCGGGAAGATGCGTAGTTTGGGATATCCATCACGCTCGTCAGGCGCGACGTTCATGTCGCCTGCGAGTAATACATCCCACCCTTGCTCCTCCAACTCCCTGCACTCCCTCGCCAACAGCTTATGAAACGCGCGTTTCCGGTCATGTCTCGTGCCTCTAAACGCACCGGTCTGCGGATCGCGATACGCGTTTTCCGTTCCGTTGACGGCGTAGACGTTGAAGACGGCGAGTTTGGCGGTGCTGGTTTTCGAGCGGAGTTCTACGACGGAAATGCGGCCTTCGGCGTCCCAGTCTACGGTGCGGAGGGCGATTTTGTAGGGGATGTAGAGGTCGCGCCGGATGAGGCTGCATACGCCGTAGATTTTGCCGCTGCGTTTGGGGCCGCGGGCGTTGTGGAGGTCGGTGGGGAGGGTGAAGTGGACGTGGTACAGCGGGCGCTTATTATGGGGAGTTCCTTCTTCTTCTGGTAGAGGTGATTTTACTGCTTTTTTGACTGCGTCTTGGGTCTTTTCATCTGTGTGGGCGATCTTGACTTCTTGGAGGAACAGGATGGACGGCCATTGGTGTCTGTGTAAGAAACCTCTTAGGGAGGCTGCTGGTCGGGCGTTCTTTGCATCGTCCCTAAGTGCCGTTCTGGACTTGGAAATTTGGAAGAAATCTGTGATTGGCTTTTGTAGGAATGGAGCAATGCCATCGATGTTCCAAGAGAAGATGCGAAATGTGTTTGAGTCGAGAGGTGGAAGGGGCGTTGGAGATGCGGGCGTGCTTGGAGGCGCCGTTTGCCCGGGAGACGCCGCTGTGTTTGTCGCGAGCTTGCGTCGTTTCGAGGGAGGTGGACTGATATCTCGATTCATCGTACTGTAGTGGCGGCATGCCGTCACTCTTTGTGATATATATGATAGATGAAGTTGTAAGATGCGCGCACGACCAAGTGACGTCATCATCACTTTCCGCACCGAAGCAATGCCCTAGACTGGTCGCAAACCCAGCCACCAAGATCCTCGTTACTTTGGTATATGTCGTATTGCTGTTTGCAGCACACAATCGCGCATGCACGTGGGCGGGGCGCGACGCGTCTTCCCACTAGAATTGATTGGGCAGTGATCAGCCACATCATTCACTACCCCACCACTACCAACATCTTGACAACCACGCTACAGACCTCAGCCACAACCACCTAGAATCCTTCTTCCAACACCACAATTGCATACCTACTCCGCTCTTCTATCTAACTTCAACATGTCCTACCGCCGCAAGAAGTCCCTCCTCATCGGCATCAACTATGTCGGCAGCAGCCACGAACTCAAGGGCTGCCACTCAGACGTAGACAACATGGCGGAATTCCTCTCCTACCGCGGCTACACCAACTCACACAAAGACCGCGTCATCCTCACCGACCGACCAGAAGTACCCTACGACTCCCCCTACTACCCCACCGGCCACAACCTCCTCGCAGCCATGGACTGGCTCGTCTCAGAACCCGGTTGCACCTTGTTCCTCCATTACTCGGGCCATGGCGGTCAGATTGCAGATGTAGACGGCAACAGGACGACAGGAATGGATGCATCGATCGTTCCTGTGGATTTCGAACAGCGCGGCCAGATTTCCAGTACCATTTTACATGAACATCTTGTTACGTATATGGCGCGGGATTGCACCTTGTTTGTCATAATGGACTGTTGTCATTCTGGTAGTGCGCTCGAGCTACCGTTCGTTTACCGCTCTGATAGCGATGGCCAGATCAGTTTGATGGATAACTTGAAAGCTGGGCTTACGCTTGCTAATGAGGCGCGCGATATCATCTCTGGTGGTTTCTCGTATAGCAAAGTTGGGGAGGCGAGGGAGTTGCTTGCGGGTGCGAGTACGTTCTTCAAGGGACTGAAGCATTTTGGAGAGGAGCAGGAGGAGGAAGGACTAGAGAGTGGAGAGTTTGCGGGACAGTATGGGAGTGAGCAGAAGATGGTGACGATGTTTAGTGGGTGTAGGGATGATCAGACGAGTGCGGATGCGCGCATTGAGGGGGAGGCGACGGGTGCGATGACGTGGGCGTTCTTGGAGATGATGAAACAAGATCAGACTCCGACGTATGCTGAGGTGAGTGCTTAACACATATTTGGCGGATCTGAGCATTGTTGTATTGACCGGAAGACAGACACTCAAGTTCATCAGGAAGACCCTGGACGAGAGTAACTACAAGCAGATCCCACAGCTGAGTTCTGGATTGGATATTGATTTGGATGACATGCATCTGGTACTCTGATCCAGCGATGTAGTTCTCAAAGCTTTTGTCCAACTCGAAAGACATGCACAGAGGCAATTCCTAGAAACTAGACACAGAGCTTTCGACTTATTTACTCTAGACTGGCATCGTGAATTTGTCTGACCTAAATGTCAAACTTAGCAATCGACGCAGCTTGAAACAAGCCCGCACCGACCCGTCTCTGACAACAAAAAGTCAGTTTGTCTAACCTCTTCAACTACAGCAGCAACGAATGTCTCAAGACAGCAAACTATCATCCCCTTCCATACTCGTCATCGCTATAAACACCGCCTCAACCCACCATCCCCCTTGCCACCACTACTACTACAAAGAATTATCCTTCGTACATACACTCCAACATTACCCCTACCACACGCTCAAAATGACACCACCAATCGACCCCCTCCGCCACCGCATCTTCTCCGAACTAAACCTCCAACTAACGCACCCCTCGATCCCCAAACCCCTCCTCAACGAATGCTCAAAACACCTCGCCTTCCTCGTGCGATACTACGCAAACGACCCGGACTGCAATCCGCTGAGAGTCAGTGTGCCGATTGTCGAAGCACCTGTATATGTACCTCGTGTGGGTATGGGAGAGGAAGAGGGGGATGAAAAGGACGAGGAAGAGGACGAGGACGAGGATGTAGAGATAGAAATAGGCTTGAAAATCGCGTTGGTAGTTTTCGAGGAGAAAAGGCAGAAAAGCTCTGTGCAGACAAGCTCTGTGCAGACAAGGATGCGTGTGCTGATTGAGACAACTGGTACGCTGGGGCATTACAAGTGCTTGGTTGCTAAGCTCTGCGGTATGGCCGAGCGTGTTGTAGCCGGATTGTTGGAAGGTGATGAGGACATGGTGCGTGCGTGCGAAGAGGTTAAGAGGAATAAAGGGAAGAAGGCGAGTGCAGATGTGGGAAAGAGACCGGTATGGGATGTTGAGGCTTGTGGGGAGTGGTGTTAAGCTGTACAAGACGTGTTGACACGAGGCTCGGGTCGTGAAATTGATCGTTGCCTTGGTATTCATATTTCATGCTAACACGTAAGACATACAATGATAGAGGGACAACAGCACCCATTGCATCAGAATAACATACTTCAGTAAAATCCAAAAAGGTATCCCTAGCTTGAGCTAACTCACGCAAGCTATTTCCCATCACACCAGAACACCGACCCCGCTACCCGTCGTCA
>Ga0265797_10003408_pt1 | contig 25402 bp, 14 predicted proteins | sample P2T30metagenome_FD_192433 | JGI IMG/M metagenome (GOLD analysis project Ga0265797, IMG submission 192433) | Plant litter microbial communities from East Loma Ridge, Irvine, California - P2 T30 | ecosystem: Environmental > Terrestrial > Plant litter > Unclassified | place: USA: California... | reverse complement strand
GGGTGGCGCCGCCATGCTGGACGCGGGTGGCCGCAATGCCCGACAGGACGCGTTCGGCCACTTCGTCGAGCCTGTTGCGCGGCACCGACGGCAGGAAGGCGAGGAATTCCTCGCCGCCCCAGCGCACGATCATGTCGGTCTCGCGCAGGATCTCCTGCAGGCTGGTGGCGATGCTGCTCAACACTGCGTCGCCGGCGGCGTGGCCGTGGCTGTCGTTGATGTGCTTGAAGTGGTCGACGTCGAGCAGGAACAGGGCGCCCACCTGCGCGCTGTCGGCGCTGGCGGCGAGCGGCGTCGGCGCCGGCAGGGCGCGCATGTATTCGAGGAAGTGGCGCCGGTTGTACAGGCCGGTGAGCGGATCGCGCACGCTCTGCTGCTTGAGTTCACGGTTCTTCTCGTGCAGCTGGGCGTTGGCGTGGCGCACCTTGCGGTACAGCGAGCCGACGATCACCGCCACCAGCGCCAGCACCACGGCCAGCAGCCACCACACGCGCTGCTGCAGGCGGCGATTGTCGATTTCGCTCGACTTGATCCGGTTCTCGCTGCGCAGCAGTTCGATCTGGCGCTGCTTCTTGTCGGTCTCGTATTTTTCCTGCAGGTCGAGCATCGCCTTCTGGCGCCGCTTTTCGAACAGTTCGTTCGAGATTCCGCGCTCGCGGTGGTAGGCGTGCAGCGCGCTTTCCAGGTCGCCCGAGCGCTCGAGCGCGGCGCCGTATTCGACCAGCGCGGTCTGCAGCTCGGGCTTGTCGCCCAGTTCCTCGTAGCCGGCCAGGCCCTGTTCAATAAAGCGCTTGCCGTCGGCAACCCGCCCCAGTCCCAGGTAGGCCTGGCCCAGGTTCAGTTGCGCGGTCGAGGTCAACTGGCGGTGGTTCAGCGGGCGCGCCGCTTCAAGGGCCTGCTCGGCGAACGAGGCGGCCTTGCGGTAGTCCTGCATCTTGAGATAGAAGTCGGACAGGTTCACCAGCGAATACACGACCCGTTTATGGGCGCCGATCTGGCGCTCGAGCGCCAGGCCTTGGGTCAGCGCGCGCAGCGCGCGCGCGTGCTGGCCGGTGTCGATCGCCAGGCCGTATTCGGCGTTCCTGATGGTGGCCATGCGGCCTGGCGAGTTCGATTTTTCGGCGGCTGCCAGCGCTTCGTCGAGCACGTCGAAGCCCTTTTCGGGTTCGCGCATGCGCGCATACAGACGCGCCAGCGAATTGAGGGCCATGACGATGTGCACTGGGCCGCCATGCTCGCGCGCCAGCGCGGCGGCGGCCTGCAGCCGTTCGAGCGCCTTGGGCAGGTCGCCTTCTTCGGCGTACGATTCGCCCGACGAGATGGTGGCGCGCACGCGCAGGTCGAGGTCTTGCGTGGTGTCGGCCAGCTTTTCCGCGTCCCACACCAGGCGGTGCGCTTCGCCGGGGCGATGCTGGCTTGACGCCGAATAGGCCAGCATCAGCATGCCCTTGGCCAGGGCGCCGTTGTGATCGTACTCGCGTCCGAGCGCGATCAGCTCATTGGCCAATGCAAAGGTCTGCCGATGGTGGCCCAGGCCATGGTGCGCAACGGCCAGCTGGTTCAGAAATTCGATGCGCTCGCCCAGCGGCGCAGCGCGTCCTTCGACTTCGAGCGCCTGCAGCATCGGCAGCGCGCGCTCGGGAACGAAGCGGTTGATTTCGCGGATCTCGTTGACTTGCTCGCCCACGCGCGTGGCCAGCGGCGCGGTTTCGTCGGCCATCACAAATGCCGCCGCCACGCACAAGGTCAAGGCCAGGGCGTGGGATCGGGGGCGCATGAGGGCGCGGTGCAGGGCAGAGAACATGGGCTGGATCTCGCTGCGCCGGTGGTCCGACGAAAATGATGTGAACACATTATAGGGCTGTTGCAAACAGGAAATTCACTTTCCGGCGCACTGTCACCAAAAAGACACAGCGCCAGTCCTGACTGGCGCGCTGCATGTTTTCAGCTGGTTATCCAGGGTGCGTGCGAGTTGGTTTCTGGCGCACCATCTGGCGCATGCCAAACGCCTTTTTTCGCGCGCGGAAACGGTGCGCCGGCGGGCGTGGGCGGCTTCTATACTGTGGGCTCCCGACATCACACGAGAGACCTGCCATGTGGACATCATCCTGGGCCCGATGGGGCGCCACGCTCGGCTTCGCCCTGGGCGGCTTTTTCGACGGCATCCTGCTGCATCAGATCTTGCAGTGGCACCACCTGCTCAGTCTGGTGCCGGGCATCGACGACCTGCGCCTGCAAGTACTGTGGGACGGGTATTTTCATCTGCTGATGTACCTGATCGCGCTGGCCGGCCTGATCGGATTGTGGCGCGCCCAGCGCCGCGGCGCGCTCGCATGGGGAAGGCCGCTTCTGGGCGCGCTCCTGGTCGGCTTCGGCGCCTGGCATGCGGTCGATGCGCTGCTGTCGCACTGGCTGCTCGGGATTCACCGGATTCGCATCGACAGCCCAAATCCGCTGGCCTGGGATCTGGCGTGGCTGGTGTTGTTTGGGCTGTCGCCGCTGCTGGCCGGATGGCGGATGATGAAGGCGCAGGGCGGCGGCGGCGGCGGCAGGGTGGGTGGTTCGGCTGCGGCGCTGCTGCTGCTGGGCGCCTTCACGGGCGCAGCCGGCGCCTGGGCGCTGGTGCCGCCGGCCGGCCAGGACCTGACCACGGTGGTGTTCCAGCCGGGCGCCGGGCCGCGCGAGGTGTTCGCGGCGCTCGATGCGGTCGATGGGCGCCTGGTGTGGAGCGACCGCGCCATGGGCGTGGTGGTGATTGCGCTGCCGAAGGCGCGCCGCTGGGATCTGTACCGGCACGGCGCGCTGCTGGTGAGCGGCAGCGGCGCGCCGGCCGGGTGTTTCAACTGGAGCCGGATTTAATTCGAACTCACAGCGCGCTCACACCGCTCACACCGCGATCTGCTGCAGCAGATACAGGCGCTGGTACAAGCCGCTGTCGATGCGCATCAGTTCTTCGTGCGAGCCGGCTTCGGTGATACGGCCGTGATTGAGCACGATGATGCGGTCGGCTTCGCGGATCGTCGACAGGCGGTGCGCGATGGCGATGATGGTGACCTTGCCGCGCAGTTCTTCCAGCGCCTGTTGCACGATCTGTTCGGTGGCGCTGTCGATGCGCGAGGTCGCTTCGTCGAGCAGCAAGATGCGCGGCTGGCCGGCCAGTGCGCGCGCGATCGCGATCAGCTGCTTCTGGCCCGACGACAGGCGTGAGCCGCCTTCGCCCAGCTCGGTGTCGTAGCCGTCTTCGAGCGCGCTGATGAAGTCGTGCGCATGCGCCGCGCGCGCCGCCTCTTGCAATCGTTCGAGCGGCAGGCCGCGTCCCATGTCGATGTTCTCGCGCGCAGTCGAGGCCAGGATGAACGGGTCTTGCGGCACCAGCCCGACCTCGTTGCGGAAGCGCTCGTTGCCGATACTGGCCAGCGGCAGGCCGCCGATCTCGATGCTGCCTTGCTCGACGACGTAATAGCGCAGCAGGAGCGAGAGCAGGGTCGACTTGCCGCTGCCGGTGTGGCCGACGATGCCGAAGAAGGCGCCTTGCGGCACGTCCAGCGACAGCTCGTGCAGTACTGGCTGGCCGGGCACGTATTCGAATGCCAGATTGCGCACCCGTACCGCCGGCGCGCCGGCGGCAAAGCCGGGCTGCGCGTTTTCGCGGCCGGCGGCGTGCTCCGGCGCGCCTGCTTCGCCCAGCAGCGTGTTCACGCGCGCAGCCGCCACCACGGCCTGCTGCAGGCCGCTGAACTGCATCGTGATCTGGATCAGCGGCTCGACCACGCGCGCGATATAGCTGACGAACGCGTACAGCACGCCCACTTCGACCGCGCCGATCTGGCGCTGGCCGAAGGCGAAGATCACCAGCGCCAGCAGCGCCACGTTGAGCAGGTCGAGCGCCGGGCGCAGCAGGAATGCATTGGCGCGCAGCTCGGCCAGGCGCGCGCTGTAGTGGGCGCGGTTGGTGCCGAGGAAGCGCTCGCCGAAACGCGCTTCGGCGTTGCTGGCCTGGAGCACGGTCATGCCGCCGATCGATTCGGCCATCTGGCCATTGATGTCGCTGCGCAGCGCGCGCGCGCGGGTGACGGCGGGCGCCGACAGGCGCTGGTACAGCCACACGATGCCGGCCACCGCCGGCACCAGCGCCAGCACGATCAGCATCAGGCGCCAGTCGAGCCAGGCCATCGCGACCATGGTGCCGATCAGGACGATCGAGTTATCCAGCATCACGAACAGCACCTGGATATACAGGGTCTTGACCGCCTCGGTGTCGTTGGTCACGCGGCTGACCAGTTGGCCGGTGATGGCGCGGTCGAAGAACGCCATCGGCAGCCGCAGCACGTGGCCATATACCCATTCGCGCAGGCGCTGCACCGAGCGCATCGCCATCCCGGACAGGCGCAGCAACTGGCGAAAACGCACCCAGCTCGCGATCCAGCCGCTGACCACCAGGCCGCCCAGCAGCAGCGCCATGCGCGCGCCGTCCATATTGCGCGGCAGCAGATGGTCGTCGATCAGCATCTTGCCCAGCAGCGGGCCGGCCACCTCGAGCGCGGCGGCCAGGATCAGCCAGGCGCTCGCCCACAGCAGATGGCGGCGGTCGGGCGCGGCGGCGCGGCGCAGCAGGATCGACGCCTGTTTCGCCTGCTGCCGCAGGGCGCCGCGCTCTAGCGCGGTGTCTTTCTTGATAGCGGCCTCAGATTGCGTCAAGGCTGGCCTCCAGTTGTTGATAGCGCCACTGGCTGGCATACCAGCCATCGAGCGCGAGCAGTTGGTCGTGGGTGCCGGCTTCGGTGACGCGGCCGTCGCGCAGCACGATGATGTGATCAGCCGCGACCACCGCCGAGAGCCGGTGGCTGGCGATGATGGCGGCGCGCTCGGGGCGCGCGCGCCGCAGTTCGGCCAGGTGCTCGAGGATGCGGGTCTCGGTGCCGGTATCGACCGCCGACAGGGCGTCGTCGAGCAGCAGCAGCGAATTATCGGCGAGCAGCGAGCGCGCGATCGCCACCCGCTGGCGCTGGCCGCCGGACAGGGTGATGCCTTTTTCGCCCACCGGCGTGTCGTAGCCGAACGGGAAGCGCAGGATGTCGTCGTGGATCGCCGCCATCCGGGCCGCCTGCTCAACCTCCTGGCGCGAGGCCCCGGGACGCGCCAGCGCGATGTTCTCGCCGATCGTGGCCGAGAACAGGAACGACTCTTGCGGCACCCAGGCGGTGGCCGCGCGCAGTGCACTGAGGCGGTATTCATTGAGTTGGTGGCCGGCCCAGCTGACCTGGCCGCGCTGCGGCGTGGCCTGGCGCAGCAGCACGCGCAGCAGTGTCGACTTGCCGGCGCCGGTGGGGCCGACCAGACCCAGGGTCTGGCCCGGCTGCAGCGTCACCGACACGTCGAGCAGCGACGGCCGTTCCTGGCTGTCGGCGCCGCCATACGCGAAGCTGACCTTGTTCAGTACCAGCGGTCCGTGGCCGACCTGCTCCAGCGTGCCCTTGTCTTCCACCGTGAGCGGGGCGTCGAGCAGCGGCTGCAGGCGCGCCAGGCCGGCGCGGCCGCGCTCGATCAGCGACAGTACCCAGCCGGCGGCGAACATCGGCCAGATCAGCTGCCCCAGGTACATCGAGAAGCTGGTCAGGGCGCCGATCGTGAGCTGATTGTTCCAGACCAGGTAGCCGCCCAGGCCCAGGGTCAGGCCGGTGGCGGCGGTCAGGGTCAGGCCGACCGCCGGTTCGTAGGCCGCTTCCCATTTCTTGGCTGTCAGGCTGGCCTCGGCCGCATGGCCGGCCAGTTCGCTGAACTGGGCCGCGCTGCGCGTTTCCAGGCCCAGCGCGCGCAGCGTGCGCACGCCCGAAATCGACTCTTGCACATGGTCGTTGAGCGCCGAAAAACGTTTCAGGGCGTCGCCCTCGGCGGCGTGGATGTGCATCGAGATGTACCAGAACGCGAGCCCCATCAGCGGGAACGGCAGCAGCGCCACCAGCGCCAGGCGCCAGTCGACGCCGAGCACCATGATCCCAAGCACCATCACCAGCGTCAGGGTGCCGTCGAACGCGGCCAGCATCGCTTCGCCGGCGGCCATCTCGATGGCGTCGATGTCGTTGGTGGCCAGCGCCATCAGGTCGCCGGTGCGCTGGCGCTGGTAAAAGGCCGGGCCTTGCGCGGCCAGGCGCGCGTACAGGCGGGTGCGCAGTTCGACGCCCAGGTTGTAGGCGGCCGAATACAGGCGGATGCGCCAGCACACGCGCAGCACATAGATCGCCACGCCCAGGCCGGCCAGTTGCGCGATGCCGACCAGCAGATCATGCTGGCTCAGTGTATTCGCGGCCAGCGCATCGATCAGGGCGCCGACCTTGCGCGGGATGAGGACCGTACAAATCGCGACCCCGACCAGCATCACGGCCGAAGAGGCATAGGATTGCCAGTGCCGACGGACAAATCCGCCGATCAGCCTTGCCAGACTCATTCAGATTCCTTGCTCAGATTCTTTGACAGCGCGCGCCCATGAAAAAGCGGGCCAGAAGCCCGCTAGTGTAGACGTTTTGACAGAGGTGCGTAGCGCGCCCCCGGGTTTCAAGGCGCGCGCTGCACGCCTTGGCACGCGCCTTATTTGCGCCGTTTCGGCGACTTCGAACCGATGCGCACCACGCTGGCCGAATCCTGGCTGGCGATCGGCGCCGCCATTGGCGGCGCTGCAGCCGCCGCTTTCGGTGCGCCCTTGCCGGCAGCTGCGGCGATCGGCTTCGGTGCCGGAGCGGCAGCCGGCGCAGCTTCGGCGTCGGCTGCTGGCGGCGCGGCGCTTTGCACCACGATCGGTTCCTCTGCCAGTGCTTGTTCCGGCACCTGCTCACTGACTTGCTCACTCAGTTGCTCACTCAGTTGCTCACTCAGTTGCTCATTCACCTGCTCCATCGCGGCAATGATCTGGTCGACCGAGGGCGTGTCCGGCAGCGTTGGCGCAGCGTCGACGCCTGCATCGAGCGCGGCATCCACAGCCGCCTCGGCGGCGCGCTCGACGGCGACAGCGGAGGTTTCAACGCTGTCGGCGACGGCATTCAATACCGGTGCGCCGGCCTCGGCAAGCGCATGCGCAACCTGGACCGGCGCCGGCGCGGCAGTTGGCTGCTCTGCTGGCGGGATGTACAGACGCAGCCCGCCGGTGGCGAGGCCGAACAGCTCGCGCCCGTAGGCGGCGATGCTGCGCATCTGTTCTTCGGCCTGGCTGCGCAAGAAGCCCAGCTCTTGTGGATTGGTGGTGGCGATCAGCTGGCGCACCGTCTGCGACGAGCGCTCCAGCGATTCGCGCGAGACGGCCAGGTTCAGCGCCATCAGGCGGCTGGCGTTGTCGAACGCGCGCGAAGTGACATTCTGGAACAGGTTGAACTGGGCATCCAGCTGGGCATTACGTGCTGCGGACAGTTGCTCGGGAAGTGTGGTCATGTAATCCTCGTGAATATGGCGCGCTGCAATATATTTAGTGTAACCATGAACGGCTTGTGCTGCAAAGCATAATCCTATGATATTTGTGTGCAGAAATATTGCGCTGCATCATTACGACGCAATGTTTCTGTGGCAGGACTGCGACAGCGCTACAATTCGAGCACCTACCTCATGGAGCACGCATGGACCTCGTGATTCGCAACGCCGTGCTGCCCGATGGGCGCAGCAACATCGACATCGGCATCGACGCCGGCCGCATCATCGCGCTCGCGCCGGCCCTGGCGGCGCACGGCGCGCGCGAGATCGACGCCGGCGGCAACCTGGTGACGCCGCCGTTCGTGGACGCCCACTTCCATATGGACGCCGTGCTCAGCTACGGCCTGCCGCGCGTCAACGCCAGCGGCACGCTGCTGGAAGGGATCGCGCTGTGGGGCGAACTCAAGCCGCAACTGACCCAGGATGCGCTGATCGAGCGCGCGCTGCGCTACTGCGACTGGGCGGTGGCGCGCGGCCTGCTGGCGATCCGCACCCACGTCGACGTGTGTGACGAGCGTTTGCTGGCGACCGAGGCGTTGCTCGAGGTCAAGCGCCGCGTGGCGCCGTATCTCGACCTGCAGCTTGTGGCGTTTCCGCAGGACGGCCTGCTGCGCAGCGCGGGCGCGTTCGACAACCTGAAACGCGCGATCGCGATGGGCGTGGACGTGGTAGGCGGCATTCCTCACTTCGAGCGCAGCATGGCGCAGGGCGCCGAATCGGTGCGCCTGCTGTGCGAGTTCGCGGCCGGGCAGGGCCTGCGCGTGGACATGCACTGCGACGAGAGCGACGACCCGATGTCGCGCCATATCGAGACGCTGGCCTATGAAACCCAGCGCCTGGGGCTGCAGGGCAGGGTGACCGGCTCGCACCTGACCTCGATGCACTCGATGGACAACTACTACGTCAGCAAACTCCTGCCCCTGATTGCCGAAAGCGGCGTGGCGGCGATCGCCAACCCGCTGATCAACATCACGCTGCAGGGCCGCCACGATACCTATCCGAAGCGGCGCGGCATGACCCGCGTGCCCGAGCTGATGGCGGCCGGCGTGAATGTCGCCTTCGGCCATGACTGCGTGCTCGATCCCTGGTACGGCATGGGTTCGGGCGACATGCTCGAAGTGGCGCATATGGGATTGCACGTGGCGCAGATGACGTCGGTGGCGGCGATGCAGGCCTGCTTCATGGCCGTCACCGAGAACCCGGCGCGCATCCTGGGGCTCGAAGGCTACGGGCTGGCGCCTGGCTGCCACGCCGACCTGGTGATCCTGGACGCCGGTTCGGCGGTCGAAGCGATCCGCCTGCGCGCGGCGCGCCGGCTGGTGCTGCGCCGCGGCCAGGTGCTGGCCGAAGCGCCGCCGGCGACGGGCGTGCTGCATTTGCCGGGCCGGCCAGGCAGTGTCGACTTCCGCCTACAGGCAGGCGGCACGAACTTGTCATGAAAAGGGCGGCGCTTTAGGGCAGAATATGACACCTTGTTGAATTGGCTATATTAACTGTTGTGAACGATATCGAAATCCGCCCCGCCCACGAAGCCGACTTCGCGTCGATGTGGAGCATCTTCAGCGCCCACGTCGCCACCGGAGAAACCTATACCTTCACCGAGGCGACCACGCGCGAGGCCGCGCATGGCTACTGGCTGGGCGCGGACGTGCGCTGCTGCGTGGCCGTGAGCAGCGGCGGCCGGGTGCTGGGCATGTACCGGCTGGCGCCGAATCAGGCCGGGCGCGGCCAGCACGTGGCCAACGCCTCGTTCATGGTCAGCCCGTCGGCGCAAGGTGTCGGCATCGGCCAGATGCTGGGCCGCCATTGCATCGAGCAGGCGCGCGGCGATGGCTACCTGGCGATGCAGTTCAACCACGTGGTCAGCACCAATACCAGCGCGATCCGCTTGTGGAAGAAGCTCGGCTTCGCCATCACCGGCACGCTGCCCAAGGCGTTTCGCCACAAGCGCCTGGGCTACGTGGATGCGTATGTGATGTACCAGTTGCTGCAGGACCCGGATCACTGGCCGACGGCGGACGAATGACGCCGGGCGCCAACGAGGTCGCCGTCACCGGGCGCCTGCGCCTGCGCCCACTGAACGAGGGCGACGCGGCGACCCATCTGGCGCTGGTGAACGACCCGACCTTTACCAGATTCATCGGCGAGCGTAACCAGCATACGCTCGAGGACGCGCGCGCGGCGATCGTGGCCGGGCCGATGGCGATGCTGGCCAAATACGGTCATGCGATGTATATGGCCGAGCTGCACGACGGCACCCCGATCGGTTTTTGCGGCCTGCTCAAGCGCGAGGCGCTCGACTACGTCGATATCGGCTACGCCTTCTTGCCACAATGGCGCGGCCAGGGCTATGCGCTGGAAGCGGCGCAGGCCACGGTGCGGCATGCGGCGACACTCGGCGTCACGCCGCTGGCGGCGATTTGCAATCCGGCCAATGCGGCGTCGATCGCGCTCTTGCTCAAGCTGGGTTTTCGCTTCGAGCGCATGGTGACGGCGGATCCGGCGCGGCCGATGGTCAGGCTGTACCTGATGGACCCCCAGAGTACAGGGCGCGCCACTGTTGTGTAGCGCACCATCCGCTGCGTAATGACAGTGCTAGGATGAGGCACCCTGGCGCGACTGCGAACCACTGCCTGCAACCCGATCAATCTATCCAGCCCACCACGATGCCCACCAACGCGCTGCGCCCCGACGCCCAATTCTTCATCGTGCTCAACGCCGGTTCCGGCCACTCCGAAACCGAGGAGCGTATCTCCACCATCCGCAGCGTGATGGAAGCGGCGGGCCGCATCTGCCATCTCGAAGTGGTGGATGATCCCGAAAAACTCGAGACCATCGCGCGCGACATGGCGGCCAAGGCGGTCGACCAGGACGGCGTGCTGGTGGCGGCCGGCGGCGACGGCACCATCAACACGGTGGCGCACCAGGCGGTGCTGGCCGGCTGTCCGTTCGGGGTTCTGCCGCAAGGCACGTTCAATTATTTTGGCCGCACCCACGGCATTCCCGAAGACCTGGCCGAAGCCGTGCACGCGCTGCTGCGCGCCGAGGTGCAGCCGGTGCAGGTCGGGCTTCTGAACAACAAGATCTTCCTGGTCAACGCCAGCGTCGGCATGTACCCGAAGCTGCTCGAAGAGCGCGAGCACGACAAGCAGCAGTATGGCCGCAGCCGTGTCGTGGCCTTCCTTTCCGCGATCAAGATGGCGCTGCGCCCGCACCGCCACCTGCACATCAGGCTCGAACTCGATGGCAAAGAGCGGCGCCTGCGCACCACCACCCTGTTCGTCGGTAACAACCGGCTGCAGATGGAGCAGGTCGGGATGACGCAGTTGACCGAGGCGGTGCAAGACGGCCAGCTGGTGGCGCTGGCGCCCAAGCCGATGGGCAAACTGGGCCTGCTCGGGCTGCTGCTGCGCGGCGCGCTGGGGCGCTTGAACAGTAGCGACGACCTGGTGGCGTTTTCGTTCAAGAGCATGACGGTGCGCACGCCCTCGCTGTATGGGCGCAAGCGGCTGAAGGTAGCGGCCGACGGTGAAGTGAGCAATATGGCGACGCCGTTCGAGTTTCGCGTGCTCGAAGGGCGCCTCAAATTGCTGGCGTCGGGTGCGCCGCGCGCCACCGACGCCGCTTGACTAGTTCGTCCTGAGCAGGCGCACGCCGTAGATGTCGAAGCGGTTCGACGGCTGCGCGCCGCCGGCGCCGCTGAAGCTGCGGTTGCTCTCCAGGTAGCTCATGTTGAAGAAGTCGCTCATCTCGAGGCCATAGCTGCCGGGCTTGAGGCGCGCCGCCAGCGGCGTCGAATACACGCTCGGCGTGTTCGTCTTGAGGAGCGGCGCATGCGGCAGCTGGATCACGCCCTGCGCCACGATCTTGCCGCTGGCGTCTTTCACGGCCAGCCACTTCACGCCATTGCTCACGCCCAGATTGACCTGGTTGGCGCCATTATGAAAACGCAGCTGCACGGCGTAGTTGCCCGCTTGTGCAATCGCGATGCGCGCGACCGAGAAACGGTCGCCCGGCTGGCCCCAGCCGGCGATATGCGCTTGCGTGAAGCGCGCATCTGGGGCGGTTGGCTTGAGGTTGGAATCCACGCGCGCATCGGACACCGCAATCTCGATTCCGCCGTCGACGCAGCGCGGCATGCTGTGATGGCTGGCGTTGCCGCTGTCGGTAAAGCGCGCCTCGAGCGCGTAGCACGACGCCGCGCCGCCATCGCGGTCGATCCAGTCGCCGGCCTTCAAGCCGCTTGCCACCGGCTGGCCGTCGCGGTAGACGCTGTAGCTGACATTCTTGCCGTTGCCATTGCCGCCGGCGCCGATACCGAGCTTGACCCCGGAGCGAAGGCGCTCGATGCCGCTCAGGACCGGCTCGCGCGGACCAAACGTCAGGCTCGATTCGACGTATGGATCGGCGCTCACGCGGCGGATGGCGCCGGCGTCGTCCACCAGCTTGCCGAGCGTGACCTCGATGCGATTGGTCTGGCCCAGCGCGGCAAGGGGCAGCGTAGCGCCCACCGGCTTGCCGTTCAGGACGATCCGCTCGACCGCGTAATGCCCGTTGCCCTGGCTCGGCGCCGGCAGGTTCAGCTGCACGTCGATCCGCTTGCCATGCAGGCGCAAATCGTGCAGGGCGATGCGCTCGCTGCCGGCGAAACGCTCGCGCCGCAGCCTGGCGGTGACGAACGGGCGCAACGCGATGCCGTCATCCTGCACCGACACGCCGAACACGTTCTCGATCACCATGCCCAGGTAGCCGCCCACCGACCATAACTGGCGCCGCGAATTGATCACGGGGCCGATCAGCGAAGGATTCTTTTCGTCGAGCAGGAGCGGCTGTCCCGACAGCCACTCCAGGTTTTCCATGTTCGACAGGTTCAGCGCCGCGCCGCGCATCAGCGAATCGTAGGCGGCGTCGGCCACTGCGGCATTGCCGCCACGGACCGCGGCGCGCAAACCGTAGGCGGTCACGAACGGCCACACCGATCGGTTGTGGTACACCGGCGCGTCAGGCTGCTGCGGCCAGATCATCGGCGCGCCCATCGGACCGTGCGGGTAGTGCGCCAGGATCGAGCGCGCGCGCTTTTCATCGGCCACGCCGGTGATGATCGCCAGCGCCTGGCCCAGCCAGTCGAACTTGTGCAGCGGCGCGCCGTCCAGGTGGCCGGCGGTGAGGCTGCTGTACATGCCGGCATCGGGCAGCCACAGGCGCTCGTTGATGGCGCGCTTGAGCGCGGCGGCCCAGCCGTCGTAGCGTTCTGCGCGCGCCGCATCGGCCTGCTCGCGCGCCAGTTTGGCGGCCACGCGCAGCGCCTGGTAGATCACGACATTGGTCGATAGCGCCTTGCTGCTTGCCATCGACGCCAGGTCGCCCGGGATCCAGGCGGCGTAGGTCTGGTCGCGCCAGTCAAGGAACGACTGCTCGCCGTTGTACAAGCCGGCGCCTGCGTCGAACGCCGCCACCCGGTCGATCTCGAGTGTGTTCGACAGCGCCTTCAGGGCGCGCCCGGCAAACGCGGCGCGTTCGGCGGCGGGCAGGGTGCGCAGCGTTTCTTCGGCGGCAAAGGCCCAGGTCAGGCGGTCGGTGCTGACCGGCCAGCTGCCGCCGCTGCCGGTGTCCTGCACGATCTGCAGGCCGTCCGGCGTGGCCGGAATCTGCGGCGCCGGCGTGATGCCGGGACGCCAGCCGGACAATTTGAAATCGAGCGAATTGCGCACCCGCTGCGGGTCGAGCAGGGCCAGGCCCAGGTCGGCCGCGTAGGACAGGTCGCGGGTCCAGACATAGGCCCATTTCTCGCCGGTCGAAAAACATTGGCAATCGATCGCGGCGCCGCCGTTGTAGTTGCCGTCCTTGATCTGGCTGACCGAATTCAGGCGCATCTCGGTCGTGGCCAGCGCGAACAGGGCGTCGAACGCCAGGTTGCCGCTGCGTACGCGCGGCAAGCCTTGCTGTTCGGCGTATTCCACATGCTGCGGGCCAGGGTCGCGCAGCGCCATGCTCGACGACTGCACGTAGCGCCGCAACGTCGCGGCATCATCTGCAGCCGTATTTGCAGCGTTGTCCGGGGTCGAATAACGCACCGTTTCGTGCTTGCCGTCCCAGGTCGGCCAGACCTGGGTGGCGACGGTCTTGTGTCCGGCATGCGGGTCGGGCGCCTGCGCCGACTCGGCGTCGGCGATGCGCTTGACGCTCAACACGGGCTTATCGGGATTGCTGGCGTCGACCGTGAAGCGGTAGGTGCCGCTGCGGCGCACGAACAGGAACGTCTCGGGACCGGATTGCTGCTCGAGCCGATACGCGGTATCCGGCGTCACGCTGGTGCTGTGGTCCGGGTCGATCACCCATTCGCGGCCCCAGTCGCCGCTACCGAGCTTGAACGCGTGGTTGCCGGGGCCGACCAGGATGTCGGCCTGATACCGATGCGCGCCGTTCGGCGCCAGCGGATTGGCGGTGCCCCAGCCGTTGAAGGCGCCGCGCACATACAGTTCGGACATGTTCTGCGCCGCCGCCGCCGCCGCGCCGCAGGCCAGGGCGCCGCCCAAGCCGCAAGTCAGGGCCGCGGCCAGCGCAGTCAGGCGGCGCTGCATCATGGCTGTCCCAGCTCCAGGATCAGCGCGGCGCGCGCCGGCAACTGCAGCTTTTCGCGCAGGTCGAAGCTCTTGCCGCTCAGGGCGTCGGTGCCGCTGGCGACGCCGCCCAGCATTTCGCGGAAACGTTCGGTATCGAGCGTCATGGCCTTGCTGTTGTTGTTGAAGGCGACCATCACCTTCTTGTCACCGTCGTAGCGGAAGTAGACCCAGGTATTGTCGCGCGGGGCGTAATGCATCATCTTGCCATGATGGATCACCGGCTGGCCCTTGCGCCAGTTGGCCAGTTTGCGCACGAAGTCCTGCGCGCCGCGCTGTTTGGCGTTCAGGCCGATGCCCTTGAAGGCGTCGACCTTGTCGCCGGCCCAGCCGCCCGGGAACGGGGTGCGGTAGGTGGCGTCGTTGCGCTCTTTGGTCTCGCTGGTCATCAGGATTTCGTCGCCGGTATAGAACTGCGGGATGCGCGGCGCCGTCATCATGAAGATCATGCTCATGCGGTACTTGTCGAAGTCCTCGCCCACCACGCTGAATATGCGCGACATGTCGTGGTTGTCGGCGAACAGCACCAGGTTGCCCGGCTCAGGATACAGGTAGTCGAGCGAGAGCGTCTCGTACACGTCATTGAAGACGTTGCCGCCCTTGGCGTCGGCCAGCGCATTGCGCATCGCCTCGGCCACCGGGAAGTCCATCAGGCTCGGCATGTAGGCGCGGTAGCCGTCGAAATTGACCTTGCCGCGCTGCCAGCGCGCCACCACCGGCACCTTGGTGCTCCATTCCTCGCCGACCAGGTTCAGCTTCGGATATTCATCCATCAGGCGCTTGGTGTAGTCGGTCAGGAAGGCCGGATCCGAGTAGCCGAAGGTGTCGATGCGCAGGCCCGACAGGCCGGCGTATTCGATCCACCAGATATTGTTCTGGATGAGGTAATTGGCCACCATCGGATTCGACTGGTTCAGGTCGGGCATGCTCTGCACGAACCAGCCGCGGGTGAAGTTGTCGGCGTCTTCTTTCGACGCGTACGGGTCTTGCACCGCGGTGTGGGCGTGGTGGGTCGGCGTGAACTTGTTGGCGTAGTTGATCCAGTCCGGGGTTGGCAGGTCTTTCATCCACCAGTGGTTGCTGCCGATGTGCGACAGCACCACGTCCTGGATGATGCCGATGCCGTGCTTGCCGCCTTCGACCGCCAGGCGGCGGAAATCCTCGTTGCTGCCGTAGCGCGGATCGATCTTGTACAGGTCGGTGGCCGCATAGCCGTGGTACGAGAAGGCGCGCGAATTGTTCTCGATCAGCGGCGTCGGCCACAACTGGGTAAAGCCCATGTCCTGGATATAGCCGAGCTTGTCGATCATGCCCTTGATGTCGCCGCCGTGGCGGCCCAGGCCGCCCTTGCGGTCGAGCTTGTCCGGCATGCCGGCCACGCTGTCATTGGCGGGGTCGCCGTTGGCGAAGCGGTCCGGCATCACCTGGTAGATCGCATCCTTGCTGCTGAAACCCATGCGCTCGCGCGAACCCGGTGCGCGCGCCAGCAGGCGATAGCTGTAGCTGGCCGTGCGGCCGGCGCCGCTGAAGGCGATCTCGACGTCGCCCGGACGCACCTTCGGGTCGAGCACCAGGTCGATGAACAGGTAGTTGCGGCTCTGCACCCGGGTGACTGAAGCAATGCGTACGCCTGGGTAAGTCAGCGACGGTTCGAGGTCGGCGATGCGCTCGCCATGCACCATCAGTTGCAGCTTCTGATCCTGCATCCCGGCCCACCAGAACGGCGGCTCCATATGGGCGATGGCGGGGGATTGGGCGTGGGCAGCCAGCGAAGCGGTGCCGAGCAGGATGCAGGCGAGGAGTTGTCTCATGATATTGGGTTTCCGTCTAGCATTAAAAAAGTAGTATCACTACACACTGATTGCGGCTTTATGCCAGACGAATGGCCTATGTTGTTGTGTTGGCGGAAGATTACTATAGAAACAGCAGCGCAAGACGCACATAAGCGTAATCTGTCTAGTAAAAATACAACGCAATTTTGAAATCGATTTCAGCTGAAGCAAACCTGAAGATTGCCAAATTCTGTAGCTAAAGATGACGGATTCGGCGCACCAGAATTGCCCAAAATAACGCTTTTTTGGGGTGCCTTGTACCGCAACTACAGGTTTCGCGGCACTGTTTTGTAGCTTAATCGCAACGACCACATCGTGAGCATTCACGTCTGTACGAAAAGCGTGCGATTATCCTGACAACAAAGAACTCGGCGATGCGCGTATCTAGTTTTAGTACAGAACGCATGCCGGCGCCGGTGCCGCAGAGCACCAGCCCGATCGTCGGGAAATAACATGTTTAATCGAGGAGACGCATGAAACCCATCGCTACCAAGCGTGCCGGCGCACCCGTTCGCCGTGCTTTCCAGTTGAGCCCAGTCGCCGCAGGCTGCGCCGTATTGCTGTCCGCTTTTGCAGGCAATGTATACGCGCAAGCGTCCGGCAGCGAGGCAGCGACCACCGTCGCACCGAATACCCCGGTCTCGGCCGCAACCGTGCCAGCGCCGGCTGCCGAAGCCGACGCGCCGGCAATTGCGTCCCCGACCACCGCCGGCAAGGCCGCCACCGCATCGACCTCGAACTCGACTCCCAACGCCGCCACCCCGGCCCGCGTGCAGGTGACTGGTATCCGCTCGGGCATCGAAGCGGCGATCTCGGTCAAGCGCAATTCGAATTCCATCGTCGAAGCGATTTCGGCCGAAGACATCGGCAAGCTGCCGGACAGCTCGGTTGCCGAATCGATCGCGCGCCTGCCGGGCGTGACCGCCCAGCGCAGCCGCGGTTCGGGACGCGCATCCGAGATCTCGGTGCGCGGCCTGTCGCCAAGCTTCAACGGCACCCTGCTCAACGGCCGCGAAATGGCCTCGACCGGCAACGCCCGCAATCCTGAATTCGACCTGTTCCCATCCGAACTGATGGGCGGCGTCACGATCTACAAGACCCCGGACGCGAGCGTCATCGGCCAGGGCCTGGCCGCAACGATCGACCTGAAAACCGTGCAGCCGCTCGACTTCGGCAAGCGCGTGATCGCGGTCAACTACAAGAAGAGCCGCCTGGGCGTGCGCACCGCCGAAGAAGGCGATGGCGACCGCTTCTCGCTGTCCTACATCGACCAGTTTGCCAACCGCACGATCGGCCTCGCGGTCGGCCTGACCTCGTATGACGAAGTCGGCGGCGAACAGCGCAAGTTCGACGCCTGGGGCGGCAGCACCGCCGAGCTGCCGTACAACGGCCAGAACGTGCGCGTGCCGCTCGGCTTCACCGCCGACACCGAAACCGGCTACCACAACCGCGACGGCGCCTTCGCCTCGCTGCAATGGCGTCCGAACCGCAACTTCCGTTCGACGGTGGACCTGTTCTATTCGGCTGGCGAAACCGGCTTCAAGCGCACCGGCCTGGAAGGCGCAATCGGCGGCAATACCTCGGGCCGCTACGACCCGGCCGGCGTGCTGCAGAACGTGACGGTGGCCAACGGCGTCGCCACCAGCGGCACCCTGACCAACTACAAGGCAATCGTCCGCAACCACATTGAATCGTCGGAAGACGACCTGAAGACGGTCGGCTGGAAGAACGAACTGAAACTGGGCGAGTGGAGCACCAGCGCCGACGTCACCTGGTCCAAGGCGACCAAGCTGAGCGAGCGCTATGAAACCACCGCCGGCCTGCCGGGCAACGCGACCGCGCTGGACACGATCTCGTGGACCGGTTTCAACGGCGGCAACTTCACCGACGTCGCCTACCGCACTGGCCTGAACTACGCCGATCCGAACATCGCCCAATTGACCGACGTCAATGGCTGGTCGGGCACTGAGACCGATCCGCTGGCGCAGGCCGGCTACCTGGCCCGTCCCTTCATCGACGACAAGCTCAAATCGATCCGCCTGAACGCCAAGCGCGACGTCGAATGGGGCCCGGTCTCGGCCTTCCAGTTCGGCTACAACTACACCGACCGCCAGAAGCGCCGCAGCGGCGAAGAAGGCCGGCTGCTGATCACCGGCGGCGGCCTGTTCGGCGCCGTGCCGATGCCGAACAGCACCCCGACCACGGCCGGCACCACCGGCATCCCGGTCGCCGCCTGGAACCCGCTCGGTTCGCTGGGCACCGTGTACGAGCTGGCCGAAAAGGTCAATGCCGACATCCTGACCAAGCTGTGGGACGTGCGTGAAACCGTGCAGACCGCCTACCTGATGGGCGACCTGAACGGCGAAGTACTGGGCCTGGAATACCGCGGCAACGTCGGCACCCAGTTCGTGCACACCAAGCAGATGGGTGGCGGCTACAACAGCGGCAATTGCACCGGCGAAACCGCAGCCTCGTGCCCGGTGATCCGTGTCGACAGCGGCGCCGATTACTGGGACGTGCTGCCAAGCCTGAACCTGTCGTTCGACCTGAAGAACGACCAGCTGCTGCGCATGGGTGTGGCCAAGGTGCTGTCGCGTCCGAACCTGGACGACCTGCGCGGCGGCCTCGGCTTCGGCGTGAACACCGGCGTTGCCAATCCGTTCATCAGCGGCGGCGGCGGCAATCCATCACTCAAGCCATTCAAGGCAACCTCGTTCGACCTGTCGTACGAGAAGTACTTCGCCAAGAAGGGCTATGTCAGCGTCGCCGGTTTCTACAAGAAGCTCGACAGCTTCATCCTGCGCACGCCGTCGGAATATGATTTCGCGCCCTACGTGACCTCGACCACGCCGCTGCCGGCCACCGGTCCGTTCGCCGGTTCGACCATCGGCGTGCTGAACCGTCCTGAGAATGGCGAGGGCGGCAGCATCAAGGGTTACGAGCTGGCGATCAACGTGCCGCTCGACATGGTGAGCCCATGGCTGGATGGCTTCGGCATCATGGCCAACCATTCGAACACCAGTTCGGCGATCGAGATCCCGGCGCTGTCGTTCGGCAACGTGCAGGCTGCGGCGCAATCGATTCCGCTGCCGGGCCTGTCGCGCAAGGTGAGCAACCTGCGCCTGTACTACGAAAAGAACGGCTTCCAGATCGCCGCCGCAGCGCGCAAGCGTTCGGACTTCCTGGGCCAGTCGCCTGACTTCTCGGACACGCTGCAGTACACCTTCGTGAAAGGCGAGACCATCGTCGACTTCCAGGTTTCGTACGAGATCCAGAGCGGCTTCGCCAAAGGCCTCGGTATCTTCGCCCAGGCGAATAACTGGAACAACGCACCGTACCAGGAATACACCGACAGCCGCGACTCGGTCACCCGCCGCGTCGAGTACGGCCGCACCTACCAGTTCGGCGCCAACTACAAGTTCTAAGTTCTGGCGGGACTACAATGCAACCCCTGACGGCGCAGGCCGCAGGGGTTGTTTTTATATTGATCGGCATTTTCGGCACGGCAGGGGACAGATGAATCAGGCGACAGATAAAGCGGCGCAGAACGCACCCATCAAGGACATCGTCATCGTCGGCGGCGGCACCGCCGGCTGGATGACGGCGGCGGCATTGGCCAGCATGCTGAACGGCCGCTATAACATCAAGCTGGTCGAATCCGACGAGATCGGCATCGTCGGCGTGGGCGAAGCGACGATCCCGATGATTCAGCGCTTCAATCGCGTGATCGGCATCGACGAAAACGAATTCATGCGCGAGACGATGGGCAGCTTCAAGCTCGGCATCGAATTCGTCAATTGGGGCAAATTGGGCGAGCGCTATATGCACGGCTTCGGGCGCCTCGGCCAGGACCTGGCCACGGTGCCGTTCGACCAGTACTGGCAAAAGATGCGCGCGCTCGGCAAGGCCGCGCCACTGGGCGAGTATTCGATCACGCGCATGGCGGCCAAGGCCGGCAAGTTCATGCCGCCGCCGCCCGACCTGCCCAATTCGCCCCTGCGCGATATCGCGTATGCCTACCATTTCGACGCCAGCCTGTATGCGAAATACCTGCGCAAGCTGTCCGAGGAGCGCGGCGTCGTGCGCATCGAAGGAAAGATCACCCGCGCCACCCAGCGCGAGCCGGATGGTTTCGTCGATGCGATCGAACTTGAAAGCGGCCAGCGCATCTCGGGCGAACTGTTCATCGACTGTTCCGGTTTCCGCGGCTTGCTGATCGAGCAGACCTTGAAAACGGGTTATGAAGACTGGACCGGCTGGCTGCCAGCCGACCGCGCGCTGGCCGTGCCGTGCGAATCGGCGCCGAGTATCACGCCCTACACCCGCGCCACCGCGCATGCATCCGGCTGGCAGTGGCGCATTCCGCTGCAGCACCGCACCGGCAATGGTCACGTGTATTGCAGCCGTTTCATTAGCGACGACGAGGCGGCCGCCACGCTGCTGTCGAACCTGGATGGCCAGGCCCTGGCCGAGCCGCGCATGATCAAATTCCAGACCGGCATGCGCAAACAGGCCTGGAACCGCAACGTGGTGGCGATCGGGCTTTCAAGCGGTTTTCTCGAGCCGCTTGAATCGACCAGCATCCACATGATCCAGTCGAGTATCGCGCGCCTGGTCGAGTTTTTCCCGGATTCGCGCTTCAGCGAGGTCGACCGGATCGAGTTCAACCGCCAGTCGCGCTTCGAATACGAGCGCATTCGCGATTTCATCGTGCTGCACTACAAGCTCAATCAGCGCACCGATTCGGCGTACTGGACCGCCTGCGCGAATATGGCGATTCCCGAAACGCTGCAGCAGAAGATGGATCTGTACCGCACCCGCGGACGCGTGGTGCGGGTCGATAACGAGCTGTTTTCGGAAGTCGGCTGGATCCAGGTGCTGGAAGGGCAGAACATGCCGATCGACGGCTACCATCCACTGACCGACACCCGGAGCGAGGCCGAGATCGCCGACTATCTGGCAAGCGTGCGCGCGGTGATCGGGAAATGCGTGAACGTGATGCCGTCGCATGACAGCTACATCGCCAAGCACTGCGCGGCGCGCAAGATGTAAGAGCGCCATCGCCTTCTACCTGACGGCCGCCTTGCGCGGCCGTCTGCTTTTGTGCGGACACATTGAGGCGAGCCGGTTTTTGTCTGCGTAGTAAGTTTACAGGTATTTGTTTTGCTTATGAAGGTTTTACTACATAAGGCGCACCGATATGGTGCGATCAGCTAAATATTGCACCAAATAAATGCATATGTAGCGTGACTACAAATCAGCAAAAGCTCAGCTGTAGTCGAAATGCAACGGCGTTGCCCGTGTTTCCCTCGTAATCCCCAAAATCATGCGATTATCGCTACCGCATTCGACTCCCGTTGACAGTGCATCTAGTTTTAATACAGAATCGCGGCCAACATGCCCAATTGCTCAGAGCAGCCTGATGCAGCTCTAAGTCAAGCGTATAACTGCTTGTGGGAAATTCCATCCTTCTGAGGAGACACATGAAACACTTCGCACACAAGCGTGCCGCATTCCAGCTCAGCCCAGTGGCTGCCGCCTGCGCCATCTTCGCTACCATTTTGGCCGGCAGCGCCCATGCGCAGACCGCGGCGAGCACCGGCGAAGCCGCCAACCCGAATGCTGATGCGCCAGTGACCACCGTCACCGTGACCGGCATTCGTCGCGCGATCGAAGATGCGATCGCCGTCAAGCGTGAATCGACCGGCATCGTCGAAGCGATCTCGTCGGAAGACATCGGCAAGCTGCCGGACGTGTCGATCGCCGAATCGCTGGCGCGCCTGCCGGGCCTGTCGGCCCAGCGCGTCAACGGCCAGGCGCAGTCGATCAGCATCCGCGGCACCTCGGGCGACCTGTCGACGGCCCTCCTGAACGGCCGCGAGCAAGTCACCACCAGCTCGGACCGCACCGTCGAATACGATCAATATCCATCTGAACTGATCAGCGCAGTCACCGTGTACAAGACCGGCGACGCCAGCGTGATTGGCCAGGGCCTGTCGGGCACGGTCGACCTGCAAACCATCAAGCCGCTGTCGCTGCGCGAGCGCACCGTCACCGTCAATGTGCGTGGTGAAAAGAATTCGAAGGGTTCAATCAGCTCGGGCGCGCCGGACAAGGGCAGCCGCATCAGCGCTTCGTACATCGACCAGTTCGCCAATCGCACGATCGGTATCGCGCTCGGTTACGCACGCCAGGACAAGCCGAACGTGGCCCAGCAGTTCGAAACCTGGGACTGGGTTGACCAGGGCAACGGTTCCACCGTTAAAGTGCCGAAGGGCATCAAGTCGATGGCCGTGACCGGCGACCAGGTGCGCGATGGCCTGATGGGTGTGCTCGAATTCCGCCCGAACCGCAACTTCAGCTCGACCTTCGACGTGTACCACTCGCGCTTCGACCAGGAAGAAATCCGCCGCGGCATTGAAATGCCGCTGAAAGATGACGGCAGCGTCAGCTTCAGCAATGGCACCGTGGTCAACAACACGATGATCAGCGGCACCGCCAACAACGTCAATCCGGTGGTGCGCAACAACCGCATGAGCCGCGATGACAAGCTGACCGCGTTCGGCTGGAACAACCGCTTCACCTCGGGCGACTGGGTCGGCATCGTCGACATCAGCCGTTCCAAGGCCGATCACAAGGAAGAAATGATCGAGATTAACGCCGGCCTGCCGACGCGTCAGAACCTCGACTTCTCGTATGGCGGCGGCCGCATTCCAACCCTGGCGCTGTCGGGCATCTATAACGACCCGTCCCAGCTCGCCATTGGCGGCCAGTTCAACGACGGCTACGTGAATGCGCCGTACATGACCGACAAGATGACGTCGGCGCGCGCCAGCATCGAGCGCAAGTTCGACAACCCGCACTTCCGCAGCATCGAGTTCGGCTTCAATGTCTCGAAGCGCGAAAAAGAAAAGCAGCACCTGGAAACCGGCTTCACCAAGCTGGGCAATGGCAGCTTCGCCCCTGATTCGATCAATGGTTCGCAGGCACTGTACGCACTGCAGAACTCGCTGAGCTGGGACATCGACCGCGTGCTGGGCAATAACTTCGCGCCGTTCACCCCGGCCGTGCTGGTGCCATGGGGCGCGACCAAGAACTGGACCATCGAAGAGAAGGTCAAGACCGGTTACGCCAAGCTGAACATCGATAGCGAACTGATGTCGATGCCACTGCGCGGCAATATCGGCGTGCAAGTCATCGAAACCGACCAGAGCTCGACCGCCAACACGCTGCGCGCCTGGCCGTTCGCCGACCTGATTCCGCTGACCGACGGCAAGAAGTACACCGACTACCTGCCAAGCGTGAACCTGGCCTGGAGCCTGCCTGACCAGCAATTCATCCGCTTCGGCGCCGGCAAGACCATGGCGCGCGCCAAGCTGAACCAGCTCAACGCAGCGCTTGAAGTCGGCCTGACCGAACAGAGCACCGGTACCCCGTTCGGCAACGGCGGTAATGCCCAGCTCGACCCATGGCGCGCCAAGCAGGTCGACCTGTCGTACGAGAAATACTTCGGCAACAAGGGCTACGTCTCGGCCGCTGGTTTCTACAAGGACCTGTCCTCGTACATCTACAGCGTGACGATGCCGCGTGACTTCTCCGAGTACAACCTGCAAGGCGCCACCAGCAACATCGGCACCATGACCCAGCCCTTGAACGGCGAGGGCGGCAGCCTGAGCGGCCTGGAATTCGCTGCCTCGATCCCGCTCGAGATGGTGCACCCGATGCTCAACGGTTTCGGCATCAGCGCCAACGCCTCGTTCACCAAGAGCGAAATCGCGATCGCCGACCAGCGTTTCGGCACCATGGCGATTCCGCTGCCGGGCCTGTCGAAGCGCGTCTTCAACGTCACCGCCTATTATGAGCAGGATGGCTTCTCGGCCCGTATCAGCCAGCGTTATCGCAGCGACTTCGTCGGCGAAATCGGCGGCATCGGCGGCGCTACCGAGCTGACCTATGTGAAGGCCGACAAAGTCGTCGATCTGCAACTGGGCTACGACGTCAGGCAGATCGAAGGCCTGTCGCTGCTGTTCCAGGTAAACAACCTGACCGACACTGCTTTCCGCAGCTACGCCGGTACCGAAGACCGCCCGCGCGGCTACGCCAAGTATGGCCGCCAGATGCTGTTCGGCCTGAACTACAAGCTGTAATCGGTCGTTGTCGTATCGGCTGCCGCGCGCGCGGCATGCAGCAGTCCTTGTCGGCAGCAATGCCGGCAAGGGCTTTTTCTTTGGCGCTGTCACCCTTATCTATGGATGAGCAATGAACTGTTGAGCTGAGTTGTGGTCGAAACCTGATCGTCATCGACAGGAAACCACCATGAAGGCGCCGCGGTTCGAGAAATGGTTTGCTGGCCTGACGTTACTGAATCGGCCACAGCGCAAGCGGGTGCAGCACGCGCTGCATCCCGCCGCAGGGCTCGAGCAGGTCATCGCGCTCATCGACAAAGTGCGGACCCACGCACGCCGCTGTCCGCGCTGCGATTGCACCCGGTGTTACCGCCACGGCCACGCCAATGACCTGCAACGCTATCGCTGCCGCGATTGCGGGCGCACTTTCAACGACCTGAGCGGCACCCCATTGGCGGGGCTGCGCCTCAAAGGCAAGTGGCTCGACTACTGCGCAGCGCTGCTGGCATCAAGCCCCGTACGCCAATCGGCCGAACGCGTCGGCGTGCATCGCAATACTGCATTTCGCTGGCGTCACCGCTTTCTGCGCTGGGTCAAGCTCGATCGACCGCAGTACCTCACCGGCATTGTCGAGGCTGATGAAATGTTCTTGCTCGAATCGCAGAAAGGTTCGCGCAAGCTCGATCGGCCGCCGCGCAAACGGGGCGGTCGCGCACGGCGGCGTGGCATCTCGCGCGAACTCGACTGCATTCTGGTGGCGCGCGACCGCAGCGGCCAGACGATCGATGCCGTCACTGGCCGCGGCGCACTGACGGTAGCCCAACTGACGCAGCACCTGCTGCCGAAGCTCGATCCGCAGGCGCTGCTGGTGAGTGACGCTAACGCGGCTTACCGGGCGTTCGCCGGCAAGCACCGGATTGCCCACCACGGGGTCAACCTGCGCGCCGGCCAGCGGGTGTGTCAGGGTGCGGCGGGCGTTATCCACGTACAGAACGTCAACGCCTATCATCAGCGCTTTCGCCAGTGGCTGGCGCCATTTCGTGGCGTGGCATCGCGCTATCTGCCGAATTATCTGGGCTGGCGCTGGGCGCTCGACATGGGCCGAATTGCTACCGTCGAACAATTGTTCAGCATCGCAGTCAAACTCATCTATATAAAACGGTGACAGCGCCTTTTCTTTTGCCGTAATGCATCGCTGTCAGCGCTGTATCGTGGTCGTCCGACCACATTCGGCTACGCCATCAGAGGGGACAGCGTAAAATGTCGCCTTTCGTATTTCATTTAGTGAGCAACTCTTCCATGTCAGAGACCCCAATCCCATCGTTTGCCGACCTCAACCTCTCGGCGCCTGTCGTCAAGGCGCTGAAGG
>Ga0265797_10003407_pt1 | contig 25409 bp, 17 predicted proteins | sample P2T30metagenome_FD_192433 | JGI IMG/M metagenome (GOLD analysis project Ga0265797, IMG submission 192433) | Plant litter microbial communities from East Loma Ridge, Irvine, California - P2 T30 | ecosystem: Environmental > Terrestrial > Plant litter > Unclassified | place: USA: California... | reverse complement strand
GGCACACATCCGTGCTCTGAATCCTGATATTGCTGGCAATCAGAGCTTTTTGCTTTCTTGCACCGGCGACGAGGGATACGAGGTACGTATCGATCGACCCATTAGCTCACCTGTCGTACAAATGAACGCCACAAGTTTTCACTGACTAACACACAATACGCAATTTTGCAGTGGGAAGACATTAAAGTCTATACGAAGAAGAACTTCCCCCAGGAAGTCGAGAAGGGGTTGTTGCCAAACAGTGGCTTTTTCTCCGGTTTCACGCTCAAGTGCGATTCCAGCAAGGTCGAGAAAGTGCTGGGGATCAAGCTCAAGTCATTCCAGGACATGATTGTCGATCTGGTCGGGCAGTATGTTGAGTTGCTCAAGAACGAGGGCGCAAGTGAGACGACGATCAAGGTCGTCACTTGAATCAGTTTTTCCTTGATTTGGAACCGAAACCATTAGATCATCGAATAAGCTAAGCTAACTCATCGTTCTCCAATTTTCCCCATTTTTGTATCCTAAGAATGTGTGATAACCGTAACGGCGTGAAAGCATGCCTCGTCGTGGGGCCCGAGCCTTTTTCTTCGTCATTGTCGTCGTCAAGTCGTCATCATCCATGGCCCGTCATGTCATCTCAAGCGCGTTCAAGCGCATTCATTGGCCTCGTCGAACCGTTCACCAGAGAGAGGAGGGCATGTAATTTGACAGAAATCAAAGTTGTAGCAGGTAAGCAGACAAGCAAGCGCTGCGTACACTCGTGAGGGAAGCAAAGGCAGGGGTATGATACGCAAAGCGAAGCGGAAAAACACCAAAGAAAATTTTGGAAGCCAGAGACTGGAGGCTCGAAATGGAAGAAATACTCGACTCATGACAGCCTGCTTGCGAGTGCACAGAACGCTGGAAGAGCAATCTAATCAGGAAAGAAGCAAGGACTGGCCGTAATACGAGACGCACGTTCAGGATGTATCCGAAGAGGTTTGCTTGCTTTGTTGGCTTCATGTTGCGCCAAAGCGCATAGATGGTATGTTGTTTTCGTCGCCGCGGTGTTTCGTCGGGCCAGGTCGCATCTCGACTCTACGTGTGAGCGCCGCCGCCCACACCAGAGCCATGGCCGGTGAAACCACGCTCAACGCGCGCGGGAGCTTGGAAGTCGGACCCACCGTGGCGGAATGAAGGGTGCTGTTCTGGCGATTGGCCTGGTTCGGGGTGCTGGAAGGTGGCCGGGTCGACGGTGTAGCACTGTTCTGGCCTGGGAACGTAAGGTTGCAAGGCTGGGCTGGTAGTTGCGAAGTGTTGGGCACCGCTGGGTTGACAGTAGTAGACTCCGTTGAGGTATGGGTTGTGTTGAATTTGCTCGTTCGTGAGTGGAGCGTGCGACATGATGGGAGGCGTATATAATCCTGTGACGGACACGTCTTCGAATTGGGAGTGAGGAATTTGAGCCGCCATGTATGCTGGGCAGGCTTGAGACTGTGCGTGTCCGAAGCTGTGATGCGGGTGTTGGAAATGGCGTCCGGGGAGGGTCGATGTCGACATGTCCATGGCGAATGCTTGAGAAATGGCTTGCCTTTCTGGTTCGCTGAAAGGCGCTGAGGACGAAGCGTTCGCCCACGGAGAGCATTGTGTGTATTCGCGAGGCATGCAAGAACTGTCCTGCACAACTTGTATCTGGCTCTGCATTGGGTGAATGAGGCGCGGGTTCTTCGAGTCCTCGACAGATGCATGGTGACCCCAAGACCCCTGCGACGAGGGAGCAGCGGACTTTGCGGCATATCGTCTGCTTGTAAATCCGGTGTTCGGGGCTGGCTTACAATCTTGCATGCTATCGTCACGGTGGACTCCTCTTTGCTGAGCAATGACTGGTGACCCAGCAGGTGTAGAGGCGGAGGAATTCTTCTTCGACCGTTTGAAAGGAGGTGCACTGTCGGCGTAGGAGTCGGTGCCAGAGTCGTTGACTAACAAGTCCCAGCTACGTTGGTTCTTCTTTCTAGAAACCGACTTCTCGGCTGGCCAATAGTAGACATCATCGCCATCTGTAAATAGGTTAGTGAATGATAGTGGAATGGTTCGAAATAGCTCATTCCACGAACCGATGTCGCCGCTCTCGTACTCTTCTTCCTTTTGGCAAAGATCGTAGATCTGAGCAAGCATTTTCTGGCGCTCTTGCTGTTCTTTACCTTCGGGCTCCCTCATGTCGTCGAAAATTCCAGGTGGAGCGAGCTCCTTGAGGAACTCAGTCCAACCCTTGTTCACATGAGTTTGATGAGGTTCAATACAGCCGTTGTTCCAGTGTTTCAGGTCTTTTGGGGTCGGTCTGAGTCTAAGGAGATGGAGGCATAGTCTGATTCGTTCTATTTGTTGTCAGACTGTGAATGAACGGTGAGTATTTTGACGAGGCTTACCGTCACGTTTGATGTGATCGGGTTCGACGAAGCGGCATTTGTTGGTGTCGGGCCACCAGCCCGGAACACCTCCCGTGAAATGATCGAGGCCCTCGTGCTCACGCTTCTTCTTGTGGTATGGGAACAAAGCTTGCTTCTTAGGGCAAATTCCCTTGATCCAAGCTTTGGCGATGCGCTTGACCGCGAGCTGTTGCATGGTCCGGAATCTTTCCAATATAAAATGCTCTACCTTTTCACCTTCGCAAATCATCAGACTTTCGAAGTGATCGGTATCGGAGCCTCCGGACTGCGATCTTGCAAACATGCCGCTGTGAGCAGGTTCCACGTCGTTAAGGTCGCTTTGCCAAGCGTTGGATCTGCCACAGGAGAGCGCCGAGATGGGTCGAGACAAATCGTACAGGCTTTCGGTAGGCTGCGATCCGGACGTGAGATTGTTCTCGCCGTCAAGAAGGGCCTCTTGAGACAAGGTGTCTTCAAAGTTGGGTCGGTAGATCAGATCGCGGTCTTCAATTTATGGTCAGAATCGGCTGGCTGTTTTGAAGCGGCGAACATACCAAGAGAGCCCTCATCAGTCCTCGCGTGCCGTATTGATGCTTTGTGCGCAAGGCGAAGTCGTTCTTTGGCATCACTCGTGAATATGGTGTTCGTGCAACGTGAGACTTGGTCTGTTGTGTGGGTGGAAATGTCGCCGTCGTCATGCAAGGCCATCACAACGTAAGCTTGGACTTGCTTTCCTCTTTGACGCTGAATAGCCTGCTTGATACTCAAGTCGATGGGCTGTTGGGTGATGTTGTCAATGCGTGATCATCTTGCGGCAGACAGGACGAGAAATACGTACGCTGCCGTCGTCATCTGGCGAGGCCCTCATCGAATCAGAACCGCATCGCGACACTTTGCTGAGGAATGCGGCAGACCTTTGCTTCCTGCGACGACACTGGAACGAGGTCTTGGCCATCGGAGATACAGTTGGAGTGGATGTTATGATTTCAAGGGTAGATTGGGCGTTGTAACAATGTCAGACCTGTCTCGATCAATTCGTTAGGTGAGTATTGACGCAAGATTGATTAGATGGTAGCATACCCGCTGCTAGATTGACTTGCGTTCTATTGTCCGTGTTGTCAAGATGCAGAAGTCATCGACACAGGAAAGTGATCACCGAAGCTTGCTAAATCGATATCGGTCGTAAGAGTGCGGGCCTCAAAGGCATGGAATGATTCAGGACCAACAGCTAATGTGACAGCGGCGGGAAGTTGGTGCGGGCCTGTGGAATGCTAGCGACTGGGCTGAGCAGTGAGCATGCGGCGTCGAGTGTAAGCCACCAGGAAGAGTCTAGTAGTGGTCACGCCACACGCACGAGGTTGTCGGACTTGACGGACAAGCAGAATGGGTTGGTAGAGTCGATTGCAAAGATGGCTTGACAGTATGGGTTGACAGGATGGGTTGACAGGATGGAGTGCGATACGGTGCAGAGGATTGGGAAGAACGGAGGGATGCAAAGCATAAAATAAATGAACAAACCATCCAAGCGAGCGAGGTAGGCTCAATCTCTGTATTCTCATAGCAGAGCCGTCAAGCACCGGCAGTCTGGGTCGGGTGGGAGGAGTGCGTGTGGCCTTCACAGAAGAGCTCGCGTACAGGCTACAGTACAGTAGTCCAGCAACGGTACCTGGCTGCCGGAACTGTGAGTGAGGGTCTGCACGAATAGACCAAGCGTCTGCTTGACATGACAGCGCATCCATAGTTGCACAGCCGTACCGTTTGCAAAGTCCCGAGGACTGGGATGTGTATCCGTGTTGGGCGCCTGCGTCCAAAGATTAGATTCTGGTTATGATCTTTGGTGACTTGGTCGTTAGTGGTCAAGGCTAGGTGGATATAGCAATTGCACAGTACGATAGCGTGGTTCGGTAAGCAGTAGTTGTCTGTTCAGCAGAACAGATCAAGCGACACAAACCTGATTGTTGTGCTTGTTGTGGACAGAGGCTGGGCCGGGCCTGGAAAGCAGGTCTAGTATGAGAAGCGGTACATCAGGTTAGAGGGTGCAAGTGACCTAAGTGGTAAGAGGAAGTCCTGCAGGCTGACCCATGTCCGCTAGCAAGGGCGTGCGTGCCAGATGCATGGAAACGTTGGTCGGTGACAGGGAGCAGGAGAGGCGGGTCCACGGGGGGAGATGGAAGATGCGTTACGGGGCCGGACGACCACTCTGTTCCTTTGAGATATACCGAGATTCGGCGTTGAAATACCGTCTTGACCGTGCCGTGGTGACTTTGCTACCCGTACGGTTGGCTGCAGTCGTTGAAGAGGTACATGCAACTATTGTGGAGATTGTTGCTGGGACCAAGGCTTGCCGTCGAATATTCCATGTGATCGGTCGAGGGCGTGTTTCATACTTAACTGACACGATTCATCCTTGGTGGTGGCAGTACTTAATAATGCACACCATCAGAGTAGTGACATGAAGATGCAAACGAGCAGCATGAGGCAGGACAGGACACAATGCACAGGGATCAGATGCAAATCAATCGGGGAAATCGGAAGATCTTCACACGGCTGGGCCCGATCCCGCCACCATCTCTCTCACAAAATAATATCATAACAATTGTCTGAGGTACGAGGACTATACTACTATAACCCTCAGATTTACAGGGTCTGCCAAGCCCTCCTGTCACTGGTCTATCCAAAATGTTGACATCAGCTGACCTATAGGTCACCGGACTTGTTTTTTTTTGTTCTCGGTAACCTCAGACACTGATTGAGCGGAGCTCTCCAGGCATTCTGCGTGTGCGGGGATCTCTAGGCGGCATTCTACCGTGCGGGCGAACTAGAGCCTCTATATAGCAAACAAGGGGGGTGAAGGGGGTCTCCCCCTCAAAAAAAAAGTCTTACCAACCACTAACCTACTCAAGCTTCACTTCCTGGTAATAATAAGAGTTCATCCGATTTCACAGCTCCCGATCATACTCTCCCGATCTCGTGAGAAACCCAAGCTCGTCTCTGCATCTGATGAGATACATGTATGCATGCAGTCTCTCTACCTGAAGTGTGTCACCGTTCACGGAACTGACCGATCCGTTAGTCGGTCGGGGCTCGAGACGGGCATTTAATTCGCACTAGTACTACTAGATATATAGGTATGTATGCTACATGTATGTACCTACATCGTCTAGCATTCTGCTTCATTGGTTGCTGCATTAGTATACATCTAGGCAGGAAAGTAGGCGGGGCATGCCTTGCGCTCATCAGCTTCCATCGCTCGGCAAGATAGTCGACTTCATCGATCGTGTAATAGTGCATCAAATCGTCTAAGCGACCTCCCTCCAATTCCGTTTACACGGCAAAGTGTCCATGTCGAGTCGACAATACGTTGCGTTGCATACCGTATGATTGTGAAATACTAGAAGTCATCCTGACTACGGGAGCCATCCCACTCTCATCCCACTTCCCAGCCCAAGCCCACTCCATGTACGACCCCCACACATGGGCGGCCACATGTCAAAGAATTGACTTCTGCTACTGTACTGCGATGCAGGAGCGTTTACTGTGTCGATCTCATCAGAACGCGTGGTCCGGGAAGTCGGTTGCCGGAGATTGGTGATGTGCTAAACATGGCTAACTAATGCTAGACTAAGGAGAATGGAACCTTTCGACCAGGACGACGATGGTATCGGTGAAGAAAACATAGTCCCGGCGGCGCGCGTGGGAGGGATCGCTCAAACCGATGATTTTACCGACGGTGTGGGCTTCATGGTGGGATATATACATTTACTTCTTCGACCTTGAATGCACCTCACCTACTGTGGATAGTCAGCAGGTAGCACGTACCCTATTTTACCTGATCACTTTCAGTTATGACTCCGCATCATCTTCAGAATCATTGAGAGAAAACAACATACCGTATACAAGGTGTGAAACATGCGGCTCAAGCCATGTTATCGCCATGTGCCGATATCTAGTAGTCTAGGTAGTGATCCGGCAGTGGTATCTACTACAAGTCAAAACAGCCTACCCTGCCTACGCTGTATCTACTGTAGAATTTCGAAACGAACGACCCCCAATTGCCATCCCATCCCATCCGCAAAGTGGATCTCAGAGGCTGAATAGAGGTGGAGACCCAACCCCAATCCGGCACCCGGTAGTCAAGAGACTCGTGTCGCTCTCAACCACATATGTACAACATCCCACTCATGCCCCCCCACGCCTCCCCAAAAGTGCAGGTCCAAGACGGCCGAAAGGACTGGAAAGGTGATCTCTCGTCGACCCATACATACACACCCTGTTGCTGCATGCCTGCATGAATATCCATGCATGCAATGCCGGAAAGGCATGAATCCCATGTCCGGACGCCGGGTCGCACAGCTCGCTAGACCAGATCTGGGTCAGGTACCTTCACAATCAGTGCATGACCTGCAGGCCCTGCATGCCGGACGAGGGCGCACGACTCGGAAGCTCTTCCCCCCACAGTGGCTCTACCAAACTTCAACAACGACTGCGGTCCCTTGGTCTACATGTACCATGATCGCAACCATCAATGCCGTCCCTTCGGACCTTTCGTTTCCTCTAGACTACCGCAGCCGGACTACTGCTCCAGGAGCCCGTCTAGCGCGTTAAGCCGGGGAGCCGGAGCAGATGAGCCAGGCATGGGCATCGTCGTAATCACCCAAGTATTCCTGTGGGCTAGTCCTCGATCCCCCTGTTGACTTGCAGAAGCGAACAACGAAAGACCGCCGTGGGAGGCCTATGAGGAATCAAAGCCGGTATGTCACGTCACTTACCGATCAATAGACCCAAGGAAAAGAAAAGCAGTCTGCCTACCATCATCTGGCACGGGCCGATCGAGACTTCTCCCCACCCTGTCTTCCATCACCATCGTCCTTTTACTGCTTCCATCTTCAATCCCATGTCCTCCCTTTCGTTCTCCCGCCCCGCTCCGCCCCGAACGCGTAGACAGGCCCGTTACACGATGGAAAAGCCAGACAGGCCTTCCACCTTGGTGCAGCCGAACAATAGAGCAAGGATAAAACTTCCCAATGCATCCTCGCGTTACTCGGTAGCCGGGGCAAGCGCCCTCCCAAGTCATATGTACACGCAGTACGTACACACCTGCCAACCTGGTTGTGTCTGTGTCTGTGTATGCGCGCGCGTAGTCGTACGATGGTCATACCTTCAGTCGGTTGCGAAACGATTTTGATAGGAAGAGGACAGTCGATTCGACTGAACGAGCCGGCCGGCAGGGCAGGGGCAGGGCACGGCGTGAACATGACCTGCAGGACCCGTGCTCCGCAGTACCACACCGTGTGCTGCCCAACCGAGTACCACTGACACTGCCGCCCGAAGACTCGAATGGCCGTTGAGTGGTGGCACGTTACACGATCCTGCACGCCGCCAGTTCCCGCATCAAGTCCCGTCCGCCTACGGCATTGAGCCGGCGCAAGCGCAAGAAGCACGCAAGCATGACATGTCTGTACCTCTCTGTAAGGGTGGGAGGGAGGGTGGGCACGCGTTCATGCACACCCGCGTCGAGTGGCGAGTGTTCAGACTCCCAGGTCCACCTTCTTTCTCGCCTCTGGCTATTGCGTGCATACACATCATGTGTGTAAGAATGGTACGAGCGGGTGTGGGTAGGCGGGCGCGGTGCGGGCAGCTGACACAACGTGGGCGTGAAACGTGGGATGAATCGACATTTCTACTCACGATTAATTGATTGCATTGTTGGGGTTGGTTGTTTCGTGGAATCATCGGTCATGTGTTGCCATGTTACAACCGAATGAGTAAGTCGGAAGTTGGTGCCATTTGACGGAAGGTGCAGGAGTTTGACGGCGATGGGAAGAAAGGATTCATGATTTCCAAGTGTTTGGAGTCGCAAAATTGTAATACACTTTTCCTGCATTCCTGTTCTGCATGGTTATATTTTTCTTTCGCATAGCGAGTACATTACAAAAACGCACAATCAACAGTTTGGTGTAGTCAGCGCATGAGGCTGCGGCATTGGCTGCGGTATCGGCGGCAGCACAAGAGGACTCAAGTCTGGTAGCGAAGTGCTTCACGACATTTCCACCGAACCGAGAAGGCCGGATTCGCGCACGAGCTCGTAGAACAGACCCTTTGATTTGACGAGCGCCTGCGGAGTGTCGAATTCCTTAACCTCGCCCTTGTCGAGTACAACGATGCGATCACTATCGAGGATCGTATTTATGCGGTGCGCGACTGTGGGGTGCTTAAATTAGTAACAAGATCACTCTGCTGGGGGACGTGGGGGTTTCTGTGGCACTCACTGGTTATGATTGTGCGATCCTTGAACATGTTGCTCCTCAGAGTCGTTTGCAGCATAGCGTCAGTTTCCACGTCTACGGCGGCTGTTGCTTCATCCAGCACCAGGATGTTGCTTGGAGTCAAGAGAGCGCGGGCGAGTGAGATGAGCTGGCGTTGGCCTGAAGACAGATTAGAGCCGCCCTCGTTGATGTGTGCATCCAGCTGTCCTGACATGGAAGACACGTGTTCGCGGAGGCGGGCATGGTCAAGTACGCTCCATAGTTCGGTGTCATCGTGAACATGGCCAGGATCGAGATTGTCGCGCACTGTGCCTTCGAAGAGAGCCGCATCCTGTGGAATGATAGCGAGTCGGCGTCGGAGGTCCAGGAGGCCCATTGAGCTCGTGCTTAGACCATCGATAGTGACATCGCCGGAAGAAGGCTCGATCAGTCGGAAGAGTGCGAGGGTGAGCGAACTCTTTCCTGCGCCTGTCCGGCCAACAACACCGATTTTCTCGTGGCTCTTGATGTCCAAGCTGACGTTCTTCAACACAAGGTCGAGACCCTCACGGTACCTGGTGCTATACCCGTTGAAGCTGACGGCGCCCTTTGGCGGCCATGAGACGGGCGGTCGGTGCTTGGAGATGATCTCGGGGGCTTCACTGGGCAGGCGGGCGTACTCGAGGACACGCTCCACAGAGACAATGTTCGTTTCGACTTCGACTGTTTGTCTGACAACCCAGTTGAGAGATTGTGTGATTTGCAGAGCATAGCTCATGGCCAGACCCACGGTGCCAGCGGAAAGGCCACTGCCGCTCGAGACTGAGATGATGGCGAAACCGGCTGCTGCCAGGATAATGACAGAGCCAATGAACTCCAAACGCACGGCCAGCCATCTGTTTGCGTTGATGGATGGAAAGTATGCCCTCAGGTTAGCATCCACTCTCCACTCATTCTCTAGTGAGAAGCGCTTCTGCTGTTGGTACGCACGGATGGTGCTGATGCCACTCAAAGACTCCTGGAAGTGGGCGTAGATGGGACTGCGGCTGACACTGTCGAGGCGCTTGAGTTCGCGGGACGTACGCAGGTAATAGCGCTGAATCCACAAGTACAGTGCGCCCAAGGGGAAAATTAGGGAGATGAAGACCGGCGTGGAAAACGAAATGACGACCAAGGTGAATATTGCTCTTGCCCCGTTGGCAAACAACATGTTGAACGTGCGCGCAAGCACTTCGTCAATACGGTAGACGTCGCTAGAGAAGCGGTTCAAAATGCGACCGCTTGGCGTCGTTTCGAAGAAGCTCATCGGGCTTCGGAAGATTGCGTACGCCATTCTCTCGTGTAGCTTGCGTGAAGCCTCGATAGAGCAGAAGATCCATAGGATGAGAGTTTGCAGAACAACAAGTGCTGCGTTGCCGATTCCAAAGGCGAAGTAAATGCCAATGTACTTACCCACGTCGGGATTGCCGCCATTACGGCTGTTGATCTCAGACCAGTGCTTGAGCCAGAAGCTTCCACCAATCTGTGCCGCCTGAGCTCCCAACAACATGAGCAGGTAAACGGCAACGGCGGGAAGGTTGCTAGTTCTGGCGTACTCCATGTAGACGTCCCACTTCACCTTTCCTTGCTCGGAGGCTTCTTTAGACTGTTTCGACTTGAGCGCACCCTTGTTTTCTTCTTCGTCGGTCATCTTTCCGCGAGGTCCGCGGAACGAAGCAGTGCTAGCTCTGCGCAGAGTCATATCGCTTGTCTTTCTGAGAGGCGGGCCACGGCCGGACGCCTTGATGGGTGCAAGCTCAGTCATACCCTCCTGGGCTTCTTCAATCTCCTCGGGGTCATCCGGATCGTCAGCGCCGTACATGGTATCGGCGTCGGAGCGGCCGTCAGATTGCGAGCGTTGGCTGTCATCTTGCGAGTCATCGTTGTTGGCTGTCTTGATCAGTTGGGCAATCTCGCCTTTCATGGCCAGCAATTGTTCATAAGTGCCGCGCTCGACGACTCTACCGTCGCGCAGCAATACGATGTAGTGGGCTTCCATGAGTACAGGGATAGAGTTGGTGGCCAGGATCCTGGTCTTGCCGGAGAGCAGACCATTGGGTCCGAGGACATTATCGATTAGGTGACGTCCAACATGCTGATCAACAGCGCTGAGCACGTCGTCCAGGAGGTAGATGTCAGCACGTGCGTATACGGCTCTGGCGAGCGTTAGACGTGCCTTTTGGCCACCGGACAGACTGATACCACGCTCGCCAACCTCGGTCTGATCGCCGTCAGGTAGACTAGCAAAGTCCTCCCGGAGTGCGCAAGCCTTGACGGTGCGCTCGTAGAATGCAGGATCCCATCTGTAGCCGAAGACGATGTTCTCGCGAACGCTGGCGTTCATGACCCATGGACTTTGTGCGACATAAGCAGTCTTGCCACGCATAACAACCTCACCCTTAATCTTGTAGAGATCACCAAGCATGGTGCCAAGGAAGCTACTCTTTCCAGCGCCAACGCGACCGACAACACAGGAAAGTTCGCCCTTGTGAGCTGTGAAGTTGATGTCGGTCAGCGCGTCGCGGTCACCATCTCTGTCCCATGTGAAAGTAGCATCGCGAATGCGGACAGATTCTTCGCCTGCCTCGACGGATTCGCTTTGCAGGACAGCATCGGGCTGCAGCTCGTCGGCCGTGAAGAAGTTTTGTAGTCTGCCAACAGCGACGGACGCTTCAATGATAGCCGTGATTACCATCGGAAGAACCGCAAGAGGGAACGTTAGCAAGTTGAAAAGGGTCAACGCAGGGAAGACGATGTCGGTGCTGAGCGGCTGGTCCTGGGTCGCAACGAACACGGCGAACGTGCTGCAACTGACGAAGAACGGAGTGGTACTCCATGTAAAGTTGGCCACGGCTGTGACAGCCCCAATCTTGCGTAGAGTGTGTAGCTCTTGGTCGTTACGGATCACGTTCAGCTTGTTCATGAAGGCGGTAGTCCACGCGTAAAGCTTAATGGACTTGATGTTGTTCAAGATCTCGGTCATGAGGCGAGTACGAGCATCCTTGTTCTTCATCTGCTTCTTTTGCAGAGTCTTCGAAATACGCGCGATGAAACCGTTGATGGGGATCATAGCCAACATTGCGGCGACACCGGCGAACATGGACACACCGACGAGCTGGTACAGCGAAACCATGCAGAGAGTGATCTGGAAAGGCGCGCTCCAAAGCTGTTGACCGTATTGCGTTAGGTCCTGGAGTCGCTGCGTATCGACGGCCATGTAGTTGACGATGTCACCGGTACTTTTGCTCGCACGGCCTTCATTGCTGAGGCGCATGCTCTTGCCGTAAATCGTGGCGGTCAGCGCCGACTTGACGCGCATACCAGTCTCAAAAGCACGCTGGAAGTATTGATGGAGGAATGCAGTCTGACCAACACTGACTGCGAACATGGCAAGTGCAATTGCAGCACCCTTGGCTGGCGGCTGGGGCTCGCGGCCAGGTCCATATGAAGCCACAAATGTGATGAGAAGGCGCAGTAACTGAGGCTGAACGAATGCAAGGCAGTCCGATCCTGTCTTGATGATAGCGCCACGGAAGTATGGGCCACCAAAGGAACGGAACAACGCAATCCACAGGTTCGGCTTCTTCTTTTCGAGCTCAATGGCCCACGACTCCTCAAACGTCCCAGCAGTCGCCCTAGTGGTATCGCGCTTACGCAGATTCCAGAGATCATCCTGCGTCAAGAATTCCTTGTATCCGTACTTCATCATAGGCGTCATCCAAGAGAATGTAAGAATGGAGAAGAGATCTGCGTATTCGATCGGGCATTCGTCCTCGTCTCCCAGAGCATCATAGTCCGAGACTCGTTTGGGCACAAGCCATTCGAGGACGAGTTCTAGAGCAGCCAGCCCAACGTTGGCGGTGAACACTGCAAAGTACGGCGTGCTTGTCTTGAACATCTCTTGCGCAACGAAGCTCCGTAGCTTGACACCGTATACTATAAGCAGGAAGAGCCAGTACAGCAGGACCACACCGTTGGCGTTCCTCGATCGCCAGTGTTCCACGTATTGTACGAAGAAGATCACACCCAGACTGGCAATGTTCAATATCGTGGTCCAAAATCGGATGTCCTTGAACCAGACTCCCGGGAACCGATCAATCTGCAAAGCGGCTTGCGCGGCAGTCGTCCCAACGAGTGCGACTATCACAACCAGCTTGGCGTAAAAGTGCCAGTTCTTCTTGACCGGCTGCGGAGCACACTTCTTGTAGAGATACCATACTGCTCCCAATCCTCCCAAAATACCCCAGATGGACACCGTGGTAATCCAGACATCAAGGAAACATGGTGTAAAGTCCCATCGGTACGGGCTCAGAGGCCCCCATCCTTCTTCATTGCCGCATAGCGGCTGGTGAGTCTCGACGCTGGCGGCGAGGTATGAGGCGAAGTAGTCGGGAGTGATGGGGGCTTGAAGGACGATTTGTTGTACCATGAAAGCGGTGGAGTCGGTGAATGGGGCTTCTTTGCGAAGCGTATACGAGGCTAGGTGAGGGTATGCGTGCCGGTTCAATGGAATCGAAGTCGGAAGCTCGATAGCCGAAGTCGCGTACTTGGTGGGAGAGGGCTACGACAACATTGGACAGGGTGGTGTTGGAATGAGATAGGTCCAGAGCACGGAGGCGTAGAGCGTAGGTGATGAGGATGGAGGCGAATACCCTGGGATGTAGGTAAAATGTGCGGTGTGGTGTACCGGGAAGGCAAAGAGAGGCTGCAAGACATGTACGATTCGCTTACTAACCACGGAAGAACGTGCCGGCTATCTCCCACGTCACCAAACCAAACCTTGTCGATGCTTGGCCTTTGGGACATGCACGAGTAATGGCCGGAGAGATATTAGGTACCTACATACCTATTCATCAAATTATACATGTACATTCCCGAATGTCGGAAACAAGTGTCAATTGGGTTTGTTTGACTATACTTGCACGCCCACGCGGTTCACACGTTCTAGAGCTACCACCGCCCCATGCACGAACAACACATTCGCTATGTACTCCGCATCCGAGGCGCTCCACCAAAGCTTCTATAGGTCGTATCCTTGCGCCGGCCATTGCCCAATGAGGGCAATCCTGATCTCGATGACCAGACCCAAGGATATGATAGATGGCAACGAATGTTGGATGGACAATTTCAACTCATTGCCAGAATTGAGCAGATTCAAATATCAGAATTGTGCGATCCGAGTGAGCTGAGGCAGGTTTGGGAATATGTCCAAGCACAAATGAAATATGTTGAACCATACAATATTTACATAGCAAAGCAGGTTCCTAACGCCTTGGTGTATCTTGGGCACCGGTAGCTCGCGGTTCTGCGCGATTGCGTTACCGAGGTGCGCACTTGGGCTGCCACGGAGTGTACTTGTTCTTGACGCTGTTTGGTGTTAGCAGTTGACAACATGCGTATGTCGCCGCTTTGGGCGAATTGCAATCCCACTTACGTGCTGTAGGGCTTGTAAGCGCTCCTCGACGCTGTGAGGACGGGCTTGTGCTCCTTAGGCTCCCATGGCCTGACGCCGCTGCTCAGAAGCTTGTCCTCGGCAGGCGACTTGTCGACCATGTAGGACATCCAGGCATGCCTTGGAATGGGTTAGGAAACTTTTGATGCCGGCTTTCTCGGCGCGAAACATACCATCCAGGCTCAATCTGCGATCTGTGCAAGCATTGTAAGCTACTGCTCCCATCTTATGATCCTACCCAACACTTACGGCTCGTATTCAGACTCCTTGTAGTCGACCCATCTTGTGCGGACTGTCTCTGACTTAGCTCCTGGCCCTAAATTGGCAGGGTAACTCCAACGTACGCGGCAATTCCTCCTCCATGTTCTCAAAGTACTTGTTGCCGAACCTGTCAATGCCGACCAAGGTACCGCGCTTGGTGTCACCTGTACACGCTCTCAGTTTCCATGCCGCAGGTCCGTTCTTTCAACAATCCATACCAATGTTCTATGTCGAAAAATTCGGTGTTAGTAGAGTCGTCGCCGTGAGTGAGTCGTGGTTACAGTGGGCGTACCTGCATCTGGTGGCCGAAGTCCTGGGAGGTGTTAGCGAGGTTCAACGCGCTTGTTCACGCGCATGTCTTGACAAACCTTCAGACCAACACTGCGCAAGTTGCGCAAGGTACGCAGGATAGTCGACATGTTTGCAGGTTATGCTGTGCTCAGGCAATGGTAGCAGAGTCTCCGTGGTCGCAGTTGAACCTTGGAAGCACCAGGCGTGAATCCGGAGAAAGCGCGGAAGTCGCTCGCTGGGATGCGCTTGGCGGACTCATTTGAAGAGAAGAGGCGGCGACGACAGAAAATACCAAGATATATTCACTTACAACTATCAAATGATAGTACGACGCGTCTTGCCTTGCTTGAGGCAGGTATCCTCTTCGTCTGGCAATGTCCGACGCCAAATAGCACAGTACGGCCGCGTCCAACGGCGATACTCGAGCGCGTCGGCCGGACCTTCAGCATCAGCATCAGCATCAGTATCTTCAACCGCAGCTCCCATAGCGAGCATCACGAGTGAATTGGACCGACTATCTCCTCGATTCAATGTACCTGCAGACTCGATTGAGATTCTGCGGACCCCAGCAGAGTTCTACTCGGCGTTGAAATCCAAGATATTGAATGCTAAGCGAAGGATATATCTTTCAACCCTCTACGTCGGCAAGAGTGAACACGAGCTGGTATGTCGCTTTCGATTCATTATCAACGTCAGTATATACTCACTGAAGACTAGGTTGCCACCATTCACGATGCACTCAAGGCAAACCCCGACCTCAAGGTCTCCATCTCGACCGATGCCCTACGCGGAACGAGAGAAGCCCCAGACCCGTCGAGTGCCAGTCTCCTTGCGTCTCTCATCCGTGACTTCGGTACAGATAGAGTCGAGATTTGCATGTATCATACTCCCAACCTCACTGGAGTCCGAAAGGCCGTTATACCCAAACGCATCAACGAAGGCTGGGGTCTGCAGCATATGAAACTTTACGGAATGGACGACGAAATCATCATGTCAGGGGCCAACTTGTCGGACGATTACTTCACTAACCGCCAAGATCGATACCATGTATTGAAGTCCAAATCGGTCACTGACTACTTTGCAAAAGTATACCGCGCTGTGGCTAATCTCAGCTACCGTGTGGTCGTCGACGATACCACACCCAGTGGTTTCCGACTTGACTGGCCCACGACAAACATCCAGCCGGAGCCATTGAAGGATCCTAAGGCTTACATCGAATCAGCCACCAAGTCTCTTGCTCCACTCCTTAAACCATCAGCTGCAACATCCACCAGCGAGAAAGAAGGCGATACCGCCGTGTACCCCGTCCTCCAATTGACGCCGCTCCTCAAGCCAGACACATCAACCGAACTCCCCGCCCTGACCGGCATCCTTCGTAAAGTCGGCACGCCCGAGTTCGCCGGCTCCAAGTGGACCTTCACCGCCGGCTACTTCAACATGACACCCGAGGTGCGAAACCTACTCTTACAATCCAACGCAGTTTCCGGCACCGTCGTCGCCGCCTCTCCCTGGGCCAATGGTTTCTTTGGCAGCAAAGGCGTGAGCGGTATGTTACCCGCAGCCTACACCTACCTGGCCCGTGGCTTCCTCGACGCTGTGTCACGCAAGGGCTGCTCTGACCAGATCAGCGTGAAAGAGTGGCGGAAAGGTACCGTCAACCAACCGGGCGGCTGGACGTACCACGCCAAAGGCATTTGGGTGACGCTTCCCAATGAAAAGAACCCCAGCATCTGTCTGGTCGGCAGCTCGAACTACACTAGCCGCAGCTATTCGCTCGATATCGAGGCAAATACGTTGATTGTCACGAGAAACCCCGATTTGCAACGTCGACTTGGTGAGGAGGAGATGTGGTTGCAGGATCACGCCAGCCCGATGACAAGAGACGATTATGCCAAGACGGAGCGTAGAGTTGGCTTGCATGTCAGGATCGCCATGTGGATTGTGAAGGCTGTAGGCGGCGCGTTGTAAGTTAGGGGAGAGAGAGAAAGCAAGTTGTGAGTCCTCCAAAAAGATGACTGTAAGATAGGATTATATACTATACCTGTACGTCACTCAGGCCTACGCGCCGTATTGACATCAAAGTCCACTTCCACGCCCAGGTGGACCGTCCCCAACTCTCGACAAGTAATCCCTCAAAGGTTCCACGTGCCTGGCACTATCTCCTCCAGCATGGCAAGCAACTCAATCGTCCACTTTTCAGCCACCTGGGCACTCACCTTATCATAGTCCGCTTCACTATGCTTGTTCATAGGACGGATTTGTTAGTACCAGGGTACCAGCAGGAACAAGAACAGACCACTAAACAGAGCCTACATGCTCAACGGATAAACTGTGAGTCGGCTCGTTGGAAGAAGCGAACATTGAGACCAGCAACCAGCCGAGCAGTGTTTCACGACGAGAATCAATCATCATTTGTTCAAATGGCTACATGTAGGAGGTCCCTTGGTCGAAACCCCCCAACGCTGTACAGGAGAACCAAAGCCCGATCGTGTTGTGGTTGACAGGGTTAGGGTATTTTGAAAATGTCGGAGCAACGATTCATCCGTCTCCAACCTCCAAACACATCTTTCCCTCGAGGAGTGTCCTATCATCAGACATGCCGACACGCCTAGTATCATCTTACTATTGCGAAAGTGTCAAGGAAACAGCTGCATTCCTCCGAGTAGAACAGTCGTCTAACAAGGTCTTGCAACCGTGGACATCACCATGATGATCTCGGCGCAACTGTCGAGCATGGCCGCTCTACCTCACAAGTTAGGGCAATGTCATGGGGCCTCGTGGGTCAGTATAACAGGACAAACACATTTGATCCCACCATCTGAGCTCATGTCGACTATATCAAAGGCGAAGAGCTCCGTATCATTACAACTCGAGCCCGACCAAGCAGCTCGCCTCAGATACCTAACAGATCAAATCTCCTAGCAACACAACAACCGAACGCAATGGTCCGTCGTCTCCTAATCACAGGTGCCACCGGCAAACAAGGTGGCGCCCTCATTACTGCCCTCACCTCCAGCGCTCCCAACTCTGCCAACTCTCCTTTCGAAATCTACGCCGTAACCCGTGACGCCACCAGCCCATCAGCTCAACGCCTCGCCGCCATGTCAAACGTCACAGTAATCCAAGCAAACCTCGCCAACCCAGTCGCTCTCTTCGTCAAACTCCCAACACCAATCTGGGGCCTCTTCGCTGTACCCATGATGACCGCCGGCCACGTATGCGAAGAATCCGAAGGCAAAGCCCTGACAGCGGCCGCCGTAGCCGCTGGCGTCCAACACATCGTCTTCACTTCAACAGACCGCGGTGGTCAGCACGGGAGCGAGGGCAACCCGACCAGCGTCCCTCACTTTGCCAGCAAGTTCCGCATCGAAGAGGACATCAAATCCACCGCCGCGGCCAGGAAAGACGGCTCGCTGACCTACACTTTCCTCCGCCCCGTAGCTTTCTTTGAAAACTTCTCCAATGACTTCGTCGGCCGCTGTTTTCCGACCATGTGGCGTCTGAACGGGGCCGATAAGCCTCTGCAGCTCATCTCTACATCGGACATTGGTCGTATTGCCGCCGAGGTCTTCAACGCCCATGACAGTCAGGAGTACAAGAACAAAGCACTCTCACTGGCGGGCGACAGCTTGAGCCTGAATGAAGCAGGGAAGATCTTCCGCGAAGAGACTGGGATCCGTACCGGTCTGCCGGAGACTTATACATGGCTAGGAGGCGTTATCCGGTACGCAGTGGCGGATCTGAGGGCTATGTTTGGGTGGTTTGCGGACAGCGGATTCGGGGTTGATGTGCCTGTTCTAAGGCAACGATATCCGTATTTGAAGGACTTCAGAACTTGGGTTAGGCGGGACAGTGCTTGGAAGAAGGAGACTAGGTAGGGAACATTAGGTTTTGGGAAGGGCACTGAGCTTTGCTGTTGTCCCTGTTGCCGTCATTGGGCTTCTGCCGTTCATGTTGTAGTAGTGACTGTATCGGAAACGCTGCCGTGCGAGTACTTTAATGTGAATTACCAAGGCCGATGATCAGACCCCCTACCATTAGTGCACTGGCTCGTGATAGCTCGAAATGCATGTATATGTAATCCGATACCCGAACAACAGTGCACTGAACTAACCCGGACTCGACGACTCAATCGTAGGTACCGTCCGCAACAAGACAAGGTGATTTTGTTGGGCGACAACTTTACAGTGAAGTCAGATGAACCCTGTCTATGTATGTACTGAGGAGCTGTGAGTGAGCTTGAAGAGTGGTATAAATGCGTTTCAGTGTTTCGGTGTTTCAGGGCGGCTCAAGTGTAAAGTTTATTTAGGTGGCTGGCGCGAGCTGCCATGTGACGGATTCGGCGATTCGGCGACAGCTGCATTCATGTTCAAAGAAAGTCGCGTTGTTTCCAACTCGCCTCGCCCGCCAGGCTCCACTCTCACCCTACCCGCAACACGCACATACACATGACGACTGGCGCCGCACTCAGCTCAGGCGACGACCATGCAGCCTTTTTCGGGCGCGCCAGGCCGTGGCCGCGGTCGCGGTAGAGCATCGAACAATACTACTGGAACCTCCAACAATGCGCGAGGCCGAGGCTCAACGACCGCAACATCTAGAGGCCAATCTGCACCGCGCGCGAGATCTGGACAACCGTCCCAAGGAAATGCGCTCGCAGCTGCACGCGGGACGTCAATGGCAAACGGCTCCAGCAAACAGCCATCACGAGGCGGACGAGGCGCATTCGGAAGCATGTCCCAGACCCAAGGCAGCTGGCAGCAAAGATTTGACAAGGTATGTCCGGCCCCAACATGCGTCCACTGACGGAGCGCAGCATAGTGACTTCGTTCCTTTCTCCCCTATAGCTCGAAGTAAACCGGAAACGCGAGCGCGCCGACGCAATCGCCAATGGAATCATCGCCGACCCGGACAGACCTAGAGCGCTGTCGATGGCCTTGACACCAACCGCAACGTGTACCGACATGTGTCCGGAGTTCGAGCGGATGCAGCGTGGAACACAGAACGACGTTTGGACAGAAGAGAAGGTGCGTACACATCCACATTTGGCCTGCCAGATTTTCCTCTGACGGTGGCATAGGACACGAGCCAGCCAGGAGTCAACCCGAAAGACGCCCCAGCAGTGGAAGCGAAGATGGTGAAGAAGTTCAGGCGAGCAGCCGCAGGAATCGAGGAACAACTTCCGTCGGATCTTCGCAAACCGAATGTCCTCAGCCAGACATGCGATTATTTGTTCAACGACATCGTTGCCAATGCGCCGGAATTGGGACGAGTCCATCATTTCGTCTGGGATCGGACAAGGGCTATTCGCAACGATTTTACGATTTTGCAAGTCTCGGCTCCGGCGGATCTCATCCATGCTGTGGATTGCCTTGAGAGAATTGCCCGCTTTCACATTCTGTCGTTGCATCAGATGGCTGGCGTCAAAGAGAAGGATTTCCAGTACGACTGGCAGCAGGATCGCGAACAGCTGGACAGAACTCTGGTATCACTGATGCAATACTACGACGACAGTAGAGGCAAGATTCCTCTTCCCAACGAGTCTGAATTCCGCGCGTACCTCATCATCTTTCAACTTCAGGATCCGGACATGGAAGACCGAGTTCAGAGCTGGCCTCAGGATCTTGTTAAGCACCCACGGATCCGTAAAGCTATGAGACTGTACGCAGCTGCCGGCACCACATCGAGTTTACAGGGCCCCCTCCGACCGGCTGCAATACTTCCGATCGCGCAACAGGACTGGCAAGGATTTTGGTGTCTTGTGGAATCAGACGCAACATCCTACCTCGCCGCTTGCGTGGCAGAGATCAACTTCAACCTCATTCGACGCGTGGCGCTGCAATCTTTGACTCGATCAGTCAATCAAAGAGCTACGGCTGATTTCTCAGTGGACGAGTTCTGTGACATCCTTGCGTTCAACGATGGGTTCGAGGCTGAAGATTACCTCGCATGCTACAACATCACATTCCAGGATAGAGAAGAGGGCCGTTTTGCCGACATTTCCGCTCTGAAGAATCGAAAAAGCTTGCCAGAGCCCAGCCCCGCGCCACCAAAGCAGCTCAAGAGTGAGATGGTGGAATGCAAAAGGTTCGGTCGAACTCTGCCAGCTGTGATTAGCGGGCTCACAGTCAAGGAAGCCCAAGACAACGGCATGATCAACGTGGAGGAAATGGAGGACAGGGATGCGGAGATGGAAGAGGAGGAAGCACAGGGTCACGAGGAAGAGGAAGCCGTTAACGATGGTGAATCGCTCTTCATGCCCGAAACTGCAAAGACTAAAAATCAAGCCTCGCCTTTCGGCGTCGATTTCGACACGCCAACCACCTCGGTGTTCGGACAGCCCACTGAGCAGCCGAAGACAAGCACATTCTCATTTGGCAAGCCCTCTGCAGGGGCCCCTGGACCCGCGTCCACTGGCTTTGTAGCCGCTACAGCACCTGCGACGAGTTTTGGAGCAGAGAAGCCCACTTCTTTCAATTTCCTGAGCGGCGGTGCCCCAAGCTCAGCCGCTGCAACCCAAAACCCGACACCATCGTTCGGTGCATTCTCAGGCTTTGCCCGGCCAACGTCAACGAGTGCTGCTCCGTCTACGTCAACCTTCGGAGGCCCTAGCATTGGCGAGGCACTAGAGAAAAACACTGCGAGTTCGGCTTCTGCGGATTTCAGTTTCGCTCCAACAGCAAGTAATGTTGCTGACCAGGCTAAGCCAGACACAACGGGCTCTTTGTTCAGTAATGTCAAACCGGATTCAACAAGTCCTTTGTTCAGTCAGGTCAAGCCGAATGCTACGAGTTCAATATTTGGATCGCCTCAGCAGGACGCTACGAGCTCCCAACCTGCACCGCCCAAGCAGGAAGCAGTGAACTCGCTCTTCAGTCCGCCACAAATGAACACTACGAGCTTTCCCTCCGGCCAACCCGGTCAACTCTCAAAAGCCACTGGGTCTCCGAAGCCTTTCGTTGAAGACGGCGGCGAGTCTCCACCGCGCAGCTCGCCTACTCGGACCGGCTTCTCTTCAGCTTTTGCTCCAGCTGCTCCCCCTGCAGAGGAGTCAACATCGCCCTCATTCTCGTTCAACGTGCCTACGCCGAAAGAGAGCGAGTTTCCCAAAGTACCTACGCCGAAAGTGAGCGAGCCGCTCAAGGCGCCGGCCGCTTCGTTTGCGCCGTTTGCGAAGCCTGAGGACACCATGCAGAAGCCAAACGCAGCGCCAAGCTTTTCCGCTGGAACGTCAACAACGACCTCATCCGCGGTTCCAATCACTTCATTTGCGCCGTCATCACCTAATGCCAAGGGCACGTACGTGGTAGACAAAGACAAGCGAACTTCTCCACGCAGGAGCTTCGGCGCTGGCTCAGATCAATTCAACCGGCCGACACACCCTAGCCCGCTCGCACAGACATACACGGCTGCCAGCGACACGCCTAGCACGGCCGATCCGGTATCGCAAGCGCCTTCGCAGCCCAATTTGGCAGGCGCACCACCATTTGCGGGCGCAACGCAAGTCAAACCGGTGAAGCCTACACCAGTCGTCCCTGAGCCAAGCTTTTCATCCATCATCAGTGAAGTTGCTCGGAAGGTCACGTTGTCTCCTGATACAGGCCTACTAGATCAGTTCCTCGAGTTCTACGTCGGCAAAGTCGTCACTGACATCCAGGAGGAGCTTCATTTCGAGCGCATCAACGCTCAAGCGGACGAGCATCGCGTTAGTGTACTCTCACATCGATTCCTCAAACTCTGGAGAGACATTTGTCGCCGCAGACGACTAGCGCGACAAGGTCGAGAAAAAAGAAAAAGAGCGCAACAACGCCTTTTGGAGAGCAAGAACCAAGTGTTCTCGGAGACTGCAAGCATTGCAGGATCAGCATCAGTGTTAGGCAGAACTCACCGAGGAAGTGTGATGGGCGCGGAATTGAGTAGACAGGAAGAAGTGGACAAAATGTTCCAGCAATCAATCAGCAGTGGTCGCTGGTCGCGACTGGCCAAGCAAGGTGAACAAGCCAAAGGAGGCAGCAAGCGGCCAACTTCATCACACAGCATGCAAAGTGTCGCCAGCTCACACGACACGGGCAATAAACGACTGAGGAGCACGAGTCATGTCGACGACGGTAGGCGCATATCCAAACCCACCTCAATGGGCCCACCGAGCAGCGGCGTCTTGAAAAGGTCTTCCTTCCGAGAAGCTTTACCCGACAACCCGCCTGTTGCTTCGACCACCAAATCGAATTACTTCAGGCTAAAGGCTTTGGGTCGCGCGCATATCTACGATCTTGCTCCAACACACTCACGGAAACGCCAACATGCCGAAGTTGCCAACTCCCCAGCACCCTCTACGCGCGCACGGCCGGCAGAGGCTTCGCCAGTGCACCGCGAGTCGCCGCCGTCATCTAAATTGCGCCGCACTTCTAGCTCGAGCGTGACTTCACGTCACACAGCAGAGGAGACTGACGCAGTCATAGCTCGTGCACGTGCTGCTAGAGAGATGCTCAGGGATGGTGCTGCCAATTTCTATCAGCCAGAGAAGGACATCAACGATCCCCTACGTCAGAGCACAGGGTCTCAAGTCTTGTACGATTCGCCGTCTATGGAGCGTGCGCGAATTGACGCAAGATGGCGAGCTTCGCAGAATGGGACCGACTTTGGCTCATCACGCCGCTCGGACGTGCCAGCCTACCGCTTGCGCGAGAGCAAATTTGTGCCACGAGAGCAATATGGCAAGGCAATCGACCGCTCCAGGCAGTTTCGGCAATCTCGATCCGGCAACACGAGTAGACCAGAGTCGCGTATCGACATTTTCACGCCTTCTAAAACTGCAGAGACCCTTGGTGGCTGTGCAGTACCTACGTCTTTCCCTGATGCCACGCGCATTGCTGACTCTGCTGAGCCGACCGCTACAACATTTGGCAACATTCCCCAGCCGCGGTGGTCCACTGACGGCGGCCTGTCATCTGCTTTCTCGACTAGCACCACCCCTCTCGGCGGTTCCACGCAAAATTCCGGTGCTTCGCGTCCAAACACACTAGACGAGTCGAGCAATGTGCCGCGGCCGTCAGGCTTTGGGATTCCCAACTTCCAGCCTACTCAGACGTCTGGGATCGGGAATCACACTTTCAAGCCTGACCAGAACTTGCAAGACATCCCTGACATCTTCGGACAGCCAGATGCGACCAACCCGGCCACGTCTTATCAGACTGGGTTTGCTCGCGACGCTGTCGGACAGAGTACGAACGGCAACAATGCCAACGACAGTGACGACGATCTCCAGATTACGGGTGCCACAACTCCGTACGTCAACGGTGCCAGCACTGGTGTCACTAGTAATGGACACCAATTCGAGTATCCGAGCAATGGAGAGGGAGACGTCGGACCTCAGCAATCTATCGACCGCACCAACTCGTACTCAGCACTGGTCGATGACCTCGTAAATGACAAAAGTGACGATGAAGAGGACGGCCAGCAGCAGATCCTCGGTAACGTCAACCCGTACGCCGCACTCGCCAACGAGAATGGCATGCTTGACAACGATCATTTTGGCCAGTACAACTCCGATGCAGATCAGCCGGGCGCCTACCCGGGCGAAAGCGAAACCGAGTCAGGCGATGAAGATGGTGATGTCGAAGATGAGGGCAGTGAGGACTTTGACGAAGGGAGCGACCTTGAAGACGAACTCGAGGAGGATGGATACGAAGACGAAGGAGAAGACGACGAAGCACATGGCAAGCCTTCCACAAATGTCGGCTATACCGAACCGGAAGTCATCGAGTTAAGCGATTGATGAATTACTCGAAATGACCGATGGCATTTTACATTTTGCACTCAGCGGACTTGGTATCACAATCAACTCTCAAGCATCGAAGGGAACTGGATCACTTTGCAGTGTGGCTTCGAAAGGGGTGTAGGTAGGAAGGGCACTGAGATTGAAATAACAAAAGCACCAATGATGCTACCAAATCACACACTTCCTATTCGTGCTCTCACTAAAACATAATCATTGAATTTCAACTTGGCAATTCATAACCCAAAACTGAACCTGGACCTTTGACTAGTAGATCAAGCGTTCTAGAATCCTCTTCAATTCCCTAGGCTACGTTCCTCTAGCTTTTGGCTCGATCTAAACACTAATAAACCTTTGTAATTATAAGAGTATAACAACTCTAACTCTTATTCTTTATCTATAAAAAGCTATCTAAAGTAATATTTGATAATCTTAGAATATAAAGTAATAATATATATACTAAACTTAATATATCTATACTGATTTTATATCTAAGCTCCAAATTAGACTATATTATAAAGTTTTATGAAAACTTAAGAATTGAGCTAAATACTAGAGTATATTCTAAAGAATTAGAAGAGAGTTCTATTAATACTAGAATAACATTATAGTAGGAGTTACAGGTCAGTAGGGGTTTTGAATCAGTGATTAAGGTTTACTAATATTAGAAATTAATAAGTTAGTCAGAAATCAGTTTTTAGCTATAAAGATTTACTAATAGTGACTTTAGTATATAAATTAACATGCCTGTAGGGGAAGCCGGACAGTAGGGGATTCCGGACACTTTTTTAATTCCAAAATCTCAAACTTGATTTACTAACTCACTAACGCCGTTATGACCTAACTAATTCAGCCAATTCATCAACTGATTCTTCCTCTTCTTCCTCTAAAGAAATCAATATGTATTTCATCTTTTTTCCTCCTTTTTTTGTCTTTTTCTTTTTAGTCTCCCCTTCGAG
>Ga0265797_10003405_pt1 | contig 25424 bp, 18 predicted proteins | sample P2T30metagenome_FD_192433 | JGI IMG/M metagenome (GOLD analysis project Ga0265797, IMG submission 192433) | Plant litter microbial communities from East Loma Ridge, Irvine, California - P2 T30 | ecosystem: Environmental > Terrestrial > Plant litter > Unclassified | place: USA: California... | reverse complement strand
AACAAATACCAACATCTCACCAAACAAGTGGTGATATCAGCGTCTTTCGCCTACTCTCCACGTGCCTAACACCATTGAGATACTCCATGCAACAAACTTTCTTTATCACATCCACCTGAGCCTCAGCTTCAGCTTCAGCCTCAGCCTCAGGCTCCAGAACACAGCTTCGTCACATGCCACCATCATAGAGCTCACTTGACCATTGCCTTCACCGCTTAACTAGATACCTGTCATCATCACCACCACCAGTCTCCGTGAGACCCGCATTCAGACTGGCGCCCCAAGGTTTATACACTTCCTTCTCCCGACGCCGCCTCCTCCTCTTCTCACTCGCCGTCCTCGCAATCGTGGCGTTCTCCCAACTTCTCGCTCCACGCCTACGTACCTTTGTACGCAAACCTCCAATCTCAATCGGAAGCTTCAGACCCGTCACAACAAGCACCATGGCAGGCGCCAAGTTCCAAAAGCCGCCGCAGGCACCGCCTCTGTTCACCCACACGCCCGAGTCTCTGGGCAAGACCACCGACCGCTTGATGAAGGACAATAAGTCATTGATGGACAAGATCGTCGCCGAAAACAAGCCCGACAATGCAACCTTCCAGAGTGTTATGCTGCCAATGGCCAGAGAAGACAACGACATGAGCCTCGAAGCGCACATCATTGGATTCTACCAGGCTGTGTCTACTGATGCAAAGCTGAGAGATGCTTCTACGGAAGCGGAGAAGAAGATGGACGACTATGCGATTGAGGCGTCGATGAGGGAGGACGTTTTCCAGCTCGTGGATGCTGTTTACAAGAAGCAGAAGGACGATGACAAGCTCGACCCCGAGAGCAGGCGACTCCTGGAGAAGGACCACAAGGGTTACATCAGGATGGGTCTCGGTGTTCCTGCTGGCCCTCAGAGAGATCGTTTCAAGGCGATCAAGAAGCGGTTGTCCGAGTTGAGCATCACGTTCCAGAAGAACCTGAACGAGGAGCAGGGTGGAATTTGGCTCTCTCCAGACGAATTGGACGGTGTTCCCGAGGACGTTACAAACAACCTGCAGAAGGGCGAGGCGGGCACTGAGAATGAGGGCAAGCTGCGTCTGAGTTTCAAGTACCCGGATCTGTTCCCGACTCAAAAGTACTGCAAGAACGTGGAGACGAGGCACAAGGTTTTCATTGGGAACGAGAACAAGTGCAACGAAAACATTGGGCTGTTCAAGGAGGCTATCGTTTTGCGCGATGAGGCAGCCCGTATTCTTGGCTACCCCAACCACGCCACGTTCAGGATCGAGGACAAGATGGCGAAGACGCCGAAGACAGTCAACGATTTCCTCGGAGATCTGAGGACTAGACTCGCCCCAGGTGGAGTCAAGGAGATTGAGAAACTGAAGGAGTTGAAGAAGGCAGAAACGGGCAAGTCGGACAACTACTTCCTCTGGGACCACCGGTTCTACGATACGCTCATGCTCGAGAAGGACTTCCAGCTCGACCAGAAGCTTATCGCAGAGTACTTCCCGCTTGAGTCGTCGATTGAAGGTATGCTCAAGATTTTCGAGGAGCTCTTTGGCCTCCTGTTTGTGAAAATTGAGGGAGATGACCGCAAGGCTATTTCTGAGAGCGGCAAGGGCGAGGATATCACCTGGCACCCTGACGTCCAGATGTTCTCTGTTTGGAACGATGAGGGTGAGGGCAGTGGTTTCGTTGGCTACCTCTATCTTGATCTTTTCCCTCGCGATGGCAAGTACGGCCACGCCGCAAACTTCAACATCCAGCCTGGTTTCATCACGGCTGATGGCGATCGCCGTTACCCGGCCACTGCTCTCGTTTGCAACTTCAGTAAGCCGTCACCCAAGAAGCCATCGCTCCTCAAGCATGACGAGGTTGTCACACTGTTCCACGAGCTTGGACACGGCATCCACGATCTCGTCTCCAAGACTATCTACTCGCGCTTCCACGGCACATCCACCGTTCGCGACTTCGTCGAGGCACCTTCACAAATGCTGGAAAACTGGTGCTGGACGCCCTCCCAGATCAAGAGCCTCTCAAAGCACTGGTCATACCTCTCTCCCGAGTACGCCGAGGCGTACAAGGCCAGCTCCAAAGGCGAACGACCGTCAGAGTCCATGCCCGACGACCTGATCAAGAACATTGTCAACACCCGCCACGTCAACGACGCTCTCTTCAACCTCCGCCAGCTGCACTTCGGCATCTTCGACATGGCCGTGCACGAGGTGGCTTCGCACGAAGACGTGGAGAAACTCGACGCCAGCGAGACGTACAACCGCCTGCGCAAGGAGATCAGCAAGATTGACGGCCCGGAAGTGTTGGGTGAGGGTTACACTTGGGGACACGGCCAGGCGACTTTCGGTCACCTGATCGGCGGCTACGACGCCGGCTACTACGGCTACCTCAGCAGCCAGGTCTACTCCGCCGACATGTTCTACAGCGTGTTCAAGAAGGATCCCATGAATGGCAAGGAGGGCAGGCGGTACAGGTACACGGTTCTGGAGAAGGGTGGTAGCCGCGATGAGATGGAGAGCCTAAAGGAGTTCCTGGGTCGCGAGCCTAGTACTGAGGCTTTCTATAAGGAGCTGGGTATTGCGTGATTGTCTTGTCTTGACTGGACTTGATGAGATGGGACGATGATGACGAATGAAATCACAACGGTCCCGTGATTCATATTAATTATGACGGAGTATGAAAATGCAAATATGATCAAACACCAGGACCAAGGCAGTCGCTTCCATCAGGAAAAGTTCACACCACGTCTCAGAGAGATGTGGATCTCCCACTAACGATATCCACCTGCTGTTTGTTGGAACCTCCGCCTATGCCAAAATTCGTCGAATGGAAAATCTCACTGGCACCAGCATGTTCATAGCGTACTAGGCTTGCCGGTACTACCGCCTGCGAAAGCCTGATCCAGTGAGGTAATGGTATTCGGAGACCACTCTCTCACTGGTATAAGGGTGACTTGAACATATGGAAGTTGCTGATATCACCATGAATCGACAAATTTTAGCATGAAATGAGGAACTAAGACTCCTCGGACTCCACGCACCCCATGGGGACGAGGATGGAGAAGAGCATTTACTTGACACATCTGATGCTTGTAACACGGGAAAGTCGACTACTCTTTCCATTTGTCCATTGTTATTACATGATATTATCAAACTGCCATTCCTTCAACTATACTTTTGAGGATTCGGCATCCCATTTTGGTTCAAAGCCGAGAGCAGCCGCTGGCGCTAAGACTAACTCTGCTGCGACTCCGAGGCTCTGGGATTGTGCCTAAACTGCTCGTACCAGTAGGACAAGAGTTACGTCTCTAAGGGGACAGATCCGTCAGGACACGCTGCTGCCAACGTTGGCCGAATCTGTCCCAGTATGTTATTCATCCCCCGAGAGCTTGTGCAGGTCTTCGACAGGATTGGAATTGATCGACTCGGACGTCGTACCTACTCGTACAGGTCGTACTACTTGTTGCTCCGAAGCTCCCGTGGCTCCCACTCCGACCTGTCCGACTGTCCTCTCATGCCTATGTATGTACACAGTCGATGATCGTCTCGGAGTTCGGCTACCACCTACAGTACTACTCTCTTTCTGCCGGCGTACCTCGCCTGCTGACCCGAGGGCGAAGGATGCACTTCTCACCACTGCATATGGAAGGACGGAAACAGGGCTCGCGCTATACCGCAATAGTAAGGTGATAACTTTGCTCCAGTGGCGGGGATTCGTGTGAAACACAGGTGCATAGCAAACAGCAAAAAACATGGCCCATCACTAACAGCAATTACAGCAAAGGCATTGCGGTTGGAACAAGCTCAGTCTCTCTCAGCCCTGGAGCATAGTCAAGCCTTTCTTATCTCTCTCGGCGCACAACGGCAGGCTGGATGGCGTCTTGACAAGCACTGGGTTGGCAGGTCTTGCATGTCTTGGATGTGCCTTATCCGCCTTCCAAGAACAACCTTAGCCCCGGCAAGAATGCGCCAAAGCGCTAGCCGCATATTACACTTTTCCTTGGCGAGGCTCGATGGAAGGCCAGCCAAAGGTCTCGATCACTGGTGATCTACTACTGTGGGCTGCTAGTACCACCGAGTATTGCCTGGATATCTTCCTCGTATAGATGGAAGGATTTCGCTTATACAAAGCTGCGAAAACTGCGGCGTCGTTGATATCAGTCCGGCCAATCGAATGGAGCTGATGTCTGCTGAGCTGGACGCCGTACCGCCAATCGTCGAGTTACGGCAGCATATTTATCATGTATGGCGCGCCATCTCCCCCACCTCGGATACCCTGAGCGCCACGCTGCCTTTAACCTTCACGCAGGCGTGGAGATTTTCCAGCACGCGATGCTATTCGACAGTGTTTCCTCGCTAGACTGATAACGTTGCAACCCTACGATGCCTACGGCAGCACCGAGAAAGCTTGTCCGTATGTCGCGTGCACCCTGCTGCTTCTGGACTTGCAGTAGTACGACGGTGCCATCTACCTGTTGGAGCTCGTGAGCCGAGCGCCTCGCCCTTCTATAAGGCTGCTCGTCTCGCTCGCATTCCAAAGCAAGCCCATCCCTCGTTGTCTCATTCTTCAATCTCACTTTCTTGCTACACGTCGTGAGCAAGTCGAGGATCCAACATGGCACAGAACCACGTCGATGCCGCAGCAGAGTATGTCACATGATAACGTACCGAACGTACACACAATCTCAGGACTCAGACTGACATCAGATTAGGCTGCACGAGGAGTTTGGCGAGCGCGTCCCCAACCACGAGCGTGATGCAGCAGGCGGCTACATCGGCCCGTCCGACATTATCGACGAGAAGCATGCCGTTGTCGACAACGCCGATGTCGAGTCGGAACCCACACCCGAAGGAGGAGAGCCGAATGAACACGAGAAGCGCACCCTCCGCAGGGTCGGCGAGAACTTGCCTGCGTCCGCATACCTGATCGCCATTGTCGAATTGACAGAGCGATTTGCGTACTACGGATGCCAGGGTCTCTTCCAGAACTACATCAACAACCGCCCCAACGGCGCTGATGGTCCTGCCGGTCTTGGACTGGGTCACCAGGGTGCCACCGGTCTCAACCTGTTCTTCCAGTGGTTCTGCTATGTTACGCCCATTCTCGGAGGTAGGCCATCTTAAAGTTCGACATGGATGCTAGACGCAGGCAGCTAATTCTCTTGATAGCCATCATCGCCGATCAATATCTCGGCAAATACAACACTATCTTGGTCTTCGCCTCTGTCTACTGGGTTGGTCTGTTGGTTCTCTGGACAACTGCCCTTCCCGCATCGATCGCCGGAGGCCATGCTCTCGGTGGATACATCGCGGCCATCGTCATTATCGGCTTCGGCACTGGCGGTATCAAGTCCAACATCGCCCCTCTGATCGCAGATCAATATCAGCGCCGCACCATGGCCATCAAGGTCGAGAAGGGAGGAGAACGCACCATCATCGATCCTGCGATCACATACCAGCGCATCTACATGTATGTCTGCAAACCGAGAAACGCCAATTGTGGACGTTGAAGCTAACGTGCTACTTCTAGGGTGTTCTACTGGTGTATTAACCTTGGATCCTTGTCTTTGATCGCAACTCCTTTCATGGAGAAATCCAAGGGCTTCTGGACTGCGTTCGTCATGTGCTTCATCATGTTCAACATCGGCATTCTCGTCCTGATCCTCAGACGCAAGTCCTACGTCGTTCGTCCACCCCAGGGTCAAGTCATCACCGATGCGTTCAAGGCCATCGGCATGATGATCAAGGCTCGCAACACGAACGCACCGAAACCCACTTGGCGTGCCGCGAACGGCAACACCAAGCCAGTGCCGTGGAACGATCACTTCATCGACGAGCTCCAGCGTGCGCTGAAAGCTTGCAAGGTCTTCATCTTCTGTAAGTCATCATCTCCTAACACCATTACCATTCCTCAACGAAGTAGCTGACAAATCCTTGCCAGACCCCATCTTCTGGGTGTGCTACGGACAGTTCTCGTCCAACTTCGTCTCTCAAGCCGGCCAAATGCAAGGCTACGGCATGCCTAACGATTTCATGCAAAACTTCGACCCGATCTCCATCCTGATCTTCACGCCCTTCCTGGACCGTGTTGTCTACCCTATCCTCCGCCGCAGAGGTATTGAGCTGCGCCCTATCATGCGTATCACCATCGGCTTTGGCTTCGCCTCCGTGTGCATGGCCTACGCTGCCATTGTGCAGCACCTCGTCTACTCCGCCGGACCTTGTTATGACGCACCAGGCGCCTGTCCGGCTGGCATGGACGGGGAGACCCCCTTGCCCAATATGGTGCACATCGCCGTGCAAACGCCTGCATACGTCTTCATCGGTCTGGCCGAAATCTTCATTTCCGTCACCGGTCTCGAATACGCTTACACCAAGGCCCCGCCTTCGATGAAGTCGTTCGTCCAGAGTATCTACCTCTTCACCAACGCCTTCGGCTCTGCTCTCAACGAGGCTCTCATCCCTGTCCTCGTCGACCCCAAGATTCTGTGGATGTACGCCGGTATTTCCATTTTCACCGCGGGCACTGCGGTCGTCTTCTATACCATCTTCCACCACTACGATGCGAACGAGGAGAAGATGTACGACCTTGACAGGTATGAGCCGACTCTTACCAAGCCTGGTGAGAAGACGCCTCAGCAGCTCAAGGAGGAGAACCTTTGAGGGCTTGAGTAATGGGAAATGAGCAGGATGCGGAGTCTACTCTTTCATCCTTGCTGGTACACGAACAGACATGGAGGAAGACAAGTAACGTTGAATGAGATGAAAGTTTAGAAACCATGTAATGTCTGTCTGTCAATCAAACGGTCCGAAAGATCGATTCGAAACAAATCTCACTGAGTCGTGTATGACTGGTGACATGAAGAGGATCTGAATGACCTCTCAGTGGTGTCGTAGGGTTGGATGGGGGTGGGTAGAGGTGGTAGTACGTTATGGGATGTAAGAGGCCGGCGAGATGGTGAATACGGTTCCGACGTCTCTCAGCGGTTGGGCGGGAATGAATGGAGGCGGAAGTATATGGTTCTACTACGTGAAGTGTTTGACACCGCGGAGGTATAGGTCGGTTGTTGGGTCTCCCTCGGCGGCATAGCAGTGTTAGATGTAGATCCAAGTATACAGTATTAGCTCGTGGAGTGGTCAACGTGCCGGAGATCGGACTCTCGAATAGCGTGTCTCTCGGTGGCAGAGTAGGGTTGGATCGAGGTGAAAGTAGATAGTCGTATCACTTTCGATTTGCGAGGCCGTTGAAGAGATGGTTCGAAAGTAGACGTCTCTCTGCGGCAAGGAGTTTGAGATTTGATAAGAAAATCGAGGGTATTAGTACGTAAGAACAAGGCCGAGATTGAGGTTATCGGTATATGCCATCTCATCAATGGTTAGCTGTAGGACTGAGGCAGCTAATCTCTCCTTCAAATACAGTCGTGATCTGTATCTGAATGACACCAACGGTAATGTATCGATCGCATATACTGATCCAATCCGGTCCCATTAGGTGAACAACTTCTCCCCCCACCCTACCAACTCCTTCCTCCACCAAATCGCCGCCCCAGCCGCCAAAACCGGTGCCCCCATTACAGCAACACCCCAAACCATTCTCCCAAGCCCCAACCACCACATAAACCCATGGATCTTCACAAACTCTCCCGAATCATTCACCCTCGGAAACTCACCCGCCGGAACCTCCCTGCCCAAAAACTTGCACAGAGGCCCCCATCCTTCCTGCACCTTGTACTCCAACAGTCTCCCCTCCTGACCCTCCACCGCCGCCCTTACTCGATCATAATGTGAGTGAAAAGCTGCCCTCGCGGGCCCATGGGTGGAGAAATCGGTGACGGTCCCGTACACAGTCGGCATCACCAGCTGCCCGTGCTCCCACCACGGCCCGATCAAAGCCGGATCCCATCTCGCCAACGTGGCCCATCCGCGCCAACGTAGGACCCGCCCGGCGGTGCCGTCCATGCTACGCAGCCAGGCGTCGACGTCGCGGGCGTTGAGGACGACCTTGGCGTCGGGGTAGGCCTTTATCAACTCCTCGGCGAAACAGATCGAAGGAACGTCGGAAACCCCGTCGAAATCGCCCAGGAGCTTGTCGAACTCGTCGACACCCCAGGGCGTTGCGACGGCAGAAGTGATGGTTTCCGGGTAGAATTTGGCTCGCAGGGCTTCGATCCAGAGGCTGAAGTTCAGTCTGGGGGCTTTCATTGCTTTGGCCATGTGGTAGGGGTTGTAGCCGAGTTGCTCCAGGGCCGTGAGGATGGACATTGTGCCTGTGCGCGAGGCGCCGAGGACGAGCACTTGCATTGCGCGGGTGCGGGTGCCAGGGTGCGAGTCTATGAGGCGGCCAGTGACGGGGTGGGGGGTGAGGGTGAGGAGTTCTGCGTGGCGGGTGGCCCGCATGTTGGGTATCAAAGATTGGGTGGACATGGTTTGAGAGGTGATCTGTGAGAGGTGATGCCCTTTCTTCTTGGGAGCCACGTATCGAGAGGAAGTGGTGATGTTTGCCAGAGATGGACACACAGTCCGGGTTGGAGTTGGTGGTCGAAGAAGCGAAGAACTATCGAACCGAGAATTGTCTATCGATCGGGTCAATCGTGAGGTTCGGTCCAAGAGAGAAGAAAGCAGGCAGAACACCCCTCCTATGTAGCAGAATCTGAGATCGAGCATTTGCGGCTGAAGTGAGTGCTTACTCCCTACAGCTTGAGGATCCCTCTTGTCTGCCAGGGCGCGTGTAGTCGCAGGTGGGCACGCCTCTATCTGCTTCAACTCGCTGACCGACAAACCTAGTCCCGGCTTTGGCAGCCGAGCATGTCACTGCTCCAAGCCATCTCTTCGACTTGGCAATCTGACATCAGCTACGTGTTCAGCTGTGTGTTCAGCTGGACGTGAGGTGTCAATCTAGGCCGAAGGATTGTATAGCGGGAGGGTTGCTTACCTCATATCGCATTTAGATATCCGATCGATGGCCAACGATTTGAACGCCTAACCTTTCCCCATAAAAATATCGTGCTCCAATTGAAAGACGCACAGCAGTGTCGAGGTGAATGACCTTGTAGAGAGTATATTTCTTAGCAACGCACGTAGCGCTGCTAACTTTTGTTGCTGTATTCAGAAGGATTCGCGCTAGACCCGCCGAGCTGAACAAGTATCCATCAATCGAAAGAAACAAACCCGCAAGCTCAATTGCCGAGGTCGTGGTTGGAGGGTGATAAGAATGAGAAGTTAATGATCTTTGTCCGGAACATGAGGCTGAGTAGAATGGTCGTTTCTATGTCATCCCAATCTTTGCCCTCGACTGAAGGGATGCATGTGAAGTGGAATGGGTCCGTGCTCGCTTGAGCTGCCTCACGTTCACCCGCGCGATTGTAACTTCGACACGACCACGTACGATTGCATGCACTTGCGCTAAACAACACAATCACCACCATGGCGACTACCGACGGTCTCCCTCCTGATCCCCTGGCGCTGCTGCGCTCATCAATTGCCAACTCGAGCCTACCAATCCCGACCTCAACACCAGAAGCAACCACAGCAGAGCAGTCACTCGCAGCAGCAGGATATCTGGTCTTCAACCAAAATGCCCAGCACATCTCCATTCCTCTGTCACAGGAAACGCGCTTCATAAGTGTCGCATCCGGGAACAAACCTATCGATCTGCGTTCCGTTTTCTTCTGCTGGCAGAGTCGCGACAAGAGCACTGGAGAGTACATCGCGGCTACTCAAACACTCAATGGCGAGCTTTCCGGTCTTGGGAAGCAGGAGACCGTCACCAACTTGGTCTTTGTAGAGAAGCTGGATTTGGTCAACTGGCTAAGCGGAGAGAGCGGCGAGGAAGAAAGTGAATTCATCAAGAGCTTGGACGACAATCTCCAGACAAAGACCGAGGCGCGTGATGCTGCTGTCACTGCTGCAGGAGGTGAAGATGTTGAGATGCGCGATGCCGGGATTAGCGATGCAGCTGCAAGGAAAAGGGAAGAGGAGAGATTGCGTGAGATCTACGCACTTGAGCGCAAGATGGGCGATCGTAACACGGTACTCAGAGGCGCCAAGGTGCAGGATTTCAGCGCCATTCGCAAGTACGCCGCTGCCTTTCACGTTAAGAACGCCAAAGGTGCGCCGGCTCCGAGTGCGCCTCTCAGTGCCAATCCGGCACTACGACCTTCTGTCAAGAGCTCGAGTGGCCGTCGCGCAGAGCCCATCATTCTTCTATCCCCGTCTGCTTCCAGTTTGATCCGCATGCCGAACGTCAAGTCTTTCCTACAGGACGGACAATACCAGGCGCCAGAGACCGCATCATCCACGGCACCCAACATCCTGCATCTCACCCGCTTGCTCCCCTCTATCGATGCACAGAAGCCCATGCGCTTCATCCTTGTGGACTCGCCGGATCAATTCCGACCTGACTACTGGAATCGCGTCGTCGCGGTCTTCACCACTGGACAGGCATGGCAGTTCAAGAACTACAAATGGCAAGCGCCTGCGGACCTTTTCAGCCACGTGCAGGGCGTCTACGTAGGATGGCAAGGCGAGGTTATCCCGGACACCGTGAAGGGATGGGGTCGAGGCGTGTTGCCTGTCGGTCTGGACAAGGGCAATGCCAGATGGCGAGACCGCGAGGTCGTGGAAGAAGTGTGGAGTGGCATCGAGGCGAGGATGAGGGCTATGGGCTGGTCGCGGGATGGACCCCGGTGAGCTGTGGCGTCTCTTTCTCTTCATCTTTCTCTCTCGCGATCCAGTGCGGGCGGTCACTTCTTGGTCATGGGTACGAGTAAGCTGCATTATTGATTCTGCGACTCTCAATTGGGCATGCGTTTTAGCGGGAGTTAATTCATGGAGGCGGCGGCGGGGCGACAGCCGAGTCCACAGCTTGCTCAAAAGAATTCCAAAGGGCAATTTACCATGATTGACTGATCAGCCTCATGTTCCGGACACAAGTCGATATTTGATGGCTACAGCTGATTATGATGTTCGTACCATCGGCTTTGTGCTATTTCGAACTGCGTTGACCGCTGAGAAAGGTGTGGCAGAAGCACGGTACCTCAAGCCTACCATCAAGACGCAATGCTCGTATAATCAGCTTTGTACTACTATGAGAATATATCGTCCACCGAGAGACTTATTGTCATGGGAGGAAAGTTCAAGAGTCTAATTTTAATGCGTTGCTAGCTTGATATGCACTGTAAATACATCGACGATAAACGTCAGACGGAGGGGTATATGTTGAACGGAAAAGTCATGAATAGGAAAACCCCAAAACCCAAAAGCAGCCAAACTCCACATTCATCATGCCAGGTCATAAAACAAAGCGCATCACATTAACTACTCGTCCCACGGAAAGTCTTCATCCTCTACCCGTGTACAGGTCAAATAGCCCAGCCCGGCCGGGCCAAAGACAGTCAAATCCAGCTCCAGGAAATTCCTCATGATTGGTCTGACAGCATCTCTGGCTAGGTTCTTCACCTCCTCCACGCGGCGCTCGAAGCGGCGCAGAGTCTCGCGCGAGTACAGGGTGCCGTTGCTGGCTTCATTGGAAGCTTTGAGGAAGCGCTTTACCTCATCATGCGTCAGGTAAGCGGTTGACGTGGTGGAGCCGATGATGCGTAATATTTTGCCTATATTGACAGGCGCGTTGGGTGTAGGGTTTGATGGCGGTGCCGGCGGAAGGCGTTGGGAGGCGATGTGGTTTGTGCTTCGACTTGCGTTGCTGCGGGATGAGGCATGGCGACTCTCGTTGGCTGCAGGACGAGACGGCTCTTTGAGAATACTGCTGGGACCGGGAGTGGTGTTCTCGGCGACCCATTGACGGAAGAGGCTCATAGCTAGCCAGCTCAGGTAATCATTTGCAGGAGTTACGCGTTCGCCTCGGCTGGTGGTGAGAGTGATTCGCCAGAGCTTCATCTCCACGCGAGTTTTCAGGTCTTCGAGCTCTTCGTGTTTGTCTTCTATCAAGTCTATGACGGACATGTTGATCTGGTTGTTGAGCTGAGGCCGAGATAAAGGCCACTGGCCTGTACAGTGTATTAGGGCCTCGGCGAAAATGGTCCGAGAACGGGCCAAATAGCCCAGTTTGAGATACGAGGGTGGGTATTTGGCGATCTGCTTGAAGAGACGGGCGCCGAAACGTAAGAGGTGATGGTCTACGCGTGTGCCGACGATCTCCAATGCGTCGTACATGTCTGCCAGATGCAAAAGGGCCTTGCATTCTGTATAGGCAGTGGCGATGTTGACACTATCCAGGACCGGTGGGTACTGATACATGGTGCGGAAGAGGTTGTCGTAATCCTTGAGCACTTCGTCGCCTGGCTCAGCCGGAGCACTCTGCTGCGTACGCTCGTTCAAATTGAGAGCCGAGAAGTTGGTCATGCTGCGGAAGAAGCCCTCATTGGAGGTGGGTGGCTTGTTACGCACAGCCGGCGGGCCATCTGGACCGCCAAAGCCTGATGTTACAGATGCGTCTTGCACAAGCATCGGAACATCTTCGTCGCCAGCAGAGTGCCAGTCGAGAGAGTATTTCCATCGCTTCTTGGGCGGCTCAAACGAAGGCCTACGCTCGGTGCTGCTTGTTCTGGTACTGCTGCTCCCGGCAATACTTTGTTCTCCAATAGGTGGTAGTCCGTTCGCGCTTCGTAAATCTTCGAAAGCGACTGCTCTGCTCCAATCCGCTTTTGTTCCGGCGTCAAAGAAACCAGAGCACTGGCTCAGAATAAGGCGATGCAAGAGATAGCGGTGTTCGCGCCGGCCGCTCGCATTACTGAGAACAATCTCAACGTCGCCTGTAAGCGAGAAGACCGGAAACTCATTTGGCGGCGCATGACCATGTTGTCCGGCTTGATGAGCACGCGCGTGTCGGTGTCGTCTAGTCGCGGATCGGCCAGATGCGACAGAAGAAGCACGCGCAGTTGGTGGAGCGCTAGGAGGAGGCTGAGAGAAGTCTGCGTAGACGGTCGGAGGAGGAGGAATGTCTGCATAGACAGGCGCGGGATGACGAGAGACCATGGATACTGTTCTGCCTGCCTTGTTGCAGGCTACGCGCGACGGCGAGAAAGTGGTAAATAGCTTCGTGGCGAGAAACGCATCTCTCGTTTCGAATGGGTCATAGTCGTGGGAGTGATGTTGGCGGTGTTGCTAAGACATGCTTGAAGCAAGGCGACCGAGAAGAAGTCACTAGTTGCTGGTCTCGTGCGAGGCGCCGGTTAAGCGACCACTTTGGCGTGCAGCAATAACAAGTGGGGTGGCGTTTCGCCTCGTCCTCCGTACATCCCAATGTTTGTTGAACAGACCATCTCACCGGCACCAGCATACATTATGTACATGCTAGTCCACTGGGGCTACTGATACTACCGCCGACCGGTGGACTGTATTTTGGTCCAGTGATACTGTCATCTTATTACTGCTCTCTCACTGGGACAGAGTGCGATTTGACATACGGAGGTCGCTGATTTACCGTACCATCAACATACTTTACCATGAACTGAGGTCGCGTCTGATTTGCCATCGCCGATGGAGAAATACCATCGCATCAAGGATCACCGACTCCTTCCTCCGACAACTGGTCGGGCATCTTCTCTTGAGTGCATTCACGATGTGTGCGAAAGAACCACCGCCAGGCAACATACCGATAAGAGTCTCAGGCACGTGTCGATGACCCTCAGAGGCAGGTACATGTATCTGCACACATTAGTACTTCGCTCAGGCTACGACAAGAAATCAAGAATCCACCGGCAGCAACAAAAAGCAAGAAGCTGTGGCAGGACGTTCGATGCCCATGTTCGACCAAGACGAGCCATCAAGCCACGCCATGCAAATATTGCAAAGTTCAACGATACCAACATTCGACTCCTCACGAGTCGTAGCTGAGATGCAATATATGCAGGGGTGGTACAGAAGGATTTGCGGCTGATAGCGTGCTTACACAGATCCTAAATCTAGAAGATTATCAAACAACCCATGGACAAAAATGTGTTGGTCGCGTCTCTATCCTTCTCTGGCTGCGCAGCATCAACGCCATGCGCTCCGACGCGCAGGTCTCCGACGTCGAATTACTTCGCCTGGCTACATCACATCAAACGGGAGATGACAGCAACATCCATTTGACCAATGCCTCCTACGACCGCGGACACTGGACATACCGGTGCTGTATCACCGGACTGTGCTGCTCCTACATCGCCAGTATATCGTGTGCGGTCCTGGCTTCTGGTGTATTGGGCTATTCGGAAAACCCAGATGATGGTGTCTATCAATGGACACGCATGCACACATGGCCGCATATCAACATATCCCCCACTCTCGCAGAGGTCGTGCCACTCGCAGTCAACGTCGTCGTCACAGGACTGATAGAAGCTACGGGACTGATACATGCCACGACACTTCGCTGGGCTCTTGGTCGACGCCTGACTTTCAACTCGAATCTACGCCTCTTCGCTTCTGCGCGAGGAAGCTTCGCACTTGGGAAGCTAGCTAATGCAGTCCATGCCGGGCTCTTAGTTCTGACTTACACGTCGACGTCGCTCTTGTTTCCCATCTCGCCGTCGCCCGAATTCTGCGAGATAAACCCGGTAGGAGATGATATAGCAGAGTGTGATGGCCTAGTCTACCTCTCCCCTCCAGCGATGGGATGTCTGGCCGCCGCTCTTTTTGGTCAAGCAGTTTTGGCCACATGGCAAATAATCTCGATCAAAGTCCCAACGTGGTCAGCATCTCCTCTAGACACTGCCTGGGCCAGCGTCGAGCGAGGCCTGCTCACCAGAACCCCGGGTCGTTGTATGGCAAGCGTACATGATCATTCTGCCCCGACCACCGACCAAGGATTTCTAGCCAGAAAGAAGCAGGGTTCTGCATGGTCAGCCCACAAGCAAGTCCGCAGGATCGTGTACTACATCATCGTCGTTACATTTGGATGCGTCGCCTGGTTCATCATCCTCTACGCCGTTATTAGGGCCAAAACAAAGTACTTCGCCACCGAGGTTCCATGCAATGGCTGCGGCATCTACGAGGGCTCAAACTGGAGTATTATCCCTGATCAAGGCAACGTCCCGACGAGTACCGCAGTGATTGTGGAATACAGCGCAAAGTTCCACATCGGACTCTTCATTATAATCTACATCTTTCAAGCTTTCCTGACCATGGCTCTATGTTGCGCGGAACTCATCACGAACCTCAGCCGAGATGAGGTCTCTTGGCGCAAGTGCTCTGGTCGCAGGTCATACATGGTACGGCCGAACGCGGTCTTGCGAGCGATGCTAAGCTGGTCTGCTGTAGCCTTGTTCACCTTAAAAGCTGTACTGCACTGGTTGTTTGGTAAAGCGATGGCTTACGCTTACAATTGGGGTATCTTCCTTCGCACCCCGCAGCTGCTGTACTTGGCGATTGGGAGTGTGCTGTTGGCAACTCTCGTGATTGTTGTCGCTTTGCAGCGACCCAAGGGAAGCCAGCCGGCAACATATGGCCACTTGCAGACTCTGGTTGACCTGGTCGACGATTGGCATCTCATGATGTTCTGGGGCGACAAGGGACTTTCCGGATTGGCAGAGAGTGGGGACGCTCGGCATGCTGGGACTTCGGCCATGCCGCTAGGGAGTATTGTGACTGGGGCTCATTATCTTGGGACGGCTGTATCTTGCTAGAACAACCTTCATCATACTGGCTGTTGGAGATGAGTTTGCTTCGCGATAACATCTCGCTGCGTTACCCAAAGAACTCGGTATACTTTGCTCAGGAACCGATTTCCATCAAACTGCCGCGGGAATATCGACACGATCCATCTTACTGGCACATCACAATATCAGTACCGTGACTGCTGGTACCACCACTTACCGAGTCTCGATCATTGTAATGATAACATTTAGAAACTGCCCTCTCAATAGCAATGGCATGTTCGCGATATGACAAAGCTGCTGGTACCACCTCTTACGAAGCCTCGATCCATCGAGATGATGGTATTTAGAAGCTACTCTCTCGCTGCCATAGCACAGTGGCGTTGAAATGAACTCGACATATGGAAGTCGCCGACACCACCACATACCAGCGAGTTTTCCAGACGAGATAGAATGATCTCTCAAGATTTTGCCCAAGGACAGAAGAGAGTCCCATCAAAACTGTACGCCCAAACTCAGTCCTCCATCCACCAACATGTTGCTGCCAGTGACGAAGCCCGCTTTGGTGCTCGCAAGGAACACGCAGGCATCCGCAACCTCCTCAGCCTTGCCCATCCTTCCTAGAGGATTCTGCTTAAGCTGCTCTGCGAAGAACTCCGGCATCTCCCTCTCGATCTCGCCGAATACACCATCTTCGATGTAAATGTTTCCAGGACTGACCGAGTTCGCCCGGACGCCGTCAGGAGCATACTTATGCGCAAATTGACAGGTGTAGTGGACCAGCGCCGCCTTGAAAGCACCATAGGGACCCGGATGGCTGGTGAAATCGATGATGCGACCGGAAACAGATGAGATGGTTATGACGTTGCCCTTCGTCTTCTTCAGCTCTGGCAGAGCGGCGTCGAACAGGGTGACTGTGGACATGATGTCTGTCGAGAAACCACTCTGCCACATCTCCGGCGTGTCACGCGTGGCGAAGGCGCTGACGTTCGCTACCACGATGTCTATGCGACCGGATTGAGAGGCGCATGAGGCGACCCATTCCTTGAGTGCTGAGGGATCTGAGGCATTGACTACTGCTCCGATGGCTTTGTTGTCTGGGAAGGCGAGGGCGAGTCTCTCGACGGAGCTGTCCACGTCGCTTGGTGTGCGGGAGCAGAAGTGGACTGTGGCGCCTTCAGAGAGGAAGCTTTTCACAATGGCGCGGCCTATGCCTTTTGTGCCTCCTGGATCGTGACTGTGATGAGTCTTGTGCCCTGCCCGTGTTCGGTGGATCTTGAAGTTGCTTACCTGTGACCAAAACCACTTTGCCTTCGAGTCCGAGATGCATGGTGTCTTTGTTATGTTGGCCTTGTAATCTGTTATCCGAAGCGACAATTTGTGCTTTATCTTGTCGTCAATTCTGAAGCGTGTTTACCAAGCCAGGATGAGGAAACATTGAAATCCAAAGTTTGGCGATTTTATGTATTCCTGAAGGTGGGGACAAAAGTGGAGCTGTGGCCTCGCTTGATTCCAGGGCGTTATCTACGCCATTTCACAGCAACAACGATTAATCAGCTGTACGACTGCTAGTCATTGACATAGATCCGCTCGGATGTTGCCAGTCCGTTGATTTCTCTCCCACAAACATGCCAAGCAGCTCGTTCGCCGCAAAGAAGCTCAACGCGTCGACTATTCTGATCACCGAGGACGACACCTACGGCGAACACCCTTACATCTATGTCAAGATCCATTCCGAGGTGCCGGTTTTGATTATAGGTGACACCGGATGTGACAAGGCTAGCAAGCATAAGAAACATGGTATGCGATGCTCGGGTACCAAATACAGGTCCTTGTGGCGAATGGTGTGCCGATGAAAGTCATCACTATGAACCAGTTCCCACATTAGAACCCCTTCCCATATCACGATCTAATGCTCACACAGCTCGTTTTACTCACCTACGAGACTACCTGGAAAATTGCCCGCTGCCATGTAACAACAACCTACCACTCAATCCCGGAGGCAAAAAGCAATGCCTTCTGATCATAAGCCACTGCCACTACGGTAACAGAGATGACATTTACTGAAACCCACCAACCTGCTACCTAACTAACACTTCACCCCGAGATCACACCCTTGGCATCCCCCATTTCCTCCGCGGCGGCCAAACGGAAATCCTCGCCAGTGCCGCCGGCCGCGACTTCATCGAATCCGACCTCGCAGGTCACGGCCTCTACCGCCCAATCAAAGAGCCCTTGCAGCCGTGGAAAGTCACCCACTGGGCGCAGGCGTTCGAAAGGTTGTCATGGCCGCTGAAGACTCCAGTGTCTGGCAGTGCTGAGTCTACAGATCTGGGCATCACGATTCTGCACACTCCGGGCCATACGCCGGACGAGCTTGCGTGGTACGATCACAATGAGATGTATCTGTACGTGGGAGATAGCTTCTACGAGAGAGGCGAGGATGGGATGGATATCATCTTCCCGGCGGAGGGGAATCTTGTTGAGTGGTATTTCTCGTTGATGAAGCTGAGGGGATTTGTTCGTTCTCGAAATTCTCGCGCTGCTTTGGTGGACGAACTAGAAGGTACGGACGACGAGGACAAGGATGATTGGGTCAAGATTTCGCGCAGAGTGAAAGTCGGTTGTGGGCATCAGACTGCTGGGGCTGATGCGGAGGGTATCATGAGGGACTTGGAAGACTTGTGGTGGCGAGTGCTACGTGGTGAGGTTCCGGTAGTAGAGACGAGAATTATTGCTGGGGAGACATGTGATCGTTGGATAGAACCTGGCGGCAATGGACGATTCTCTTTCAGGGCTCCTAGGCGGTTGATGGTGGATGCGAGAGAGTTCTTTGTAGGTAGTAGGATGGCCTGAGAGTCTACTGATTGGCTCGTTCGAGATGCTGGGCAAGATGCGAGGATTCTCAAAAGATAGCTGCCTGGAGAACAAGAATTGGGACATCTCTGTGATGCATTTGACCGTATTCGATTTGGCATCCGAAGGCTGTATCTAAAAGACATGTGAGTATAAGAGAGATACTTCTACCTAGCAAAACCGTTCTCAATGGCATTGTATTGTTGAAACAGGTCGAAGTCCTCAGGTAGCACGATCCAGCTCTGTTCTTCACTGAGGAGGATGATGCATTGTTAGTGAATTTGATCCGGATGGAACGGCAAGTAAAGTTGTCAAGGCCGCGCTCCGCCGTCTTGGTATGTACACCCACTAGTGTCCGGACAAATCTGGCCAGCTGTGATTGGGTTATTGATCTTGCTGCCCTAGCCCTACCAAACTCTCCCTGTGTGAAGCGGACGACATGAAAGTCAGATGTTAGGTGCCGATTCGCTTTTGCAAGTCAACCACAGACAAAACAGACAAGACCAAAAAAACATGGCCAACCCAACAAGTATCTTCTCCCGCAAGCGCGACCTCGCCTACCTCGTCTTCTTCCTCATCCACATCCCAGTGCTTCTCTGTAAGAAATCCCCTACCTGCACTTCGAACCCGCTAAACCATCTTGCCATCAATCCACTATACATGTAGATGTGAAGAACAAAAAAAAAGCAAACCAACTAACAAAACACCATCAGGCGTCGACCTCGGCTCCCTCTACCCAGCCCACCTCAAACCAACCTTCATCACCAGCATCCGCGAATTCTACATCACAACCTACGCCGACCGCTTCTTCTCCCACCCGCCGGCATGGTTCAACATGTACGTGTGGGTGGAGCTGATCTACCACCTGCCGCTGTCCTTCTGGGCGATTGGAGCTCTGATCAGAGGTGAGATTTGGGCACACCATTCGATCGAGAAAGAGACTCTTGCTGACCCAGAAATCCAATATCAGATGACCCCCGCGTCCCAGTCCACCTCCTTGTGTATGCCGTTCAGGTGACCGTCACGACGGCGACTTGCATTGCGGACTACATGAGCTGGAGCGAGTTCTCGAACGCCCAGAAGATGGAGTTGGGGAAGCTTTACGTACCGTATTTGGCTTTGGGTATGTCTTTTTTGTCTTTTGCTTCTCTTGAGCCAGGCCCTTCTCATGCTACTTTGAACCGTTGTGACTTTTTGTTGTTGGATCATGTGCTGACTTGTGCGTGCGTAGCTGTGTTCATGGCGGTCGACATGCTCGGCCGACTAAACGGCGCTGTTGGACGTCGTCCCGTTGATCAGGGGAAGAAATTGAGGTAGAGATCGAGTAGGCAATGCGGCGAATTGCCTGTTGGTACATATGTCGCAAGGCCGGCAATGGGAAAAGAGAAAAGTTCCTGAGAGCGGCTGACGAGAGAATGCGTTGTGCGGTGATACCCTATCCTCTCGCCTATAAATGATCGATTTGAACCGCGGAGAGATGCTCTAGCGGTAGGCACAGTTTACTTGACTTGTGTATAGCATGTTCAGTGATTGAACGCCTTGTGTGATGATGGTTGATGCATCCGCCTGCGATTTGAGCAGCTACACCATTGAGAGACAGCGTTACGATTCGTTGTATCTCTCCGGTACACGTTGTCTCATGAGCTGATATCCAAGACATCCGCCGGCAGTCCAGACAGCTACACCCTTGAGAGATAGCCTTCTTCTCAGGCGTATGTATCCCTGACGCATGTATCGACCAAGATGATTCGAAAATAACAGAAAGTCAAGTATGGTAACAGTCAGAACATGCTCAAGCGAGCTTCTTCTCCCATCTACGAACGCCCTCTGTATCCTACCTAGTCCATAAACCGGGGCAAATAGAGGTGTTGAGAGCCTCGTGGCCATCATTTTCATCCACCAACGCCATGCTTTAAGTAATCGAAAATTTTCCATCCATCCATGCAAATGCTCCCCTCACAACATCATTACTAAATTACTTCGATCCGCTCTGGTTGAGACGACCCTGCCTGACGAGCCAGGTCAGAAGGTCGACCTTGGTGGCGACAGCAACAGCCTTGAGGCCATCAGGGCCGGCAACAGAAGCGTCCTTCTCGGTGATAACGGCGGCGGCGTTCCACTCGAAGAAGCGTGCGAGGACTCTGAGGGGAGTCTGCATGGTGATCTCGACGTAGGCGCGCTTGCTCTCGTCGCCCTCGGTCAAGCTGGGGAACTTCTCGAGAGGCTTGACCTCGTCGAGCTTGCTGAAGCTGAACATGACCTTGCTGACGGGCGACGAGACTTGCACGCGGCCGGTGGAAAGGTAGGACAGGCAGTTGCCGAGAGTGACCATGCCGACCAGGCGAGGGCTCTTGGCGGAGGTCACTGGGATCTGGTCGAAACCCTTCTCGCGCATGAGCTCGACAGCCTCGTCGACTGTTTGGGTGCTGGAGATGGTCTGAATGGGCTTGAGGCGCAGGTCCTTGACGGTGCCGTCGGCGTAGTCGTCCCTGTTCTTCTTTGCCTTGGCCTCTGATGCGTCGGCGGGCTTGTCGTGGCTGTCAACGACAAGCTTCTTTTCCTGGCCAACGGCGTCGGTGGGCTTGAGCTCGGGGGTGACGGGCGCGGTGAGAGGAGGCGAGGGCGGGAGGAGGTCGTTGGCTGCGAGCCAGTCGTCGTCAACGAACTTGGACAGGTATGAGCGGATGCTGTCGGGGAGGATGACAACGATGGCGTCGTCCTTGCCCAGGTTGAGAGCCTTGATCGCCTGCACGCAAGCGCTCATGGCTGAACCGGCGGAGCCACCAACAAGCAGACCCTCCTCGCGGATGAGCCTGCGGGCCCAGTAGAAGCTGTCCACGTCGTCTGTCTTGAACCATTGGTCCACCTCCTTCTGTGCGAGGACTTCGGGGATGAAGTCGTAGCCAATACCCTCAACCTTGTACGGCTTGTCCTTGCCCTCGTCGTTCAAGCTGGCGGGGACTGCGAGGATGGAGCCCTTGGGGTCGGCTGCGATGATCTTGACATCCTGACCGTGGTGCTTCCTGATACCTCTTGACAGACCGGTGATTGTGCCGCCAGTACCAGCTCCAGCAACGAGAGCCGCGAACCTGCCCTCCACCTTCGAGACCTGGTCGCAAATTTCCTCGGCGGTGCCCATCTCGTGTGCGAGCGGGTTGTTGGGGTTTGCGTACTGGTCCAGAATGACTCCGCCAGGAATCTCCTTCTCCAAACGTCTTGCGACACCAATGTGACTCTCGGGTGCGTCCCAAGCGGCGCTTGTGGGTGTGCGGATGATCTCAGCTCCAAGAGCCTTGAGGACGGAAACCTTCTCGCTGCTCATCTTTTCCGGGAGGGTGATGATGGTCCTGTAGCCCTTGACGGCGCCGACCAGGGCCAGGCCGATACCAGTGTTGCCACTCGTGGGCTCGATAAGCACGCTGTGTCCGGGAGTGATACGTCCTTCCTTCTCGGCAGCCTCAACCATGCGGAGGGCAATGCGATCCTTGACGGAGCCGCCGGCGTTGAAGAACTCGCATTTGGCGTAAATGTTGCACTCGAAGCCAAGCGACTTGGGGATCGAGTTGAGGCGGACCAGAGGCGTGTTGCCGATGTTCTCGAGGATGCTGTCCATGATAGCAGGTGGCTGCCGCGGCGCGGGGGATGAGAGGTGCGACATGATTGTGGTGTGTACTGTATTGTTGTGTATTGCGTTGTAGACGGCGAGGTGGAGGGGCAAAAGAAGGGACCTAGATGATATCTTTAAAAGGAAATGGATTTGCGACTCGCGCCTTTGTCTGGTCGCCTTACACGTCTACTAGCCCGGCCCTAGCCGCAAGACTTTTCTGCACCGCAAAAATTGATTGAGCCGGCGGTCTGACATGGTCGTCCATACATACCTTACCTCTTGTGATGAAGTCCATGTCTATAGTAGTAGAGGAGGGATGGAAGGATGGAAGGAGGCAAGACTCGATTAGTTAACAGTCTAAATTGATGGCTCATGCTTTGGACAACGCATCTGCCGGCTGGCTTCGGGCGTCGATAAGGGTAGACTAGGACGGCATAGCTGTGTTGCACGCAAAGATGTGTCACTTCTTTTGATAGTGAACCTGGAGTCACTTTTGTCTCGGTCATATTGTATTTCCCCATCTCCGTCTTTACTACACATCCGCCAGTCCGTCAGCGTAAAGCTACACCACCAAATACCGCAAGATCAATTACCTCAAATACCGCATTCTTCCATCGCCAGCCTCGTCCAGCGCTACCGACATCGGTCAATGCACTGCGCCGTGCACTGCAACATTCAAAACAACATCTGACTCGCTTTCATCCTCGTGTCGTTGCTGCTTTCCTAGCATGGAAAATGACTACCTTTACGTTAGCATCTGGAAAGGCAAATGTGGGCGGGGCCCTTAAGAAATCCGTCGCCGCCTCTCTCACCACAAACGAAACATCTCGCCGCCACTTTGGAAAGGCCGCACGCGCCCGAAACAATGGCAACGGAAACAATGGCAATGGCAATCATTTCGCCAGCCGCATGGAAGAAGACCCTCAAGCGTCGAGGGATCTTTTCATGAACGTCTTGACTGCCAATGCTACCAAGCGAGACGCGAAACAATACCTGTCGAGGTTCAATGAACCAAAATCGCCTTTGTCTCCACCATCCAAGCCCTCAGCACAAGACGAACGCAATGCCCGACACCGCCTGGACCAAAATCGCGTTGACAGCATGGGCGTGAACCTTGGGGGTCTTTACGCGCCCGCCAGAGCAATTGCCAACACTCCGCAGTTTACACGAGAGATCCTACCCGAAAAGGTGCCTCTTGTACACAAGACTCTGCATACTGCGTTGGTGTCACTGAGATCACCCGAAAGCTTGAGTGACGAACTACTGGATGGGCTCGCTACCACGCTCTCCCAGCTGGTCAGACTAGATATGCGGATCTTATTGGCTATCGACTGTGTAGATCTTGGCGAAATGCACCATCAAGACCTGCACGCCCGGAGGCAAATGCTGACCGAGCAAGGCGAACGTTTGGTCAGGGCAATCTCAGAACACAGCCCTGAAGGTGCTCGATTCGTGCCAGATGCCATGACATGTGCAGATATGGCCGACTCACTAGGTGGCACTGGTGTAAGTGTGGGCATGCCGAAGCTACTCTTACACCCGCTGAAGCGTGGTGCTGTCACTATTGTGCCGACCGTGGCATACTCAGAATCCGGCCATTTGACGCGTACCAGCCTAGCGGAAACGATGAGAGCCTTGACCGCGCAACTTGCAGGGCAAGGCACACCACCAACGATCGGCAGCGGCACAGAGTATCCTGATCCCGTCTCTCTCGATCGCATTATCATGCTCGACCCAGCTGGTGGCATTCCAAGCAAAGACAGAGGAGATGGTGCACACATTTTCATCAACTTAGAGCAAGAGTTTGACGCGATCAACAAGGAGCTCTCAGACTGCGGCACCGGCAACCAAAGCGCTCAGTACAGGCAACATCGGGCAAACTTGGTCATCAGTCGCCAGTGTCTCACAATGTTGCCGTCAGCATCGTCAGCGTTGATCATCACACCAGAGGAAGCGGCCATATCGTCTCGCGGAAGGACCGAAGGCGAGCCCATCAGGGCCGGCACGAGACAGCAGAAAAACACACTCATCCACAACCTGCTCACTAACAAACCGATGGTATCATCTTCCCTGCCATTGGCGCGTCTACCTTCGTCTTCAGGCGCGAATGGCGCGTCGGCGAACACCGCACGACCTGCCGCCACCTTGGTCAAGAAAGGCATGCCTCTGACAATCATCCCATCCGCCGATCGCTGGGTCGGCTGGACCGCACCGGCATCAGGCAAAACGACAATCAACCTCCGAGAGGACCCGCGCGTCAATTTCCCGCGGCTGGTGGCACTGATCGAAAACTCTTTCCGACGCAAACTTGACGTTGACCACTACCTCGACCGCATAGCCGGGCGTACAGCCGGCCTGATCGTTGCCGGTGACTACGAAGGCGGCGCCATCCTCACCTGGGAACAAGCGCCGGGGTCCAACGACCCGACGCATCTTGTCCCTTACCTCGACAAGTTCGCCGTGTTGCAAACCTCACAAGGTTCCGCGGGCGTCGCCGACATCGTCTTCCAAGCCATGGCTCGTACGTGTTTCCCGCACGGCGTGTGTTGGCGTAGCAGGAACGACAACCCCGTCAACAAATGGTATTTTGAGCGCGCTTCGGGGACTTGGACGATCCCTAACAGTAACTGGACGATGTTTTGGACGGGCGAGGGAGTTGTCGAAAACCAGAAAAAGTGGGAGCAGTATGTCGGTGTCTGCACGAGTGTGATGCCTAGTTGGGCGGATAAAGGACAGAGGCCTGATTGAGTGGTGTTGGTGAATAAGAAATGCAATTCATCACTCTAGCACCTTGTTTCTTTTCAAAAGCGACTGCAGATAAGGTACCTTGATTTGGACAACGGTGAGTGACCACGTGATGCCCGCCATTAGGGACTATCGGTCCGGAACAATGCAACAAAGTTTACCAACTGCCAAGAAGTCACCGCCTGTTAATATAGACTGCGATGCGACTGATGGCGAGTAGATTCCGACCGATGTTTTGTTACCAGCTCAGTGATTGGCTTTGAGCACGCAGACGCTAGCGGATGTCTGCATAGGTATGTCCCGATTTCACAAACGACTCCTGCTCCTTCCTCGTGAGCACCATCCTTCCTTCTTTGGGTGCTCGCCATCCTGCACTACCTTGACTTGTTGTAGGATTCCCTCCGGTGAGGTGGAGCAATACATGGCGTGGATAGCAGTACATGATGCGTCCACCTCGGTCACCTTACATGTATCACCTTCTCTCTTCTCTCTTCTCTCTTCTCTCGTATCTTATAGCACTCCATGTACCGCTGGCCTGCTGGTCTTTCCAGCCTCCTTGATCTCATTTATGACTGCTCTGTCGTATGCAGTGAATAGTGGGAGGTGTCGCGGGAGGCTTCA